>Ga0265338_10001776_pt1 | contig 34020 bp, 31 predicted proteins | sample 42126metaG_FD_193579 | JGI IMG/M metagenome (GOLD analysis project Ga0265338, IMG submission 193579) | Rhizosphere microbial communities from Carex aquatilis grown in University of Washington, Seatle, WA, United States - 4-21-26 metaG | ecosystem: Host-associated > Plants > Roots > Rhizosphere...
GCATTTTCAGTCACTTTGTAGCCGTATGAAACAATTAATCTGCTTTGTTTTCGGGCGTTTCTTGTGATTTTGAAGGCCACAGTTTTAATTAAACCGCTCTAACGAAAGGAAACAGATGCTCATCAGCGATATGATGATCTTCTGACTGGTCCGGGTTTCGGCCGAGGCGCCGCCTCTCAGCCGGCGCTGGAGCAGATCCGGATCATTTCTCAGCAGGTAAAGGATGATCAGCAGGTCCGGGACAAAAAATGCGGGCAGGAACAGCCAGGCCTCCCAAAAATCCCATGACCCGGCGGAAAGGAAAAGGGCCAGGCTGACAATCACCAGGCGCTTTACGAAAACCGCAAGGGCTTTGGCGGCCGAAGAATTCATGCTCGGAACTTTGCGGCTGACCGGTGGTTAAAATTTGCCCCGGCCGCCAACGCAGAACCCACATACTCATTTCGCCGGCGTCGCAGGAGCATTGACGTCGCTTTTGGGCAGGATGTCCGAGGCTTTCACGTGCAGGATCTTTTTGTCGCGCGTGACAATCGTCAGATCGTCGCCCACCGTCGCGGCCACCCGGCCCAGCATCACCCGCCCGTCCGTCAGCCGGATCAAATCGGGCTGGCGATTGAAATACGGATTGTCCGTGGGCGTCCAGGCGACCGGGATGAATTTCTTTCCGTTGCAAATCGGGCAGGCCACCTGCCCGGTTCCCTTGCAGACCGTGCATTTCACCTTGCCGGTGCCGCCGCAAACCTTGCATTTGCCGGTATCGACCGGGTTGCCATTTTGCATCTCAATGACATCCCCGACGTGTTCCTGACTCCAGGACATCGTCCCGCCGTTTGCCGTCGTAAACGTGATCCACAAATCGCTTGGATCATGTCCGGCCACGTTCATGTGGGTCCACACGCCGCGCGTCAGTTTGAGACAAGGTCCCGGGCAATCCACCTGTCCCTCCACGCAACCGGGTACGAGGCACCGCACCGTGCCTTCCCCTTTGCATGCAAAGCAATCCTTCTCCCCGGGTCCGGGACCGGCCGCCTCCGGTGGTGGCGGCGCGGCATTGGTGGGGGCGGGGGCCTGACTTTTGGGGGCCTCAGATGGCTTTCCGCACCCGGCGAACAGCAGCACGCCCAGACCACACGCGAGCACCGGGTAAAATGCGAAATGCCTCGGAAGCAGAATAGCGTTAACCATGCGCCAAGATTATGACCATTCTGGTGGCACGTAAAGTTGGTCGTGGCAGGGGAAACGAAATCAAAAAAAGGCGGGGTTCGGATCATCCGAACCCCGCCGCGAAAATCCTGCAGTGATCAGTAGCGACTACGACCGCCGCCGCTGCCGCCGTATTCACGACGACCGCCACCGCCGCCGGCCGGACGCTCTTCGCGCGGCTTGGCCACGTTGACGGTAAGGGCCCGTCCGCCCAGTTGCGAACCGTTGAGGGCCGCAATGGCCTTCTGCGCCTCCTCAGGCGAGCTCATGGTGATGAAACCGAAACCACGGGGACGGCCGGTGGTCCGGTCCATCATCAGGTTGGTTTCAGTGACCGTGCCGTGCGCGGCAAACGCGTCCTGCAGGTCGTTTTCAGTGGTGTCAAAGGAAAGATTCCCGACAAATAATTTACTGCTCATGTGATGTTTAACTGTCCGACAAACCGGCACTTTCCACAGACTGTTCCCGAACATCGGGTTTAAAATCATCACTGAACCAGGTTCACTTGAAGATTTACCATGCCTTGAAAGAGACAAGCTATCTAACAGACGAGTACAGTATGACAGGTTTTGCCGCAATAGCGACAACTATCGGCAACTAACTTTCCGGCCCAACCAGCGTCTCAACCGGTCAATTCATTGGTTTATTTCGCAGCCATGGCCTGGCCGGCCAGCCAGCCGGTCGTCCAGGCAGCCTGGAAATTGAACCCGCCGGTCACGCCGTCAATGTCCAGCAGTTCGCCGGCGAAAAACAGGCCCGGACAAACCTTGCTCTCCATGGTTTTGAAATTTACCTCCGCCAGCCGCACGCCGCCGCAGGTCACGAACTCGTCCTGGTTCAGGCTTTTTCCGGTCACGGGAAATTCCGTGCGGGCAAGCTGTTGCGCCAGCGCGTGCATCTGCGACCGGGTGAGCGTCGCCCAGCGGGTGTCGCGCGCGATACCCGCCGCCAGCACGAGTTGTTCCCACAACCGCGCCGGCAAGGGCTCCAGCGGCACGTTCACCACCAGTCGCGCGCCCGACGCTTCGCGCCGGGCCTGGAATTCACGGGTGATCTTTTCCGCGGAAAATTCCGGCAGCCAGTTCACCAACAGCGGGAAACGGTAATCCAACCCGTGCAACGAACGCGCGCCCCAGGCCGACAGCCGTAAAATCGCCGGGCCGCTCACCCCCCAGTGCGTCGCCAGCAAGGGCCCGCGCTCGCGCAGCTTTGCCGGCGGCACGGATACTTCGACCGCGCCGACGGAAATACCGGCCAGCGACCGCAGCCACGGCGACTCGATGTGAAAAGTGAACAGCGACGGCACGGGCGGTTGGAGCGTATGGCCGAGCGACATCGCCAGCCGTCCCGCTGCGGCTGCGCGGCAGCCGCCGGTTGCCAGGAGCAGCCGGTCGCAAATGAGCGTCTCACCTTGAGCGGAGTTTTCTCCCTCTCCTCCGGCAAAGCCGGAGGAGAGGTCCGGGGAGAGGACGTGCGTTTTATCGGCAACCCCTCTCTCCGGCTCTCTCCCCGCTCGTTCCTCACGGAGAGAGAGAGACGAAAACTGGCGGGCGAGCGTGATTTCAAACCCGTCGCCCGCACGTTTTGCCACGCATTCCACACCTGCATTGAGCCGCAGGTTCACCCCCGCCCGGCGCGCGGCGGTCATCAGGCAATCCATGATGGATTGTGAGGAGTCGGTGACGGGAAACATCCGGCCGTCGGCCTCGGTCTTCAATTTCACGCCGCGGGTTTCGAACCAGGCCACTGTGTCGCGCGCGGAAAATTTCTGGAACGGCGCGAGCAACGCTTTTCCCCCGCGGGGATAGCGCGCGGCAAAGTCGCGGGAATCGAGGGCGGCGTGGGTGACGTTGCAACGGCCGCCGCCGGAGATGCGCACCTTGTCGAGAAAGCGCGACGTCTTTTCCAGCACCGTCACCGGGACGCCTTGTTCCGCCGCTGCGATGGCGGCGAAGAACCCCGCCGCGCCGCCGCCGACCACAATGATTTGTTGGACACCCATTACGCGGGCGCCATCGTACCCAGCTCGCGGATTTTCGGCACGTCGAGAATCCGCCCACTTTCGCCCGGCGGATTTTCGACCGCCCAGATCAGTGTCTTGAGCATCTGCGACAACGTCACCAGCCCCAATCGTTGCGCGCCTTCGCGGGTGGGTGGCAACCGTTCGCACAACCAGTAAAACGGCAGCAAGGCATACGGCCAGCGACGGCCCGGCCCGAGCACGTACCACGGGCGCACGAATGAAGCCGCCATGCCGCTGGCCCGGATCAAGGTCTCGCCCTCCGCTCGCACGGCGAGGTATTCTTTCATCATCGGCGCCGGCTGCGCCACGCTGAGATAGACAAAATGCCGGATGCCCGCCGCGCGCGCCGCCTTCACCGCCGCCCGGATCGAAACCAGGTCCACCGCGCGGAACTGGGCCGCCTTGGCCGGGCTGGGATGCGGCACGCCGACCAGGTGCACAAACGCGTCCGACCCGTGCACCGCTTCCGGGTAGGAATCCAGCTGCAACGCATCGCCTGCCACGCTGAAAGCGCCGGGCGGCAGCCGGCCTGCCGAACCTTTCCGGACGAGCGCTTTGACCACGTGCCCGCGCTGGAGGAGCAGGGGAATCAGCCGGCTACCGATGTAACCCGTGCCGCCGGTGATGAAAACGTGTTTACCCATGGTCAACGATGTCCCAAACCATCAGTCAGGGCATAGGCGAGCGCATAGCAGATGAAAATCGCCGCGCCATCGGCGACGCCCAACACCGGTGCCGGCGCGAGGTTGCAGCGCCGGAGCGGCCGGGCCAGCAACGTGAGCGCGATGGCGATGCCGAGTTCGCCCAGGATGATGTAATACGGCGTGTTGGAAATCATGCGGCAGTCGCGGTATTGCCACCAGTGGATGCGCCGCGCCATTTCCTCATAGTACGGGATATTGAGCGCGCCGAGCAACCCGATCATGGCCAGGCCCCGGCTGCCGAACCGTTCGCCCAAGCGCAGGCCGAGATAGCCGAATTGCACGGACACAACCTCCCAGGCCAGCGGCATCCAGGCGGGCGAGCGCCAGAGCATTGGTCCGCCGCCGATGGAATAATCGAGCGTGCGGGTGTAATCCACCAGCCAGGCGTCCGCCGCCAGTTCGGCCAGGCCCACCGCCAGCCCGAACACCAGCAACCGCGCCAGCAACGCGTCCCGCCGCAAAATCACGAAGCCGAGCAACAGGGCGTTGTCGGACAGGTTCAGCGCCAGGCCGGTCCGCCAATCCGACCACGGCACGAGTACGAGCAATCCGACGGCGGCGACGTTGACGGCAATGGTCGCCAGCACGACCCGCAGACGACCCTGTTCCAGCGGGTCGCGGTTGGGGTGGGCCGGCATGAAAGGTCAGGGTTTGAGCGAGCGCAGGTACGCCACCACGGCCACGGCGTCCTCGTGGCTGAGACGGAATTGCGGCATGGGCGGCAGGGCCGATTTGCCCAGGCTGTTGGTGCCGGTTTCGAAAAACGCGATCGCCTGATCGTCCCGGGTATACGTTGGCAAGCCGGCAATCGGCGGGGCGATGGCGGCGAACGGCATGGGACGGGTCGGCTTGAAATCAATCAACTCACCCTGCAACCATTGCGAGCGGTCATATCCGCCCTTGTCGTTGCGCGGCGAATGGCATTCCCCGCACATGCCCACCCGTTCGACCAGATATTTGCCGCGCTCGATTTGCGCGGCGGCGGCGGCGGCGGGTTTCGCCGGACCAACGCTATTGGTTTCGGCCGCAAACAGAGCGAACGTCAGAGCCAGCAAAGGCACTATGATTTTGAGTTTCATGCGCGCTTATCTAGTCCTTTGCGAAACCCTCGACAAGCGAAATCCAAGGTATGGTCCGTTGCCTGGAACTCAAGGCTGGTGGACACGATAAAACTTCTGCGGATGATTTCCCGTCATTGCATCTGGGTCCACGAAGTTGAACGGCATGGTCGCCACGTTCGTCGTCAGGATTGGCGTCCACTGGACCGGATCGGTCAGATTCGTGGCCGACTCAAGGGCGAGCGGAACGTTGGTTAAAGCATTCACCTGTACCGTGAATTGCGCGTTGGGCAGGCAATCCAGCACCTGCAAGCCGGCATCATAACTCGCCACATAGATACGATTTTCCGACACGGTCATGCCAATAACAGACAGGTTTTTAAAATAACCACCTACGTGCACACAGTTGGTCGGGTTGCTCACGTCAATCACATCAATCGCAGTCTCACCTGCGTTGATATCGCTGACAAAGGCATAATTTCCCGACACGGTCACAGCTCCGATGAAATGGCCGTTGTTGTAGCTGCCCACCTGCACACAATTGGTTGGATTGCTTACATCAATCACTCGCAACCCGGCATTTCCATCTCCCAGATAGGCATAATTCCCCACTACCGCCAGTCCTCGAGCTTGCCCGGAAGGAGCATTAGTCCAAACGCCCACCTGCACGCAGTTGGTTGGATCGCTCACGTCGATCACATGCAGGCCGGTAGCACTGTCCGTCACATACGCATAGTGCCCGTCTACCGCAAGGCCATACGGGAGCCACTTGCCATAACAGCCCACAAATAAGCAATTGGTCGGATTACTTACGTCGATGATTTGCAAGGTTGTCGTGTTTTCGGGTAAACCATCGGGCCATAGCGCCAAGTAGGCATAACGCCCGGTGACAACGACGTTTTGGCCGTAAGCTGTGCTATAAATGCCGGCATAACGGCCCACGAGTGCACAGTTCGTCGGATTGCTCACGTCAATGACTTCCAAACCATTATCCACATCCAACACGTAGGCATAATTTCCTGCTATGGCAACGTTATGGGCATAATAATTGCGTGAATCGGCGTAACCACCCACCCGCACACAATGGGTTGGATCACTGACGTCAATAACCGCCAGCCCGCCGTGGAGGAGGGCCACATAGGCATACGACCCGGCTATCTTCACGTCGTAAGCATAATTCGGGGACGATGGCCAGTTGCCCCGGTACACAACCTCCGGGCCAAGTTTGGCATCAAGGCGTGGTTGGGCCAGTCCAGTCAGCATCCCGAGCGTGAGCAGGCCAAGCGATGCCAGACTCACGCACATCGGGGAATGCCCGACGGAGTCGCGACTTCTGCTGAAAAGTTCGAGCGGCATGGTCTTCATGGTTTATTCCTTCAATATTCAGTTCTGCACCGACTACCTCAGACTATGCCATCTCACATCACTAGTAACTCGGCAGATAAATGTCATTTCTTTCAAAAAATGGACTAATATTTCAGGATAGAACACGTTCAGTATCAATGCGTGGGGATTGGAACCTGTTGCAGGGTGCCATCGGAGGACATCCTCCTTGTTGAAATCCACGTGGCAGACCGACCCCCCACGTTGGCGGCTCCACTGTGGAAAATGTCAACCGCCCTTTAGCGTCACCGGAGGTCGTTTTTCAAAACAATGCGATATCCGACAAATCTCTGCTCCAAACTTCGTTCATCGATATCAATTGGAACTCGGCGGAAAAGGTCCCTTTGAATTGACCAGTTTTCCACCCAGGGCTTGTTCCACTACCCGGAGCGCATTCTGGCCAGGGTCGAGCCGTGTCTTGCGTTTGGCTGGCTTTTTGGTCTGTTTGTCCATGTCCCATGGTTGCCGCGGGACGTACCAAAGGCGAAATCAAATTTCAAACTGACCCACAACCGGCTGCGGACGCGGATTGCTTTCCGGCGGGAAGCGGGCCAGACTGGCCGGGTTCGAACAGCGGCGACCTTCGCCCGGATCACGCCCGAAAACAAAAATGGAAGATCAAATACTACGACTGCTCGGCCAGCACGGTTATGTGCCGGCTAACGTGCCGGAACTGCTCCGACACCTGCGCTGGGCGCCGTCGCGCCAGCAGGAATTGCAGCAGGGGCTGGCCGGACTGGAACGTTCGGGCCGCATCACCCGTACCAAGGGCAACCGCTATATCCTGTCCCGCGAGGCGGACCTCATTCCCGGCCGGATCCGGATCAACCGCCAGGGCAAGGGGTTTTTGCAGCCGGACGACTCGAAATTGAAGGAGATCATGGTCCCGGAGGACGCCACGTCCACGGCGTTGCATGAGGATCGCGTGCTGGTGCGCCGTGACGTCCGGGCCCGGGGCCTGCGCCCGGAACGCCCGACCCAGGAAACCGGCGCGGTCATCCGCATCCTGGAGCGGCGGCGGACACAAATCGTCGGCACGTTGCAGCGCGGACGGCAATTTCTTTTCGTCATCCCCGATGACCCGCGAATGCCGCACGACATTTACGTGCCGCCGGCGAGGGACACTGGCCGGCCGGCCAACGTTGGCGACAAGGTGGTGGTCGAACTGCGCGAGTGGACCTCACGCAATACCAATCCCGAAGGGGAAATCATCGAGGTGCTCGGGCCGCCGGACGAGGAAGGCGTGGACATGTTGTCGGTGTTGCGGCAATACGACCTGCCGTTGCATTTCCCGAAGCCGGTGCTGGCGGAAGCGCGCGCCATCGGCGCCAGCGTGGCCGCCCACGAGCTCGCCGGCCGCGAGGATTGCCGGTCACACGCCGTCATCACCATTGACCCGGATGACGCGAAAGATTTTGACGACGCGATCTGCCTGCGCCGGATTTCGCCCGACCAATGGAAACTGTGGGTGCACATCGCCGACGTGTCGCATTACGTGAAGCCGGGCACGGCGCTGGACGACGAGGCGCGCCGGCGCGGCAACTCCACCTACCTGGTGGACCGGGTTATCCCGATGCTGCCCGAGGCTTTGAGCAACGAACTGTGCTCGCTGAAACCTGACGTGGACCGCCTCACCAAATGCGTGGAATTTGTCATCAACCAGGACGGCCGCGTGCTCAACGCCAAATTTTACCCGGCGGTGATCCATTCGCAGCGCCGGTTTACCTACCACGAGGTGCTGAAGATTTTGCAGCGGGGGCCGAACGATTCCATCGAGCGGATGTTGCACGACGCGCACGAACTGGCCCAGCGAATCCGGCGCCTGCGGTTCAAGGCCGGCGCGCTGGCGCTGGATTTTCCGGAAATGAAAATCCGCCTCGACGACCGGGGCCGGGTGGCGCGCATCGAAAAGCTGGAGAACGATGTTTCGCATCAGTTGATCGAGGAATACATGCTGCTCGCCAACGAAGCAGTGGCCGGGCGGTTAATGCGGCAGAACCTGCCGGCGATCTACCGCGTGCATGAGGCGCCCGATGAACGGCGGTTGAATGAATACCGCGAGGAAATCCTCAGCCACCACGTGCCCTGCGGCAATTTGAGCAAGCGGCCGGAAGTCCAGAAGCTGCTGCAAAAACTCGATGCCTTGCCCATCGGCGGAGCGCTCAAGATCGGTTTTCTCCGTTCGCTCATGCGGGCGCGTTATGCCGTCGAGCCGCTCGGCCATTACGGGCTGGCCAAGAAGGAGTACGCGCATTTCACATCGCCCATCCGCCGCTACGCCGACCTGGTGGTGCACCGGGCGCTGTTTCAAAGCAGCCACGGCCCGACGCATTCGCTCAAGGAAACTGCCGACCACATCTCGGAAACGGAGCGCAACTCCGCCGACGCGGAGCGCGACAGCAAGGACGTGAAACTCTACGCCTTCCTGAGGATGCAACTGCAATCCACCGATCCACCGCGGTACCCGGCGCTGGTCATTGACGTGCGCAACTTCGGGTTTTTCGTGGATGTGCCCGGGCTGGCGATGAGCGGGCTGGTGCATCTTTCCAGCGTGCTGGACGATTTTTACGTGTTTGACCCGGACCGCAACCATCTGATTGGCCGGCGCCAGCGCCGCGTCATCCGGCTCGGCGACAAGGTGGAAGTACAGATCGCCAAGGTGGATTCGTTCAAGAAACAGGTGGATTTTCGGCTGGCGGACAACCGCGCCGCTGGAACGGAACGCCCGGCCAAGGCGCCGCCGGCCGGCCGAAAATACCAGCCCACGAGTTCAGCACGGCCGCGCCGGGATTTTTCCCGGCGCTCCCGTGGTTCCCGCCGGCGATAATCGCTGGCGATGGACACGGCCAAACCGCGCATGGACGACAACTCCACACCCGTCCCGACGCCAGCACCGCATCGGCGCCGTCCACGCTATGCCGGAAAGAACCCCCGACGGTTCGAAGAAAAATACAAGGAACATGACCCGCAACGTTATGCCGATACCGTTGCCAAAATCCTTGCCTCGGGCAAAACCCCGGCGGGCACGCACCGTCCCATCATGGTGGCGGAAATCATGGCAGTGCTCGCCCCCCAACCGGGCGAGGTGGCGGTGGATGGCACGCTCGGCTACGGCGGCCACGCTCAGGAAATCCTGGCGCGCCTCCAGCCTGGTGGCAGATTGGTTGGCCTCGACGCCGACCCGCTGGAACTCCCGAAGACCGAGGCCCGGCTGCGCGCCCTCGGTTTCGGCCCGGACACATTCACCGCGCACCGCAGCAACTTTGCCGGGCTGCCGCAGGTGCTCGCCCAGGCCGGGCTGCCCGGCGCGGACATCATCCTGGCCGACCTGGGGGTTTCCTCGATGCAGATTGACGACCCGGCGCGCGGCTTTTCCGTGAAGCTGAGCGGCCCGCTGGACATGCGCATGAATCCGCAACGCGGACAGCCCGCATCGGCATGGCTGGAAAAAATCAAACCGGCCGCACTCACAACTTTGCTGGAAGAAAACGCCGATGAACCTTACGCGGACGTGCTCGCCCCGGCTCTCGCGGGAAAAAGCTTTGCCACGACCACTGCGCTGGCTGCCGCCGTCCGGGCCGCGCTGCCGCGCCTGAACAAGGAGGCCGGCGACCTCTCCCTCCGCCGTGTTTTTCAGGCGTTGCGGATCGCGGTGAACGACGAATTCTCGGCGCTCGACACGTTTCTGCGCCATTTGCCGGCGTGTTTGAATCCCGGCGGCCGGGTGGCGATCCTGACATTTCATTCCGGCGAAGATCGCCGGGTGAAGAAAGCGTTTGCGGGCGGACTGCGGGACGGGCTTTACGCCGACATCGCCCAGGAAGTCATCCGCCCCGGCGCCGACGAACGGAATGCCAATCCCCGTTCCGCCCCGGCCAAACTCCGCTGGGCACGCCGGGCCGCGTAATGGATGCCCGCGCCAAATGATAGTACGTCCGGCATTTACAATAACCGCGATGAGACGCATGATGGTAGTCCCTTCGGAGAAACTACCCTGCCGCAGGGAAGTCAACCGCGGAAGAAATTAAAATTATGGGCGACCGATCACCGAAATCCAACCAGAAGAAGTCCTCGCAGAAACAGTCCAAGGCCGACAATGCCGCCAACCAGAAAAAGCAGGCCGAGGCCGCCAAACAGGCTGCAAACAAAAAGTAACCGGTCCTGCTACTGTCTCTCCTGATTCAAAATCAGGAGAGACCGCTTCCTTCTTCAAGCCTTCGCATGCCCAAGAAAATCAGATTGCAACAAAACCAGGTCTGGAAACGCGGTGACGAATACCTGCGCATCCTGCACCTGGAACGGCTGGAAGTGGAATACAAGGTGGTCAAAAGCCTCACCACCCGCGTAGGAACTTTTTGTCACGTCAGCAAAAAAGAGTTTTGCCGCCTGATCAAGACCGCCCACCTGATGACGCTCGAGGAAATCCAGAAGTCCTGGTATCACTGACACCTACGTGGCGCTACCGCCGCCAGCGGCGGGGCGGGCCTGAGTGGCGATGATGCTGTTGATGTCCCGGCTGCCCGGGACGATGGGACGAAGACGGATGGGCAGGCCGCTGTGGGCGGCCCTGGCTCTGTCCCTGCGGGAAACGGCGTTCGGCTTCCGGGGGTCCCGGCGGCGCCGCGGCCGAATAGTTGAAGCCTTCCGCTCGCTTCCGGACGATGCCGCGGCCGATGAACCGTTCCACCGTGCGCAATTCGTCCCGGTCTTCCGGCGTGACAAAGCTGATGGCGTCGCCCACGGCGTGCGCCCGGCCGGTGCGGCCGATACGATGCACATAATCCTCCGCATGCATCGGAAAGTCATAGTTCACCACGTGGGAAATGCCGTCCACGTCGATGCCGCGCGCCGCAATGTCCGTGGCCACCAGCACGCGCACCGCGCCGGATTTGAAATCCTTCAGGGCCTTGAGCCGTTGGTTTTGTGAACGGTTCGAATGCAGTGCTGCCGTCTTGATGCCCTTGCTTTCGAGGTTGCGGGCGATGCGATCGGCGTTGTGCTTCATGCGGGAGAAGACCAACACCATGTCCATCTGCGGATCGCGCAACAGGTGCAGCAGCAGGGACGGTTTCAAATGCTTGGGCACTTCGTAGATGAGCTGGGTGACCGTCTCGGCGGGGTTCGAGCGGCGGCCGATCTGGATCATTTTCGGCGCGTGTTGGAACTCGTGCGTGAGGCCTTCAATCTCGCGGGAAAGGGTGGCGGAAAACATCAGCGTCTGCCGCTGCTTCGGCAATTGCTGTACGATGCGCCGGATATCGGGCAGGAAACCCATGTCGAGCATCCGGTCGGCTTCGTCGAGCACGAGGAATTGTAGCCCGGAAAAATCGGCGTAGCGCCGGCCCATCAGGTCGAGCAACCGGCCGGGGCAGGCGATGACGATGTCGGTGGCGGCCCGCAGGGCGCGGATTTGGGGTTGTTCGCCCACGCCGCCGAAGACCGTGGCGACGCTTACCGGCAGATATTTCGCGTAGGCCCGCACATTTTCCTCGATCTGCAGGACGAGTTCGCGGGTCGGCGCGATCACCAGCACCCGGGTGCGGCGGCGCTGATTCACGGCAGATGGCGTGGCCAGCCGGGTGAGGATGGGCAGGGTGAACGCCGCGGTTTTTCCCGTGCCGGTCTGGGCGATGCCGATGAGGTCATGTCCGGCGAGCAGCGGCGGGATGGCGGCGGTTTGGATGGGGGTGGGTTCAGTGTAGCCGGCGTCCTGCACGGCGTGCAAAATTCTGGCGTCAAGGCCGAGGTTGGGAAAGGGCATGGTGTAAAAGGGGTTGGTCGTGAGCGTGCCCGGCACGCTTTCATTCGGAAATGGGGACCGGACCGGGCGCGGCAGTTTCTAGCGAAGGCGCCAGGTGATGCGCGCCTTGTTCAAATCGTATGGCGACATTTCCATTTTCACGCGGTCGCCGACGGTCAGGCGGACCCAGCGTTTGCGCATCTTGCCGCAGATGGTGGCGAGCACCAGATGTTTGTTGTCGAGTTCGACGCGAAACATCGTGCCGGGGAGCACGGTGGTGACGCTGCCTTCCACTTCAATATGTTCTTCTTTCATGGGCTGTTGAAACGATCAGGTCGTTGACAGGAAACGGGGTCCGGCCGACCGGACGCCGGGACGCCGGGACGCCGCCAGGAATAAAACGGGGTCCGGTCCAGGACCGGACCCCGCCGTGAAAATCCAACGGTTTGACTAGTAACGGCTGCGGGCGCCGCCACCGCTGCCGCCGTATTCGCGACGGCCGGTTGAACGCTCTTCGCGCGGCTTGGCCACATTAACGGTCAGGGCGCGCCCGCCCATGTCCTTACCGTTCATGCTTTCAATGGCTTTCTGCGCCTCTTCGACGGTGCTCATGGTGATGAAGGCAAAACCGCGGGAACGGCCGGTGGTCCGGTCCATCATCAGATTGGTTTCAGTGATCGTGCCAAACGCGGCAAACGCGTCCGACAGGTCGTTTTCGGTGGTGTCAAAGGAAAGATTCCCGACAAATAATTTATTGCTCATGTGATGTTAAACTGTCCGACTAGGTGCTTCTCACAGACTGTTCCCGAACGCCGGGTTTAAAATCATCACTGAACCAGGTTCACTTGAAGATTTACCATGCCTTGAAGAGACAAGCTATCTAACAGACCATGGCAATGTAACGGGTTTAGCCGCAATAGCCATAACTATCGCCAACTATCTTTGGCAGCAATAATGGGGCTGCGCCGCGCTTCCGGCGCCATCCCCGACTAGTCCACCGCCACGCGATAGAACCGCCGTTGGGCCGTGGCGCCGCCGGCGTGGGCCAGGACGAGGGGCGCATTGGCTCCCGCAACCGGCACGCCGATGCTGGTCCAGGTTTCGCCCGGCAAATCATTCCGGTACTGAAGCTGGTAATTGTGGCCGATGTAGCCCTGCATGGTCACCTGAAAATCCGGCCCGGCCGGCACCGCTGAAGACACCCGGAGCAAGCTGCGATCGAGCACAGTGCCCTGGTTGACAAACCCTGCCGGCAGCGTGCCGCTCCAGGTCATGATATCCAGCACGCCGTTGTTGGTGAGGACGCCGCCCACGCTCAGCGCGGCTGCGCCGGTCAGCCGCAAGGTGCCGTTGTTGACCAGGTTGGTGGCCACTTCCAGGCTGCCGGTCAGCTTCACGGCGTTGGTGCAGCCGGCGCTGACTTCGAGCCGGTTGGCAATCTTGAGCCAGCCGTTGGTGATATTGAGCGTGGCGTTGTTGGTCAGGCGAAGAATACCCGCGTGCTGGCCGATGGCATCCACCACCACGGTGGCGTTGCTAATGATCGCCGCGTCGAAGCGTGACGGCTGAAACGCAATGTCCCAGTTCTCAATTTGGGCGTAGCGATTGTTGGTGGACCCGTCCCAGACGATGTCCTGCACGGCTTTGAACGCGCCCACTTCGTTCAGGTACTCCTCCAGGTTGGTATAACCGTCGTGGTCAAAATCGTCATTCCGGTCGGCGGGGTCATTGGGATTCAACCCGTGCTGGATTTCCCAATTGTCCGGCATACCGTCGCCATCCGTGTCCCAGTCGGCCGGGCGGGTGACGACGGCGATGACGGGGTAACCGCCGACTTCGTCGGGGTGGTTGATGATGCCGAGGTGGTTGGTGCCGTTGGTGGCGACCCCCGAGATCACCATATTCACCGTTCGCAGGTCCACGGGATCGCGCACGGGCAGGGTGGCGCCCGCGCCCGCCAGAACCGATTGATAGGCATCCAGCGTCGTCTGGGTGGCGATCCGCGGCAGGTCGGGGATGGGGATCACCGTGCCGTTGATGTCGTCGCCGGGATCGTTGGTGTCTTCGATCAGATCCACATGGGTAATCGGCGCGAGCACCCGCGCCCATTCCATGTGATTGGTCATGTAAGATCCGGTCCATTCGGGATGCGCCCCGTTGGTCCCCGGACCGAAGCCGGGATAAGGGAGGTCGACGGCGTCCGACGTGGCACCACCCCACTGGACACCGCGATAATAGCTTCCGCTGACGAGCGACAGTCCTTCCCAGTTGTTGCTGGTCACTTCGGGATAACCTTCAACGAAGTTGCCCTGGACATACCACCAGCCGACCGCACCCGGGTAGCAATAATGATTTTTGGGAGGCAGGCCGAAATTCGTGCCATTTTGCCGGATCTCCGGTTTGGCGATCCGGACTTTCAACAGCGGAATCGGATTCCACTGAAAGTCGTATCCGCTGGCCGGCCCGGGTTTGTAGTAGTTGCTGATGACATTCATGTGGGCCTCCACTCCGGCACCGTCCATGGTGCGGTCGCGCCAGTTGAAGATCACGTTGTTGCGCCAGTCCATGAAGTGCGAGAAGGAGATGCTGGGATTCCGTCCAACATTGCAGGCGAGCAGATTATGATGATGGTTGACGCCCTGGCCGCCGAGGGTGTCCGCATACGCATGGTTGGCGGGATTCAACGCCTCGGAGCTGATGCACCATTGGATGGTAATGTTTTTGGCGGGCAGCACCGTGGGACCGCCGGGATACACCGGCGGATTGATGTAACGGCGATAAATGGACATGTTCTCGTCCGTGCCCCAACTGACCGAGACGTGGTCCACCATGATGTTGCGGGTGGTGCTCAGGCCTACCAGACATTGGCCCCGGGGGTCGGGGTTGCTGGAATTGGCGGCCCAAGCGGCCCACTTGGCTTTGTCGTAGCTGCGCCGGAAGCGCAGGTAACGAACGATGACATCGGAAACCGCGCCGTCCATGTCCACGGTATCGCCGGCGATGATCACACCGTCGCCCGGCGCGGTCTGCCCCGCAATGGTGATGAAGGAATTGGTGATCAGGACCACATTGGTAAGCTGAATGATTCCGGAAACATCGAAAACGACCGTCCGCGGTCCGCTGGCTTCACAGGCGGCCCGAAAGCTCCCCGGTCCGGAGTCATTCAGATTGGTGACATGCAGCACGGCGCCGCCGCGGCCGCCGACGGTGACGGCGCCCCAGCCCTCCGCCCCGGAAAACGACGGGATGGCGCGGGCAGAAGGAATAAACACGCCGGCGGCAACCAGCGCACTTATCCAACCCAGTTTAAAACGGGTGGAGCGACACATACAAGCAAGGCAACCCCGGCACCGGGGTGCGCCGGGCGACTAGTCAATGGCCACGCGATAGAACCGCCGCTGGGCCGTGGCGCCGCCCGAATGGATGAGGACAATGGGTGCATTGGCTCCCGCAACGGGCGCACCGATGCTGGTCCATGAACCTCCCGGCAAATCATCCCGGTACTGGAGCTGATAGTTGTGACCCGTGTAACCCTGGATTGTGACCTGGAAATCCGGCCCGGCCGGCACGGCGGAAGACATCCGGAGCAAGCTGCGATCCAGCACGGTACCCTGGTTCACAAATCCCGCCGGCAAGGTGCCCGTCCAGGTCATGATGTCCAGCACCCCGTTGTTGGTGAAGGTTCCGCCCGCGGTCAGCGTGGCCGCGCCGGTCAACCGCAGCGTGCCGTTGTTGACGAGGTTGGTGTCCACTTCCAGGGTGGCGGCGGTTTTCACGGCCACGGTGCAGCCGGCGCCGATGTCGAGGGTGTTGGCAATCTTGAGCCAGCCGTTGGTGATATTGAGCGTGGCGTTGTTGGTCAGGCGGAGGATGCCCGCATGCTGGCCCACGGCGTCCACCACCACGGTGGCGTTGCTGATGAGGGCCGTGTCAAACCGGCTCGGCTGCCAGAGCGAAGCAGTCGTCACCGTGCCCAGCCCGGAAATGTTCAGTAGCTGGCCGGTCACCTGCCAGTTGAAAATCTGGGCGTAACGGTTGTTGGTGGCGCCGGTGAAGGTAATGATGCCCGGGGCCGGCCACGCGGCGACCTCGTTCAGGTACTTCTCCAGGTTGTTGTAGCCGCTGTTGTCGTAATCGCCGTTGTTGTCGGGGACATACGGATTGAGCCCATGCTCAATCTCCCAGGCATCGGGCATGCCGTCGCCGTCGGTGTCCCAGCCGGCCGGCCGGTTGAACGGCGCCGCGCCGGTGATGATATCCGCGCGCAAGGCGAGCAGGCTCCGCCATTCCACGCCCTCGTTGGGATCGTCGTTGAACGGGTCATCCGCCCACGCGATGATTTTGCCTGTGCCGGTGAAGGTTTCGCGAATGAGACGTTCGTCAATGTAGGGGGCGACGTCGTTGGCGACGATGGCGTTGGTGTTGTTAAGTGTGAAGACATAGGGACGGTCCCACCACCGGGAACCGACATACCGGAGGACGTTGGTGAACGCGGCCGGGGCGCTCAGGGTCAAGCCGATGTTCACGTCGTAAGCGGCTGATTGCGCCGTGAGGGTGGTATAATCTCCGTCGGCCGAGGTGCCAAACTGGGGAACGCCGTCCTTGTTGATGTCCTTCTGATTGCCGGCCACGTAGGCGCGGGTTGCCGTAGCGTCGGTGCCGTTGAAAATGCCGGTACCGCCGGTGACGGTAACGATGCTGTAATTGGTGCCGCCGACCGGCGTGTCACCGCCCGGGCCGGCCAGGTGGAAGTTGTTGATGAAATTGTTGAAGCTCGGCTGGCCGGTGGCGCCGCTGCCGCCCGTGCCCAGCCAGTTGTAATACACGTTGTTGCGGAAATCGTTGATCGCCCCCGTCCCGACTTCACTGCCGACCCGGGGCAGGCGGCCCCGTTCATGGGCATACAGGTTGTCCAGCACGCTGATTTTGGCGTTGGATCCCGCCTGCAATAAGTGGGCCAGGGCATGTCCGGCGTAGGTGGTGGTGGACGCTTCGGCATCCAACTGCGGGTAATTTTGACCCTGGGAGATGTTGCAATACTGGATGGTGAGATTGTTGGCCAGTTCATTGCAGGAGATTGACTCGTCCGTGCAGTAAATGGCCGTGAGATGATCCAATATGACGTTCTGGCTTTCGATGTCCACCGCGTCGTAAACATAGGCATCGGGAAAATCGCCGGGAGTGGGCGGAGTGGGCGGTTCATGAAAACCCTGCATGCCGTAACCCGGGGCAAACATTACGTTACGAACGATTGTGTTGCCACTGCTGCAGTGGGCGTTTCCGCCCATGATAATAACAGGGCCCGGTGCCGTCTGGCCGGCGATGGTGGTGTTGCCGGAGAAACTGATCCGGGATTGGCCGGCATTCCAGCCATTGTCGTAGTTGCTTTCCGCCCCGTGCAGGCCCAGCCAGAACACACCGGCGACGTCAAAGACAATGGTCCGGGGCACACCCGCAGGAAAATTGGCGTCGGTCACGCCGTAACGCAGCGTGCCCGGCCGGGCGTCATTGAAGTTCTTATCCAGGACGGTCACGTGGTAGACGATCCCGCCCCGGCCGCCGGTGGCGTATTTGCCCGCGCCGTCCGCACCGGGAAATGCCGGCAAAAAGGCCGGACTCCCCGGGATGACGGTCAGGTTGGCGACCACGCTGGTGACCGAGCCGAACCGGTTGGTGACGATCACGGAATAGCCGCCGGCGTCATTGGTCGAACCGATGGTGAAGTTCAACGAGGCATTGGTCCGGTTGGCCAGCAGGGTGTTCGAGTTGAAATACCATTGATAGTGGAGCGGCGACGTACCGGTCGCACCCACGTTGAAGGTGGCGACAAACCCCACCGCATTGGTCCAATCATTAGGCTGGGCAGTGATGGCGGGTGGCGCCGGCAAAAGGACGGTCAGGTTGGCGACCACGCTGGTGACCGAACCGCTGTTGTTGCTCACCACTACGTAATAGCCGCCAGCGTCATTCGTTTGCGCGTTGCCGACAGTCAGTAAAGCATTGGTCTGGCCCGACAGCAGGGTGCTCGGGTTGAAATACCATTGATAACCGAGCGGCGAGGCGCTGTTCGCGCTCACGGTGAAAGTGGCGGGATCGCCGACGGTCACGGTCGCATCCGCGGGTTGGGAAGTGATGGACGGTGGCTGGGGGACGAAGGCCAGCGGCGTGACATCGGCGAAGGTGGTGCCAACGCGGAATTCGTCGAAAGCCAGCACGGTGTTTGTTCCCGTGGCATTGCCGCCGTTCGCATCGAGCCGGATGTCGTTCAGTCCGGTCAGGTTCGCCGCGGTGTTGGTCAAAGTGGCCTGGGAAATGTCCGGCATGACGGTGAGATTCGTCCAATTCAACCAGACATAGGTGGTGTCCGGTGTCGCGAGACTCCCGTCCACGTCCAGGCGCATCAGGACAAAGGTAAAGGTGCTCACCAGGTTGGTGCTGGCCTGCAAACCCGCAACCTGGGTGCCGTTGGCGGTATCACCGCCGGTCCAGGTCGTCCAGGTATCATAAGGGGTGCCCAACCGGTTGAGAGCCGCGGGACTCCCCGCCGTCAGTGTCGCGGTGCCGCTGTTGGCGCTGATGGTCGGGGTGTAAGTGGTTCCCTGGCGAAAGGTCAAATCTCCCTTGCGCACAAAAAGATTCGTGGTGCTGCCGGCCGTGGGCGGACCGATCCATTGCATCAGGAAGCTGACCCAATAGGTCCCGTTGGACATGCCACTGTATTGGGTTCCGCTGGTGGTGCCAATGGCCAGGGCCCGGCCCGGCTGAGAATTGCCGGGAGTTCCCACGGGGCAGCCGACCACCAGGCTGCCGGGATCCGTCAGCAACGTATGGCCGGCCAGATCGGTGTAACTCAAACCTGTGACGCTGTTGGTGGAACCGCTGTTGTTATTTCCGTTCCAGGGCGCTGCCCAGCCAAAACTGTCTCCCCCGGTACCCCCCTGTCCGGCGGACAAGGCGACGATATTGGAAATGCTGCTGCCGTAATTGAACCCTTCATAAGCCAGGAGCGTGGCCCGGGCGGAATTGGCTCCGCCAATGGCGAGAGCGGTCAAGGTAACGGTGAAAAAGCAGATTCGGTTGAGGTTCATTGGAAACAGATTTGATTTGGCGGGTTCAATTCAATATGTCTAAAGAGTTTACCATTGCTGACCGTCTTTCACAAGAATGCGAAACGAATTTGTTGCCAGTTTGATTATGAAAACTGCCAATCCCGTCCGCTAGAGCATGCCTGAGCCGGGTGATGGAGCAGGAGTCACCGCGCAGGAGACAACCGCCGCGGGTTTTGCTAGGCTGGGCGCATGGAAAAGAACCGGCTGGAAGCGTTCAGTGACGGCGTCATCGCCATCATCATTACCATCATGGTGCTGGAGTTGAAACCGAAGCCGGACTCGGTCGAACTGGCCGACCTGAAAGACCTGCTGCCGGTGTTCCTGAGCTACGTATTGAGTTTCATTTATCTCGGCATTTACTGGAACAACCATCACCACATGCTCCATACCACCAAACATGTCACCGGTGGCATCCTCTGGGCGAACCTGCACCTGCTGTTCTGGCTGTCGCTTTTCCCGTTTACCACCGCCTGGGTGGGTGAAAACCATCCGGCTCCAATCCCTACCGCCGTCTATGGCTTCGTGCTGCTGATGGCGGCCATCGCGTACTACATCCTGCAGCGCACCATCATCAGCCAACAGGGACCCGATTCCCTGCTCGCCGCGGCGATCGGGAAGGATTGGAAAGGAAAGCTCTCGCCCGCGCTCTATTTCAGCGCCATTCCGCTCGCGTTCGTCAGCCCGTGGATTTCCAATGCCCTGTACGTGTTCGTCGCGTTCATGTGGCTCGTCCCCGATCGCCGCATTGAACGCACGCTGGTGAAACGGGAGAAGGAATAGGTCAATCGGCTGCTGCTTCCGCGAAAGGCTCGCCCCGCCCCGTTTCCACATAGCGCTTCAGGCTGTGCTTGAGAAAGTGGTCCCAGCCGCGTTCGCAGATCGCGTAACATTCCAGCTGCGGATTCAATCCTTCGTGCTCGAAGTGAAGCACCGTCGAAGCCGGCGAAACGGCCTCCAGCCGGAAACTCAGCCGGGTGCCCGCCCACTCATCCTTCCGTTTGAGTTCGGCGGATTCGTGATGCTGCTCCAGGCATTGCCAGACCAGCTCCCGCTCGGGGGACAACTTCTCCACGCGCATGACGTTGTGGGTTTTCCCGAAGCGGAAGGTCGCCCGCGAACCTGCGCCGGTTCCAGCTTCACAAGTAGTCGTCCACCACCCCTTCAGCCCTTTCTCGGTGGTGATGGCGCCGAACACTTTTGCCACCGACGCGGCGATTTCAACCCGGCATTGATAGTTTTTCATTGCGGTTTTGAGTTATTCAGGAGCAGCAGCGGTTTTGTGACGCCCCTTGGTATTGGTCGTGACAACGCACCCAATCCTGCGGGGCATCAGGATTCTCGTCGCGGCCTTTCGCGGTCAGGTCGAGGAAATTGTAGGTCGTGTTCATCAGGTCAATGCCGCGCGCGTAGGAAGAGTAGGTGCGATAGATGTCGCCCTGCTGGTCCCGATAGAACGCACTGACGCCTTCACGCTCGTCGATGTCCATTCCCAGCGGCGCAAAATTGTAAATCGCCTTGCCGCTCTTGATTTGTTGCGGTGTGAACGAGACGTTGAAGTCAAAATTGAAATCGGTTTTGTTCGAGGACAGCCAGGGAAATCGCCAGCCCATGCGCTTTTTGAACGGAGCGATTTCTTTCAATGGCGCGCGCGAAACAACCGCGAATGCCGTGTCGCGCTGGCCGAGATGATATTGCACGCTGTCGTAATGATCCGCCCAGAACGAGCAATGCGGGCAACCCTCCCTCCAGCCCGGCCCGAACATGAAGTGATAAACGATGAGCTGGCTCTGGCCGCAGAACAAATCGGCCAGCGTCAGCTTTCCCGTCGGGCCGTCGAAGACGTATTCCTTCTCGACCCTGACCCAGGGCAGCTTGCGGCGTTGCCGATTCAGTTCGTCGCGCAGCTTCGAGAACTTCTTTTCTTTCACCAGAAGTTTTTTGCGGGCGGCGAGCCATTCTTTTTGTGAAACGACCTTGCGATCTTCGGTTCCGTGAACCGTTTTGATTTTGAGCATAATGCTGTTTGGTGGTTTATTTGGTTTGAGTGGATATTTATCATCACCCCATTGTGGTCGCACCTTTCAATTTGGCATAGGCCGGCCCGGTTTCGCAAAAACCGAGCATATTCTCGACGAAGGCTTTCACGCGGGGTAAAATCGTTGAACAACTTCCTCTGAACTTATAATCATTCTTTGAAAAACGGTCCCGGTTGCTTCTCTTCAGAGCTGTCCCAGCCCGCCATCCATCACCAGATTCGAGCCGACGCAAAAGGCCGAAGCATCACACGCCAGGAACAACGCTCCTTTGGCGATTTCCTCCGGCCTGGCGCGCCGTTTCAGCGGCGTCAGTTGAACCATGCCCGCCGCAAGCTGGTCGCGCACCTCGGGCGGCCCGCCAATGTCACGGGCCAGAATCGGCGTTTCGGCGGCACCCGGCGTCAGCGCGTTGACCCGGATGCGGCGTGGCAATAATTCTGCCGATAATGTGCGCGCCAGCGAGCAAAGCGCGGATTTGGTGATATTATAAACCGACGTCAGCGGGAAGCCGCGCGTCGTCGAACCGGCGCTGGACATCAGGATGACCGATGCGCCATCGCGAAGGTGCGGCAGCGCCTTTTGCACCGTGAAAAATGCGCCCTTCAGATTGATGTCGCATACGTCGTCGTAAAGTTCCTCGGTCACTTGCTCAATGGGGGCAAACTTGGCAACGCCCGCGTTGGCAACCACAACGTCGATCTTACCGAACTTCTGGCTGGCGACCTCGTAGAGCCGGTCAATGTCCTTGAGATTTTTCACATTGCCGCAGACCGAAACCGTGTCGCGGCCAATCTCTCTGGTGGCTTTATTGATCGTTTTCTGGTCCCGCCCAAAAATGACAACCTTCGCCCCTTCACGGGCAAATTCATTTGCGATGGCAACGCCGATGCCGCTGTTGCCGCCAGTGACGACACAAACTTTGTTCTGCAATTTCATAAGTACCTCCTTTAATCTGGTTTCAGGGTTCTCTTTGTTCCCCCCCCAACTTCCCCGACCGGGATCCAGGCACCGCCAGAAATTCTGCACCCGCATCCGGTCCATATTGTTTATACCGCGCCCGGGGCGGGTTTATTCCCGCAAAAACATTTCTGTCCCGAAATCAGTTGGTTTTCGCGGTTTCAATTTGTTCCCGCAATTTCTCCAACCCGGCACCCCAGCCGCCGCCGTAATTGTCCGCCACCCCCTGCTCGCCGGGCGGCAATGCGTCCCAACCGGAATGAAGCAGCGTCAGCCGCGTTCCCTTGCCTTCTTTCGCCAGCGTGATGGTGACCAGCGTTTCAACTTGGGTGACTTTGGATTGAAAACTATAAACCAACTTTTGCTGCGGAACGACTTCCTTCACGGTGCACGAAACTTTGCCCTGCTGCTGGCAATCCAGCATGAATTTCTTCCCGACCGTCGCCTCAAAATCGTTGGGCATGAGCCAACCGGCAATCTTTTGCGGGTCGGTGATATGTTCCCAGACTTTGGAAACAGGGGCGTCGATGACAATTTCCCGTTTGATGATTTTCATAGATCGGATTCGACCTGTTGTTTGAGCCGTTGCAGATGGTTGTCCCAGAGCGATTCGAATTGGGTTATCCAGTCCTTTACTTCGCGCCAGGGCAGGAAATTCAGACGATGCGTCCCGGCGCATTTCCGGCCGCGGGGCTGGATCAGCCGCACGTGCCGGACCCGGCCTCGCTTTTCGTGGGCGATCAGGCCTGCGCGTTCGAGCACGCGCAGATGCTTCTGGATGGCGGTCAGGGAAACCGGGAAGGGCGCAGCCAGCTCGCTGACCGACGCCTCGCCGCGGGACAACCGTTCCAGCATCGCCCGCCGGGTGGCATCCCCCAGGGCCGCAAACGCGGCGTCCAACGAATCAGTTGAACACTCAACCATAAGGTTCAGTATCCATATTCGGGTTCAGGCTGTCAAGTGGAATGGCTGATCCGGAATGTGTTTGGCGCCCGGCGGCTCCATCATTGGGAATCAGGAAGATCGCCCGCGCCGGTGATGCCGGCCTGCCCGGCCAGGATCAGATCGTGAAACTTCCACTCGTTGCCCACCTTTTTCAGCACGAATTTCCGGGTCCTGCCTTCGCCATCAAAAGAGAGATTGATGACCGCTTGATCGGGGGAAGTCAGCTGCTGATCGAGAATGTGGAACCCGGCGGACGGGGAAATCAACATGTCCGCCATCGCCTTGATTTCCGCTTCCTGCTGTGCCGGGGACAGTCCGTGCTGTTTCCATTCCTTTTCCAGGTTGGTTATGGCCTCGGGCGTGCAGCTCGCCCGCCAGGAATCCATGTTCCCGCTGTTCATGGCCGCGAGGAGGCTTTTCAGGGCGGATTCCGGGTCGGCGTAGCCGGCGTACGACAGTTGGTTTTTGGGCCAATAATTCGGCGCCGCCTGGGCTTCGGCCAGTTGTTGCTCCGCCTGGGACTCAACCGCACGAAGCCCGGCGTTGGTCGCCTCAAGCCGGACCTTCTCCGTCCCGCTCCGGCGCAGCCGGCCGACTTCATTGCGCAGCCGGAGCAGTTCCATGAGTTGTTCCTGCGAGAGCGGTTGGGAAGTGTTCATCCGGCTGACGAGCCGGGAGAGACGCTCGTTCTCGGCCGATAATTGCGCCAATTCCTCCGCCCGCTGTCGCAACCATTCATTCCGTTCGCGCAACTGGATCCCGGCGTGGTGTTGAATCGCCACGGAAATCGTAACACTGACCGCCGCGATCGCGCCGATGATGGCAATTTTGAATCGGTTCATGTGGTTCCTGGCCAGGTCATTGAGGGTTGGCGGGTGGTGTCATCGTGTGTTGCTGTTCGTAAGCGTCGAAGTTGTTGTCCGGCTCCTGATGAATTTCACTGTGGCCGTCGGCGAAAGTATAAATCTTCGACCACTGTCCGGGCGGATGCGAGCCTTCCCCGGCATTCCACGCGTCCTTTTCGCGGATCAAAATGATGTCCTGCGGTTTCTCCAGTGACGAGGGCGAACCCTGGAAAACTATTTCAAACTGATCGGTCGTCACATCAGACTGGTTTTTGACCTTATCAGGCACGAAGTCCGCCGCCTGCTCAAAATTGGTTGGAAATTGTCCCTGGTGCTTCTCGGCATATTGATAGAAGCCGATGGCCCAATTTTTCCCGTAACTCATCCTGGCGACGGCCTGTTCCTTTAGCTGCAAGGGGGTTTTCGGCTTGTCCTGTCCCGTTTTGGTCTTGAGCCGGCGGTTTTCTTCCCGCAATTGCATCACCGCATCCGCTTGCTGCCGGAGCGGGCCGACTTCGCTGCGCAGCTTCTGCAAATCGTCCAGTTGCTTTTGGGAAAGCGAGCTGTTCGCGGCGAGATTCGAAAGCCGGTCATGCTCCGCCTGCAATTGGGCCAGTTGCTCCCCCTGCCGGCGCCAGGATTCGTCATCTGCGCGCAGCCCGGCCCGGGCCCGGGATTGAACCACGAGCGGGACCACCAGGCTGGCGACCACCACGGCGCTGACCACGCCGACTTTCACTTTTGTCCAGGCCATAATTTTCAATGCTCCTTGGATGAGGGTTAAAGTTGAACCGCTGGCCGCGGCGCCCTTGGTAATCGCAGCGGCGGTGGCAGTTTGTGCCAACAGGGCCGGCGCGGCTTGAACCGATTTCGCGGAGATGGAAGCGGTCAGAACCGCGGCCGGAACCACAACCCCGCGTTGGTTGAAGAACTGCCGCAGTTTTTCCACCGCCCGCGCCGCGCGCTTGTGCGCGGCCCATTCCCGGATCCCCAGCAGGGCGGCGGTTTCCGCTGCGCTCTTGTTTTCAAAAAAACGCAATGCCAGGAGCGTGCGCTCTTTTTCGTTGAGCCGCGTCATCGCTTCCTCCAACAACGGCGCGAGCTGCCGCCAGACGTTGCCGGCATCCGGATCGTTCAGGGTGGATTGCATGTAAGCCTCCTGTTCGCGGGCTTGTTGCCGGGCCCGGGTCCGCAAAAAACGGGCGGCGGTGAAGCGTGTGGTCTCATACAGCCAGCCGGTGAGAGTGGTTCTTCGCCGAAGACCTGCGGCCTTTTTGGCAAGAATGATGAAAACCGCCTGCGCCACGTCCTGCGCGTCCTGAGAATTGCCGGCGTAGCGCAGGGCAACGGAATAAACCAGGTTGATGTGCCGGTGAACCAGCTCCGCAAAGGCCGGTTCTGAAGCGCCGTCAGCGTATTCCCGCATCAAGTCCATGTCGTTCTCATCGGGCATCTGCTGATTATTCCCCGCCCGAGGTGAAAATTGGACATTATTTTTTATGCTGCCGCCGCCCGCCAGCCATCAAGGGGCGGAAAACTGCCAATGGTCAGCCGGTTCCATGACCGAACGCGGACCCGGGCCGTTCAGCCACGCCAGCGCACCGGCATTGCCGCGCAGATATGCATCCCAAAATGCCGTGGACAGCGCGAGGATCACGCGATGATGGTTCGGATTCCGCGGCTCGTGGTCGCCCGGCAACGCCCGGTCGGTGAAGACGGAATGCTCGGCATTGTTCAGCACCACCTCATACTTCGGTGCGCCGTGGAGCGCCGGATACACGGCCAGGCGTGACGCCACATCCTGGTCGCCAATGGGTGCGACGTCCCTGTTGCCCGTCATCAGCAGCCAGGGAATCTTCACCGAGCCAAAGGCGTTTGCAGCGCTGGCGGTTTTCGGGCTGCCGGGACTGAACGCAATAGCCGCCCGGATGCGCGGGTCGGTGAAGGTTTGGCCGTCCAGCGGCAAGGATTCGCCACTCACTGCTTCGGTTGTGATCGCACCAAACGAATGGCCGGACATTCCGATCTTTTTCAAGTCCAGCCGGCCGACGAGTTGGCTGGTCTTGATGGTGCTCCAGATTTCGAGCTGGTTCAACACGGCGGGAACGTCGCGCACGCGCAACAGGAAATTGTCCAGCGAAGCTGCCTGCTGCATCGCCCGCATCCGCTGCTCTTTTGGCTTGTCCTGCCACACCGAATCGTCGCTTCCCGGATGCTGGAGAAACACCGCCACGTAACCACGCGCCGCCCAGTGTTCGCCCATGAAAACGCTGCCTTCGCGCGTGCCGCCCAGGCCGTGACTGAACAAAACCACCGGCTTCGGCGCGGTGTTTGTGGGCAGATAAACGCGGATGGGAATGTCGCGGTTCCGCGAGGCGTCATGAACGGTCAGGTCCACGTGCACCGGATGGAGCGCCGGGTCCACCGCCAGCGGATCATAATTCCCCGCGCAGACGTTTCCGGCCGACCATGACAACAACAGGCATGAAATCCGGACGGCAACAGCACAAAATCCTTTCATGCTCTCCCAGACGAATCCCCGGGCCGGATTGTTACTTCGCCCTGCAAAAGATACGGAAGGTGCGGGAATTTGGGCGCGGCTCCGGCAATCGGGCCCAGATTGCGCTTGATGCGCTGGCTCCTTGTCCGCATTACTATGGGACTCATGCAGTTGGGAGCCAAAGAGATTTACGCGTTAACCTCGATCCGTTTTTTCGCCGCCGCCCTGGTGGTGTGGGAACATCTCCCGATGCTTCCCGGGCTGGAATGGATGGGAGTCCCGGGCAACTGCACCGGCCGGGCTGGCGTGATTATCTTCTTTGTCCTGAGCGGTTTCATCATGTCTTACACTTACGGGGACCGGGACTGGAGCGGGCGGTTTGGCGGGAACGCCCGCGAATTTTACTGGAGCCGTTTTGCGCGGATTTATCCGCTGCATTGGCTGATGTTTCTATTTGCCCTGCCCTTGGGTTTGAACAGCAACACCGCGCGGGTGTCGGTTTCGGATTTTCCCTGGCAGTTGACCCTGACCGACATGTTATGGCCCGGCCATGCCGCGGGAGCGCAACCGGTCAAGGCAGCCTGGACGCTTAGTTGCGAGGTGTTGTTCTACCTTTTGACCCCGGTTTTCTTCCTGGCGTTGAACGGAAAGAAAAGGCCGTTGACTGTCAGCGTCATCCTGCTGCTGGGAACCACCGCCGGGATACTGACTCTCATTGCGCTTTTCCCGGGTGGCCACTGGTTGGCGTACGAATATTTGCCGGAGTTTCTCCTGGGGATTGCCGGATTTCAGTTGACCCGAAGGGTAAATCTGTCGCGCGCCGGGTCCGGATTGCTGGTGGTGGGGGGAGTGTTCCTGGTCGTAGCGGTGATGGCGAACCTGTCGCGACCCTGCCGCTTTGCCCAACTCTACTACGCTCCCGGCGCCCTGCTGGTCATTCTGGGATGCGCCAACGCCGCCGGGCGCATGGGCCGTTTCCTGGCACTCCCGCCGCTCGTTTTGCTCGGTCACGCCAGCTACTCCCTTTATCTCCTGCACGATCCGGTTCTCCGCTATCTCAAGGTTTTACTGAACCGAAAAGGAATCGTTCTTTCGTTTCCCGGGAATATTCTGATCGCGGCCGTTGTGTTCGGCGGAATCATCACGGCATCGATCCTTTGCTTCAAATACTATGAAAACCCGGTCCGCCTGAAACTGCGTTCCTTGCTCAAACCCGATATCAAATCCCCGGTCGGGGCCAGGACCTGACCCGCGAAAGCGCATTTAACCCGATGGCGACTATTGGGTGGCGGACATTCTCATGGACTGGCCGGCGCACCTGGACTTGAGCGCATTCGGCATTATCTTGGCGGCGGTTGGCAGACGCCGATGTTGTGGCAAACTGGGCCTGGTTGCGAAGGAGGTTTGTCTCCCGCAGCCGTAAACCGCCAAACCCAAAACGTTATGGCCGAAAAATTTCTCGATCTGCTGGTGACTCCTTCCGTCGCGAAGGAGCAGGAGCGTTACTACGGACATTCCCTGCGGATGCCCGGCGGCGCAAGGCCCGACCCCCTTACGGATGATGAAATTCAATTCATCCGGTCGCGCGACAGTTTCTATCTGGCGACGGTGAGCGAATCGGGCTGGCCTTACCTGCAGCATCGCGGCGGCAAGCCGGGCTTTCTCCAGGTCGTCAACCCGACGACGCTGGCGTATGCCGATTACAAAGGCAACCGCCAGATGCTTTCCACCGGCAACGTCGCCGCGAACGACCGCGTGTGCCTGTTCCTGATGGATTATCCGCAGCGTACCCGGCTGAAAATCCTCGGCCACGCGCGGGTCGAGGACGCGCGGCAACATCCCGAACTGGTCGCAAAATTCGCCACGCCGGACGTGCGGGACCTGGTCGAGCGCGTGTTCTTCATTAGCGTGGTTTCATTCGATTGGAACTGCCCCAAATACATCACGCCGCGCTACACGGTGGCGGAGATTGAAGCGCTGGTTGAGCCATTGAAGCAACGCATTGCCGAAGTGGAAGCCCGGTTAAAAATAAAATCATGAGCCCACGCCCCCCATTGCCGCCGTTCACCGAAGAAACCGCGCGCCAGAAAGTTCAGGCCGCCGAGGACGCCTGGAACAGCCGCAACCCCGAACGCGTCTCGCTCGCCTACACCGAGGACACGCAATGGCGCAACCGTTCCGAGTTCGTGCATGGCCGCGCGCAGGTCGTCGAGTTTCTGCGCCGTAAATGGAATCGCGAGCTGGACTATCGTTTGAGGAAGGAGCTCTGGAGCTTCACCGGCAGCCGCATTGCCGTGCGTTTCGAGTATGAGTTTCACGACGATTCCGGCCAATGGTATCGCGCCTATGGCAACGAGAACTGGGAGTTTGACGAGCTCGGTTACATGAAATCCCGCTACGCCAGCATCAACGACCTTCCCATTGCGGAGGCTGACCGCAAATTTCGCTGGGAACGAAAGGCGTAAGAGCGCACTCGGAATCTCCAATGGAAACAGGCCAGCGCCGGCCTTTTCATCACTTGTCATCCGCCACGTGCCTGCCAGGTCAACCTGCCGCGGCGAAACGAAGTGAAGCGGGTTGCCCCGGTGCCGCTTGACGCCTGCACAGGCTGGGCGCAGAATTGCCGCCTCTGACGCCATGTATCGCAACCTGGACCCGGAAAAGATTGTCGAAACCTGCCGCACTTCGCGCGACCACATTGCCGAACGCTTCCCCGATTCCGGCCTGAGCAAGGTGGCGGGCGAGCTTTTGTCGGTGAGCGAACAGGCGGCGGCGCTTTCCCAATGGCTGTCCAAGCCGCATCTGCCGCTGCGGGCCTTTGCCGGAATCGGCATTGTGGCCGTGGTCATCATCGTCCTTGAAGTCATCCTGAACGTGAAGGTCCAGGCCACCTTCACGAGCATCGCCGAGTTCCTGCAAGGTGCGGATGCGGCCATCAACGAGGTGGTGTTTCTCGGGATCGCCATTTTCTTTTTTATCACACTGGAAACCCGGCTGAAACGCCGCCGCGCCATGGAGGCAATCCATGTCCTGCGCTCCATTGCGCACATCATTGACATGCACCAGCTCACCAAGGATCCCGAACGGGTCACCGGCGCGCGCCCGGCCGGCGGCGACGGGATCAAGCGCACCCTGAGTCCGGCGGAATTGATCCGCTACCTGGATTACTGCAGCGACCAGCTCGCGCTGATCAGCAAAATCGCCGCCCTCTATGTCCAGAAGTTCAGCGATCCCGTGACTTTGTCCGCCGTGAATGAAGTCGAGAACCTGACCAACGGCCTTTCCCGCAAGATCTGGCAGAAGATCATGATCTCCGACCGCATCCTCGCGTCGCGCTAAGGGTCTGCCACCTTCGATCTGCCCGAATGGCGGATGACTTTTTCCGGGCGGGCGCAACGTTGGGCGCGGAGTTGAATCCATCGGCGGCTGAGCTGCAGGGGCAGCCCAAAAAATGAAGGATTGGAACCGCGAAATGCGCGAACCCTGCAAAAACTTTTTTTCAACCGAAAATCGCCAGTGACTTGCCACTTGCCACCCGGCGCCCGCCAGCGCAGTATCGCCCTCATGCCGGCCGGGGTGCTCCAAAGGCTGAAGGCTGAAGGTTAGAGTCTATGGCAAACTGCGGAACCAGGTTTCAACGCTTCGCGATCCCGTTTCGCCTTTCTGTGCTTCGACGGGTCTGCTGCGCAGGTGTTCTGGCGATGGCGATGCAGGGAAATGCATCCGAAAATTCCACCGCCACAGTTGCGCCGCCGGGCAGCTGGGTGAAGCCCCAATTGTTCAATCGGCAATCCCGGACCAACCTCCTCGATGCCGGCATCGACCAGCATTGGCTGCTGCTGGAACGGCAAATCAATGCCCTGCAAAACGAGACTTTTTTCCACTCCATCCGGCAGATCCTCACGCCGGGCGGTGTTCAAAAAGGCGCAACCCTGACGGTCGATTTCAATCCGGGTTACCAATCCTTGACGTTGCATTGGGCGCGCCTCTGGCGCGGCGCACAGTATTTGGATCGTCTCGATACCAACAACATCAAAATCCTGCAGCCGGAGCGGGAATTGGATCAGTTCGTTCTGAACGGCCAAAAATCCGCCGTTCTCGTGTTGGACGATGTTCGCGTCGGCGACATTATTGATTACGCCTATTCGCTCAAGGGCGCGAACCCGGTTTTCGGCGGACATTTTTCTTCCGCCATTCCGGTGCAGATGGATCAACCCGCCGAACGATTGCTGACGCGGGTGGTGTGGCCCAGCTCGAGGCGTCTCTACGCCCGGGCGCATGGCTGCTCAGTGCAACCGGCGTTGGTCCCGGGGAAGGAGGCGGTGGAATACGTCTGGGATTTGAGGCAGGTGCCCGGCGTGGCGCTCGAAGACTCCCTGCCCGGGTGGTGCGACCCCCAACCGTGGGTGCAATTGAGCGAGTTCAAAACCTGGGCGGAAGTGAATCAATGGGCCTCGGCGCTGTTCCAGATCACTTCACCCTTCTCGCCCGACCTGTCCCGGAAAATCGCGGAATGGAAGCTGATCACCGGACGGGAACAGCAAATTTTGACGGTCTTGCGGTTCGTCCAGGACGAAGTGCGCTATTTCGGGATTGAGATCGAGGCCAGCACAGAGAAACCCGCCGACCCGTCGCTGGTATTTGCGCGCCGCTTTGGCGATTGCAAGGACAAGTCGCTGTTGTTCGTCACGATTCTCCGCGCGTTGGGCATGGAAGCCTGTCCCGTCCTGGTGAATGCCGCCTCGGAGCGCGCCATCGAGGACTGGCAGCCTACGGCGGGAGCCTTTGACCACTGCATCGCCATGGTCCAATGCGACGGCCAGACGTACTGGCTCGATCCGACCATGAATTACCAGCGTGGGCCGCTCGCGGCGCATTATCTGCCCGCTTACGAACGCGGCCTCGTGATTTCTCCCAAAACGACAGGACTGACCGCGATCCCGCAGATGACCGGTTTGCCCCGGACGACCACGACCGAGTACTTTCAGCTGCGGGGAAAAGCGGAACCGGCCGAACTGAAGGTTATCACCCTCGCGGAAGGCCGCGACGCCGACAGTTTGCGGGAATTTTTTGCCGCCACGAAACGCAGCGACATCGAAAAGAACTACACGGATTACTATTCCAGGCTTTACCCGGGAACCAAAAGGTCGTCGCCCATTGCCCTGGAGGATGACGAGCAGCAAAACCGGGTTCAAACCACCGAATTTTATTCGATGGATAAAGTGTGGACCCGGCCGGGCAAGGATGGGAAATATCGCTGCGACTTTTACCCGTCCGCCATCGCCGCCCTGCTGAAAAAGCCCGTGGACAAAGATCGCCTGCTGCCCCTGGGAATCAATTTTCCGCAGCACCAGATCCTGCGCACGGAAGTGACCCTGCCGGAAGCCTGGCCCGCCGATGCGGACAAGAAGGCTGTTTTTGATCCTGCCTTTACCTTCCGAAGAGATTGCCGGTGCGCTCGCAACAAGCTCGTGATGGAATACGAATATCAGTCGCTGGCCGATTCGGTCGCCCCGGAGCGGGTCAGCCAATACCTGGAGCGACTCAATCAGAGCTCGCAATCACTGGGCTATGCATTGACCTGGCGGTAATGTTAATAACTTTTTCTCGACGGATTCAAGGTTGAGCGTAGAGTCGAATCAATCAGAGGCTGAGCTGTAAGCGTAGCCTGAAAAAATGGGGAAGGCCGGAGAAATCCGGCCTTTCTTTTTTTCAGCCGCGCGCCTTCCGGGGGCAGGCAGGGATCGAACCGTTTCCCTCTATTTTGACCCGGTTACAAAGCATCAATGTCGCAATACCGGCAACCGATTTGTTTGCGCGGTACGGCAGCGTTTGAGCACAAAGATGCCGCCGATGGCCAGGACAAACGCGGCCAGGAAGGGCAGGTACCGGCCCGGGGCGCCGAGAACTTCAAAATCGCGGCCTTCAATGTACGTCGGACAGGCGATTCCTTTTTGGGCCAGCAATGCCACCGTGGCCTCATCCACCATGGCAAAATAACGAGTCGCCTTTCCAGCCTTGCGGACTTCAATGGAGAATGAACGATACGTTTCAGGTGACTCTCCCCAAATGGATCGGTAATGGGACACCTGGATGCTCGCCTGCAGTTCAGCGGGCGTGCTTTGATTGATGATGGCCCGGAGTTCCTCCGGCGACGGCCGTACGGTGTTGTGGCCCATATCGAGATAACAAAAGACCAGAAGGGCGGTTGCGGCAAGCGTCAGCAACCAAACCGGCCGCCAGGAAATCTTTTTGGTGGTGCCGGAACGCATGGTCTCCATTGGAATGTGCGTCGGGATGTCCATGGGAACTTCCATCGGCTTCGGAGCGGCCGCACCCCGGCCAGCGGCGGGGCAGGGTCCCGGGCCGGCCATGGACGGTTTGCGGCGCCGTTGCCAGGCCCAAAATACGAGCGATCCCAGCACGAATGGGTAGGCCAGCCCCAGCCAGAGGGTCATGACCGAAAGAAATCCGGCGCGGACCTCATCGTGCAAAAAGCCGGCGACCCCAAAGGTCAGGAGCAACGGCAGAAAGAGAAAAAGAACCAGGCCACCGCCGAAGATGCGCCAGAATTTCGCCGTCGATTTGCGTTGCTGGGGAAGACCCGCTGCGTCCTGGCTGAGCTTATGTCCGAGGTAAGAGCCCAACGTGGCCGGGATGGCCACCAGGCCCAAAAAGAAGCCGATGCTTTTCAGAAAACCAATCAAGCCGCCGGCCTGGCCGGTGGCGCCTTTGGTTGTGGCCATGCCAATCACGGCGCCTTTGGTGGTGGTGGCCGCCGCCAGCGCGGGCAACGACGCGATCACCGCCGCCGCAAAAGTGTCCGTCGGTCCCGTGCGGCGCAGGCCGTTTTGAACCACCTTCGCCACGCGTTCGTTCAGCAGCGCGCGTCCGCGCGAGAGGCGCTGCCGCACGGCTTCCTCGGAAATCGCCAGGACCCCCGCCACCTGCGGGATGGATTCATTCTGCCGATAGAAGAGCACCATGGGTTCGCGGTAAATCTCCGGCAGCCCCGAGAGGACGTGCCAAAGGATGGTTGCTTCCTCCTTGCTGATGGCTTCGGCGTCCGGTTCATCGGCGGGTGACGCCGGTTCCGCGGTGTTCTCCAACGATTCGGCGCCGGCGACGGGATTGCGCTGGTGTTGGCGAAAGGTGTTGTTGATGAGGTTGCGGGCGATGCCGTACAGCCAGGCCTTGAATCGGGCCGGTTCTTGCAGGCTGCCAAGTTTGCGCCAGGCGGTGATAAAGGTCTCCTGCGCGAGATCTTCGCTGCGCGCGATATTGCCGCAGGCGCTGTACGCCAGGGCGCAGATGGGCGATTGATAACGCGCTACGATCTGGCCAAAGGCATCACGGTCGCCAGTCAGGCTCAACTCAATCAGGGAGGTGTCACACAGGATTTCCGGTTCCAGGGCAAGATTCGTTTTCATACTCACCTATGTAGTGGCTTGGCGAAGGAAACTGTGACAGGAAAGTTGGGGTCGCACCGCACCTATTTTGCCAAGAATTGACCTGTT
>Ga0265338_10001778_pt1 | contig 33999 bp, 16 predicted proteins | sample 42126metaG_FD_193579 | JGI IMG/M metagenome (GOLD analysis project Ga0265338, IMG submission 193579) | Rhizosphere microbial communities from Carex aquatilis grown in University of Washington, Seatle, WA, United States - 4-21-26 metaG | ecosystem: Host-associated > Plants > Roots > Rhizosphere...
TCTGGATAAATAGATTGCTGAAGGCCGGGTGCGCCAGATCCGCTGCGGCGCTGTTCAAAACAATTTCCGCGTAGCTGGTGACTTCGATGGTGCGCGTTTCATCGGAGTGATTGGTGAACGTGATGCGACGGACTTCCACGTCGTTCTCCGGCGAAACCGCGATTTCGGTATGAGTGTCGATTTCGTGCAGGCGCGACCGAAATTCCGCGCGGCCCTGGCTGAAAATCGCTTCGTAGCCGGACTTGGTTTCCAAAGTCGGCTGGTGCGTCGGCGACCAGAATTCGCCGCTGTCCACATCGCGCAGATAAAAAAACGTCCCCCAGCAATCGCGCGTTGGATCTTCGCGCCAGCGCGTCATGGCGGTGTCGTTCCAGCGGCTGTAACCGCCACCGGTATTCGTGACCATCACGTGATAACGGCCGTTGGAAAGCAGGTGAACTTCGGGCGGCCCGGCGTTCGGGTCGGTGAACACCCGCATCGTGGCTTCGACCACCACCGCTGATTCGCGTTCCTGGCTGGCTTCAAGTTCGTGCGGATATAACACCGCGATGTCCTTCGGCACGCGCTCGTGCAGCAACAGTTCGGCGGATTTGAACAGGGGATTGGCATTGAAACGCCGTTGCATGGGCCGGTCCAGCAAGGCACAGGCGAGCGAAAGCAAACTCATGCCTTGATGATGCGCCATGAAGGAACGGACGATGGCGTGGGTCTGGCCGTTCGGCACGCGCGAAATGGTGTAATCCAACGCTTCGTAAAGACCATACCTGCCCCCGGCTTTTTCATGGCGAAGGGAGTTGAGGTTTTTGCAGGATTCTTCCGGCGCGACCATCAACGCCATGACGGTTGCATAGGGAGCAATGACCACGTCATGGGCCAGACCGCGTTTGAAGCCCAAGCCCGGCACGCCAAAAGCGCGATACTGATAATTGGCATCCGTGTCCCGCAAATTGTATCCCGACTCCGATATTCCCCAGGGAACCTTGATCTGTTTGCCGTACTGAATCTGGCGCGTCACGGCGGATTTGCAGGAAAGATCAAGCAGGGTGTTTTCGTAACTGGGCATGACCAGCATCGGCATGAGGTATTCGAACATCGAACCGCTCCAGGAAATCAGCGTCGGCTTGCCCCCGGACGACGTCAGCGAACGTCCCAGTCTGAACCAATGGCTTTGCTCCACCTGTCCCAGGGAAATGGCCACATAGCTCGCCAGCCGCGCCTCGGAAGCCAGCAAATCGTAGCAACTCGTATCGAGCCGATGCTGGCTGACGTTGTAACCGATGGAAAAAAGTTCGCGTGCCGGGTCATACAAAATCGTGAAATCCATCCGTGCCAATTCATCGCAACGATGCGCGAGATTTTCCAGTTCGCTCATCCGCACCTGCGCCCGTAGTCCTGCCGCATCCAGCTTGGAACGCAAACCCGACAACCAGCCCGCCAGTTCCTTGCCTTCAGGCGAATCGCATGTGGCCTCTCGGAGATCATCCAGTTTCACCAGCCAGTTTTCGGCTTGGCCGGCAAAACGGCGCACGCTCATTGGCGCGTTCAGCTGTTCCCAGAATGGTTTCCATTCCCGCTCCGCGTCCGGTTTCAAATGGACCGGCCGTGGTTCCTGCAAGTTCATCCAGGGAAAACCGGCGAGAATCTCGTCGTGCTCTTCCCGGCAGCTTTTTTCAAAAATGCGGCGCCAGGTTTCAAATTCGCTGTTTGGTCCATTTTTGGCATCGGCCAGCTTCAACGCAGCCTCAACCAGTCGTTCGAGCATTTGACCGGTTTCCGCCGGCGTCATGGGAATTTCAACCAGCAATTTTTCCAGCGCCACCAGATCCGCCGTGGTTTCCGCATTGCGCGAATTCTCCTTTAGGACGTCCAGGGTATCGCGCAATCCAGCTACGATTCTGACGCTGCTCCAATTCTGATCCGTGAGTTCGAGCAATCCTGAATGCAGGGTCAGCAGCAGACCCGCGAGGTTGCCATTGTCCACCGTCGAAATATAAAGTGGTGTCAGCGGCTTGAGTGAGTGGGTGTCATACCAGTTGAACAAATGGCCACGATAGCGCTCCAGCTTTTCCACCGTATCCAGCGTGCGGGCGAGACGTTCCATCAAGCCGCGCAGCGAAACATAGCCGAAATCGTGCGCGGCCAGGGTGCTCAACAACGCGAGGCCGATGTTGGTGGGCGACGTGCGCGCCGCAATGACGGCGCGCGGATATTCCTGAAAATTGTCCGGTGGCAACCACCGCTCTTCGGCGGTGACAAACGTTTCGAAAAAACTCCATGTCCGGCGTGCCAGTTTGCGGAGCTGGCGGGTCTGATCCGCCGAAAATTCCACGCGCTTTTCCTCGATGGGCAGGCTGATCCACCACGCAATCGCCGGTGAAACCAGCCACAACGCGAGAAAGCCAAAGATGATCCAGGAAGGCGGATGGCCCAGGAAAAAAAGCAGGGCGGATGCACCCACGGCCAGCAAAGGCGCACAGCTCATTGCCGCATAAAAGCTTTGTAAATTGTCTTTGTCGTCACATTCGTTGTCGTCGGACGTCTGCCATTCCAGCAAATGACGGCGCGTGAAAATCAACCGCCACAACGTGCGCGTCACGGCATCCAGACTGATGCCGGCATCATACGGAAGAAAGGCCACGGTCAAAATCGCCTGTCCGGCTTGCCGCGCCAGGGTCTGGCCGACATTTTTCAGATGCGGGTAAAGCGGCAAGTCTTTCGGCTTGTGCAAAAGTTCCGTAAACACTGCCAGCAGCGAAGGCAGCACAATGATGGACAAAATCAACACCCCCCAAGCACCGGCATCTTTGGGGAAAAGAATCCAGCCCAGGATGAGCAGAAATACCAGCGCAAACGGAATCAGGCTTCGTCGCAAATTGTCGAAGATCTTCCAGCGCGACAATCCAGTCAGCGGATTTTGCACGTGCCGCACATCCAGTCCGGGCAGGCGCGGCAGCAGCCAGGCCGCGATCTGCCAGTCGCCGCGCATCCAGCGATGCCGCCGCCGCGTGTCGGCGCTATAACGCGAGGGAAATTCCTCAAACAGTTGCACATCGCTGACCAGCGCCGAGCGCGCGTAACTGCCCTCCAGCAGGTCATGGCTTAAAATCCGGTTTTCCGGAAATTTTCCGCCAATCGCGCGTTCAAACGCGTCCACATCGTAAATACCTTTGCCGATAAACGACCCTTCATGGAAAACGTCCTGATAAACATCCGAGACCGCTCGCGTGTAGGGATCAATCCCCGCGTCGCCGGAGAACAATTTCACAAAACGCGACCGCCCGGCGCTCGGCAGGCTGACGCCGACGCGGGGTTGCAAAATGGTATAGCCTTCGACGATCAATCCTTTTTCCGTGTCGTAAATCGGGCGGTTCAGCGGGTGCGCCATCGTCGCCGCCAGTTGCCGGGCGGCATCGCGCGGGAGTTGCGTGTCGGTATCGAGCGTAATGACATATTGGATATGGGGCAACGCTGCGAGGTCGCCCACAATCTTGGAGAAACATTCCCTGCCACCACCGCGCAGACAATGGTTCAAATCAGCCAGCTTGCCGCGCTTGCGCTCGTAACCCATCCAGATTTTTTCCTGTTCATTCCAGCGGCGCGGACGTTGGAAAAAGTAAAAAACGCAGGGCCGGTCACTTTTGTATTTTTGGTTCAAGGCCTGAATGCCTTCATCGGCATGGCGCAGCAATTCGTCATCGCCGGCCTTGTGTTCTTCCGGCGCGTCGCAAAAGTCAGTCAGCAGCGCGAAGTAAACCTGGTCGTCACAATTGGCCAGATACCGGACTTCGAGCGCTTCCAGCAGGGTCTCAATGCCGCGCACGCTGGCAAGCATCGTGGGCACAACCACCAGTGTTGAGTGCGCGGGCGGAATGCCTTTCGAAAAATCCAGGCGCGGCAACGGAGTTGGTTTGACGAAAATGGTGACGAACCAGTTCACCAGCGATACCCCCAATTGGCTCGTGCAGAGCAACGCCAGCAGCGCCACCAGGCCCAGGAGCCATGCCGGGATTCCCATCCCCACCACCCGTTGCAACAATGGAATGGTCACCGCCAGGGTCACGCTGAGAATGCTTCCCAGATAAAACAGCAGGGGGTGGCGGCGGGCAATGCGCGGGAGGACGCTTCCGAGAGGAATCCTCATTTCCGCGGCCCGTTCCAAAATTTTCACTCCTTTGCCGGAAAGAAAAAATCCGACGTGTGCCAGACGGTCGTCCGGATGGCCTGCGTTTTTTTGAGCCAGGCCAATGGAAAGAACCGCCACTTCAAGTTCGGATTTGTCGCTGTAGCGGGCAATGCGTTCCACGGTATGCCGGTAGAGGTCTCGCGTGGCGAAATCCATTTGCGCATAAACCGCGGCTGGATCGGTGCGCAAAGTCTGTTCCACCACGCTTTGAGCTTCCACGAAGTCCTGCCAGTCCATCGTGTCGAGAAAACGCAGACTGCCGATGCAATTGCCCACGGAAACCTGGGTTTCTGCCTGGTACTGGCTTTCGCTTTGAACCAACTGTCCAACGGTCAAGCCGTCTTCGGCCAGGCGTGCTTCAATCCAGCCCACGGCCAGTTTTACCGACGGCGATTTTTCCTGAATCCGCCGCAAAAACTCCGTCACAAATCCCCGGTTCAAGGATGGCTGGGATTGCGCCATCTTACCCACCACCACAATCAAATCTGATGAATTCGTTTCCGCCACCTGCAAAATCTGGTCTGCCCAGCTTCCCGCCTGATCACGATCTTTTCGCACCGCGTTTAACTGGGCCGCCACCCGCCGCAAATTTTCAATCAAGGCCAGCCGGAGCATGATGGGAATCGCCCACAATTCACCCAGCTTCAACGGCACCACCTCCTGATAACCCGCCACGAAACTGGTCAGATGCGAAGCGTCGATCCGCCCGTCCGAATGGGAAACCATTTCCAGGGCAATCTCATAAACGCGCGGAAAATCCGTCCATGGCCCATTGAGCAATTGCGGCAATTGCCGGTTGAACCCGCGCGGCAGGTGGCGTTGCGCGGTGCGGATTTGCTCCTCGATCAGATGAAAATTGTCCAGCAACCATTCCGCAGCCGGGGTGATATGCTGCGTTTTCTCCACGCGCAAGGTCTGCTCGTTGTAATCCCGCAGAATTTTTTCATTGGAGGCCAACCGCGGGAGCAGCAGATTTGGTCCGCTGTCATTTTTCACCCGGCGATTCTGCGCCAGGTTGCGCGCGGATTGTTTGAGCAAATCAATGCTCAACAATTCCCCGCGCAGCGGCTGTTCGTCAGTCGAAACATCCGGCGCTTCGTTTTGCCCGTTTTGACGGTGAATTAAAATTTGTTCCGGAATCCTCATAGGCTGCGCGCTATTCACGCCATGGAAGCTGGTGTTGCAGCCACATTTAGGACGTTAAGGAAACGGTAATCGTGACGGGCGAGACGAACAATGGGGTGAATTCCCCATGGATTTATAAATGAATGCTTCAAATAAACTCAGGTGAAGCAACAAAAATACGTATTTCGCCGACTCCAATAATCCACGGTAGGGTTATACCCCATATTATATAATCGGCCCGGCCAATAATTTGAATTCTGTCGACAGGCTATGCACTGGAAAGCGTTGGTGCGACCAGACATAAAGAAAGAACAAAACTGGAAAATTTATAAAATGTGGTAATGTGCGGATGTGAATGTGCCTGACGATCATGTTCCAAAGGAAAGCGTATTATACTGCTCGGGCGATTTTTAACAAAGGCAGTATGCGACGTGCATTTCCTTCAAACAACCGGCTCATTTTCGTTATCTGCTTTTCGGTGCTTATTTTGCCTGCCGATGGCTGCAAAAAAAAGCCCGCGCCAGCGCCCCCGCCAGAGGTTCAGGTCATCACGCTGACGCCGACGAATATTCCAATTTTTGAGGAATGGATCGGTACGCTCGACGGCTTTGTGAACGCGCAAATCCACGCGCAGGTCACCGGCTATTTGCTGGCACAAGATTACCGCGAGGGCAGCGAGGTGAAAAAGGGTGATTTACTTTTCCAGATTGATCCGCGCCCGTTTCAAGCCGGCCTGGATCAGGCCCTGGCCAAGCTGGCGCAGGACAAGGCGCAGGCGGGCAAAACGGAACAGGACGTGAAGCGCGACACGCCGCTCGCCCAGGAACAGGCCATCAGCCAGGAACAACTGGACGACGCAGTTCAAGCGAATCTGGCGGCGGATGCCCAGGTCAAATCCGACGAGGCCGCCGTGGAAAATGCGCAGTTGAATCTCGGTTTTACCAAAATCACCTCGCCAATTGACGGTCTCGCCGGAACCGCGCTGGCGCAAATCGGCGATTTGGTCGGACAATCCAGCAGCGTGCTGACGACGGTTTCAACCATCAATCCGATCAAGGTTTATTTTCAAGTCAGCGAGCAGTCGTATCTGGCGTTTTGGTGGGGCCTGGCCGGCTCGGGAAATGCGGATGAATTTCCGTTGCAATTGTTTTTTTCCGACGGCTCGGTCTATCCTGAAACGGGGAAATTCTTTTACGCCGACCGGCAGGTGAATCCGAACACCGGCACACTGCAAATCTTTGGACTTTTTCCCAATGCGAATTTCATCCTGCGCCCCGGCCAATACGGCCGCGTCCGCGCGCAAACGCAGACCAAAACGAACGTGCTGATCGTCCCGCAACGCGCCGTGGTCCAACTTCAAGGTTCATATCAGGTCGCCATCGTGGGCGAGACCAACACGGCGCACCTGCAACCCGTCACCGTCGGCGAACAGGTCGGCTCGGACTGGATCATTGAAAGCGGCCTCAAACCCGGTGACCGCGTCGTGGTAGAGGGAACGCAAAAGGCGAAAGAAGGCACGGTCGTAAATCCAAGGCCGTTTGGGATGGAAACCAATCAGACCGGTCAAGCCGGAACGCCGACAAGCGCCGCCGCGCAAACCAACCCGTCGAAATGAAAATATTTTTCCCGGCGCGTTCGTGATTCATCCATGTATAGATTTTTCATCAACCGCCCGATTGTCGCGATGGTCATTGCCATTTTGATGGTGATCATCGGCGCGGTCTCGATGGTGAGCCTGCCGGTCGCGCAATTTCCCAACATCGTTCCGCCGGAAATCCGCATCCAGACTACGTTCCTCGGCGGCGACGCGCTCACGCTGGCGCAATCCGTCGCGACGCCGATCGAGGAGCAGATGAGCGGCGTGGACAACATGAACTACATGTATTCCGTCAGCGCGAACAATGGCGTGATGCGCATGGGCGTGAACTTCGACGTCAAAACCGATCCGAACATTGACCAGGTGCTCACGCAACTCCGCGAAAACCAGGCCGCGTCGCAATTGCCGGCGTCCGTCCAACAATATGGCGTCACCCTTTTGAAATCGCCGACGAGTCCGATGATGTTGATCGGCATCGAGTCGCCGAACGGCACGCATGACACGACGTTCCTCGCCAATTACGCCTACATCAATCTCGTGGACCAGATCACGCAGTTGAAGGGCATTTCCAACATCAATGTTTTCGGCGCCGGGCAATACGCGATGCGCTTTTGGGTCAAGCCCGACCAGCTCGCGAAACTGAACCTCACGGTCAATGACATCATCACCGCCATCAGTGCGCAGAACACCCCCAATCCCGCCGGCTTGGTGGGCGGGCCGCCGACGCCGCATGGACAGGAATTCACCTATGCCATCACCGCGCAGGGCCGGCTCGTTTCCGAAAAGGAATTTGGCAACATCATCATCCGGGAAAATCCGGACGGTTCGATCGTGAGGTTGAAAGACGTCGCGCGCGTGGAGCTCGGCGCGCAGCTTTACAACATCGTCGGCAAGTTGAACGGCAAACCATCGGCGATCCTGGCGATTTATCAGCTGCCCGATTCCAACGCGCTCGATGACCAAAAAGCGGTGCTCAAGCTCATGGCGAAACTCAAGCAGAGTTTTCCTGCCGACCTGGACTACGTCGTTTCGCTCGATACCACGCTCGCCGTTTCCGAGGGCATGCACGACATCATGCGCACCTTGGTCATCGCGCTGGTTCTTGTCATCATCGTCGTTTTCATTTTTCTGCAGGGCTGGCGCGCCTCGCTCATTCCGCTGTGCGCGGTTCCGGTGGCGCTTATCGGGACTTTTGCGTTTTTCCCGATCTTCGGTTTTACACTGAACACACTTTCGCTTTTGGGCCTGGTTCTGGCGATTGGGCTGGTGGTGGACGACGCCATTGTCGTGGTCGAAGCCACCGAACGGCATATCGAAGACGGCATGAAGCCCAAGGACGCCGCGCTCAAGGCGATGGAAGAAGTCGCCGGCCCGGTGGTTTCGCTCGCGCTCATTCTGGCGGCGGTTTTTGTTCCGACCATTTTCATCGCGGGCATCACCGGACGGCTTTACCAGCAATTCGCGCTGACGATTGTCATTTCCGTCATGCTGTCCGCGTTCAACGCGCTGTCGCTGAGTCCCGCGCTCGCGGCCATGTTGTTGAAGCCGAAAGAAAAAGGCAAATCGCGCGGACCGCTTGGCAGATTTTACGACTGGTTCAATCGCGCGTTTGACCGGGCACGCGATGGTTACCTCAAAGTCGCCGGCACGCTGATCCGCAAAAGCATTTTCACCATCATCATGCTCGCGGTGATTCTAACCGTCGCGCTTTTGCTCGGCGCGCGGTTGCCGGGCGCATTTCTGCCGGTGGAAGATCAGGGCTACGTTTTTGCCGTCGCGCAACTACCCTACGCCGCGTCGCTCGAACGAACCGACGCTGTCTGCAAAAAGATCGAGGCTATTATACAAAGCACGCCGGGTGTTAAATATTGCACCACCGTCGAAGGTTTCAGCCTGTTGAGCCAGGTGCAGGCCACTTACAACGCCTTCTTTTTCGTGACGCTCAAACCATGGAGCCAACGGACAAAATCCGAGGAACAGATCACGGCGATCAACAAGCACCTCAACAGCGAACTGGCCAAATTGCCCGAAGCGACGGCCGCGGCATTTTCACCGCCGTCCATTCCCGGCGTGGGCACCTCCGGCGGTTTCACCCTGATGCTGGAAGACCGCTCTGGCAGCCAGGATCCTTCATTTCTCTCGCAAAATCTGGACAAGTTCATCGCCGCTGCGCGGAAACGCCCCGAATTGGCCGGCATCATGACAACGTATCTGCCGAACGTGCCGCAGCTGTTCGTCAAAGTGGACCGCGACAAGGTTTTGAAACAAGGTGTTGCCATCGGTGACGTTTACAACACGCTGCAAACCTTCATGGGCGGATATTTTGTGAATTATTTCAACCGCTTTGGGCGGCAATGGCAGGTTTATCTGGAAGCCGAAGCCCAGTATCGCGCCCGCGCCGAGAACCTTTTGGGCTTTTATGTGCGCAACAAACTGGGGCAGGCCGTTCCCCTCTCGGCGTTCACGGAAATCCAGCATCGCACCGGTCCCGAATTCGTCATGCACTATAATGAATATACCTGCGCGCAGATCAACGGCGCGGCCGCACCCGGTTACAGCGACGGCCAGGCGACAAAAGCGCTCGAAGAAGTTTTCGCTCAAGCCATGCCGCCGGGCATCGGCCATGATTATTTCGGCATGTCATTCCAGGAACAGCAGGCGGCGGAAGGCGTTTCACCCGTGCTCATTTTCGGACTTTCGGTCCTGTGCGTTTTTCTGATTCTCGCGGCGCAATTTGAAAGCTGGTCGCTGCCGATGAGTGTGCTGCTCGGCACGCCCACGGCCATTTTGGGCGCGTTCCTGGCGTTGACCCTGCGCGGATTTCAAAACAATGTTTATGTACAGATCGGTTTGATCATGCTCATCGGCCTGGCCGCCAAAAACGCCATCCTCATCATTTCCTTTGCCAAAATAGAATACGAAAAAGGCAAACCAATCACCGAGGCTGCGCTGACCGGCGCACGCATCCGGCTGCGACCGATTTTGATGACGTCGTTTGCGTTCATCCTGGGCTGCCTGCCGCTCTGGCTCGCGTCCGGTTCCGGCGGCATGTCGCGACAGACGCTCGGCACCGTCGTCATCGGCGGCATGCTGGGCGCCACGTTCGTGGACATTTTTATCGTGCCGGTCACTTTTTCCGTGGTCGAAAAAGTCGCGGCGCGCTTCAGCAAAAAAACCCGTGAAGAACATGCGCCAAAACCGCCCGAGCCGAACGGATGAAAAAGTTAATCCAAAATCTCATGTTCAAAGCCCCCAATTTTCCAGGCGTGCGCGCTTTTGGGCTTTGGACTTTGGGCTTCGGGCTTTTGACCTTGGTTGCCGGTTGCGCGGTTGGCCCAAATTATAAACGGCCGCCAATCAATTCCCCTGAAGCTTTTCGCGGCGAAACGAACATTTCAACCAACTCATTAGCCAATCTTCCGTGGTGGCAGGTCTTTCACGATGACACGCTGCAAAACTTGATTCAAACCGCGCTGACAAACAATTACGATTTGCGAATTGCCGTCACCCGTGTCGAGCAGGCGCGGGCCATCGCCGCGCAAGCGCGCGCGGGATTTTTCCCGCAAATAAATTACGCCGCCAGCGCCGCAAAAGGGCAAAATGTGGCCGGCAACACCCCGTCGCCGACTGGCACGAGCGGCACAGTTTTTGCAGCCGACGCAAACGCCTCGTGGGAAATTGATTTGTGGGGACGCATTCGCCGGCTCAACGAATCCGCCCGCGCGCAATTTTTGGCGAGCCAGGAAGCCCGGCGGGAGGTGATGATTTCGCTCATCGCCCAGGTCGCCCAGGATTATTTTCAATTGCTCGCGCTGGACAACCAGCTTGAAATCGCGCGACAAAGCACCAATTCCTACGGTGAAAGCCTGAAAATATTCGACGAACGATTGCAAGGCGGCGTCGCGTCAAAATTGGAGACTTCGTCCGCCGAGGCGCTGATGGATTCCGCCGCCGCGACGATTCCGGAACTTGAACAACAAATCGCGTTGCAGGAAAATCAATTGAGCGTTTTGCTGGGGAAAACCCCCGACGCCATACGGCACACGAACTCTTCGCTTGAAAACCAAATGCCGCCGGAAATCCCCCCCGGTTTGCCGTCGACATTGCTGGAGCGGCGGCCGGACATTCGCGAAGCCGAGCAACAATTACGCTCGGCCAACGCGCAGGTCGGGGTGGCAGTCGCGGATTTTTTCCCGGAACTCAATCTCACGGGATTGTTCGGCGAAGTCAGCCCGGAACTTTCCGCATTCACTTCCGGGGGCGACATTGCGTGGGGTGTGGCTGCGGGTTTGACCGGCCCCCTTTTTCACGGCGGCCAGCTTCGGGCGCAATATGCGCAAGCCCGCGCTGCACGCGAGCAATTCGCGCTGCAATATCAGGCTGCGATGCTGAAAGCGTTTCAGGAAGTTTCCGATGCTTTGATTTCGCGTGAAAAATTGGCGGGTGCGCAAATGCAGCAAAGCCGTGCCGTGGCGGCTTATAAGGTAGCCGTGAAAATAGCGATGGAGCGCTACCGCATGGGCAGCGCGGATTACTATGAAGTATTGCAGGAGCAGCAATTGCTTTTTCCGGCGGAAAATGCGCTGGTGCAATTTCAACGCAATCAGCTTCTCGCGGTCGTGCAACTCTACCGCGCACTCGGCGGTGGCTGGCAATCTGAATAGTGCCGGAGTAGTCTGGTCACCGAAGATTTCACTGAAACTCGACGCTTTTTTCTCCTAAACCCCAACAAAAGGGCTGGAGGCGAGGTTCGGAATCGAACGAGGCCAGTGGATTTTTTCAACATCCACTACCCGACGTCTAAAAACATCCACAACCCGCTGGATTCATCGCCATATTAATGCCGCGCTTGGCCCATGCGTGCGGTTGACTGCGCTCACTTCGCTTCGCCAACCCAACGCACGTGCCGCGGCGGTTTGGTTCATGGAGCATTGCTGGTGCCTCAACCTGGACTTCCACGAGCTGGGGCGGACCTGATTGGTCGATAGGTAAATTGAGGGCAGTTACTCTAGCTAGCCTGATTTGTGCAAGAGGCTCCGGGCGAAGGTATGGCGTGGGGGCAACTCATTTCCCCCCATCCGCATGGCAAGGTTTGCGGTTTCGCGATGTTCCATTTCGCCGCCGCGAAACTGAAGGCGGTTAATGTCCCTGCGCGCCGATCCGTACGTCAGGGCAGAGTGACGGAGCAAAGCCACGTTTCCCAGTGAGTTCAATAACTGGTTCCCGGTCTGCACCACGCGGACATCCACAAACAGCACGTCCAGCTTCCGGCGCATCAAGAACGCTCCCACCGGACGTGCGCCGTCAAAAAGGATGGCGGACAAATCCAGTTCAAAGCCATAAGGACAATCGTCACGCCAGCGGTCGCGCACTTCATCAGCCGGCATCAGGTGAAAGGGTTCAATGAAATCCAGGATGGTTTCCGGCGGATGCTGGCGGATGGATTCCGTGTGCCAGCTGGGAGGGATTTTATCGCGCATGCGTTCGGCCATCTCCACCGTCCGCGCCCATGACTCCCGTGCCGAGGCTTCAAAGAACCGCTCGGAATGCAAAATAACGAATCCGTTTTCCTTCAGCGTGGGAACCCATTCACTGTTGTCGAGCAGCAGATCGGCATAGCGCATGTTTCTGATTCCCAGGGCGCGTCCACATTCGGCAATTTGCCGGACCAATCGGTCGCTGGCCGCGAGTCGGTCCGCACTTCCTGGCTGGACGGCAAGCCGGAAACCAAGCGTGTCACCCATTGGCCACCAGGCCGCCGCCGCGACGAAGCGTTCCAGCGGCCGCGTCTTCACCGCCACAAACACACGCGCCTGACGTGGCAACGGGTCTGTCCGAAATAGATGCAACGCCCGGCCAATCTCCGTGGGAGAGGGTTCGCGCACCGTCAAGTCGGATGGATCTGGTCCGGTCACAAGGCGAATCAACTGGATTCTGTAGAAAGCGCCGCTTATGATCAAAAGAAAAGTTTCCCAATAGCTATCGATATGGCCGGGCGCTTATTGTTAGTGGAATGGGATGCCGCCGATTGGAAAGTGCTGCATCCATTGATGGATGCTGGAAAAATGCCGGCGTTGAACCGGCTGGTGGAAGAAGGGGTTGCCGGTGAGTTATTATCCGTCCAACCCTTGGTGCCGACGATGTTATGCACCTCCATAGTCACGGGCAAACGCGCTTGGCAGCACGGGGTTTGTCACGCCATGGAACTTGGCCCGCAGGGCCGGCCGGTGACAATTTCGGCAACGGCCCGGCGAACTGCGGCACTTTGGCAAATGCTGGCGCACACGGGCAGGCGGAGCATTGTGGTCGGATGGCCTGCCAGTCATGACGAAAAAGCCGGCAATGGCATCTTAGTGTCCGACCGCTATCCCGAACCCACCGCCGGCCCGGGCGTAAATCCGTGGCCGCCGGCAGTGCCTGGAACCTACTGGCCCGAGGCAGTGCGGGCACTGCTCGATCCCAAAAGGTCAAGCCCTGAACAACTCGATGTGTCGGTGATTTCACGTTACATTCCCGAATGGCAACGAATCGAACAGAAACGGGATCACCGCATCGGGCAGTTGCGCCTGTATTTGGCGGCCGACTATTCTTACCAGACGGCCATGCTGGAATTGTTGAAACAGGAACCGTGGGACTTTGCGGCCGTGCGCTTCCCCGCCCTCGGCCCTATCAGTCAGGTCTTCATCCCGCCCCATCTTTTCCAGCCGGGCAACGCCGTCCCGCCAGAGTTTGAATTTTACAAAGGTGTCCTGAGCATGACTTGCCGGATATTGGATAATATGTTGCATCAATTGGTGGGGCTTGCCGGGAAGGATGCCACGGTCATGCTGGTTTCAGCTCATGGCGCGCGCACCCAGGGCGTGCCGCCCGGCGGATTTGCCCCCGGCAACCAGGAATCCTGGAAATCGCCTCACGGCATTTTTGCCGCCCGGGGTCCCAACTTTGCCCGCGATGCGCTCCTTCATGGGGCCGGCGTTTTGGACGTGGCCCCCACCATTCTCACCTGTTTTGGATTGCCCATTGGCGATGACATGGAAGGACGGGTTTTAATGGAAGCTTTCCGCACCACTCCTGAAATCACGCGGGTGGACTCGTGGGATTCGCAGCTGGGAATTCAGCCACAGCCTAACGTGGAAAACCCGTTGCCATCGCCGGATAATCCGGCTACGACGGCATTGCGCCGCGAATCGGACTGGCTGTTCGTCCAATCCGCCATGGAAGCGGGACGTTATGCGGAAGCGCTGCCGGTATTGGACCGATTGTTCCGCGAATTTCCGGAGCGGGTGGAAGTGGGCTATGCGCTGTTCCAATGCCAGTTGGCCTTGAATCAATTATCCGGCGCTTCCGACACGCTGGAAGTTGTGCTGGAATCTATACCGGCGGGCATCGCTTCGCTTTTGCCACGCGCGGAACTGGCAATAGCCAAGAGGGACTTCAGCCAGGCGCACACTCTGGTCGCCGAACTAAACAGGCTTAATCCAACCCATCCGCTGGCCTTGCGCCGGCTTGGGCTGCTGTTGCTTCGGCTGAGGGAGTGGGATGCGCTGGAGCAAATCGCACGCAAGGCATTGGGCATGGATGAACAGGATCCCATCGCCTGGCTCGGACTGGCTGCGGCGCAGTTGCGGAAGGACAAACCGAAGGAAGCCGAGGAATCAGCGGCGCGGGCGATCGGCCTCAAATATTTTCTGCCCGACGCCCACTTCATCCTGGCCCGGGCGCTCGTGGCCCAAGGCCGCTGGCCGGACGCCCGTGACACCATGCAGACACTGTTGAAGATCCAACCGCAAAACCGGACAGCAGCAACCTACTTGAAACGGATCCCGACAAACCCTGCCGGTTAATGCCCCTGCTCAAAAAGAATTTTAACACAGGCAAATGAAAGTCACTATGGCGCCTGCACCCGGTAAAACATCTGGGGCTGGGTGGGCTGGTTGGTGTAGGGCGAAGTGGCATTGTTCGTCGTCCATGGCCCGGTCACATTGGTAGCCTGTAACAGCACCCCTGACAACCAGCTTAACACCAGATTTCCTCCTGACTCCTGGATATTTATGTTTACTGGCGGCAGGGTCGGTAGGACAGTGATCCGCACGTTGTCAATGAAGACCGTGTTGTCGCCACCGGCTAAATCCGTTCCCACAAACGCCACGGTTTGGGTGGCCGCCGTGGCTGTGAAGGTAGCCGTGTAGGGCATATAGCCAGTTGCGCTTGATCCCGGGTTAAAGCTTGCGATTACCAAGCCATTGACCGTCACATTCCAGGATTGGGCATTGTTTGGACGTTCTGCAGCGAGAAAGCTGACCGTGTAGTTTGCGCCCGGAGTAAAACCGGAAATGGCCTGCGAAATAGTTCCGTACCCCTGAACAAACGCCGCCTGAACACCCTGCGGCGCAGTGGGATTCCCAAAAGCACTGCCGTTGCCAACCAAGCCCGAACTGTTGGGGCTGGCACCACTGAAAGTCCACAAGCCGCCGGTGGGATTGTACTGATAGCCGAGAAAGCCATTGCCAACGCCGGGCGTCTCAAAACCAAAGTCCGCGTTGGCGGCATAGTTGAACGTGAGTGTATATGGCGACAATTGCAGCAGGTTGGCGGTGACGAAATGCGGGTTATACCAGGACTTATCCGAATAAGTTTTTGAGAACCAGCTTTCGGTGCAACCGTTGTCGGAATAACCGATGGTATAAACGCCATTGCTGCCAGTGCCCGCGCAAATGCTGGGCAAATACGCCGAAAAGATGCCTTCACCACCCTGGTCGGGGACGGAGGCAATCACCACACCGCCGCCCCACGGCCCTATTGGCGTCGGCGCAAATTGCGCGCAGATATTCAGACTCAAAACCGGAACGCAAACCGCGCAATAATTGCTGGGCCCGAGCCGCGTCACTGAACTTCCTTGAAAATTGGGGAGAGACACGCTTTGGGTATGGTCGGTGACCCAAGCAGTCCCATTCCAATACCTCCAGACCGAGTCCGTTGCCAACTGCCCCGCTGGCACCCGCGCCACCTTGGCCCCGTTCTGTGTGTAATCGGTGTAAATGTAATAATAACCATCGTCCCCTCTCAGCAGATCAGCGCAGGGAAATATCCCCGGCGACGTCAAATTCGTCACCAGGCCATCCATGGTCAGGCTCGGCAAGGAAAAAGTGGCGACCGACACGCATAAGTTGGTGATCGCACTGCTGTCCACGCCAATCAGCAATACATACAACTTGCTATTATTGGTTTCTACAACGCTGCCCCCGATCCAGTAAAGCCCGTTGTTAACGAGGTCAATTTGCTGAGCGTTCTGATTCTTCGGGGTGGAGTTGGCCGGAGTAAAATAGGTGTTGGCTCCGTTGTTCATCCAAATGAGATTGGTGCCAATTTGATGCACCACGCAATTGCGCGGCAGCGAACTGCTACCACGGATATTGGAATAAACACTGTTGGTGCTGAGCGTCGTGGCATACGAGTCATTGAATATCCACGCCATACTGCCATCCGGCAGCAGGCATGATTTGTCATTGTCCCCGCCCGTCCACCCGATTTTAAGGCTGTTGGTCCTGATAAAATCAGACTGCCCCCACTGCCATAAATACGTCATGGGAATGTCGAACCCATCGTTGTTCGTCACATCCAACACCTCGATGTCATCCAGCCAGTATTTCGCCGCGGTCTGGAAATTAAAGGCAATGGATACCGTGCCCGAGGCTTTGAAAGCATACAGGTATTCCTGGTAGTGTTCATCCCCGGCGGTCATCGAGTTGGTGGAGAACTGAAAGGGAATTTGCGGATACACCGGCGTCGCTCCAAGGAGGTTAACGCCCAGATTGGCATCCAGTGTATCGGTATTGGCCCAAAATCTTAAAACATAAGTGTCCGAACTGCTGGCGGTAAATGAACTGCTGACAATCTGAACCGAATTGGAAGCCGTGCCGGGATTGCTCACCGTCACCAGCAAACAATGAGTTCCACTGTGCAGGTCGGCCGTCGCGCTGGCAAAAGTTGCCGAACCGCTGCTGGACAAACTGCTGCTCCAACCGGTCAGACCAGCCTCAAACCCGCCATTGGTCAGGATTTGCGCCCCAGCCAAGTTGGCCAACAGCAAAAGCAAAACGACCGACAAGCCCAAGCCAGCCCCGCGAATGTTTTGATGCAAGAACGAGCTTAACAATTGATACATAAATCAGTTAAGAATTTTCTCCGGTTCTTTGTGAACATTGGATCAGTGTTGCCAGTATAAATGCAATTGGAAGTTTTCTCAAGAGTCCAAAGGTCATGTTGGCGACCGCCGTTTTACTTTGGAGTTACTTGATTCCCATTACACAGATGATCATCGTCTCCGGCTCAGATTGAAGATCCGAATGCCGCGCTTCATCTGGTTGCGTGAACAACCCAAAAACATTTCACCTCGACCCCAACCGAGCAGGTATCTCCAACCATTCGGTTGGCGCGCAACCGGCAGACCCGGTGGCCACACCACGATTCCAAATTCGATTTGCTGAACTTGATGCGCACAACCGAAATTAAGTCCGGATGATTAAAGGTCAATATCACAGTTGCGTTGGTTTTCGACGGTATTCTTTACACCTTGAAAAATGCCCGTTTGTTGCGGTTGGATATGCGTGCCATCGTAAATGGCTTACAAACAATAACTTGTGTGATTGTTCCGAACATGCCCTCCTCAATTTAGGTCTAATATTGTGTGCTGATCTGTGTGATCTTTGTCGGGGCTTGGCACTCTTCCACCCGTTTTTTGGCACGCGACTCCCGCGATATGTTTCAGGCTTGTGCGATACTATTCAATCCATTATCCGAATCAACACATGAGCTTTCATAACATTGGGCAGGTTTGGCGGTCTGGACGAAAAGAAAGATTCATGTTCATCGAATTACCGCTGATTAGAATATGTCATGAATCAGAAAAAAGCAAAACGTAGAACCAGCGGTTTTACACTCATTGAACTGTTGGTCGTCATTGCCATCATCGCCATCTTGGCGGCACTGCTACTGCCAGCCTTATCCAAGGCCAAGCGGAGAGCCACCGGCGTCAGTTGTCTCAACAATCTGAAGCAGCTTTCGCTGGCGTCGATCATGTATGCCGGTGACAATGCGGACTACATCATTCCAAATGGTGATTACGTAAATTCCAACTATGTCTGGGTGACTGGAAGTATGCTACCCTTTCCTGCCAACACTGATGTTACCAACATTCAACCTATCATAGACGGAGTACTTTATAAGTATGACGGAGCTGTGGGCAACTACAGATGTCCAGCGGACGATGTGGATGTTGCCGGAAAAGGGCCTCGGGTGCGCAGTTATTCGCTGAATTGCATGATGGGTTGGAATGGCGAGGCTGACGGCGCGGACAACGGCACCCATGATCATGATGGCATTAAAGAAAACATCAAGTTCACCGATGTCCGAAATCCAGGCCCTTCCGACGCCTCTTTTTTTGTCGATGAAGAGGCAGCCAGTATAGACGACGGCTACTTTTCGGTAAACTATCAGAGCATTGGCGGAAGTTGGCGAAATGTGCCGGCGAGCCGCCATGGCAATCACGGCCAATTTTCGTTTGCCGACGGTCACGCCGGCATTATGCAATGGACGCTACCGACGACGCAATATTTGACAGGTTTTGGTGGGGCCGCCAATTCGGGCAAGAGGCCCGATGTTGATCTTTATAAACTATGGTCGTCAACTTACCACGATGGAGGCTATCCGGGCCACCCGTACCCGTGGAATTGATACTTCCCTGTTTCCTGAAGTTTGCCATTAGCACGTGCAGGTTTGGGACAAGAACGCCCACCTGCCAGAGGGTGTTCCCCTGCTTGCTGATCCATGGAATTGCGGAAGCGGAGCAATTGGACGGCCCAATGGACTGTTGAGAGTGTGTTCGTCCGCTTTGTTCAACCGTGGTAAAAAGCACTTTAGCGATGCTTGTTTCCTATGGTAAAAGCTGCCTCAAACTCCAATTTGCTGAACCTGACACACACTGTTGAAATAAGGCCGGAAGACTAAACAGCAAAACCACGATTCGCGTGGGTTTTCGGCAGTATGCTTTACACCTTGGAAAATGGATCGATCCTGTGCTGGTTGCAGTGAGATCTGTGAGTTGTGCAAATGGCTTGCCAATAATGCCGTACAAGATTTGATTTGGAGTGTATTCTCCTCAGTTGAGGGCTAATATCACGTGTCGATCAGGATGATCTATGCTGGTCTTGGCACTTTTCCACCCGTTTTTTGGCACGAAAATCCCGCGATATGTTTCAGGCTTGTGCGATATCGTTCTAGCCATTGCCCGAATCAAAATATGAGGCTTCAGAACACTTGACAGCTTGGCGATCTGGACGAAAAGGAGGGTTCACTCGCTTGAAACACAACTTTTTTCAAATCCAACCTGAATGCCAAAAATCAGTTAACACCAAAGGTAATCAGCCAATGACAGTTATTTCTCTGGTTCCAACCTCACTGCCCAAATGGGCCTGCAAACCTAATCAAAATAAAACTAATCAAGAATCGCAACCACAGCTATGAAAACAAACAAAACAATCTTGGTGGCCTCCGGCTCAATCCTGGCGGCGGGCATGGCTCAAGGAGCCGTGATCATCAATCCCGTGAATCAAATTTTAGGCACTGGGGACAATGGCTATAATTTAGATTTAAACAGTGACGGAGCAAGCGACTTCAGAATATTTTTCGACGCTAATAATGCCAGCAAACCATGCGTCTTGGGCACATACACCGGTTCCGGATCATCCTATCCCGGAACATTTCCAAATCCCACCGGGTATGTCTTTAACGAGTTGAATATGAACCCGGTGAGCCCGGACAGTAATGAAAATAATGGGGTGCCGGTGATACCTGGCGGCACGACCATATCCAGCCAATTCACCGTGGGCGCTTATACGCTCACCATTGGCGACCCGAATGGCGACAAGTATGGCAAGAATGAAGGCTATCTGAATCTAAATGGTGACCAACAGTCGGTTGGCCAGTGGTCGTCCGGTCAGGACACCGTTGGTTTCGTGGGGTTGGCCATGGTGGACAACACACTTGGCATTGCCAATTACGGCTGGGTGGAGTTGGATTACAACGGCCCCAATGCCACGCTAACGGTGTTGGAAACCGGATTTGAAACCACGCCAAACACGCCTATAGTGACACCTGTTCCAGAGCCGGCTACTGTGGCGCTGGCTGGCTTGGCTGGAGTATTGGTGGTTTTGGCGAAAAGAAAAAAGGCGTAATCAGATTCAAACACTTGCTGGCCGTCGAATCTTGGCGGCAAGCGCGATTGATTGCGCGTCAGTCCTGAGGACATCCGGGCTGAGGTTATTAGCCTGTTACTGCCGCAATGGCAAAAAATCGACCAGCGGCTCGGACAGTTGCGGGTATCCTGGCCGCCGATTAATCCTGTATTGCCGCCCTTGCAGAGTTGCCCAACGGTTACAGCTTCAAGCGGCCGCCTGCGCAAATGTTGGCACTGGCCTGCTGAATGCCACCGGGAGCAAAGAGCTTCACGTTGAGGGCCTTGAATGTGTCGGCGCCTTGGTACGGCCCTTCGACCTTCCAAGTGAGCGTGCGGGAACGATCGTTCCACTTAAATTCCGTGCGCCGGACCTGGCCTTGCTCATAGGCTGTGGTTTGACCGTCATCTTCAACCAGGGTGAAGCTGGCGTTGCTGCCCAGATAGATCTGCACTTCCAACGGTCCGCCCGGGAGTTCCGAGGTGTGCTGAATGACGGGAGCCAGGGGAAGGATCGTGCCGGCGCGGACCAGAACCGGAATTGCGTCGGGCGCCACGGTGATGGTGATGGTGCGGCCGCCGGCCAGCTTCTTATTGTTGTCGAAGAAATACCAGTCGTCCACGGGCAAATAAATGGAGCGTTGATTGTTGGTGGTCAGGACGGGAGCCGCCATCAGCCGGGCGCCCATCAGCCATTGATCGGCCAGGTTGGCCACCTGCGGATCGCGCGGGAATTCCATGACCAGCGGGCGCATGACGGGGAGGCCGGTGGCATGGGTTTCGTGGGCGAGACTGTAGTAATAAGGAATCAGGCGATAACGCAGGTCGAGCGCGTCGCGGATGGCCGTCAATGCGTTGGTGCCAAACAGCCACGGAAAGTGCGGCGTGGTCATGACGGTGGAATGGGTGCGCATGATGGGGAAGAACACGCCGGCTTCCACCCAGCGGGCGAGAAGTTCCGGAGATGGAGTTTGATTGAACCCGCCGATGTCGCATGCGCTGTAAGGAATTCCCGCCAGACTCCAATTCAAGAGGCTTGCGGGAGTGCGGGAAAAAGTGGCCCAATCGGCATCAATGTCGCCGGTCCAGGCAGCGGCGCCGAGGCGTTGCATACCGGGCGAATATGCGCGGTTGAGGGTCCACAGCCGAGCTCCCGGACGAACGGCAGCCAGCGCCTCCGCTTCGCTCTGGTTCCAATAATAATAGGTCGTGTAACTGGCTTCGCCTTCGTCATTCCACCAGCCGTCGATGCCGGCAGCAATCAAGGGCACGGATTGCTCCTGGTACCAGTGGTTCAGGCCGGGGTCACGGAAATCCATGTCGCGCACATTGAGTCCGTCCTTGGGTTTAACCCCGACCTTGGCCAAACCCCAGCCTTTGGACTGCATGGCAGCCAGGTCGTCTTTGTTGCCCAGGCGCGGCTTGCGAATGCCCACGAAGTGAACGCCCGCTTGCTTTAGCGCGGCGATCTGGCTGGCGGGGTCAGGAAAGAGCTTGGCGTTCCAACCGAAGTCCGAATAGTGATCTTCACCCGCTGCCGGCACGCCATAATCCGGATGCTGCGTGTACCATTCAAAATCAAAGATGAACGCGTCCACGGGCAGGTGAAGGTCGAGGAAATGTTTGAGCGTGTCATCGATGTAGGCCTTGTCCTGCCAGCCCCAACGGCTTTGCAGGTATCCGAACGCCCAGCGCGGCGGCACCGGGGCGGCGCCGCTCAACCGATGGTAGGCGCTGGCCGCTGCGCGCAGATCGGTGGCGGGCATCAGGTAAAGATCGGCGGTGGCGCCGGGGAAACTCCAACTGCCGCAGTCTTGACCGGCGAGGCCCTGCCAATTGGCCGGCTGATTGTCATCAGCGGCAACGGCCAGCACGGCGTAGCCCGCGGGCGACCAGTAGTAGGGAACAACGACTACGCCGTTGCCGACCCTGACCGCGGCGTTCGTTTGCTCCAAACTCGCGACGCCATTACCGCAACCGTACACGATCGCGGACTCGTTGCTTGGCCTGCCGACGTTAAGAACCACATTGCCATGGTCCAATCGTCCCAAAGTGGCGGGGGGAATCAATACCTTGCCGCTGAGATCTTCCAGCATCCATTTGCCGGTGGCGGGATTCACCAGCAAGCTGCCGGCGGCGGTCTTAATGCCAACAAAGCCTCCCGGCTGAACCGTGGTCTTCCAAGCCACACTGTCGGAGTTTGCGCCGGGTGCCAGGAAAACGCTCGAAACTGGAGCAGGAGAGCCCGCGTACGACACGCTCAGGCGCAACGCGGCCGAGGTTGCCGGGGCCAGTTCGAGCGTGGCGTCGCCGGTTTGGATTATAATTCCGTGGGGGGTTGCTTTCCAAGGGACATTCTCGGCGGTAGCGTTGGTGATGTGCAGGGCAGCCAAAACTGTGACGAGGCCGACGATCCGATTCAACTGGGTATCATTTGTCATAAAGTTGCATCCGATGGAAAAGAACATCACCTATGAATTAAATTTTATCGTGACGCTTTTGGTGGAACCACCCTTGACCCTGAATTGGAGTTTTTTTTCAGCACTCAGAATTGAATCGACGCCAGTGATAGTTATGAAGGCAGTGTTGCTGTGAAGCGTAACCTCATCCCCGTCATTCTGTCGGATAACTATTACTGTTGGCGACAAAGCCATGTTGAAATTGACGTCGCTTTTCGCACGGTTGACAAAATCCCATTTCATACCCTTCTCCTCAAAATCTAAGAGAATTGTAAAATCGCCGTTGCCACAAGAAAGCAACTTGGGTCCAATCTCCTTGATATCAGGCAAATCCACATTGCCAAATATCCCCGGGATGCTGCTGCCGCCAGCCATGCCTGGATCATTGGAGATAAACTGAGCATTTCCAATCGAGAGGCTGGTCACCATGCCCTTGCCGTTGACCACAATGGTATAAGCCGGGGTCGTCACTTGATGGCTAATAGGCTCTCGCTGCACTTCGACATTTGAATACGAAAAATCATCGGTGCGGAACGGCGCTGCCGGCAGCCCTGCGCTATTGACCAACGTAGAATCGGGAACACCCGTCCATGCGTAGCGAACAGTTTGAGGCTCGGGCACCTCCTTGCTTTGAACCATTACGCTGTCACCTTCAATTCGGGCATCGGCAAAATGATAAATTCCATCTCGGCCCGCCACAGCGAAACCCCGAACATTTCCGGGTGAACTATTGGAAAGTCCATCATCATGGGTATCGAAGTTAACCTGAATGGTTGAGCCTTCAATTTTCACATTTTGAAACGTCGGTCCGCTGGCAACAATATTTTCATGGTAAACAGCGTGTCGAACCGCCAGGGAAATTCTACGTCCAATTTCAAGTTTCGTTTGTGGGTGCAAATTAAATCCGTCGGTTGTGTCAATGCCCACGACCAAAGTTGTATTGGGCGTGGCCAGGACAACATTTGCCTGCGCCTCGCGCTCCCACGACCAGTAAAATCCATCCCATTGGCTGGCGTAATCCGGCAGTTGAACTATGAAAAATGGAAGATTGGGTTCAGCAAACAGCTTGCGCCATTCGCCAATCATGGTGGAAAGCAGATGCGGATAGGTATCAGGATGCCCTGAATTACTTTCTCCCTGATACCAGATCACACCCTTGAACCCCGCGTCGGCCAAAGGTGCAATCATGGCATTGTAAAGCATGGCCGGCTTGATGCCAAACATGGAATCGTGAAGTTCGTCGGGCTTGAAAATGGCCAGCGCCGGTTGAGGTATCCAGCCTTCGCAAGTTGTGCCGCCAAATGAACTGTCAACCACGCCAACGGGCACGTCGATCAGTGTTTTGTCTTTCAGCAATTCACTCGCGAAAAAGTAAGCGATAGCCGAGAAATTCTGAGCTGAATCCGGAGTGCAAATCCGCCATTGAAAATCGGCAGAAAGCTGAGGCTCTGGATTCCACCCCTTTCCTGCGGTGCAAAGACGAAGATTCGAACGACTTGCAAGGGTAGCCTGTTGTTCGCGGGCGGCGCATTCCTTGACTGGCATCTGCATATTGGACTGGCCAGAGCAAAGCCAAACGTCCCCACAAAGCACGTCGCTAACCTTGAGGATTTGACCATCGGAGGCCGCGGTCAAAGTGTATGGCCCTCCAGCGGACATGGGTTGAAGATAAACTTTCCAATGACCGTTAGTGCCAATCGTTGTGGCAGCCTCCTGCGAGGCGATGACTACTTCCACCTTGGCGCCGGGATCACCGGTTCCCCCAACGCAGATTCTTTTGTCACGTTGAAGCACCATGTGATCGCCAAAGTACGATGCGAGCTTCACACCTGCCGCCTGCACTGGTATGAGAACAGATAAAAAAAAGACAGCCGCGAAAAGTCGGACGCCGGGAAACCGCGGTTTAGTATGGAAAGGATCCGGCATCGGAACTTTCTTAGACCGAAGGATACTTTTTAAATTTAGAATTGTGTAACCCATAAAACGTGATGTGAAAATGATTGATTTGCGGTATTTGACTACTCCGCACAAACATCTTAACGATCGCAGTTCATTTGCAAGGTTGTTGATGGACTGGGGCAACGCGTCAGAATTAATACCATTAATCATGGTTGTGCCAAAGCACCTCGCACGTTGCAGAAAGAGCAATTTGTTCATGATAATTCACGCCTCTGCGAAACATTCAACCAAACACTTGTTGTTGTTGATTTGTTACTAATATGCTTGTGTTGACGGTAACTGTCGGTGGTCATTTGTGCCAAAATGGAGGGTCTAATGGGCCATGCTTGACAGTGTTCCGTTTCAAACGGGATTACAGAGCAAAGTCATTGCGTGGGTTAAATTGTCTCCGCCGAGGCAAGAACGAGCATGAAATTACTGTGTCTCGCTTGCAGTTGACAAACCGTTTCCCGCGGCATTCGTGGAAAACACGTTGCTGCCAACCCGGTTGTTAGCAAGCCAACCGCCTCCGAGACGGGGCAATGACACAAAAAACTCGGTTGGCGACTTTTGTTGCATGCCAATGGGTTACGCGCCTGGTTTTTTGGAGGTTGGACTTTCAGGGGTATCAAAATTTCATTATAAAGGGCTGTTACGTATGACGCTTAGCAACCAGCGGCTGACACAGGAAGTAAATTCAGAACTAGCGGCTATGGAATGATCTGCAATGTGCCGACGCCGAAGCGAGGCAACGTGAGATCGAAATGAGCCCGTCCCGCACTATCTTTCGTCACGGGAATTTCGTGCACCAATCCATCATTCAACCGCACCAGTTCTATTTTCTCAACCGGGCCGTCATAAGTCAGATTCCGTTGTGCCGCTTCCCGGGACGGATTGAACAATCGGATATAAACCTTGCCGTTTTTAAGCCGCATGGCCGGGACTTCCCAACCGTCGCGATCGAATGAAAGCAATGATCTCCTGGCGATTGCTGGCGCACCTTCTGACTTGCAGAATACCGTGTGCAAAGGCTCATTCCACCCGTCGTCTTCAGTCCAAAGCGCTGCTTGTTCCCAATTACCAACGTGGGGCACCAGGGCATAATTCACTTCGGTCGGTCCGCGCAGGGAATAATCGCGGCCCCACAGACCGACGCCGGAATATTGCAACGTCAGACCGAGTGGATAATTGGTGCCGTGCGCATAGCTGGTCGTGTGATCAGACAATAGCGCCAATCCGACTTGATTCGTGGGGTCGAACACATCCACCCAGTTCAACAGGACGTTATTCTTGATGCCGGACCAGGTGTTGAAAAACGTGTCTCCCAGCCGGCTCTGCGTCACGTCAAACGGAGCGTTCTTGTAAATCTGTTGTTCCTGCAGGTTGACCGGAAAGAGAGCGAGCAGCTTGTAACGGTTGTCGTAAAACGCCTTGTGATCGTCCTCGGGCTGAAAACTGCCCGACTGTTCAAAATTCTCACCAATGCCCGGACTGTCATGCCAGTCAATCCGCGCGCTAAAGTCAATCCGTCGCTGCTCCCGTGTCAGCGTGATCACCTGAGTCACGGCATTGGAAGCTAGCTGACTACTGACACGAACCCTGGCCCGCACCAGCCCATTCTCGATGACTTCAATCCTGGCCGGATTGTCGGCGGTAGAGAAGAATTTTCCCTCCGCGAAAAAAAAGCCGCGTAGTTCATTGAATCGGTGTGCGCTGGCAGCTTCCACCAACTGACGATTCTTCTGCTCTTTCAATATCAAGCTATGGATGGTCCCGCCATGAACCGGGTCCAGTTCCAGCCGATAAAGGCCGTTCTCCAATACGGTGGATCCATCCTTGGCCACGAACGCCAATGGCCGTTGCACAATCCTTTTGTCTGTGCTTTCCAGTTGAAAGGTGGCGTAACCCATGGCAGGCACAGGAGCCAGGAAAATCAACTCCTTCACGCCATATTCAGAGGACACCACCTGCGAAGGAACTGCTTGTCTCGCACTATCGCAAACCAATGGCTCGCCCCGCCAATTTTCCGGCAAAATCACGCAGGCAATATTGGTCCGCGCCACACCCAGCGTATTGAACACACGCAATTGAAACGGCGCATTTAAGTTGGATCCCCCGGCTAATGCCTCAGCCGACTGTCGAATGATTTCATCACTGCGCTGAACCGTGTTGTCGGTCCAGCTTGCCACCTTGTCCGCCCAAGTGTTGGTGCCGCGGATGTTGTAAGGCACGATCCAGCAATCATGATGTTGCGACAGCATGAGCGTGCGCCAGGCTTCATTCAGGGAGGCTTCCGGCCAGGCGGCGTGCTGATACACCCCGGCCAAGGTCGCCATTTTCTCCGCCGTCACGACATGATTTTCCGCCCGTCGCACTTCCTGTGCGATGCGTTGCAGAACCTGCGCCCCCCAGACAAGACTCACCTGCACATCTTCCTGACTAAAATGCCAGTCTTCAGCCGGCTTTTGGATGGCCACGTTTTCAAAATAATTTTGCCACGTCGTATACTCGGTGGGTTCATAGAAATTGCCTATGTGTTTCAGCCACGGCCCATTTCGCCAGCCCGCATCCTGAATGCACATGCCGACGGGGTGTTTGATCCCGGACCGAAGTGCGGCCTGAACAAACTCAGGATCATTGGCGTTGGCAATAGTTTCCCAGGTCGAGTTTTGTTTCAGCGATTCCATGGCATAACGCGGGATGGTTGGAATGGCTGTGCCATCAGAACCGATCCAGTTCACCAGCTCGCCGCCAAACGCCCGGGTGTAGCCGCCCCAACAGGTGTCTGGATTTTTCAGCACGGCATATCTGAATCCGAATGACTTCAAGATGCCGGGTAACGTGCTGGTAAAACAGGGTTCTTCAGAACTGTAGGTGGCGAATTGCGCGTCAGGAAAATGCTCGCGGATCTTTTCCATTCCGCGAGCAAACTGCTGAATGATGCTTTCGCCGGAAATATTCCAGAGATAACTCTGCGCGTATGCCGGGTTTATAAACTCAATTCGACCAGAGACGGATTGATCGGCGGCAAGCTGCTTAAACGCCGCGTAAGCGTCAGGAGTGTTTGTGCGGACAAAATCCCAAGTCGCCGGTTCGATCTCCAGATTAAGTTTCCAGTCGGGATTCGCCCGCATTGAATCGACAATGAATTGAGTGAAGGTTGGCGGGTAATGGCCATAAATACCGCCATGATAGCCATCCACAAACCAGGCCCGCTCCTGCCCAAAGACTGCAACCTCCCACACGCAGAATCCGAGCACTACTGCACAGCGAAGGAATTGCCTGATGCCAGACCATTTTCCAACCATTTGGTTAATCGGTGATCGCAGCATGAATCAACGGTTTGACGGTTTGATCCAGTCGCATTGAATACGGCATGAATTGTTGGAGCACAATAACGACGACATCGTCCTTTGGCGAGATCCAAAATTCCTGACTGCATTAAATAGGAGCAACATGGAGAACTGCCCAAGCGACCAAAGGTAGAAACCAGTTCCACTTTTTGAAAGATAATGACGCATTCCATTTTCAGCGGTCAGCCAGGAATCATCTCGAACGCTGGGTGTCACATCATTCAATCTAAAACCGCCCGAAACCAAGCAGCGCTTCCCGTTAATTCATCGGCGGGAAGTTTCGGGGCGGCAGTTCATCCGGTGCGGAACCCCAGTTTTCATTGGGCTTCGGCCCCATCTCTAATTCCAAAATGCCACCGGCGGCCACTTCCGTCTGGCGCAGCCACGCGCGATTGAGAGGTTTGCCATTCAACGTGGCGGACTGCACATATATGTTCTCTGCGGAGTTATGATGCGTGCGAATGGTGAAGGTTTTTCCGGAATAATAATGCGGGTCGAGCTTGAACGTCGTCTCTTCAAACAGCGGGCTGCCGATAATGTAGATGCCATCCACGGGCGACACCGGATGAATTCCCGCCGCACTCAAAATATACCAAGCCGACATCTGACCAACGTCCTCGTTGCCGCACAACCCCTTCACGCCAGGGCCATAAGCGCGGTCCATAATGGTGCGCGCCCATTTTTGTGTGAGCCAGGGTTTGCCCGCGTAGGCAAAAAGATACGCCGCGTGATGCACCGGCTCGTTGGCATGGTTATAATAGTTGTTCCACTTGAATGTCAGCGGCGTCTTGTCAAAGAACTCGGTGAGATAACTCACAAAATAATCTTTGCCCATCAAATCCATCAAACCCGCCACATCCTGCGGGACAAACCAGCCCTGCTGGTAAGGATCGCTCTCCACGCAACCCTGGCCTTCAGTGGTCGCACCTTCCCATTTCGTCCATGATCTGTCGGCATTTCTGGCGTGCATGTTACCGACAGTTGGATCGTAGATGTTGCGGTAATTCAGTGACCGATGCAGAAAACTCTGGGCGTCATTGGTTTTACCCAACGCCTCGGCAAAGCGACCGGCGCAATAGTCAAAATAAACGTCCTCCAAGGTTATGGAAATGCTGCCCGGCACAAAACCCAGCTCGCGATATTCAGGGCGATGGTTTCCATTGTCGCGATCCAGATCCACCGTTTGACGGCATAACGCGTAAGCTTTCTGCACATCGTAACCACGAATGCCTTTCAAATACGCCTCGGCAAACACCGACACTGCCGGATCCCCAATCATGCAGCCGGATTCGACGGCGACAATTTCCCACCGCGCGAGGTAGCCGTTGCCGCCCAACTCCGCCTGTTGCATCAGGGAGTTGATCGTGTCGTTGACGACATCTGGACGAATGATGGTCAGCAGCGGAAAATCACTGCGAAACACATCCCAACCACTGAAAATGGTGCGATAGGTGAAACTACTCGCGCGGTGCACCTTGCCATCGGCACCGGTGTAGTTGCCATTTACATCGGAAAAGGCGCGCGGGTCCAGCATCGCGTGATACATCGCCGTGGCAAACGCCTCACGCTGATCCGCCGTGCCACCTTGGATGGAAACATCGGCAAATGCGTTTTCCCATAGCGCCTTGGCCTGTCTCCTGACCTCGTCAAAATCCCAGCCCGGAATATCGTATTCGAGATTTTCTTTTGCCCCCGCCACATCCACAAAGGAAATGCCGGCCTTCACCAAAACAGCTTCCCCATTGGTCGCGGCAAATTCAGTAAAGAAACCAAGATGGTCGCCCTCCATTTCCTTGCAGCCCTGAAGCACCCTGGCCGCCGCCACGACGTCTCGATAACGCTGGCTGGCCACTTCATCGCGTTTACGAACCCAGCCGGCTGGAATGTCCGCCGACCATACGCCGAATTTCTGGAGCGGTTTGTTGAACTGCGCGTAGAAATAAACCGTGTAGTTCGCTTTGCCATCGCCGTTGCCCCAGCCGCCGCCTTCGGGCGGACATTTCATCCAGCCTTGAATCGTATGATCATCGACCACCTGGACATATTGCCGGGTGGACGTTCCGCCAATGCGCCGGGCAAGATCAATCTGCAAACGACTTTGATCGTTCTTGGGATAAGTGAAACGCAGAATGCCGGCGTGCGGTGCCGCAGTCCCTTCCACCCGCACATGATAATCATCCAAGGTCACCGCGTAGTAACCAGCCTTGGCGCTCTCGGTATTGTGACTGAACCGGGAGCGATAGCCGTCACCTCCGCCTGTAATGCCGGCTTCGGTATGAAGTTTGCCGGTGGTGGGCATCACCATAAAATTTCCAAAATCCCCAAACCAACCGATGCCACTCATGTGTGTAAAACTGAAGCCCTCAATCGAGGTGTGTTCGTAAGAATAGCCCGGGCCGTTGTCCCCGCCGGTAATGGTATCCGGACTGAGCTGCACCAGACCGAATGGCGTTGCCGCACCGGGAAAGGTTTTGCCTTCGCCATATTCAACGCTCGTGCTGGCTCCGACAAAAGGGTTAACCGCGTCCACCAGTGATGCATCTGAAGCGCCGGCAATCAGGGCGTAACGGCACTGCGCTAAAACCAGTGCGGCGAGAACGCAATGGGGGAGTGCGCGTTTCATTCGGGAGTGACAGTGAGGGTATAAGTGACTGGCGCATAAGCTATATGAATGGCCGCTTCCAGCGCGGCACGCTCCCGTTCGGCGTCTTTCAAGATCTTGTCGGTCTGCTCCGTGATTTGGTTCATCGTGACTTTGTCGCCAGACACGCGAAACAGGTTCTTCACCTCACGCGTTTCAAAAGCCTGCTTGCCGTCCACCGCCGCATCAATCATCGCGAAACGGGTGCTGAAGGGGTTATCCTCAAACTCGGCGGCAAGGTTGATCCCTTTGTTTAATTCTTCAGCCCTGAACACGCGGCTCTGACCGCCCCATCCTACACGATACTGATCAGCCTTGGTGTTCTTCACGGTCAACATGAACCGGTTCAGATCCTGATTGAATGGCACCAATGTCATGCCCGAGCGAATGTTGTCGCTGTTGGTGACGTTGTCGTGTCCGATCGTTGGATACCAGTTCGCCGCCATGCCCAACGGTGCGCCGGAGCAAAACGGGTAACGCGAACTGCAAATGGTGAACACTCCATCTTTGACGGAAATCAGCTTGTGGCCTGCGGATACCTTCAATCGGTTGTTCGCCAGATCCAGTTCAAAATCTGCGATCGCGCCATCGACACCTAGCGCCTTGAGAAAGGCATAAGCCATGACCGTGTGGCCCGCCCAGCCGGGATGAACGCCGTCATCGCCGTTCAATGCATACTGTTCACCGTATTTTTGCCTGGCAGCAACTCCGCCGGACAACATCGGCACGTAAACATCCGCAAAGCCCACTTTTACCTGCTGCGCAATCTCGACATCAATATTGCGCAATTGCCCCAGGTTCTGGTTCAAATCGCCAACCTGGTATTTGCCGGCTTCCCACCCAGGAATTTTGGCAATCGTTCCCGGCGAACCTACGACCACTCGAATGCCGTGGGCCTTGAAGGCCTGGACCACGGCCAGCATGTTCGACCGGTAAGCATCTCCGATGCTGCTCTTGTAAGGCTGGTAACCGTGATCATTCATGCCGTAACTGGTGGTGGCGATCGTCGGCTTAAACCTCAGGCAATCATTTGTCATGCGCGCGAGGAACCCATCGGCCCGTTCGCCCCCCCAGCCAAACTGTCGCACCGTCACCTGAAGTTCCGGCCTGCAGGCGGTGAGATAATCTTCGATCAACCGCGAATACATCTTTTGTTCGGTGATCGAATCGCCGCAGATGGCGAGACGATCACCCTTTTTCAACAGCAGGCCATCCGGCGACGGCGCAGGAGCGGGTTTGAATTGGTCTGGCACGTCAGCAAAAACAAGTTGGCAGCCAGCAAGGCAAAAAATAGTTAGAAATTTGAGCCGCATCATAGTAATCAATAAATGTATATTGCCCCCTGACTGTTGTCGGGAGACAGCCGTGCCAAAATACAGGGGGAATTGTGCCAGCCCGCCGTGGGATTCATTCATTTTCAAACCTGGCTTGTAAAAAGAGGGATTACAACTCTGACCATGACTTTTAGCACATGCGTTTCTGCACCAACTCGATAACATATTCACATGCCTGAGTGCGAAACATTGCCAGGTAAATCCCCGTTCAATCGGGGCATTTTCGCGACGGCGTGGCCGGCGATAACTTTGAACGATTCAGACTCATTGGGCCGGGGCGAATCGTTTTTGCAGCCATCCATCGCCGCCAAAGTCGTTGCCGAATTTAACCGGCTTTCGCAGCCGTGCCCGGCCCCGACCCGGCCAGGGCTGCGCGAACCACTTTCGGATCGTGAATGCCAGGTCTTGCAAAAGCTCGCCGAGGGCAAAAGCAACAAGGAAATCGCCGGTGTGCTGAACCTCGCCGAGGGCACGGTGATAAATCATCTCAGCAACATCTTCGGCAAGCTGGGAGTGCTGGACCGCACCCAGGCCGCGCTCATGGCCCGCGAGTTGGGATTGCTATGACTTCCGGCATCGTGCTGGCACGACTTCCGGCACATCACAAACACGGGTTTTTCTGCCATGCTATATTGAAAGTGCGACAGGAATAATTTATGCAAGCCAAAGAAAACAAATCAAAACCACGGCGCCTTTTCTGGCGGATCACCGGTGTCACGCTGCTTGTCTTCGTCGTTGCTGGTGCATACGTCGTTCATCGTATCCGCCAACTGCCACCCGAAATGATGCTGGATATCCGGGCCGGAATTGCGGCACGGGACATCGCCGACCCCAACCAGCGGTTTGAAAAATTTCTCGAAGGCCGTTACGGCTCGCAAAACGATCCGGTCAATCAACGAAATGCCTTTCTCGGTTTTTTCGACCCGGACCATATCAAGGCCATGCAGTTGCTGGTCAAGCATTCTCCGAAAAACCAGCGCCAGGCCAACATCAACGCGGCCGCGAACTGGGTGCAACAATACCGCGAGAACCTCACGCCACAGCAGCGCGCCGATTTGGCCGCGCGCCTCCTGTCACCTGAAGGCCACGAAACATTGAAGCAGGCCACTGCGCTTTACAACTCGCAGGATGTCCATTATCGCGACCAGTCCCGGCCAGTCGTCTCGCAACTGCTCAACACCATTGCCAGTTTGAAATCACAACCTTGACCCCTTTGCTCATGCGAGCCAAAAACTTCCATGGCCAGTTGTCAGGCCAGGCATTCACTTTGATAGAATTGCTCGTGGTCATTGCCATCATAGGCATCCTCGCCGCCATGCTGATGCCCGTCCTCAGCAAGGCCAAGGGAAAAGCCCAATCCATCGCCTGCGTAAACAACCTCCATCAGATCGGCCTGCAACTGAACATATATGTCGAGGAAAACAACGAGCATCTGCCGGTATGCGCGGGATTATTACCGAGCGGCCATCCGGAGTGGAAACCCATCATGACCACGTTTTTTCCAAATCAAGCGACCAACAAGATTTTCAGCTGTCCCGCCGACCTCACAATTTTCCTCGAGGAACTCACCAGCTATTCCTGGAATTTCTGGCTGAACGGCGCACCTTATCAGGTTCCACAACACGCCCCTATCTTCACCAACGAATCTGAAGTCATTGTAGACGACTTGTTCGGTAGCCGGGGCGAAACGCCTCTCATCGGCGACGCCAATCCCTATCACGGCGCCCATGGCAAACTGATGGGGAAGAATGCGCTCTATTTCGATGGGCGAGTGGATAAAGCCAAGATTCCATGATAAAACTCATCAAGCTTACGCCGCGATGGCGATCCGGTAATTTTATTCTGTCTCGGGTGCCCCCCGACAGGTTGGTGAAGCTAAATTGATTTACATCGGTGCCTCCCCAGCAAGTGAGGGTCAATTCCCAGAGACACGATAGAACTCCTGTGCGCCGGCGGCGGGCAGGTTCGTAATGAAAATATTTCCAAAACTGTCAGCCATGTTCGTCACTAACGGATGCCACTGCACCGGTGGCGTCAAATCATACGTCTGTTCCAACACGTACGGATTTCCGGGAATGCCCGAATAAGTGAGAATCACGTTACTACCGGCTATCGTTGTCAAAATCACATGGTAGTTC
>Ga0265338_10001779_pt1 | contig 33973 bp, 22 predicted proteins | sample 42126metaG_FD_193579 | JGI IMG/M metagenome (GOLD analysis project Ga0265338, IMG submission 193579) | Rhizosphere microbial communities from Carex aquatilis grown in University of Washington, Seatle, WA, United States - 4-21-26 metaG | ecosystem: Host-associated > Plants > Roots > Rhizosphere...
GCTCGTTCGTGGTGTACTTCCCCGTCCCGACCAGGAGCCGGGACGTGAATTGCTTGCCGTTGATGGTCCAGGGGTCCCCCTGGATCAGTTGCTGGTGCGTCTGCGCCATCTAGCCGCCTCCCACAAATTGGATCAGCTCGACCTGGTCCCCCTCTTGGAGGCCGAGCGCCGAGTCTTGGGTTTTTTCCACGATCTTCCGGTTTACCTCGGCCACCAACGCCTCGCGCCTGAGCCCTAAGGATTGGAGGAGCCCCTGGAGGGTCGTTCCTTCGGGCACATCCCGCGTCTCACCGTTCACCAAAATTCTCATGACCTGTCCTCGGGGACCAATAACTAAGCCCAACCCTGCTCGACAAGAGCCGGTCGGGCTTGTTTGGAAGGTGAACATCGCGGACCCGAGATTAAAACGACCGGGTCAGGGGTTCTTCTTCAGCCGCTCCAGGGCGTCCTTGGCCGTTTGTTCCAGTTCGCCGTCCTCGACGAGGTTCGGGAGACCCAGCCACTGGTTCAAGGCCAGGCGCAGGATCCGCCCGGGGTAAAGGCTTGGATCGGCGCCGAACAACTGTTCCAGGGCCCGCATTTGGGCCAGGGTCAGCTTGACGCTCTTGTATTTTCCCTCGAACTTCGGGAACCCCGCGTGGCGGGCCGGCGAGCCCACTGGGGGCCGGTCATTCTGCTGGCGCATGGCCTCCAGGCGTTCCACGGTCTTTTCCACCACGGTTCGGTGGGGTTCGAAGGCCTTGACCGCCTCGGCTTGGGAGGACTTCACGACCTGGGAGCGGAGGGCCTGGAGCCTTTGGATCTGGAGTTCGGCGGGGGTCAGGGGTTTAGGGGAGTCCGGCATCACGCCTCCGTTTCGCCCGGCTTCACCGGGACCTCGTTGTGGACCGTCCCAACGCGAGAGCCGGGAAACCGGCCAACCGGCTTTGGAAAAACCGTTCCACCGATGGGGCGACTTTGAGGTAATAGGCCCCCAAGAGCAAACCCACCGCCAAGTCGGAGACATAATGATAGCGCCCCCAGACCGTCCCCGCAAAGAGAACCAGGGTCATGAGAAAAAGGGGGATTTTCCAGCGGCCCAGGTACGGAGAGGTCCCAAAAACGATGAATGCCGCCGCCACGTGGGAACTGGGGAAGGAACCCCCGGGATAGGCGTTCCCGTCCATGGTCAGCTTCAGGAGGTTGGACCAGGCGTATCCCGGAAGGGTGTCCCGGAGGCCTTCCAAGAAGAACCTGGGGCTGTGGGCCGGAAGGAGGATGAAGAGCAGGTAACTGGTGTAATAGGTCAAACCGAGGGTGAACATATAGGTCCGGAACTTCTCTCGGGGGGCCCGGTACCAAAGGGCGAAACCCCCGATAGGCATCAGGAGAAAATAGGACCCATACCCCACATGGAACAACTCGTTGACCCAAAGGGCAGGGGGATGCGACTGTTGCCAGATCCAAAGGGCCGGACCGCCACCTAGGAAGAGGCGCAGGTCCAACGAGTAAAGGATCGGGTCCACGGTCCAATCGAAATAGCTGTGCACCAAGGGACCTACTTCCTTATAGAGCAAGGGCATGAGGATCAGCGGGTACCACTCCCGCAGGAAAACCAATGCGCCCCCGGTTTTCCCCACGGTGGCCCGACAAATCATCAGGAGGATGAGGCTCCCGCCCAAGTGCCAGCCCAACCAGACGGTTCCCTGGGTTTGGGACCTTCCCGTCAAGACCACCAGTCCCAAGACCATTTGGTAAAGAAGCAACAGGGCGTCAACGGGCCTCAACCAAGGATCGAGTTCCACAGGGATGTTCTTCGGGCGCTTCATCGGACTTCCAACGTTTGGATCGGTTCCCCGCGCTTCGCCGAGTGGGCTCCATACCATTGGCCCGTTGGGGCGCCGGTGGCGGGGACACGGACCACGCCGACGGATTCCACGGGGATCTCGAACTCCACGAAGCGGTGGAGACCCGCCTCGACCGAGAGGTTCCCGTTTCGTCCGTCCAAGGTCGCCTTCACCGCGAAGGGCAGGTCGGAAGTCCGGTTGACCACCAAAAGCCTTATGGCGCCGTCGTTATCCCGCCGGGCCACGCACATGATCCCGGGTTGGAGCGTCGAGCAATTGACGCGTTCGCCCAGGCCCAGGCTCGTCAAAAGATCCGTCATCCTCCCCACTGGACTGGTGTCGGTGGGAAGGGCTCCCATCCATCGGAAATAAAGCGGCCCCTGGAATTGGTCCACCCAATCCGCCACTGCGGAGGCCATCCAAAGCGCCGGGCCGTAGCCCATGGGATCCCCGCCCTCGCAACCCGCCTCCAGGATGAACTCCGCCGGGACAGGACGGTCCATCCGACTCTCCAGGCTCTCGGCGCGTTCCGCGTAGAACCTTTCCAGTTCCCGGGTTTTCCGGAAGGCCTGGGCGGGCCCGCAGGGGGCCTTCAGGATGAATTTCCCCTGGACCGCGAGGTCATCCACGATCTCGCCGTCATCCTTGAGGAAAGTGGTTTCGCGGCTCTCCTGTCCGGACCCGAAAAAAGGCCCCATGACCCAAACGCCGGGGTGGGATTCCTTCAAGGACAGGAAGGCATCCCGATAGGCATTGAGGTAGGCATAGGGGTTGGAAGGTCCCGCGGGGGGCGATTGGAGCACCCAATCTATCGGTGCCTCACCGGTACGGCCCTTGATCGACTCCCACCACTTGGCGACATCCCCCGAGGCCAGGAGGGGAAGGGTGACCGCCGGTGTTCCGCCGGCCTTATGGCAGGACGAAACAAAACGGACGGCTTCCTCCAGGAAATCCGGGGCGGACAGGGTACCCTCGGAGGGGACGTAAAGCCAGGAAGCGGGATGGGGGGGCTTCTCCGGGAATACGCTTCCCGCGAAACCGAATCCCCAAGTTCGGGGCCCGTTTCCCGGCAGTGAAACGACCAAACCGGTTTTTCCCCTCAAGGCGGTCACCGCCGAACCCCAGCCAGGGGCCGAGGCCAGGAGCTTTGAACTCCGGTACACCTTGACATCCACCAGCCGGAAAGTCCCATCCGGACCGGCATAGGCCCCGATCGCCTCGGGCCAAGTCCAAACGTAGGCCGACGGAACCGGCCGACCGCGCCCATCCAAAACCTTTCCTTCCAGCGTTCGAGTCCCGAGCAACAGGTTCCCCTGGGTCCCATCCCCCAACTGGGATATTCCGGGATCGGAACGAACCCCGGGTTGGTCGGGAACCTGCGCTTTCATTTGGCCGATGAATCGGAGGAAAGGCCACTGGGACGGCTCCCCCGTCCCCAATTCCAACCGATGGAGGATCGCCTTAGAGAGCGTACCGTAGGATTCAACCGCCAACTGGAAGCGGCAGGTCTTCCCCTGCGCAACTTCGATTCCTGGGAAAAGGGTCCATGGCAGGGAGGCCTCGAGAAGGTAACCTTGGCTTGTGGTCTTGGCCACCAACCTCGTCCCGGGGGCTTCCTGGGACCTCGCGGGAAGCCAGATCGAGGGTTGTTTTGATCCCTCCCCCGGGGTCAGGATCAGGTGGGTCTCCCGGCGGGTTCGGCCCGGGGGCCGAGGAACCTCCCAGCCGGTGGAGAGGGTCAGCTCCACCCGGTCACCTTCCGGCGATCCCGGGCGAAGGGAACCGTTTGGCTTGTGGTCTTGTTGGACGATCACGGCCAAATAAAGGTTCTCGGAGTCGTAGGCCAGGAAGCACTTGGCGGACAAACTTTCCGGGCCTCTCCAGAAAGCCTGGCCTTCGACCACTTGGTCCTTCCGGTCCAGGTCGATCCGCCGGGCCGCAGGCCAGTCCAGGAGCCGACCGTCCACCCGGATGTCGGTGGCGTCGGAAACGCTGTAATCATTTGGGGGGGGAGTCGGTTTAGCCGCTCCCAACAGGGGATTAATCCCGAATAGGAGACCCGCCAGGACCAAGGCAATGGCGTTAGGTTTCGGCGTCATGGTTTCCAGGGACCTCTTTGGCTTTAAAACAAAAAGGCGGCCGGGATAGCCGCCTCTCCAACAATCCACATTCCCAACTCATCTTGGATATCCCCTTGCCCATCAGGGCAAGGAGGATTCCCCCATGAGCCACTTGTCGCAGCCCTTGGCCGCGGCGCGGCCCTCGGCGATGGCCCAGACGATCAGGGATTGGCCGCGGGTCATGTCCCCCGCCACGAATACACCCGGCACGTTGGTCATCTTGGAGGCGTCGCCCTTCACGTTCGTACGCGGGTCCAATTCGATGCCCAGCTTGTCGAACAGGGGGTTCTTTTCGGGGCCGGTGAAGCCCATCGCGAGCAGGATCAAGTCGGCCTTCAGCTCAAATTCGGTCCCAGGCAACTCCTCCATCTTCGGGGGGCCTGCGGGTTGGGGCTTCCATTCCAGCTTCACGCCATGGAGATTCTTCACGGTCCCGTCGGTTCCCGTCAGCTTCTTGGTCAGGACCGAGTAGATCCGTTCTCCGCCTTCCTCATGGGCGCCCGCCGTGCGGAACACCTTCGCCCACTCGGGCCAGGGATTTTCGGCGGCCCGCTTCTCGGGTGGCTGGGGCAACAATTCGAGGCTGGTGACGCTCTTGGCGCCCTGCCGGTGCGCGGTGCCGATGCAATCGGCCCCGGTATCGCCGCCCCCTATGACGATCACGGCTTTTCCCTTGGCCAGGATCTGGTCGGGGACCTTGTCCCCCATCAGGGCCTTGGTGGATTGCGTCAGGTAATCCATGGCGAAGTGCACGCCCTTGAATTCCCGGCCGGGGACTGGAAGGTCCCGGGGCTGGGTGGCGCCGCAGGCGAGCACAATGGCGTCGAATCCTTTTCGTAGCTCCTCGATGGTGGGATTGAATCCCACGTTGGCGTTGGCCTTGAACTTCACGCCTTCGGCCTCCATCTGTTTCAGGCGGCGGTCGATGTTGCTTTTCTCCATCTTGAACTCGGGGATGCCGTAACGCAGGAGCCCGCCGATCCGGTCGGCGCGCTCGAATACCGTGACCGCGTGGCCCACCCGGGCCAACTGCTGGGCGGCGGCCAGTCCCGCGGGTCCGGACCCCACCACCGCCACCTTCTTGCCTGTCAGCCTCGCCGGGGGCAACGGTTTCACCCAGCCTTCCTGGAAGGCCCGGTCGATGATGGTTTGCTCAATGGTCTTGATGGCCACGGGTTGGGAATAGGCGTCCATGCCGAGGGTGCAAGCCGACTCGCAGGGGGCCGGGCAAAGACGTCCCGTGAAATCCGGGAAGTTGTTGGTGGCGTGGAGCCGGTCGATGGCCTCGCGCCAGCGATTGCGGTAGGCGAGGTCGTTCCAGTCGGGGATGAGGTTGCCCAAGGGACAGCCGTAGCCTCCGTGGCAGTTGGGAATGCCGCAATCCATGCAACGGGCCGCTTGGACCTTGAGGTGGTCCGGCGCCATGGGCAGGACGTATTCCTTCCAGTCCTTGACCCGTTCGGCCACGGGGCGTTTCTTGGGTTGCTCCCGTCCCGATTCCATGAACCCCGTCGGCTTCGCCATTTTAAATCCTCAACTTCTTCGAGAGTTGAATCGCCGGTTTTAAGCCGTAGGTGGTCGGCTCAAAATTCTAAATTAAACTCGGGACTTCGCTACGCGACCGGCTGCGCGGCCTGCTGTTTCATCAGCTCCAGGGCCTTCTTGTAGTCGGTCGGCATGACCTTCACGAACTGTTTGCGCATCGGCTCGCCAAGGTCCAGGAGCTTCTGGGCCACGGTGCTGCCGGTGGCCTGCTGGTGGTTCTTCAGGAGCTGCTTGACCGTCTCGAGGTCCTCGGGTTGGAGTTCCTCCAGGCCCACCATCTCCAGGTTGCAACGGGTCTTGAAGTCGCCATTTGGGTCCCAGACGTAGGCGATGCCGCCCGACATGCCGGCGGCGAAATTACGCCCCGTCTCCCCGATCACCACCACCCGGCCCCCGGTCATATACTCGCAACCGTGGTCCCCCACGCCCTCGACGACGGCGTGGACGCCCGAGTTGCGCACGCAGAACCGCTCCCCGGCCTTGCCGCGGATGTAGGCCTGGCCGCCGGTGGCGCCGTAGAAAGCCACGTTGCCGATCAGGATGTTCTCCTCCGGGACGAAGGTCGCGGTCTTGGGGGGATAGATCACCAACTTGCCTCCGCAAAGGCCCTTGCCCAGGTAATCGTTCACGTCCCCCTCGAGGGTCAGGGACATGCCGCGCGGCACGAAGGCCGCGAAACTGTTGCCCGCGCTTCCGGTGAACTTGATCTTGATGGTGTCGTCCGGCAACCCGGCGCCTCCCCATTTCCGGGAGATCTCGGCTCCCGTCATGGTTCCCACGGTCCGGTTGACGTTTCGGATCGACATCTCGAACTCGACGGGCTTCTTGTCGGCGATGGCGGCCTTGCACTTCTCGAGGATCTGGTTGTCCAAGGCCCCTTCGAGGCCGTGCTTTTGGGCCGTCGTGCGGATGACCGGCCCCTGGTCGCTCTCGACGGGACGGAAAAAGATGGCCGAGAAGTCGAGGCCCTTGGCCTTCCAATGGGCTAGGGCCCGGTTCATCTCCAGGATCTCCGAGTGGCCCACCATTTCATCGATCGTCTTGAAACCCAGTTCCGCCATGAATTCGCGGGCTTCCTCGGCCACGAAGGTGAGGAAGTTCACCACGTGCTCCGGCTTTCCGGAGAACTTCTTACGGAGCTCGGGGTTTTGGGTGGCCACGCCGACGGGGCAGGTGTCCTGGTGGCAGACGCGCATCATGATGCAGCCTTCCGAGACCAGGGCCGCCGTGGCGAAACCGAACTCCTCGGCGCCCAACAGGGCGGCGATGACCACGTCGCGGCCGGTCTTCATCTGGCCGTCGGCCTGGACCGTGATGCGGTCCCGGAGCCGGTTCTGTACGAGGATCTGGTGGGTTTCCGCCAGGCCCAGTTCCCATGGGATGCCGGCGTGCTTGATGGACGTGAGGGGCGAGGCTCCCGTGCCGCCGTCGAAGCCCGAGATGAGCACGTGGTCCGCGTGGGCCTTGGCCACACCGGCCGCCACGGTCCCGACCCCGACCTCGGATACCAGCTTGACCGAGATGCGGGCGTACCGGTTGGCGTTCTTGAGGTCATGGATCAATTGGGCCAGGTCCTCGATGGAGTAGATGTCGTGGTGCGGCGGGGGCGAGATGAGCCCGACGAAGGGGGTGGAATGCCGGACCTTGGCGATCCAGGGATACACCTTCTTACCGGGCAATTGGCCTCCTTCACCGGGCTTGGCGCCCTGGGCCATCTTGATCTGCAGTTCCTTCGCGTGCACCAGGTAGTTGCTGGTCACCCCGAAACGGCCCGAGGCCACCTGCTTGATGGCCGACATCTTGGAGTCCCCGTTGGGCAGGGGCTCGAAACGGGCCTCGTCCTCTCCACCCTCGCCGGTGTTGGACTTGCCTCCCAGCCGGTTCATGGCGATGGCGAGGTTCTCATGGGCTTCCTGGCTGATGGAACCATAGCTCATGGCCCCCGTGGCGAAACGCTTCACGATCTCGGAGGCGGGTTCCACCTGGTCCAGGGGAACCGGGGTCCCCTTCTTGAAGGCGAACAGGCCGCGGAGGGTGCAGGCCTGCTTCGACTGGTCGTTAATGAGTTTGGAATACTCCTTGTAGGTCTTGTAACTGCCCGACCGGGCGGCCGATTGAAGCTTGTGGACCGTCTCGGGGTTGAACAGGTGCGTTTCCCCGTCACGGCGCCATTGGTAACGGCCACCGGATTCCAGGTCCGCCTCGCGGGAGGGCCGCGCGGGATAAGCCGTGCGGTGGCGCTGCGCGGTTTCCTCCGCGATCTCCGGGAGCCCGATGCCGCTGATGCGGCTGGCGGTCCAGGTGAAGTATTCCTGGATGAAGTCGCGGTTCAGGCCGATGGCCTCGTAGATCTGGGCGCCCCGGTAGCTTTGGATCGTGGAGATGCCCATCTTGGACATGATCTTCACGATGCCTTTGTTGCAGGCCTTGATGTAGTGCTTCACCGCGATCTTGTGGTCCACCTCGGTCGGAAGGGCCTTCCGGCGGATCATGTCGTCCAGGGTCTCGAAGGCCAGGTAGGGGTTGATGGCGTTCACGCCGAAACCCACGAGCAGGCCGAAATGGTGCACTTCGCGCGGTTCGCCCGATTCCAGGATCAGGCCGACTTGGGTGCGCTCCCCCTTGCGGATCAAGTGGTGATGGACGCCCGCCACGGCCAAAAGGCTCGGGATGGCCGCCTTGTCCGGGCCCATGCCCCGGTCCGACAGGATCAGGATCTGGATACCCTGGGCCACAGCCGCGGAAGCCTGGGCGCAAATCGTCTCCAGGGCCTTCTCGAGCGCCGGGGCCCCACCTTGGACGTCCCAGAGGATGGGCAGGGTCTTGGACTTGTACCCCCGGTGGTTGAGGCTGGAGAACTTGGACATTTCTTGGTTGTCGAGGATCGGGCTCAAAAGCTCGATCTGGGCACAGGACTCGGGTTTGGGGTCGAGGAGGTTCCGCTCGGGTCCCATGGTGGTGATGACCGAGGTCACCAACTCTTCCCGGATGGCGTCGAGCGGGGGGTTGGTGACCTGGGCGAAGAGCTGTTGGAAATAATTAAAGAGCGGTTGGGACTTGTTGGACAGGACCGCCAAGGGTGTGTCGTCCCCCATGGAGCCGAGGGGTTCCAAGCCGGTTTCGGCCATGGGGGCCATGAGGATTTTCAGGTCCTCTTGGGTGTACCCGAAGGCGATTTGCCGGTGCACCACGGTCTCGTGGTCCGGCTCGGGCAACAGCAGGCCCTTCGGCAGGTCCTCCAGCTTGATCAGGTTCTTCGCCAGCCAGTCCCCGTAGGGCTGTTCACCGGAGATCTTTTCCTTCAGTTCCTGGTCGTCGATGATCCGCCCTTCCCCGAGGTCCAGCAGGAACATCTTGCCGGGCTCCAGGCGGCCTTTTTTCACCACGTTCTCCGGAGCCACGGGGAGCACCCCGACTTCGGACGCCATGATGATCCGGTCGTCCTTCGTGACGTAGTACCGGGAGGGGCGCAGGCCGTTGCGGTCCAGCACGGCGCCGATGTAACGGCCGTCCGTGAAGGCGATCGAGGCGGGACCGTCCCACGGCTCCATGAGGGAGGCGTGGTACCGGTAGAAGTCCTTCTTGGTTTGGGACATGGTCTTGTGGGCCTGCCAAGCCTCCGGGATCAGCATCATCACCGAGTGGGGCAGGGACCGGCCGCCCTCCACCAACATTTCCAGGGCGTTGTCGAAAGTGGCGGAATCGGACTGGCCTTCCCGGACGATGGGCAGGAGTTTCTTGACCTCGTCTCCTGGGAAATGGGGAGTCTTAAAGTGGGCTTCCCGGGCGTGCATCCAGTTGATGTTGCCGCGGAGGGTGTTGATCTCGCCGTTGTGGGCCACATAGCGGAAGGGGTGCGCCAAGTCCCAGGAGGGGAAGGTGTTGGTGGAAAACCGGGAGTGCGTGAGGCTGAGGGCGGACTCGAAAGCCGGATCCGACAGGTCCGGGAAATAGGCTTGCACTTGGCTGGGTGTCAACATCCCCTTATAGACGATGGTTCGGGTCGAGAAGGAGGCGAAGTAAAACAGCTTTGATTCGGACAGGTTGAGGGCGGTCACCCCGTGCTCGACGCGCTTTCGAAGGAGGAACAGCCGACGCTCGAAGGCGTCCTGGTCCTTCATCCCCTTCCCTTGGCCCACGAACAACTGGCGCATCACGGGTTCGCAGGCCCTCGCGGAGGGGCCCACCAGGCTGTTGTCGACCGGCACGTCGCGCCACCCCAGGAGGGATTGGCCCTCCTCGGCGACGGACTTCTCGGTCAGCTGGACGCAGGTTTCCCTTTGGGACGGGTCCCGTGGCAGGAATAGGAACGCCACCCCGTATTGGCCCTCGGGCGGCAGGGTGAACTTGACCGATTTCCGGAAAAACTTGTCGGGGATCTGGGTCAAGACCCCGGCGCCGTCGCCGGTATTTTCCTCGCAGCCGCAGGCACCCCGGTGGGACAGGTTGACCAGGATCTGGAGGCCCTGCTCGACGATGGAATGGCTTTTCCGGTTCTTCAGGTCGGCCACGAACCCCACCCCGCAGGCGTCAAAGCCCGAGGTCTTAGGGTAAAGGCCCTGTTGGGGATCGAAATCCGGGTGGTAAGTCATGGTCGACTCCTGGCCCCTCTTCAGCGGCCTTCCACGGTGAAAAAAATAGCGGCGAGTGTTAACGCGCCGCCTCGTGGAAATTGGGTTGTCTTCTACCGACGGGGTACCGCGGGTCACATAAATTACTATAGGAAGGGGTTCGTTTCAAGCAAAGACCACCCGGAAGCCGCAGGAATACCGGGGTTTTTAAGCCTTCCGGGCTCCCAAGCCCTGGTCAGGGGGCGGGCGGCTTGTCGGGAAAATAATCCCTGAAAAAGGCCCGCTTGGCTTCCCCAAACCGGCCCTCCAGGACGCTTTGGCGGATCTTGGCCGCGGTGTCGGACATGAACCGGAGGTTATGGAGGCTCAGGAGCCTCAAGACGAGGAGTTCCTCGGAAAGCACTAAATGCCGTAGATAACTTTTCGTGTAGTTCCGGCAACACTCACAGGAACATCGGGGGTCCAGGGGTGAAAAATCCTCTTGGCACTTGGAGTTCTTGAGGTTGACCTTTCCCCCGCTCGTCAGGGCGGTGCCGTTCCTCGCCACGCGGGTCGGCAAGACGCAATCGAACAGGTCGATGCCCCTCTCCACGCAATCCCAGAGGTCCTCGGGCGTCCCGACCCCCATCAGGTATCGGGGTTTCTCCACCGGCAGGAAGGGCGTGGTGATCTCCACCACCCGGTAGATTTCGGGTTTCGGCTCCCCCACCGACACCCCGCCGATGGCGTAACCGGGGAAATCCAGGGTTAGGAGCTGGCGGGCGCTGCGTTCCCTCAGTTCGGCGAAACGCCCCCCCTGCACGATTCCGAAAAGCGCTTGGGTTCCTTCCCTCCCCGCCTTCCGGTGCTCCGCCAGGCAACGCTCGGCCCAACGGGTGGTCCGATCCACCGAATTCCGGACATAGTCCTCTTCGGAAGGGTAGGGGATGCACTCATCGAGGACCATCAGGACGTCCACCCCGAGTTTGTGCTGGATCTGGACGGCGATCTCAGGGGTGAGCTTCCAGGGGCTCCCATCGAGGTGCGACTTGAAGGCCACCCCTTCCTCCGAGAGGTCCCGCAGTCCCGCCAGGCTGAAGACCTGGAACCCGCCGGAGTCCGTCAGGATCGGGCCGTCCCAATGCATGAACCGGTGAAGGCCCCCGGCTTTCTCAATGAGGTCGGCCCCGGGTCGGAGCATCAGGTGGTAGGTGTTGGCGAGGATCATGCGTCCCCCGCAGGCGCGGACGTCCTCGGAGGACACGGCCTTCACCGTGGCTTGGGTGCCCACCGGCATGTAGCAGGGGGTTTCCACGACGCCGTGGGGAGTCGTCAGCAACCCGGCGCGGGCATGGCCGTCGGTGGCGGTCAGTTGGAAGGAGAGGGGCAAATCGATGGCTCCAGTGTCGAGTTTAAAATTTTAATTCAATCCCACGATTAGTTCGCCGTCTTCTCAATCGGTAGAACTTTACGCTTAAAATTAAACCTTAACACCCCTCAGAGGATGAGCATCGCGTCGCCGTAGGAAAGGAATCGGTACTTTTCCCGGATCGCCTCCCGGTAGGCCGCCAAGACCCGCTCCCGGCCCGCGAAAGCCGAGACCAGCATCAACAGGGTGGACATCGGTTGGTGGAAGTTCGTGAAGAGGGCGTCCACCGTCCTGAAGGAAAAACCCGGTTGGATGAAGATGCGGGTCTCGTCCTTCGCGGGTTGGAGTGTTCCGGAGGACGACGCGGCCTCCAGGGCCCGGCAAACCGTCGTCCCCACCGCTACCACCCGTCCCTTTCGGGACTTGGCTCCCTCGATGGCCCGGACCGTGGCCACCGGCACCTCGAAGGATTCCGGGTGCATGACGTGATCGTCGCTGTCCCCCTCGTCCATGGGGAGGAACGTCCCCAACCCCACGTGGAGGACCACCTCCGACCTTCCGACCCCCGCGCGCTTCAGGTCCCCCAGCAACTCCGGCGTGAAATGGAGTCCCGCGGTGGGGGCGGCCACGGAACCGTCCCGCTTCGCGAAGACCGTCTGGTATCGGTCACGGTCGGCCTTCCCATCCTCCCGCTTGATATAGGGCGGCAAGGGGACATGACCGCACTCCTGAAGGAACCTGCGGAACGGCCCGGTCCCTGAAAACGAAACCAGGAAGTGGCCTTCCCCCAGGTTTTCCTGGACGTCCACCCAGCCCCTCGGCTTCAAGCGGAGTCGGGCCGGTCCCTTGATCCGCTTGCCGGGCGAGACCAACGCCTCCCAATCCCCCGCCTTTCCCAGGAGGGCCGGGCGGAGGAGAAAGACCTCCAATTCGGCCCCGGTGTCCTTGGTGGCGTACAACCGGGCTGGTAGGACCCGGGTCTTGTTGACGACGAGGAGATCCCGGGGTTGGAGCCACCGACCCAGGTCCCGGACCGAGGAATGTTCCACCCGCCCGGTGCTGCGGTCGAGAACCAGGAGTTTCGCGCCGTCCCTTTTCGGCAAGGGGTGCTGGGCGATCCGGTCCTCGGGCAGGTCGTAATGGAATAGGCGGGTATCCATTAGGCCACCCCGGCCAATTGGCGATTAGAGGCCATCCAGCGACTCCACGAGGGTCCCCGGGTAGTACTTCCGGAGGATTTCCTTGGCGTTGTAACCGGCCAGGGCCATGCCACAAGCCCCTTCCTGGCAAAGGCCAACACCGTGACCCCAACCCCGTCCCTTGAACCGGAACCCATCGGCCGTCAGGTCCACGTCAAACCGGGTACCCCGGATCAAGTCGGGTCCGATCGCCGCGCGGAAAGCGCTGCCTTTGATCTCAAACCGCCGTCCATCCGCGTCCTGCGCCAGCAATTTCAGGATGCGACCCGCCCCATCCCGGTCCAACGGGGTCAGGTCCGAGAGGTCCCCCACCATCAACCCGGCCGCCCGAAGGTCGCGGGAAATCTCACCATGGCTTAAAAGGGCCGTCCAGGAGTAATGCGGGCCGTTCCGGCAGAAACGGCAGACGACGGATTGGAGATAGGGTTCGTTCCCGCCCCAAACGTTTCCCGCCTGGCTTGTTTGGCCGCCGCAATTCGAGTGGAACAAGGCGTTGATCGGCTTTCCCTTCCAAGTGACTACAAGGCGCCGTGTGGTCAGGACCGCCTTCCGGATCGAGGGGGGGGCCTGGGCGGACCCACGGTAAACCTGGTAGAAGGTGTGGTTCTCCAAATCCCAGATTTTCCCCGCGGCGCGCGCCTCGGCGCGCTTCATCACCGCGAATGTCCGGGAAGCGGTGGCCTGGGCCTTCAAAGCCTCCAGGGGCCAGTCCTTGGGGACTTCCCCCATGACCACTCCGGCCACGTAGTCCTCAAGGTCCAGTTCATTGACGACGGTCAAGGTCCCGCCTTGGTCGGGAAAGATCTCCAAGGTGCCGGAATAAAACTGCCCGTTGACCTCCACCCCCGTGGTTCCTAAGCCCTGGAGACGGGCCTGAGGGGAGGTGAGTTGGTCGACCGTCAGGGTGACGGACCGGTTGGCCCGATCGGATCCGAGGTTGAAGCCGATCAGGGTATAGCTCTCGGGAGCGACAATCCTCAAGGTCCGCTGCCGGGTCAGGATGGCGACCCGGATGAGGCGGGACAACTTCGAGGCCGGGGCCGGAGCGGCGTCGGTTTCATCGAATTCATGTTCGGGCCGATGGACATGGAGCATCGGGGGGGGCACCGTCGAACAACCCGCCAAGAGAAGCAGGCCGATCCAGGCCATCGATCGACGGAGCCGACTCGCCCCAACCGGGCGCCCCTCCCCAGGCTCGACCCCGATGAGGCCCCGGTGCGGTCGTCGCCGATCGAGGCGCTTTTCCGAGTCCAAAGGCCTACTGGACCTTGTCCTTCACCTTGTCCCAATCCTCCAGGAACCTCTTCAAGCCGCTGTCGGTGAGGGGGTGCTGGAATAGCGCCTTCATGACGGAGAAGGGCATGGTGGCCACGTGGGCACCCGCTTTGGCCGACTCCACCACATGCATGGGATGGCGGAGGGAGGCCGAAAGGATCTGGGTGTCCACGGGACGGGCTTGGTACACCTCCGCGATCTCCCGGATCAGGTGCATGCCGTCGCTCCCGATGTCGTCCAGACGCCCCACGAAGGGCGAGACGTAGGTTGCGCCCGCCTTGGCGGCCAGGATGGCCTGCGCCGGCGAGAAGCAAAGTGTGACGTTGACTTGGATCCCGTTTTCCCGCAATTGAAGGCAGGCCCGCAAGCCTTCGGGGATCAACGGGACCTTCACGGTGACGTTCCGGTGGAGCTTCGACAGGGTCTTCCCCTGCTCCAACATTCCGGGAGCGTCCAGCGCGGTCACTTCCGCCGAAACCGACGCGTAAGGCACGGTCTTGGAGACCAAGTCGCAGATCTCGACGATGCGTTTGTGGAAGTTCGCCCCTTCCTTGGCCACCAGGGTCGGGTTGGTGGTCACCCCGTCGATCAGGCCCCATTCCACGCCCTGACGGATCTCATCCAGGTTGGCCGTATCGAGGAAAAACTTGATGCCCCGGGGCCCTTGGAAGTTGTTCACGGGAAGCCTTTCATGCTCTTTTCGGCGATTATGGGGCGGTGCCCCTCAACTGTCAACGTGGGGACCCTGGATTTCCGGTTCCTTCCGCCGCCGGGACGCGATCCTCGCGAAAAGGATCCCCAGCTCATAGAGGAAAAAAAGCGGGATGGAAAGGGCCATCTGGGTGAATGGATCCACCGTGGGGGTCACCACCGCGGCGAGGATGACGATCCCCAGGATGGCGTGGCGGCGTTTCGCCGTGAGGAACTCCGGCGTCACCAACCCAAGACCCGCCAGGACCGCCAGGATCAGCGGCAACTCGAAGGTCATGCCGAACGATACCAGAAGGGTCAACATGAAATCCACGTACCCACCGAGGGTCCACTGGGGCAGGACGTGGAATCCCACGTTGTAGGCGAGGAAAAATCGGAGGGTCAAGGGGACCGCCACGTAATAGGCGAAAACAACCCCGAGGGCGAAAAACAGGAGTCCCATCCCCAAAGCCGGAAGGATGGCTTTCCTTTCCCTCGGCTTGAGTCCCGGAGCCACGAAGATCCAGATTTCCCGCAAAAGGAAGGGGGAGGCCGCGGCCATTCCGGCGGCCAGCGAAATCTTCATGTCCGTGAAGAAGATCTCCACGGGGTTGAGGGTTTGGAGCGGAAGGGTTTGGGAGGCCAACTCAGGCACCTTGGCGATGGCGCTCTCCAGCGGCAGGACCAACCAATAGAAGACCTTCCGGGACTGCCAAAAGGTCAGCCCCACGCAGGTGAAGGACGCCAACAAGGCCCGGACCAGTCCGCCCCGAAGGTCTTCCAGGTGGTCCGTAATGGGTTTTGGGGAGTCCCGTTCGCTCATGGGCGGGCACTATATCACAGGCCCGGGGGAGGGTCTGTCCCGCCCCGAACGGGGTTATTTCTTGGCGGCCGTCGGGAGGGCCAGGGGCTCCGGGCTGAGGTAAGCCTCGACCTGGGACGCCACATATCCCGCCACCAGGAAGACGTCGTTGTCCCGGTCCGAGGCCAGGTAGATCTTATCGGACTTGCGCTTTCCATATCGGAAAACCCGCCGGGTGCCGTCCTTCAGGGTCAATTCGGCGACGACGGCCGGGTTCCGGACCCCGGTGTCCTCCGGGGACCCGGCGAAATCCAAAATGGCCGTGGAGGCCATTTGGGCCAAGAGTCCCGGCGCTTCCGTTTGGGCGGAGGCCCGTTGGGTGGATTTCCAGGTTCCGTTAGCGTCCTTGGTATAAGTCACGCTCCGGAGGCCTTGCCGAAGGCTCAGGGTGGTCACTTCCTGGTCGTTGAACTTCATGACGTCCCTCGATTTGAAGTCCGTCACCTTCTTTTGGAGCTCACCCAGGAGGCTGTCGTTCACCGTCATCAGGTATGGGAGGGCCTGGTCCTTCACGAAGACATTCTTCTCCTTCCCTCGGCGCTTCCCCGCCAAAAGGCGCCGGGAGGGCCCGTTGCCGACGGGGTCCAGCGTGAGGCTGGCTTGGGGGGACGCGAGGCCGTAGGCCGCGAGGGACTTCGGGCGGTCCCCCGGGAAGTCGACGGCCTGGTAACCGTTGATGGACGACAGGTACTGCCGCACCAGATCCTCGGAAACCGCCGCCGTGACGGGCGCAGTGGACTTCCAGGAATTGTCGGTTTGCCGTTCCAGGACCAGTCGTTTCGCTCCCTCGGATAGGGTCACCCGCCTCACGTTTCCGATATCCGCCTTGAAGACCTGCTTGTTACGGAAGTCCGTGGGTTTCTTGTCCAGGGCGTCCACCACGTAGCTTTGGACCAGACCGACGCCGGGCTGGCCCTGGACCTGGATATAGGTTTGGGAACCGTTCACGTTCTTGGCTCCCACGGCCAAGGAGAAGGCCTTGCCCGCCGCCGTTGAAATCTTGAGGCGGTGGGCCGGTTTTTCCAGGCCATAATCCCCCAGATTCTTGGTGTCCTTGATTTGGGTCTCAAACCGGGCGTCCGAAAGGTTGTTCAGGAGGTTCCGGATGGTGGACTCATCGGCCAGGTAGGGGTCCGGCGCGACCATCCGCCAAGTGGCGTCTGGGTTCTTGGCCAACTCGATCCGTGGGACCTTCGAGCCGGCCGCGTTTTCGATCTGGATCCCTGACACGTCATCCGCGGGAAGGGGGAATATTTTCTCCCCTTGAACCGGGGCATCGGGGTCTTTCGCGGGCCCCTTCTCGAAATACGTGATGTAGGCCCCCAAGGCCGCCAGGATCAGCAGGGCGACGAGGGTTCCCTTGAAGTTCTTCATGGCATCCTCCTCAAAGCGTCCGGCGGCGGTACCACACGTAGATCCCGGTACCGAGCGCCAAGAGGGGAAGGACCAGCAGGACCAGTATCTTCAGGGCGTTCGCGGTGGTGGCCGTGAAATTCATCACGCGCTGGTCGTCCTCCTTGGGACGGATGCTGATCTTCCCCTCCTGCAGGGCCGCCCAATTGACCGCGTTTACCGCGAGATCCATGTTCCCGGGAGCGTTGGCCATGGCGTTGATCAGGAAGGAGGATGTCCCAAAGACCGCGACACGGAATTTTACGTCGGGTTTCCCGGCGGGAGAACCCTCGAAGGCCATGGCCATCGTCACGGGCCCCTTCAGGTCACCTGGGCCGAAGGCGGGCTTGGGGGATTTCATGTCGGTCTCCCCCCAGCCCTGGGAGGAAGTGGCCAAGAGCGCGGTTTGAGTGACATCCTTCAGCAGGGGCGTCTCTTTCTGGACGCTCCGGCAAAAAGGAAGGACCACGAAAACCTTCCCATCGGACAGTTTCTCGGTGATGGCGTGGGGCAGGTACTGGGGGATGACATTGACCAGGTCCGGGTAGGCGAAGGAGGTCTTATCCAGCGCCACATTCCGCCCAAACTTGACCCCGAGGTCGGCGAGAAGCCCGTCCAAACCCGGGTTCTGGTTCGGGTCCACGCAAAGAAGAAGTTTTCCGCCTTCCTCCACCCACTTCCGGACCACGTCGGCCTCGGCGGTCGAGAAAGGTTTGGTGGCGCCCAGGATGGCCAGGACCGCGCAATCCTCCGGGACCTTCCCCGTTTGGGCGAGTTGGACGGTCTTCTCGTCGTAATTCGCGCCGTCCAGGAGGCCCTTAAGGTTATTCAGCCCGATGGCTTGGGGATTCGCGAGTTCCCGCTCCCCATGACCCTGGGTAAAATACAGGATCTTTTTCTGGCTGTTGTCCGACATCGTCAAGATCGCGTTCGTGAAGGCCTGCTCCCCCTGGAACTTCGGGGTGGGTTGGCGTCCGTTGAACGCGTAGGTCACGTACTCCCGCTGGAGGACGTCCCGGCGGTTGGCCCCGCTCTCGAAGACCGCCACGTTGTACTCGCGGATCCCGAACTTCTGGACCTCACCGGGCTCCTTATCGGCGTCCACGAGCTTGAGGTGGAATTTCGGGGATTGCTTCTCATATTCCTTCAGCAATTGGGTGGCGCGGGCGATCTCGTTCCCGACCTGGGGTTGGGGCCGGTCACTGTTGAAGAATGTGACCGTTACGTCGGTCTTCAGGGCCTTCAGGGCGTCCAAGGTCTGGGGCGAGAGGCTGTAGAGCTTGTTGGAGGTCATGTCGTAACGGACGGGATGCCGTTGGATGATGTAGTTGATGGAGACCACGATCGCCAAGGCCGCGATCGCCAACAAGGAAAGGTTGGCCCGAACCTGGGTCGTCCTTCGCTTGCCGGTCTCCCGCACTTCCCCCAGGTTGGCGGCCATGAACAACCCCAGGATCAGGGTCCCCAGGACCGTCAAGACCACGGTCCACCAAGCCGTGCGGCCGAGTGAAAGCATCGAAAAGAGCCCCCCCAGGGCCAAAACGACCCCTATCAACACCAGGGCTTCGTTGTAGCGCCGAAGGTCCGTCAATTGGAATTTGGGTTTCAATTCAACTCTCCAGGTTTAATGGGATCACGAGGCGCCGCCCGTCCATCGCCGTCAGCTCCGCTTGCCTTCCAACACCTTCACCGAGAGGAACAACCCCACGAAAATCAGGCTTACAAAATACGCCACGTGGGTCAGGTCGATGATCCCCAGCATGAAATCGCTGGAGTGCCCGTACATGGAAAGGCTCTTGAGGAAGCCCCCGAAGGCCCCGCCGGCGCTCTCGGCCACCATCTCGAGGATCCAAAGCATGAGGAAGAGGCCGAACGCCACCGCGGCCGAGACGATCTGGTTCTCGGAAAGGGTCGAGGTGAAAAGCCCCAGGGAGAAGAACGCCATCCCCAGGAGAAGGCACCCCAGGAAGTTCGCGAACCAGGGGCCCACATCGGGGTTCCCGAAGGCCAGGAGGACCAGGGCGTAGACCAGCGTGACCGACATCATGACCAGGAAGAACGCCGTTACCCCCAGGAATTTCCCCAGGACGATGTCCCAAGCGGTCAAGGGGGAGGTGTTCAGGAGCTCGGCGGTTCCCGTCTTTTCCTCCTCGGACCATAACCGCATGGTGATGAGCGGCGTAAGGAACAGGAGGATGATGAACAGGTTCTGGAAGATGTAGCCCAGGTTCGGCATGCGGCCCTGGATCACCACCCCGAAGAAGAAGGTGCCCATGATCAGCCAAAAGACCGTGAGTACGGCGTAACCGATCGGCGAGACGAAGAAGTGGTGGAGTTCCTTGCGGGCGATGGCTGAGATTTTGGGCCAGTTCATGCGGCGGTCTCCTTGGTGGTCAGCTTGAGGAAGACGTCCTCCAGGCTCATCCCCAGGGGGGTGAGCTGGGTCAGGATCCACTTGTTCTTCACGACGCAATGGAACAATTCCTCGCGGGTTTCCCCGCTCCCGTCCGTGGTGATCTCGAACCGGGACAGGCCCTTGGCCTCCCGGCCCAAGGCCTTCACCAGGGCCACCCCCGGCACCTTTAAGATCGCCTTTTCAACCTCCGCCGCGGGGCCCTTCACCTCGACCTCCAACGACTTGCCTCCGGCCAACCGCTGCGAGAGCCCCTCGACCGAATCGGCGGCCACCACCCGGCCCCGGTCGATGATGACAACCTGGTCGCAGGTGCTGGAAACCTCCGGGAGGATGTGGGTCGAGAGGATGATGGTCTTGCGCCCGGCGAGGGACTTGATCAATTTCCGGATCTCGAGGATCTGCTTGGGATCGAGTCCCCGGGTCGGCTCATCGAGGATCAGGACCTCCGGGTCGTGCAGGAGCGCTTGGGCCAAACCGACCCGCTGGCGGTACCCCAGGGACAAGTGGCCCACCAAGCGTTTTCCCATGTCGCTGAGGTCGATCATCTCAAGCACCTCGCCGATTCGGTTGGCCTTGTCCCCCTTGGGGATTTCCTTGATGTCAGCCACGAACCGGAGGTATCCATGCACCGTCATGTCGAAATAGATCGGGGGGATCTCCGGGAGGTAGCCGATCCGACGCCGGACCTCGTCAGGGTCCTGGAGGACGTCGTAACCCGCCACGGTGGCCGTTCCCATCGTCGGGGAAATGGAGGTCGTCAAGACCTTCATGGTGGTGGTCTTGCCGGCGCCGTTGGGGCCGAGTAGGCCGAGGATGGAACCTTTCGGGACGGTGAACCTGACGTGATCCACCGCCGCCAGGGATCCGTAAAGCTTGACGAGGTCTTGGACTTCGATCATGGTTTCATCCTGAAATGGATTGTCGTCTGGAAGGCTTTGATTTCCCGACCGTTAAATTTGGACGCCTTGCCGGGACTTAGCCCAAGGACCGAACGGTGAGATAGGATACGGGCTTTTCCCCGGTTTTCAAGATGAGACCTGGGCCGAGGCAAAAACCCCATCGCCACCCCGAAAAAAATAAGGAAATCCAAACCCCGGGAACCTTTGGCCGGAACCACGAGTCAAATGGGGTTTTTTAGTCCTTGAAATTGGACGAAGATTCCTTCAATCGCTGGGCCACCCCCTCGAGTTGGCGGGCGGCGGCCACGAGGGCCTCCATGGAGGCCGTCAATTCCTCGGTGGAGGCGGAGATTTCCTCGGTGGCCGAGGCGTTCTCCTCGCTCACCGCCACGATGTTGGTGATGGCCTCCACCACCTTGCCGGCCTGGTCGGCCTGGTTCTCGAAGGACCCGGAAATCTGCTGGACTTGGACGGCCACCTCATCGGAGGCCGACTGGATCTCCCCCAGGGACTCCCCGGCGGAAGCCACCACGGCCAGCCCCTCGCTCACCCGGCCAGCGCCCTTGTTCATGGAGTTGACGACGGCCCCGATTTCCTTCTGGATCTCCCGGATCATGCCGGCGATCTGGCTGGCCGCCTCGGCGGAGCCGTCGGCCAATTTCTTGACTTCCTCGGCCACCACGGCGAATCCACGGCCGTATTCCCCGGCCCGGGCGGCCTCAATGGCCGCGTTGAGGGCCAACAGGTTCGTCTGGTCCGCGATGTGGGTGATGACGTCAACCACCTGGCCGATGGCCTTGGACCGGACCCCCAGCTCGTTGACCTCCCGCGAGGAGTTCTGGACCACCTCGTGGATGGAATTCATGTGGACGATCGTGCGTTGGACGGCCTGGGTCCCGTCCTCGGAGGCCGCCTTCGAGCGTTGGACAGCCTTCTCGGCGGAGTTCAACTGCTCCGCGGAGGTTTGGATCGAACCCGCCATGCGGTCGATGATGTTGAAGGCTTCCTGGACCTTGGAGGCCTGCTCCTCGGCGCCCTTGGAGATGTTCTGGATCGTGGAGGAGACTTCCTCGGTGGCGCCGTGCATCTGTTGGATCGTCTGGGCAAGCTGTTGGGCCAGTTGGAGGGTCTCGTCGGAGGATTTCTTGAGCTGGACCACGGAGGACCGGAGGTAGTCCAGCATCCGGTTGAAGTTGCCGACCAACTCACGGGTCTCATCGGTGAAGGTTCCGGTCAACTGCACCTTCAGGTTGCCGCGGGACACCTGTTCCATGGCCCAGGTCATCTGGGCCAGGGGCTTCAGGAGGATGCGCCGGACCAGGAAGAGGATTAGGGAGGCCAGGAGCAGCCCCTCGACGCAGCTGGCCAGGGTGAAGAGGACAGGCGTAAGGATCCAACGGGAGGCGACCAAGGGGAACAACAGGCCGACCGCCACCCCCATGGAGAGGATGGCCGCGTAAAGCAGGATGATGCTTTTCTTGTTTTGAGGGGTCATAGGGGGTTGAACCGACCACAGTATAGCCCGAGCCAGGGGTCTCTCCAACCGTTTCGAGGGTCGAGTCTCCCGTCCCTCACTCGAAGAGCTTGGCTTGGGGCGGGCCCTCAGGAGCCGTTAAACCCAGGTGGCGGTACGCCGCCGGTGTGGCCTTCCGGCCCGAGGGGGTCCGTTGGAGGAAACCGATTTGGACCAAATAAGGCTCATAGACATCCTCGAGGGTCTCGGATTCCTCCCCCACGCTCATCGCCAAGGTCTCTACGCCCACGGGGCCCCCGCTGAACTTCCCGATGATGCCCGAGAGGATCCGCCGGTCCATCCGGTCCAGGCCCAACCCGTCGACTTCCAGAAGGTTCAGGGCCGTGTCGGCCAGGGCGCGGTCCACCCGCCCCTCGGCCCTCACCTGGGCGTAATCCCGGACCCGCTTAAGGAGGCGGTTGGCGATCCGGGGGGTCCCACGGCTTCGGCGGGCAATCTCCAGGCAGCCTTCCGGGTCGATGGGGACCCCGAGGACGCCCGCGGACCGGGCGACGATGCGGGCCAGCTCCTCCGGCAGGTAAAACTCCATGCGGAACGCCACCCCGAAGCGGTCCCGGAGCGGGGCCGCCACCTGGCCCATCCGCGTGGTGGCTCCCACCAGGGTGAAGGGCGGCAGGGTCAAGCGGATGAACCGGGCCGTGGGACCCTTCCCCACCAAGATGTCCAGCTGCTGGTCCTCCATGGCCGGATAAAGGATCTCCTCCACGGTGCGCGACAGCCGGTGGATCTCATCAATGAAAAGCAGGTCATGGGGTTGGAGGTTGGTGAGGTACCCCGCCAGGTCCCCGGCTCGCTCGATCGCGGGGGCTGAGACGATCTTGAGGTTAACGCCCATTTCCTTGGCGAGGATGCAGGCCAGGGTGGTCTTGCCCAGGCCCGGAGGCCCCGAAAAAAGCATGTGCTCCAGGGACTCGCCCCTTTTTTGGGCGGCCATCAAGGTGATGGAGAGGGAGTCCTTGAGGGATTCTTGGCCGATGAATTCCCTCAGGCTGTTGGGCCGGAGGCCGTTTTCCTCCTCGGCGACGGCCACGTCCGGGTCCACCAGGCGGAGGTCCTCCGCCGGGGTCTGGGGCGCGGTCGATTTATTCATCGGCTTGGGCATGGCGCCATTCTATCAGGTCCCCCGGGATCCGTTGGAGCCCCTCGGTTCCAAAACCGAAGGGGACCGTGAGGGGCTCATCGCTTTTTCGGGGCGGAGGAAGCCTTCTTGGGCTTGGAGCTGGTCGGATCCGATGGGGCTTCGGGCCGGCCCGGCCCCGCGAGAAAGACCGTTTCACATTCGGGAAGCGCCTTGAGGAACGCCTGGCCCCATCGCTCGGTGGTGACCCTCGGGTCCAAGATGGTCACGGTGCCCACGTCGGTGGCGGAACGGATCAGGCGTCCGAAACCCTGTTTCAGTCGCAGGCAGGCCTCCGGCAGGCTTTCGGCCGAGAACGGCTCCAATCCCCTCTCCTTCAACCGCTTATGGCGCGCCTCCACCACCGGGCCCTCTGGGACCTGGAACGGCAATTTCGTCAGGATGAGGTTGGAGAGGGCTTCCCCCGGCACATCCACCCCCTCCCAAAAGCTGTTGACGCCGAAAAGGACGGAATTCACGTCCTCCCGGAAAACGTTCAGCAGGCGGGTCCGGTCCCACCCCTCCTCGCCCTGGACGAGAAGGGTGATGCCCATCTTGTCGAGGTCCGGGCGCACCGCCTCGGCGGCCCGTTTCAGGGCCTTGAAACTCGTAAAGAGGACAAAGGCCTTCCCGTGGGAATTCTTGAGGGAGGCCCGGATGTACTCGACGGCCTGGGCCATCCAAGCCTCCTCCTCGCGCCGGGGATGGGGCATCGACCGGGGGAGGAAAAGCGTGACTTGCCGTTTGAAGTCGAAGGGCGATCCCAGGCTGAGTTCCCGGACCCCGGGGTGCTCATCCGCCCCCAGGGCCCTCTTGAAATAACCGAAGTCGCCCGCCACCGAGAGGGTCGCGCTGGTGAAAACCACGGTCTTGAGGGAGGACACCAGGCTTTCGCGCAACAAACCCGAGGGCTCGAAGGGCACGGCCCGCACCGCCCCGGCCCGGGGAATTCCCCGCCGGAACGCGGCTAGGTCGGGGTCCACCACGTAGCAAGCCTCCTCGTCCCATCCCCGCTCGAGGACCACCGAAAGTCGGCGAAGGATGTCCCGGATCTCCTCCCGGCTCCCCTCCACTTCCAACCGCACCTCGTCGGAGGTCGCGGAGGCCTCGGCCCGGCGGAGGACCCCCTCCAGCTTTTGGAGCGACCCGGCCAGGCCCGACGCGTCGGGGGCGGGATCCGGTAGGAGCACCGACCTCGGGGGGCCACCCCGGTTCGAACCCTGCGGTTCCAGCGACTCCCCCACCTCGAGGAAAAACCGTTCGGCTTCCGCCAGGAGGTCCGTTACGGCCGCGCCGGCCCCCTCGGCCGGGGCCAGGGTCAGGATACCCTTCGCCTTTTTGTCGTCGGGGCCCGCCCCATGGAGCAGGCGGCGTGAGAGGCCGAGGAACTCCGCGTAGGACACCCCTTGGGCCAGGTGGTCCGAGGCCAGGGCGGGGAGGTGATGGGCCTCGTCCACAATGAGGGCCTGGTAGGGGGGCAAGACCCCGGTTTCCTGCTCCATCTTGAGGGCCAAGTCCGACAGGAGCAGGGCGTGGTTCACCAGGATCAGGTGGGCGTCGTAGGCCCGGCGCCTGGCGCCGTGGTAAAAACAGCTTTCGAAGGTCTCGCAACGCGCGCCGAGGCAGTGGAAAGGATCGCTCCTCACCTCCGACCAGACTTCGGCGGGGATCCCGGTCCCCAACCGGGACCAGGTGCCTTCAAAATCCCGCTGGGACCGCTCGTTGATTTTCTCCAGGGCGTCCGTTTCCCCGGCGAAATCGGTCTGGAGGTTCGCGCTCATCGCCAACTTAAGTCGTCTGCGGGATAGGTACTGGCCCCGCCCCTTCAGGAGCGCCACCCGGGCGGGACCCAAGCCTTGGGCTTCCAAGGCCCGCTGGACGATCGGCAGGTCCTTCTCGAAAAGCTGTTCCTGGAGGTTCAAGGTATGGGTCGAGACCACCACGGGGCCGCCTTCCCGGAGCGCGTGCTCAAGGGCCGGAAGCAGGTAAGCGAAGCTTTTGCCGACCCCCGTCCCGGCCTCCACCAAGAGGACGCCCCCGTCCTGGAGCGCGGAGGCGACGGCGTCAGCCATCTGGTTCTGTTGGGGACGGTCTTCCAGTTGGAATCCCCGGACCGCGGGGGCCAGTTTTTCGGAGAGGTTCATAGGGCGTCCGGGTTGGGGAGCGAAGGGGTTCGGGCCTTCTTTTTGGCCCGTTTGGGCTTAGGCTTATTCAATTTTCGTAACCGTTTGGCGCGGTTCTCCCGGGCCTCGGCCTTGAGGGTTTTCCACCCCTCGAACCGTTCCTTCTCGGACCGGTCCAACCGCCGCCTGAGCTGGAGAAGGCCCCGTTGAAACGCGAGATGGCTCCCCCCCTCCACCTTTTCAGCGGGTCCGGGGCCCATTACCGCCACCTCGCCGTCTTGGACGCCCAAGTCCGTTTGGTCGCCTTCCAATGTCGTCTCAAAGGTCGAGCCGCTCACTGTCGCCGCCATGCCTCCCAAATCAACCTCAAAGGCGGAATGGGCGGGGCCCAACTTTTGGACCTGCCAAAGTATCCGCCCGCCTTGGAGCGTCCATCTCGTGGTGAATTCGCCGACGGGGCCTGGGACGAGGGAGTCCAAACGGAGGCGCGTTTCTTCCTGGACCTCGATCAGGGTGTTTTCAGTCAGCATCAGGACCGCCTGGCCCTGTTTCCCCGCAAAAAGCTCTTCTCCCGGTTGGAGGGGATCCCCGGCCTTCAACTCACGTTCAATCTTCCCATCTGCGGATCGGACGCCGAGCTTTCCGCGAAGCGATTCGGCCCGGAACAACAGTTCGGGTGTCGGGTGTGGTTCCGGGCCGGTCCCAGCGTAAGCGGGGACCCAGCAGGAGCAAATAAATCCCAGGGTCAGCAGGATCCTATTCATGGGTTCTTCCTTTTTTCGCACAAAGGCGGTTTACGCGGCGAATGGGCACCCGGGCCGCCTGCACCGCGGATCCCCGGGACACCCCGATCATTTCGGGAAGGGATGCCCCTTCAGGATACAGGCGGAACGGTACACTTGTTCCATCAACCACAACCTCGCCAACTCGTGGGACGCGGTTTGGGGTGAAAGGCTCAAGGATTGGGCGCAAAGTGCCCGGAGTGGCGTGGAGGGGCCCGAGGCTCCCCAGACCACCAGGGCAATATCCCGGCTGCTCCCCGTCACCCATTTTGCGAACGCGGGGGAATCCAGGGGTCGGCCGTCCGGGTCCATGGAGACTAAAAGTCCCCGCGCCGCGAGGGCCTTCAACCGAGCCAGGAGCGCTTTCGGCTCCTCGGGCGCGTCTTCCACCGAAAAGGTCCAGAGCCTTTGGGCCCGTTTTTCAAGCTCGGACGCGGCGTCCCGGAGCCGGTGGTCCTTCCATTTACCGACGAAGACCAGCCTCAGCACTTCAGTCCCCCTGCCCGATCCGGTCCAGGAGGGCCCGGAGCGGTTCGCCTTGCCCCTCGAACCACTGGGACGCGATCTTGCGGAGCTCCCTCCGGTGGACCGCCTCGATCCGGATCGAAAGGACCGGCTCGGTGACCGAAGCCCGCGCGATGCCCCAGCCCGCCGGGAAGACGGCCCGGACCCCGTCGACCCGGGAAACCTTCCCTCCCATTTCCTTGGCGCGCTTCTCCAGGGCCTCCAGGAGGGTCGGCAGGTTCGGCAAGTCGATCTTGACCTTGACGTCGTGGGTCGAGACCCTCGGCGGGAAGGTCTCGTGGATCTTGGAGAGCGGCTGACCGAGTGCCTTGAGGATTTCCATGAATTTCAGGCAGGCGAAAAGGGCGTCCCCCGGGTAAGACCCCGGCAGGAAAAAGTGGCCGCTGGCTTCCCCACCCAAGACCGCCTTCTCGTCCCGGATGCGGGTATGGATGAAGACGTGCCCCGACCTTTCCAAAACCGCCTCCCCACCCGCCTCCCCCACGAGTGTTTCCACCAGGTCGAAGCTCTTGGCGTCATAGACGACCTTGCCGCCCTTGTGCTTGGCGAGGTAATGCCTCGCGAAGATGCAGAGCGCCGCGTCGTTCGGCAGGGGAATCCCCTTGTCGTCCACGAAGGCCACGCGGTCGCCATCCCCGTCGAAGGCGGCGCCCAGGGCGGCCTTGTGTTTCTTGACGGCTTCTCCCAATTCCCGGAGGGCCGGGGGATGGGAACTGTCCGGTCCCCGTCCCGGGTACCGGGCGTCCATCCGTTCATGGAGCAAATGATAATCGCAACCGAGGGCCTCCAACACCGAGGGGGTGGCCACGGCCGCGGCCCCATTGCCCAAATCCGCCACGATTGAAAAATGCCGTAGGTTGGACGCCACCTCACGCACCAGGGCCGTCCGATAGTCCGGTAGGAAGTCCTTTTTCTCGGAGATCCCGGCTCCCCGCTTGAACTCACCCGCCCGCAGGACCTGATAGAGGCGTTCCACCCAGGGGATGGGAGCCGGTCCATCCGCATGGAAAAACTTAAACCCGTTGTATTGCGAGGGGTTATGGGAAGCCGTCACCATGACCCCGACCGAGGACTCCGTGAAACGCGTGGCATAAGCCAAAAGAGGGGTCGAGACAAGCCCCGCGTCGATCACCTTCATTCCACATCCCTTGAGGCCGGCCAGGAGTTGTTTCTTCAGGTCCTCGCTGGAATCACGGATGTCCCCCCCCACCACCACCTTGATGTTGCCACGCCCCTCGGTCTTCACCAGGGTTCCGACCGCTTGGCCGATCTGCTCGGCCTGCTCAAGCCCCAAGGGATCGGGATAGACCCCGCGAATGTCGCAGGCTTTCAGGATGGATTCGGGAAAGTTATCCAAGGTACTTCCTAAGGTGGGTTGGGTTCCGCATGGGGATGATAACAAAACCTGGACGGGGTTTCCGAGTCCATCGCCGCGATCTTGCCGTCTATTTAAAGGGTTAAACACCTAAAGAGCCACGGATTATGGGGTCCACACGAATTCAAACACTACTGGCTAAAGAAAATTCACTAAAATAACTGGATATAAACATCACAAGGGCCGGTTTGGGGGGAAGAAAGTTAAATACGTCTAAGAGATGCCAGGTCAAATCCTAATTTTTCTCTAGAACAGACCATCGTTAAACAGAACACGAGAAACTGTTGCAAAAGCCATAAATTGACCCAGCTAAACCAATAAAGCGGCTCCTCCGTGTTTCCTTGACGCCATCAAACTACCGTTTAATCATCAGCCTCGTGGACCGGCGAGTCAATTCGGGGCCGTCCATCACCTGCCAGTCGACCATGTAAAAGCCGTTGGAGATGACCGCTCCTGTACGGGTTTTCACATCCCAAGGGTATTCCCAATCCCCCGACTGGGCCATGTCAATAACCTGAAAGACAGGTTCCCCCACCAGGTTTAAGACCGTCAGCTTAATTCGACAGGGCCGGGCGAGTTCAAGATGGAACGTGACCCTGGTTTTTCCGTCCGATACGTTGGGCCATGTTTGGGCCAACAAAAGCGCCGGCCCCCCGACCGTCGAGGTGGGCAATGGGGTTGTGGTGCTAGTTGGCGTATCCGTGAAAGTCCCCTTCTCATCCGTATTCAACCCTAGCGTCGGTGTTTGGGTCGGCGTGTATAGGTCGTTCAATTCATTCAATGGAATCACCCGCGACATCCCTAAAGCCGGTGTGGCTGTCAATGTCGGCTGGGCGTAGCAAGCAGGGTATTTTACTATTCTAAAGGACGGCGAGGTGTTGTCTTCGAGATAAACTTGTCCACTCGCGTCAGTGGCTATACCCATACCGGTGCTTACGCCTGTTTGGCATCGGCTCAACAAAACCCAGGGGATTGGAGACACGCCAGGGGTCGGAACCGCGTAAACACTGTAACCTGTTTTTTGTGAAACGTAATAATTCCCAGCCCCGTCCCTGGTAATGAATTGCGGGGAGGCCAAGGTTGCCACGGGAGTTGGTCCACCCAAGCCGAACGGTGATGGAGTGACCTTGATTTCCACGATTTGTCCACTGTTCGGATTTGAAACGAAAAGGGCATTACCATCCAGCAACATCCCTTTGATACCAGGCGTGAGTGGCGTCGAAATGGCAATCGGGGTCGCCGTGGTGGTGACGGTTTGAAATTGGTAAACATTAACTGTGTTTTTTGTGGTTGTTGTGACAAACAACCTCCCCGAAGGGTCCACAACAATATCGCCATTCGGCACAGTCCCGGCCAAGTACATCGAGGCTCCCTTTGAACCAGTATCGGGATTTACTTGTTCAACCCAGCTCATGTTATTTCCCACATACATTTCAGGGGTCGTTGCAGGTTGAATTGCTACGCTGTAAGCACTTTGCAACCCATTTACAGTGGCGACCGGAGTAGCCTGTAGATTTAACTCATAGATGGCGATCGTATTCACCACATAGAGCATATTTCGGGACCAATCTACAGCTATATCCCCATAAGGTTGAGGCCCCGCAGAGAAAGTCGCTACCGACTGACAGCAGGCCACGATGGGTGTATTGGTCCCAGTTGGCGTAGGGGTATAGGTAGCTGTCTTGGTATTGGTAAATGTATAGGTTAATGTCGCCGTCGTAGACCCGGTTGGTGTGGGCGTCTGAGTCATCGTTACAGTTGTTCCAGGCGTATTGGTCTTAGTCACCGTCGTAGATCCGGTGGGCGTGGGTGTTTGGGTCATCGTCACAGTTGTGCCAGGCGTATAGGTCTTCGTCACCGTCGTAGAACCGGTCGGAGTGGGGGTCTGTGTCATCGTCGTTGTTGTTCCAGGGGTAAAAGTCTTAGTCACCGTCGTAGATCCGGTCGGCGTGGGTGTTTGGGTCCTTGTTGGCGTAGTTCCAACAGTAGCGGTATATGTTTTCGTGATTGTTCTTGTAAACGTAAATGTTAGCGTTGAAGTGAATGTGCGAGTGATCGTCGGCGTTCCTGGTGTCGGAGTGGGTGTCTTTGTTTGAGTCATCGTCGAAGAACGGGCTAAAGTAGGCGTATACGTTGCAGTGTAGTTTTTTGTTGGGGTTGGAGTCTGGGTTTTTGTCGCTGATGTCGAGGAAGTTGGCGTCATTGTCGAAATCGATTGCGCGTTTCGATAGACACAAAGGCCCCAATTCATGGCCATGTGACCCCAAGTTTGGTCGGTCAAGTTGATGACCATGGTATTGGGACCTGATTGAAAATTTGAGTTCGGAACGTTCTCGGTGACACAGCCATTTACAAAGCACTGGCCAGCGGGAATTGGAGTTCCTGTTAAGGGTTGTCCTTGACAATGAACAGGGGATGGCAAATTTCCATTAAAAATAAAAGTAATAGCATCGTCAGCTAAAAACGACACGTAAAAATAGCCATAGGCGACTTGTTCGTTAGTCAGGTTAAACGTCACTGTATAGGGAACTGTGTACGGCTCTATTTGGCCGGGATTTGAGGCTCCAGGAGTACCTAAAAACGAAGGCCCCACCCAACTAGCCGAACCACATGGCGGAACAGCCCAATAATAATCAGGCGATACAACTGAGGCGCCCGAATTATCGCCTGGGCCGCCGCTATAAATACAAGTCTCCACAAGTGTGGGAATTGGCGTAGGAGTATAGGTTGGTGTTTCCGTCAAAGTTAAAGTGGCCGTGGCAGAATAAGCAGTAAAAGCGAAGCATCCCCAAAACAAAAAAGCCACGATAAAAACTCGTGAATAACCGCCGTAATTCATGCCTCTCATTAGACACATCCTTAACTGTTTTATGACGCATTATATATAGCATTTTAATTAACACGTTTGTCAACTTATTCTTTACTTCAAACATTTCGTCTAAAGGTCAATTTCTGGATTGTTTTAAACTAGAATTTCATATCAAATCATCCAATCGCCTATCGGCCTTTTCTCCTGGGAATCGGACCGTCACGCGCGGCGTGAGAATTTCTTCCTGGTACACTAAACGTATCAAGATCCGATGGATGCCGGCTTTCATGAAAATGGTTTTCTCCCCATTGGATAAGCCGTAGACGCCAACAGGCTTATTATCAAAAGTAAGGTTCCGTTTATAAAACAGCTCCCTTCCATCGACGTCAATCACCATGTGGTTCGCTGAAGTGAACTTCCAGGTGTAATTCCCGTCAACCGGCACTGAGACCGCGCCTTCAATGGACGCGGTATGGGCCCCCGCGTCCACCGGATAAGGTTCTTCGAGCCGTGGAATACGGTCTTCGACCCAGATCAAACCCCTCGCCAAACCAGGTCCTCCGAAAAAAGCGAACAACTTTCGGTGCCACCAGCCTTTCGGGACCTGGTGGAACTGGAACCAAGTCCCTCCTTTTCCCTTGGATTCGGGGATGTCAGCCGACCGGATGAAAACCCGCCAAAGGATCGGCCCATTACCGTGTTCCCGATCACCAGTCCGTGTTCCCTCCCAACTGGCCTCCGGATATTCGCGTTTGAGCCGAGCCACCGCCGCCGACTGGTTATCCGCGACGTAAACCACGATGTCCCATGGCGCTTCGCCATCCTCCAAATCCAGGATTTCGGGTTGATCACCCAGCCAATGCGCCCCCAAACCGTCGTCCAGGATGCATTGTGTTTGGAAAGTGTAGATACCCCCGTTCTGGTACAGGAAAACTCGAGCGTGGCCGGAGTCCTGCGCGACTTTGGAATACGTGATGGTGTTTCCGTTGCCCAGCGTCGGTAGCCAGACGTAGAAACGGCGGTACATGAGTTGGGCCCCCCAAACCAGATAAACCGCCATCCCCATGGCCAACAGGATTCTCCCCCCGCGGCGTAACCTACCGATGAAAAACAGGTCCTTGAAAAGAAGAATCCCCAGGCCAGCCATCATGTCTAAAGGCGTCACCAACCCTAATAGCTTGCCCGTGTGGGGGTCAATGGACATCACCTGGGGCAGGACCGCGCCGGCGACGCAGATCGATAAAAACGCGCCGACCGCCGTCGGGCGTGCCAGCACCCAAGCCAGGGCCAGGATCGCCAGTGGTTGGGAATTCGGTGAAAAAAAAGCCTCGCCGGGAACACTCATATCCGAATGATCAGCGCCACTCGTAAAAAAATACTGGATGAAATTGACGATCTTATTCCGGATGATGCCCCAAGTCTCTGCCGAATAGGCCAAATGTCCGTTCGGGTGGAAAACGGAGACACTATGGATATGTTCTGCGAACCTCGGATCCGTCACCATGGGAAACATGAAAATGGAAGCGACCCCCAAACCTAGGACCCAACGTTCCCTTTCCCGGAACCCAGCCGGATCAGGGTTTTTGCGTTCAAAGGCGAAGAGACATCCCGCAAGGATGATCCAAAGGATGCCGATCAATTTGGGCGAAGTTCCTGGTGCAGAAGGTAGGTATCCCATATAACTCAAGAACCAAACAATCCACCCGCAACCCATCAGGGCGGTCATGCCCAGGTTTTTGTTATCCCACCTCCCGCCCAAGCCCTTCTTACGAATCCATTGGATCCAGGCCCCCATTAGCAAAGGCACCAGGCCCAGGTAAGTCCATGAAGTTTGATAACAATAAGCAAGGAACCCGATGGAAAGGCCCCAGGAAACCGCCCGACTTACGCTGGACCTGTGTACGAATCGGAAGGTGGTGAGCAGGCAAAGGGCGATTCCCAATGGCGCGCTGATCGAAGGATGCCCCGTCAAGCAGTCCACAAGGAGTGGTTTGCTGACAGCCCCAAACAGCGCCATAAGAAGGCCGAGTCGCCTGCCCCCGGTTTCCTTACCTAATAGGTAGGTCAACCAAAGGGTCACGAGGTCTAAACCCGCCCAGAGGACACGTTGGAGGACGATGTTCGACGCAGCCGGAAACAACCCGCAACCCAGGATGGCGAGGTACTGGTAGAAAGGCTGCCGGTTGCTGAAGGGAAAGATGAAATAGTAGTTGGAAATTTCGGACGCGTTCCGCGCGTCGGTCATTGAAATTGCCGTATCGTCCCAATAAAGGGTGTAGGGCTCGTGGAAGTGGTAAAGACGCAGTAAGAGTCCCACCCCCAGGATGGTCGCAAGGCAGGACCAAACTAGGACCCGTGGGTACTCTTCCCCGACTGGGTTCTTCATAGGACGGGTTCGCAAAGCCGCCACCCAGGCCCAAAGCCCCAACGGGACCCAAAACTTCATATCCCCAAAGGGCAAGGGGTTGAGGTTGAAATAGGGGAGTTGGACTTGGGTGGTAGACAACATAGCGCCGCAAACCAACAGGACCCCAACAAGCGCGAGGGCGCTCCCCATCCGTGCTGAAAGGCCCTTCAACCGGAGGTCCCGCAGGAATCCCATGCTGATGACGAGAAATAGGATGCCCGTAACATACCAGCCAAAATGTAGCGCAATTTCCCCAACGCCAAAAAGGGCCAACATGATGGTTAAGCGCATTACATTCAACGGCTCAACTTCACCAATGGGTTTTACCTGGATCGGGAGAGCGCCTTGGGGGAGGACGCGTTTGCTGGATCGGCCCTTCCCCTTCGGCGGGGTTAATCGCTTCCGCATCTTTTCACCCTGTTTGAAAGTGCACCTATATTCTTGGGTAACCGCCCGATGAACCCGAACGGAACATAATAACACCGCCGGAAAGGCAAGTGTTCAACATCAACTATGTGGTTGTGTTAACGCTTGTGGAAAGCCACACCAACAAAAGGACTGTGTGGTCCCATTGATACAGGATGCTACGGTGACCGTAAAAACCGAAGTAGGCCAGAGAAGGGTAAGGGGTCCTACTAGCAGTGCTATTTACGGATGGCGACGATGTATCCGGTGTTACACGAAACGGTTCTTGGTGCACATGAGCCCTCGACTGGGTGCTATCCCTCCTTTCCCTCAAAACCTTTATAGGATGGGCGGGATGCCTTGAACCGGAGTTGCCAAATGTTACGGGCCCACAGGGCCATGCCACATCATTGTTGCGTCATCTTCATACAAGTAGATAACACCTTGACGACACGTGTCGCCGGTTCATCTATGGTTTTGGAAGCAAAAAACCCGACCCTTTCGGATCGGGTTCATTTGGTGCAAATTAGCCTTCGGCTGAGTGCGATCCCACCATCCGATTACAGCCTATAAGGAATGGGCGGGATGCCGACCCTTCGAGGCGCTTCGCGCTCCTCAGGGCGCTTCCAGCGGAGCGGTGTTGCAATTAGCCACGCGTGTCGCCGGTTCATCTATTGTTTTGGAAGTAAAAAACCCGACCCTTTCGGGTCGGGTTCATTTGGTGCACATCTGCCTTCGGCTGAGTGCGATCCC
>Ga0265338_10001780_pt1 | contig 33964 bp, 27 predicted proteins | sample 42126metaG_FD_193579 | JGI IMG/M metagenome (GOLD analysis project Ga0265338, IMG submission 193579) | Rhizosphere microbial communities from Carex aquatilis grown in University of Washington, Seatle, WA, United States - 4-21-26 metaG | ecosystem: Host-associated > Plants > Roots > Rhizosphere...
GGCTGGCGCTGCTGCTGCTGGCGGCCGCGTTCGCCGCCGCCCGGGCGGCGGGGGACACCCTGGCGGGGGTGGTACTCGGTTACGGCGCGCTGCCGTACGCGTTCCTGGCCGGCGCCTACGCCGTCGGGCGGTCGCAGGCCGGCCCGGCCTGGCACGCGGCCGGCCCCGGCGCGCTGGCCGGGCTGGGGCTGGCGGCCCTGGCGGCCGTGCTCGGCGCGGTCCTGGTGACCCTGCCGGCGTTCCTCGGCCCGGCCGCGGCGGCCCTGTTCGGCGTGCTGGCCTGCTGGCTGGCGGTGAACTGGCCGAGCCTGGGCGCGGCCGGCAGCGCCGCGCTGACGGCCAGCGCGGTGCTCGCGCTGATGCCGCTCATTCCGGGCCTGGCTTTCCGGCTGGCCGGGCTGCGGCTGCCGCCGGTGCCTGCCTCCGCCGACGACCTGCGCGACGACGCGTTGCTCGCGCCCGCGGCCGACGTGCGGCCGCGGGCGGCGGCGGCGGACCGGATCGTGGTCGGTGCCGTCGCCGCGGTCGGCCTGTTCGGCGCGGGCGCGCAGACCGCGCTCGTCCTCGGGCACGGGGTGCTGCCCCGGGTGGCGGCGGCGGTGCTCGCCTGTGCCCTGCTGCTGCGGTCGCGGGTGTTCCCCGGCCGCGCGCAGCGGCTGTGCCTGGTCGTCCCCGGCTACGCGGGCCTCGCGCTGCTGGCCGCGGTGGCCGGCGGGCTCTACGCCGTGCTCGCCCTGGCGGCGGCCGCGGTCGTGGTGATCGCGGTCGGCGCCTGGCTGCCCGGGCACCGCCCGTCCCCCTTCTGGGGCCGGGCGGCCGACGTGGCCGACCTGGTACTGGTCGCCGCGACGTTCGCGCTCGCGCTCGGGGTGGCCGGCATCCTGCACTTCCTGCACGGCCTGGGCGGGTAGGGCCGGGCGCATGCAAGACCGCAAGATCCTCCTCCAGGCGCACCAGCTGATGACGCGGCGGGCGTCGCTGGCGCTCCTGTGCGGCGAGCCCGACTCGCCCAACCAGCCGCTGCGGCGGATGAACACCGCCACCATCACCAGCATCATGGTCGGCGTGATCACGGCCGCCGTCTTCGGCGTGCTCGGGCTGCTGGCCCCGACCGCCGCCAGCAACCTGGCCAAGGCGGGCACGCTGGTGCTTGACCAGGACACCGCGACGGCGTACGTGCCGTGCGAGGGCGTGAAGCTGTGCCCGGTGCTGAACTACGCGTCCGCCCGGCTCGCCCTCGACACCAGCCCGATCAGCACCGTGACGGTGCACCAGAACTCGCTGTCGGGCTACCAGATCGGCCCGACGATCGGCATCGCCGGCCTTCCGCAGGACCTGCCCACCCCGGCCGACCTGGTGCGCGGGCCGTGGTCGGTGTGCGCCGCCGGCGGCGCTACGACGCTGGTCGGCGGCTCGTCGACCGGCGGTACCGCGCTCACCCAGGCCCAGGCGGTGCTGGCGCGGGCGCAAGGGGGCGACTGGGTGCTGTGGAACGGCGAGCGGCTGTCGGTGGCGGCGCCGGTGATGCAGGACCTGTTCCCCGACGTGCAGCCGGCGGCGGTGCCGGCCGGCTGGCTGGACGCGCTGCCGCAGGGGCCGGACTTCGCGCCGCCCCCCATCAACGGCCGGGGTGCGACGGTGGCCGGGCTTAACGGCCAGCAACTGCACGTCGGCCAGGTGCTCAGGCAGGAGTCGCCCGCGCAGTACTTCGTGGTCGAGGCGAGCGGCAAGCTGGCGACGGTCTCGCCCACGCTGGCCGACCTGCTGCAGACCGTGCCGGGCGCGCCCGGGCTGACCGAGATCACCAACGCGTCGGCGACGATGAACCTGTCCGGTGACGCGATTCCCGACGGGGGACTCCCGGCCGACCTGCCCCGGGTGGCGCCGCAGGCGGCCACGCTGTGCGCGGTCTACGGGGCCGGCCTGCAGCGCTCGCTGACTACCGGCGGCACCGTCCATCCGGGCGCCACCGCGACGGCCGGCCAGGCCGGGGTGAGCGCGGTCTGGCTTCCACCGGGGCACGGGGTGCTGGCCGGGGCGGCGCCCAGCGTGCAGCAGCCGTCCACCGTCACCGCCTGGTTCCTGGTCTGCGGGTCGCGGCGCTACGCGCTGCCGTCGGCCTCGGTCGCCGCCGTCCTCGGCTATGACGTGCGGTCGTCGGGGGCGGTGCTGCCAGCCGCGGTCCTCGACCTGCTGCCCGAGGGGCCGGTGCTCGCCCCGGCCGCGGCGACGGCCCCGGCCGGCTAATTCGAATTCGCTTTACATTTCCCTTGGTAGCAGGCACGACTGAGTCGCGCATAGGAGGTTTTGCCAGGCTTTGAAACATTAGGCAAGAAATGCGGTAGGTTGTTGAACCGGCGGGGCCGGAAGAGTCGTTTTATATGGTGCGAACCTATTTGCGCTATCAGGTCACGAGGCGAGGGAGGTGGTCCGCATGGCGACGGCGGAGTCGGCTGTAAACAGAGCGGCTATGGCCACAGCGGCACAGCAGGTTGAGTCGGCGGTGACGGTCATCCGCGGGCTGCAGAGCAACATGAACGGGTACAACGCCCAGTTGCAGGGCGGTTGGCAGGGACAGGCATCGTCCGCGTTCGCGAGCACCTACGAGGCGTTCAGCGCCGACTTCGTCAAGGTGCTGAACGCGCTGCAGGGCATCCAGGAGCGGCTGGTCTCCACGCACAGCACCTACGCCACGACCGAAGACGCGAACACCGCTCAGGTGAGCCGTGTTCAGTCAGCGCTGGGAGGCTGACCGATGAGTGACTACACGCGGGTCGTCTTCTCCGCCATGGAGCAGGGCGAGGCCGACTTCAAGCAGACCTACAGCTCGCTGGTGAACGAGGTCTCCTCGCTGGAGACCCAGCTGCAGGGCAACCTGTCGGAATGGGTCGGCTCGGCCCAGCAGGCCTACCACGAGGCGCAGGCCCAGTGGAACGCCGCCATGGCGGACATGCAGCAGGTGCTGTCGCAGCTCGGCATGGTGATCGGCGCGGCCAACAGCAACTACCAGTCGGCCGAGACGGCCAACACGGGACTCTGGGGCTAGGTTCGCCCGCGCTGGATGACGGGAGAAGGCTGTGAGCCCCTTCGGGGATGTAGTACAGGGTCTCATCGGTTCGGTACCGGGGCTGGCGGACGTGCTTGACGGCACGTCCGCGGCGCCGGTCCCGTCGGTGGGCAGCAGGCCGGCCAGGATCGCGGGCCCGCGCACGTGGTCGGCCCCCAACGCGAGCGGGCACGGCCAGGTCTCCGTGCACCGGGACACGCTGCGCGGTGTGGCCACCGGCATGCGCTCGGACTTGAAGGACCTGGACGGGTCCGTGAGCCGGCTGGCGGGCGCCCGGCACGGCTCGGGCGTCGCCATCGCCGGCAGCGCCGGCCTGATCGCGGGCTGGCCGACGGCGGTCGCCTTCAACGGCAACGCCTCCGCCGCGATGACCGGGGTGATGGCGGCTAGCCAGCAGTCCGGCACGGCGCACGAGGACACCTCGAGCAAGCTGGCCACCAGCGCCGCCGCCTACGACCAGTCCGAGTCGGACAACCTGCGGGCCGCGCGCAGCGTGGGCTCTAACCTTTACAGCGTCACCGGCCTGGTCGCCTCGTACGGCGGCGGCGGCAAGGCGGCCGCGTCCCCGCTCGGTACCCAGCCCAGCTACCCGGTCAAGAACCACGCGGTGGCCGCGTTCAGCGGGGCCGGGATGTCGGCCGGCACCATCATGGACATCCTGCACGGCCTCAGCCCGGGTACCGTCTCGGCCGCCGGGGCCGCGCACACCCAGCTCGGCAACACGCTGCAGGCGGTCGCGGGACGGCTGGCGGCCAACGCCCGCACGCTCGCCCAGAACTGGACCGGCAGCGCCGCCCAGGGCGCGATGGGCCAGTTCCAGCAGCTGCACGACCACATGGTCACCCTGGCCGACCAGGCGCTGCAGGTCGGCTCGGTGCTGACCTGGCTCGGCGGCGAGGTGCTGCCGCAGTTCACCGCGCTGCCCGACCCGCGGGTCTCGCCGGCGTCGCTGATCCTGGGCGACGCCGCGGTCGGCTCGGTCCTCGGCGGCCCGGCCGGCGGGGTGATCGGCGCGGGCACCGGCCTGCTGAGCGAGCTTGACGGCAGCGCCCAGGCAGCCGCCGACCGCGCCGCGCAGCAGTACATCGCCAAGCTGAGCGGCTACCTGGTGATCGCGAACCAGTCGCTGCCGAGCACCATCGGCGCGCCGCCGCCGCCGTCCGGCGGCAACGGCGGCGGCCCCGGGCCCGCCGCCCCCGTAGCCGGCGGCGCGTCCGGCGGCGGATCCGGTGCCACCCTGCGGCTGACCAGTGTCGGCGGCACCGGCAGGCCGGCCAAGACCAGCGGCGGCAAGGCGGCCGGCAGCGGCGGGCAGCCGGCCAGCGGCACCGGTAGCGCCCGGCCGAGTCTCGGTGCCCCCCCGGCCAACGGAACCAGCGGAGCCGCCGGGGTCAGCCTGGCACCCGCGCCGCCGTCCAGCCTGCAAGGGGCCACGCTCACCGGCGGCCCGTCCGCCCCGCCCGCGGGCGGGGCCGTCACGCTCGGCCCGGCCCCTGCCCCGCCCGGCTCGGGCGGGCTGACCGGCGGCCTGCCCGGGCCCGCTCCTTTCGCCCCCGGGGCGAATGAGCCGCCGATCGGGCCGCTCGCGGAAACCCTCGACGATGCGGTGCTGCCGGGCCTTGGTCAGCAGAACGGGGGCCAGGTGACCGCGGCCGGTCAGATGACCGAGGAAATGCCTGGCAGCGTCGCCCCGGAAGCCTCCGGACTGGTCGGCGAGCTGGACCAGCCGGGCGGCCTGCCCGGCCTGTCCGGCGCCGGCGGCGTGTCGGCCGAATCCCCGGTGGCGGGCGAGCTGATCGGCGGCCAGGCCGGCCCGCTGAACGCCGAAGGGCCGCTGACCGAGAACGGCGCCCTGGCCGGCGCCGACGAGGCGGCCGTGAGCCCGGAGGCGGGCGGCTCCTCGATGATGGGCTCCGGCGGCGCGCCGCGGCCGAACGAGCAGGAGCGGACCCGCGAGTCCTGGCTCAACGACGACGAGCTGTGGTCGTCGCCGGCCAGCCTGGTCCCGCCGGTGATCGGCGAATGATCGGCAGCGACGGCCCGCCCCCGGTCGTGGTCGCGCCCGCCCGCCGGGACGTCCGCCCGGGCCGCAACGGCGACGTGGTCTTCGAGGTGCGCGAGCTGCCTGGCGGCGGCCGGGTCATGCCGGTCTTCACGACCGTCTCGCGGCTGGCGGCCGCGCTCGGCCCGTACCAGCCGTGGGTCGCGCTGCCGCTGCGCAACCTGCAGGAGATCATGGGCGGCGCGGGCGTGTACTCGGTCGTGCTCGACCCGCCCGCCGAGCCCGGTGGGTGGCGCTGGCAGGCAACCGACCTGCGGGCACTAGAGGAGGCGACGCTCTGATGCCACCCCCAGGCGGTGGCGGCGACGGCTACCAGGTGGTGATGGCCGACCTGCTGGCCGCGTCGGTCGCGTTCGGGACCGAGGCGGGGACGTACAAGGCGATCATCCCGGCCGACGGCCCGGCCTGCCCGGACGGCGGAAGCGGCGCGGTCAACCAGGCTATGCAGGCCGCGGTCACGCTCATCGGCGCCTTGCACCTGCAGGCGGCCGGGGTGATCGAGGTCGATTCCGGCAAGCTCAAGACGGCTCACGACCGGTACGCGAGCACCGAGGAGAGCCTGACCCAGTTGTGCAACCAGATCAGCTCCCCGCTCAAGATCAGCTGAGCCCGGTAAAGGAAGACGATGGCTCCCAGCCCCACCGTGCCCGGCAAGTCCCTGCTGCCGCTGGCCTCGTTCTCCCATACCTGGGTGGGCGGCGACATCCACGGCCTGGCCGCCTTCGCGGGCACCCTCTACGGCTACGTGCCCGGTATGGAAGCGGTCATCACCGCCCTGAACAAGCAGGTCAGCCAGATCGTCACCGACGCCGGCTGGCAGGGCCCGGCCGCCAAGGCGTTCACCGGCAACTGGGAGAAGGTCTCGGCCGAGGTGAGCGCGGTCGGGCTGGTCGTCGTCCAGGCCGGGAGCATCGTCGACCAGCTCGCCGCGAACCTCGCCAGCATCGAGAACGCGCTGGAGAGCGCCGCCGGCCAGGCGGCCTCGCACGGCGTGCAGATCGGCGCGGACGGGCAGCCGCCGAGCGTCTGCTACAGCGACCCGGCCAAGGAGAGCTGGCGCGCCTCCTACAGCGACTTCTACCAGCGGTGCCTGAACGACGCCAACGACGCCCGGGTCCAGGCGGCGGGCGACCTGAACAAGCTCAGCACCGCGGCCACGTCCGGCCAGCCGGGCAAGCCGGGCGGTAGCGGTGACAACGCCCCGAGCAGCACCGAGGTCGGAGTCGGCGAGGGCAACAGCATCGCCGACCTGCTGGCCGACATGCTCGCCACCCCGACCGCCTACTCGCGCGCGGCCAAGGAGAAGCTGGAAGCGGCCGAGAGCGCGCTCAAGAAGGCGAAAGCCGCCTGGGCCGACGCCCAGAAGGCGGCCCGGACTGCCGACGGCCGGTTCGGCAAGATGCCGGACGACGTCAAGGCGGCCCGGTTCAAGGCCAAGGACGAGCTGGCCGGGGCCGAGGACACCCTGGAGAAGGCGAAGGGCAGCGAGAACGCGATCACCAAGCTGCTCGGCACCCGCGTCTCGGACGTGCCCGGTGTCAGCAAGCTCGCGACCGGCCTGGAGGAAGGCAGCCTGCTCCGGACGGCGGCCGACGTGCCGGTGGTGGACGTGCTCGCGGGCGGGGTGATGACGGTGCTCAACGCCCGGGCCGACCAGGCCGCGGGCGTCCCCGGCTGGGTCGCCTACCCGCTGGAGACCGCCAACACCGTGGGCACCATCGCCCTGGCCACCGTGGTCGGCGGCGCGGTGGCGGGCGCGGCCGTGTTCGCGGGCGCGCCCGCCCTCGGGGTGGCCGCGGGCGTTGCCGCCGGCGCCGTCGTCGCCTACGGTGTCGGAGACTACGTGCACAACTACATCGCCGACATGCCGGCCCAGTGGCATGAGCACGGGGCGCTCGGGATCCTGACCGACTTCGGCGCGGCCGGCGTCAGCACCGGGAACGACGTCGCCCACCTGGGGTCCGACGTGGGCCACCTGGCCACCGGCGCCTGGCACGGCATCACCCACGGCATCGGATCACTGTTCTAGCGCTGGAGGCAGCCGGATGGGCCTGTTCGACCGCTCCGCCAGCAAGCTGGCAGGCCGGACGGCGGTGCTGTTCGCGGCCGACCCGGGCAACGCGCTGACGGACGCGGTGCGGCTGTATGACCCGAGCGTGCGTTCCTGGCCCGGCCGGCTGATCTGCGCCAACGGCGTGCTGCTGTTCGGGCCGGTTACGGTGACCCCCAAGCTGGAGCAGCAGGCCGGGTTGCCGCCCGGGATGGCCGTCGCCTACTACACCGGCATCGCCTTGCAGAGCCACCAGGGGCGACGTACCGACGAGGACAAGCAAGGCGACGGCGACCTGCTGGCTCAGGCTCTGGCGGACCGGCTCGGCGGAGTCGTCAGGTACGCCGGGGCGCCGCCGGAGCCGGACGTGGCCCTTTCCGTCTGGAGTGAGCAGGCCGTCGCCCCTGAGCAGGTGATCGAGGTGCTGCGTCCCTACGACGAGGGAGACTTCAAGGTCGAGGACCAGACCAAGAACTCCTACAGCCTCTACGGCGTCGGGACCTACCTCCTCGTCAGCTACTGGTCGCCGCAGCTGTACCTGGAAAAGGACGCACCGCCCGCCCTGGGCCAGCTCCGCTCCCGGCCGCTGCATCACTGGGACCTGAGCGTGGGCCGGTCCAGGAAGGTCGTCGCGGGCGACGTGGCGGCCCGGGCCGGGCAGGCGGCGCGCGCGCTGGCCGGCCGCTGCGGCGGCGTCGCCCTTGACGAGTACGGGTTCCCGCTCACGCCGTGACGGCGGCAGCGTCATCGCCGGCTGGTGGCGCGACGGCGCGCTGACTGTCACGTTGTCAGCGTCTGCTCCAGTTTGACCGGGTCGGACAGGTAGACGCGGGCGGCCGCAGCCGAGGCGTCGTCGGGGAAGACGAGGGTCTCGCCCGCGTTCAGGGCGGCTACGATGCGGCTGGCCACCAGCTGCGGTGCAGCCTTCGGCGCTGCCACCTCGGCCAGCATGTCGGTGTCGATGCCGCCCGGGTAGGCGCCGAGCACGCTGATGCCGCGCGGCCGCAGTTCGGCCCGCAGCGCCTGGGTCATGGAGTGGGCAGCGGCCTTAGAGGCGCTGTAACCGGCCATCGGGCCCATCGGGGCCAGCGCGATCAACGTCAGCACGTTGACGACCGCGGCCGGGGCGTTACGTTCCAGGGTGGCGGCGAAGGCACGGGTGACCTGCAAGGTTCCGAGGTAGTTGGTCCGCATGTCCCGCTCGAAGCCGGCCAGGTCACCGGTGAGCGCGCTGCCGAAGGCCAGCACGCCGGCGTTGTTGACAAGCACGGTCACGTCCGGAGCGGCCGCCGCGGCGGCCGCGATGCTGGCCGGGTCGGTGATGTCGAGGGCCAGCGGCAGCACCCTCGGGTCGCGGCCGGCGGCGGTGGCTGACCGGGAGGTGGCATACACCCTGGCCGCTCCGGCTTGCAGCAGTTCAGCGACCAGGCAGGCGCCAAGGCCGCGGTTGGCGCCAGTGACCAGGGCGACGCTGTCGGCGAGGTTCATCGGTGTCATCTTCCTTAAGTGGCGGTTCGGAGGTTGCCGGGTGTGCCCGGCGCTTAACACCGTACGGTCGGCTAGCGATAACAGCGATGCCTGAATTGCTCATTATCTTGTCCTTCTGTCTCAGGTCCGCCTGTTTTTCAGCGCATCGATATAGTCAGGGAATGGATGCCCTCGACGCTGTGCTAGCCGCCGCCGGGGTGCGCGGCACGATCGCGGCGACCCTGAACGCGGCCGGCCCGTGGGGCCTCAACCTCGACGACATTCCCGGCGCCGCCTTCCACGCGGTCACCGACGGCACGGCCTGGCTCTGCCTGCGCGGGCAGCCAGATATCCGGCTCCTGCCCGGCGACGTGGTCCTGCTGCCCACCGGCGCCGCTCACGTGCTGGCCAGCGACCCGGCGGCGGACACGGTTCCCTTTGACCGCGCGGCCGCGCAGCGGGCCCTGTCGGCTGGGGAAGAACTGCACCTAGGGTGCGGGGCACCGCAGGCCAGGATCCTGTGCGCCACCTACCGCCAGGACCCGGCCATCACGATGCCGCTGCTGACGCTGCTCCCGGACCTGCTGCACATCCCGGCCGCACGGGCCAGCGCCGCGCTCGGCACCACGCTGCGGCTGCTGGCACAGGAACTAGGGGAACCCGCGCCCGGGTCGGCGGCCGTGCTCAACCGGATCGTCGACATCCTGTTGGTGCAGGTGCTGCGGACCTGGCTCACGGCCGCCCCGGCGCCGCCCCGGGGCCCCTCCTGGTTTGCCGCCCTCACCGATCCTGTTGTCGGCCCCGCGCTGGCCGCGGTGCACACCCAGCCCGGGCGCGACTGGACGGTTGCCTCGCTGGCGGCGGCCACCGGGGTTTCCCGCGCCACGCTGGCCCGCCGCTTCCCTGAGAAGGTGGGCGACACGCCAGCCGCGCACCTCACCCGCTGGCGGATGGACCTGGCCGCGCAGCGGCTGCGCGACAGCGACGACACTGTCTCCGCCATCGCCCGGACGGTGGGCTACACATCCGAGTACGCGTTCAGCCGCGCCTTCACCCGCGCGCGCGGCATCCCCCCGGGACGCTACCGCGCCCGCAGCCGGCCAGCCTAGCCAGTGCTAGAAGCCCGCGGGGCGCGGCCAGCCCCCGTGCTTGTGGCAACCAGGGCGTTACCGGCCAATGCCGCTCAGCTTGTCGGGCATCACCCGCGGCCAGGCCGCGCCGCCCTTCCCGCCGCCCGCCCTTCCCGCCGCGCCTCACTTCCCGCCGCCCGCCCTTCCCGCCGCGCCGCCCGCGGGTAGCCGCTGGCTCGCGACCGCGCAACTTCTTCACTGGTCACACCAGCCCCGGCCGGTGTGCCCGCGCCTGCCGTGGTTGGAGCTTTAGGCCGCCTATCACCGGCCCAAAGCTCCAACCATGATTGCCGGGCCCGGCCCCGCTCTTCAGCATGGTTCCCCTGGCTGCACCTGAGGCCCGCCGGCACCACTCGCCCCCTACCTGAGCGGCGTTGCGTTATAGGCCCTGTTGCCACAACACGCATTAGCCCGGGCCGGTTCCGGCCAAGGGCCGCCCCGGGTCAGCGGAACGGGCTTATCACCAGCATCTCCCACTGCGGACGCCTCGCACTGGGGCGCGTCCCTAGTACTGGTGCACCCTCAGGCGGTCGCGGGCGGCCGGGTAACCGACAGTTCCGGCGGAATCCCGCGGTACGCCTCCGCCTCGACCAGCGCCAGCTGCCCGGTGCATCCCTGGCTGAGGCTTGAGGAGGGGAGGTCAGCGGTAAGCACGTTGGGATTCCCGTGCCGGCAAAACCCCGGGTCGGCCGGGTCCGGGTCGTACCAGGCCCCGGTGGACAGCTGGACGACCCCGGGACGCACGGTGTCGTCCAGCCGAAGCCCGGCTAGGCACGCACCCCGGTCGTTGAAGATCCGCACGAGGTCACCGTCGCGCAGCCCGCGCGCCTCCGCGTCGGCCGGGTGCATCCGGGCCGGCTCGCGTCCGCCGATCTTGAACGACTGACTGTGCGCGCCGACGTCCAGCTGGCTGTGCAGTCTCGACCGCGGCTGATTGGCGACTAGCTGCAGGCCGAAGCGTGCCGCCGCCGCCGAGCCGAGCCACTCCTCCGGCTCGAGCCACAACGGGTGGCCCGGGCAGTCCGGGTACCCGTATCCGTCGATGACCGAGGAGAAGATCTCGATCTTCCCAGTCGGCGTGGTGAGCGGGTGCTTCTCCGGGTCAAGGCGGAATCGGGCGAACGCCACCTGCGGCTCGTCGGCCACCGGCAGCTCGATGCCGTCGCCGGCCCAGAAGTCGTCAAACCCCGGGACGGTGGCCAGGCCGCGCGAAGCGAGCGCATCCCGCCAGTCGCCGTACAGCTCCCGCAGCCACTCGATCGCGCTGCGGCCCTCGGTGAATTCCTTGCCCGCGCCGAGCGCCTCGGCCAGGCCGGCAAAGATCTCGTAGTCGTCCCTGGCCTCGCCGTGCGGCCGGGTCAGCGCGGGCATCGGGAAGAACATCCGGTCGTTTTGCCCGGAGCCGAAGTCGTCACGCTCGATGCTCATGGTGGCCGGCAGCACGATGTCGGCGTGCCGGGCTGTCGCCGTCCAGAACTGGTCGTGCACCACGACCGTTTCCGGGCGGGTGAAGGCCTGGCGCAGCCGGGCGAGGTCCTGGTGATGATGGAACGGGTTGCCGCCGCACCAGTAGACGAGCCGGATGTCGGGATAGGTCAGCTGCTGCCCGTTGTAGTCATAGCTGGCACCGGGATTCAGCAGCATGTCGGCGATCCGGGCGACCGGGATGAAGGTGGAGACGGCGTTCCAGCCCTGCTCCAGCCGCGGCACTCCCACCAGCGGGGCCGGCTCGCCGACGTGGGCGGTGGACCCGTACCCGTGGCCGAAGCCGCCGCCCGGCAGGCCGATCTGGCCGAGCATGGCCGCGAGCACCACGCCGAGCCACAACGGCTGCTCCCCGTGCCGGGCACGCTGCAGCGACCAGCTGACCGTCACCATGGTGCGCGCGGCCGCCATCTCGCGCGCGAGATCCCGGATCCGCGCCGCCGGCACCCCGGTGATCGCCGAGGCCCACGCGGGGTCCTTGACAACCCCGTCTGCCTCGCCGCGCAGGTACCGGGCGAACCGGGGGAACCCGACGGTGTAGCGCTCGAGGAATCCGGTGTCGGCCAGGCCGTCGGCGTCGAGGACCTGGGCGATCGCCAGCATCAGGGCGGCGTCGGTTCCGGGTCGGGGCGCGATCCACTCGGCCTGCGCCTCGGCGGGCGTGTCGTCGCGCAGCGGGCTCACGGAAACGAACCGGCAGCCCCGGGCCCGCGCGGCGCTCATCCACCCGCGCGCGTGATGCCGGGACACCCCGCCCGGCGACACGGCCGCGTTCTTCGGTGACACCCCGCCGAAGGCGACCACCAGCTCGCTGTGCTCCGCGATCACTGACTTGGTAGTGGCGTAGGCCTGCAGCTCGTTGACGTCGGCGATCACGTAGGGCAGGAGCACAGCGGAGGTGCCGAGGCTGTAGGTGTTGACGTGCCGCACGTAGCCGCCCAGGCAGTTCAGGAACCGGTGCAGCTGGCTCTGCGCGTGGTGGAAGCGGCCCGCGCTGGCCCAGCCGTACGAGCCGCCGTACACGGCCTCGGCCCCGTGGACGCGGTAGACCCGCCGCAACTCCGCCGATAGCAGGCCGAGCGCGGTGTCCCAGGAGACCGGCACGAAGGGCTCGTCGCCGCGTCCCGGTGCGTCCGGCCCGTGGTCCAGCCAGCCCTTGCGCACGTGCGGCGAGGCGATGCGGGCGGGGTGATGCTGGGCGGAGGCGACGTTGTCGATCAGCGGCATCGGTTCCGGGTCCCCGCGCCACGGGCGCACCTCCGTCAGCCGCTCGCCGTCGCTGACAGCCTCGAAGGTCCCCCAGTGGGTCAGGTGCAGGGTCATGCGGTCAAGCGTCTCCCGGCGCGGCGATCAAAATCAAGACATCCCCGTCCGAACGAGTGCCACCAGCTCTCACACCGCACCGATTCTCACTCAACGAGCCGGGACAACCCCGGCTGATACCAAAGATCAGCAGCTCGCTAGTCCGGCCGGCCCGCTCCGCCGGAGGGCCGCAAGATCCAGACGGAAGCCAGCGCCCACACGACGGTCAGCGCCAGCAAGGTGACTAGGCGCGCCCATCCGGTCAGCCCTGTGCGCGGGGCGTACTCCTGCGGGGAAAGCGGGGCGTACGCATACCAGCCAAGGCCAGCCGTGTTACCGAGGCTGACAACGTAAGCGCCGGCCACCGCGAAGGCAATTCCGAGGGCGATGACAATCACGATCCGCTGCGGCTGGCTCAGCCGGTCAGTCAAGCGCATGAGCCAACTGTTTCAGGCCCGCGAGTTAAACGGACGGATTTCTGTGCTTTCTGTGCCGGGGGCGGCCCTTTTCTGGTCGGTGCGGGAGGCGCCGTTGAACCGTATTCAGCGGGCAGCCGTTCCCCGAGACATCGGGGCAGCGCGCCTTGCCGGACGGCATCGCCGCGGGCGACACGGACGGGGCCACTAAGGAAAGGAATTCTCATGAGGAAGATCGGTCGACGGGGGCGGTGGATTACCGCTGCCGTTGCGGCGGGAACGATCGCGGTAGCGGGGCTGACGCTGGGCCCGGGGACGGGCCAGTCGCTGGCGGACACTGTCGGGGGCGCGCCCGCGCACCAGCCGGCCATGGAGACCACCTGGATCCAGCTGAGGCCGATGCCCCATGGCACCGTCAGGCTGGACCGCGACGCCTTCGGCGGCGCGGTTGACGCGACGGTGAGTGCCTTCGGGCTGACGCCAGGCTCGTCACACACGGTTGACCTGGTGACCAGGGACGGCCAGCTGGTTGAGTTCCTCGGAACGCTGACCGCGAACGGCGTTGGCCAGGCAACGGCCACCCTGGACACCCGCCGCCGGCATATCCAGGCCAGCTGGCGGGTCGTGATCCTGAACGGGACGGCGGCAGACGCGGTCTCGGCCGAGCCCATCGCGCAGACCCAGCGGTACCGCTCCGGCCGTCATGCTTACGGGCTTACCCCGGTCGAGGTCAGCGCGGACGGCGTGCGGTACGGCACCCCGCAAGGCTGGGCCAAGCTCACCTACGACCCGAGCGCGCAGACCATCTCGGTCACCGTGAACGCGAGCGGCCTCACCCCCGGTGCGCACGCCGCGCACATCCATGTCGGCAGCTGCGCGGCGCAGGGCGCGGTGCAGTTCATGCTGATGGACTTCTCAGCCAGCGCCAGCGGTCAGATCGCGGACCAGACCCGGACGGTCACGCACGTGACTACTCCGCCGCCTGCCAGCGGCTGGTACCTCAACCTGCACCAGGGCGACAGCAACAACATCCTGGCCAACGGCAACCCGACGATCAACTTCCGTCCGCTGCTCTGCGGTGACATCACCACCAAGCCCTAGCCCGCGTCTAGCCCGCGTCTAAAAAGCTCGCGAGGCACGGCCAGCATCGCGTGGTGACCGATTCTCACGGTCACCACGCGGCCGGGAACGGGCGGAACCCACGCCGCCCAGCCCCAAGGGACACTTCTTGAACACGCCTTAACCAACCCCAGCTTTCCTGCGCGCCTGGCGGTGCCATCGCCGCCAGGCGCGCAGTTCCGCTGGCCGGCGGGCCACCGGAACCGGCCACGAGCGCTCCGGCTGCACCAGCGAGCGAGCACCCGGCCTCCGCCGCGGCGCCTGCCGGTCAGCTGGCCCCCGCTTGCGCAGGGTCCCGCCACGCGGGCGGCCCCGAGCCGCGCCAGTCCCGGTGCGACCTAGGTCAGGCCAGTCCCGGTGCGACCTAGGTCAGGCCAGTCCGTTGGCGTCCCTTGGGCACGGGTAGCCCGAGGTACCGGCGGCAGTGGGTGACCGCGGCGACGAGTGCGCTCCGGGTTTCCTCGGCGCCTTCGCCGAACCGGGGGCAAACCTCCAGGATGGCCGGCAGGCCGTCCAGCCCGGCGGCGCTGACGCTGGCTGCGATGGGGGCTCGGCCCTGCCCGCGCTCGTGCGGCCAGCCCCAGCGCGGGTCTCCCCACCGGTTACTGTTGTCAACCCGCAGCATGAGGATGCTGGCGCCCAGGGCGTTGATCCAGGTTTCGGCCGAGGCCAGCGGGCCGTACCGCGGCTCGAACAGGGCCTGGCCTATCTCCAGTGTGAATCCCGCCGGTATCGGGCAGCGGCCGCGTAGCCCGTCGGCCAGCTCCAGGCACTGCCCGAGGGTGGAGGGGTACTCGCGGGCCCGAGGGGACGGCTCGATAAGGAACTCGCGCAGCCCGGCCGCGCAAGCGTAGCCGGTGATGGCTTCGATGCTGTCCAGCAGCTCGCGGCAGCGGTCTGCGCGCGCTGCCGGGTCGGCTGCCTCGCGGAAGGTGAGAGATCCCAGCGGCCCGCCGACCGCGGTCGCGCCGAGCTCGGCCGCTACGTCACAGGCGCGTCGCCACCATCGCCGGGCGATGCTGCGGGCCGCCGGATCCGGGTCAAGCAGCCCGGCCGGGCCGGAATGGCCGCGCCCCACGCAGGCGCTGTCGATCACCAGGTCCCAGGCGTCGGCGGCCGCGCGGATGCGGCGGACGAGGACGTCGCGGTGGATTTCCGGCCACCACGGGTCGAGCAAGTCAAAGGTGAACTGGACGGTATCCAGGCCAAGGTCACAGCGAACGAACTCGGCCCATGCCTCGGGCTCGACCAGCCGGTTGTCTGCGAAGCACAGGTTGATGCCCAGGCGCATTGATCGTTCTCCCGGAGAAGCGCTGCACGAAGGCTCCATGAGAGCAGTCAATCCCCGGGAAAGCGCGTTAGAAAGAGTTTCCTGTATCCCTGATAAACGGCGGGAAACAGGGAAACACCGTCGGTCAGGGCATGTTGTTGTTAAGGCGCTCGAATAGGGTGACCAGCCGGGCAAAGTTTCCGGTCAGCGAGTCCAGCGCCGCCTTGCCCTTTTCCGCGGACGCTTCTGAGGGCTTCCCGATGACGCCGCTTGGGCTGTAGGCGCGCACTCCTGCCGTCAGCAGGTCACGACGGTCGTCAGCCGCCCAGTCGGCCTGCTGCCAGCCGTCGCGGACAAGCTCCGGGCAGGCATACAGCACGATCGACGTCTCCAGCTCGCCGGCGTGCATGTCCTCGTGGTCCGAGGTCGCCATGCCCGCCATCCGGCGCGCGTCCTTCCAGTCGTCCTTGGTCGGGAACAGGGCCATTTTCCGGCCCGCCGCGCTGGCTTCCTGCACTACGTTGGACAGGACGTAATTGCCGCCGTGCCCGCTGACCACGGTCAGCGAGCGAAGCCCCGACCGGGCGACGGAGTCGTAGACGTCGTTGACGATGCTGGCGAGCGTGCGGGCTGACATGCTGACCGTGGAGCGCCAGGCCTGGTGCTCGTGCGAGCAGGAGATCGTGACCGGCGGCAACGCGAAAACCCGGTAGGCCGCCTCCAGCTCCCGGGTGATCGCCCCGGCCACCACCGTGTCGGTGATCAGCGGCAGGTGGCGCCCGTGCTGCTCGAAGCTCCCGACCGGCAGGACCGCGTGAACCGGTTCCCGTGCCTCGGCTTCGGTTGCCGTCCTGGTCGGCAGTAGGTGGTTCACGGCGGGCCTCCTTGCGCCACGGCTAGGGCTGCCAGCTTCGTCAGGACCGCCGCCGTGCCCGCGTCGTCCTTCCATGCTGCCAGTTTGCTCGCCAGCCGGGCGAGCTGGCCGGTGACGCGGCGGGAGGTCAGGCCAGCGGCCGCGGTCAGCGCGTCCTCGGCGGCGGCGCGCGCCTGGTCACGGTTACCGGTGGCGGCATAGGCCTCGGCCAGCCGGGCCAGGAACAACGCGCGGTCCCGGGGCTGGCTGGTGCCGGACCACTGCGGCAAGCTGCGCTCGAGGACAGCGAGCGCGTCCGCGTGCATGCCCAGCCGCAAGCGGACTGCCCCGGCCTCCATCGCGGCGTACACGGGGCTGCAGTACGGCGCATGGTCATCCTCCCGCTGGCTGGCCCCGGCAACCGCTTCGTCCACCGCGGCGTCAGCGTCCCTGGAGGCCGCATCAGACTCCCCCAGGGCAGCGCTGGCCTGCGCGCGCTGCCGCAGGATCACCGCCCGCAGGCGCGGGGTGAGCGCGTCCCGCCGGGCAAGGGCGGCGCTGGCCATGCCCACCCCGTGCCCGGGCGCCCCCGCCTCGGTGGCGATGGAGGCCTTGCGCATCAGCGTGTAGGCGATCGTCCGCTGGTCGCCCAGCTCGACCGCGTAGTCCAGGGCCATGCTGGTCCACTGCATTGCGAGGCCCAGCTCGGCCGCGTCCTGGTGCGCCCAGCCGCAGAACTCGGTGAACTTGCTGGCGAAGGCCAGTACCTCGGTCCGGTCCGGTCCCCGGGCGACCTCGCAGGCCCGCTCGATGGTCGCGATGTGGCTGCGCAGCGGCAGCAGCAGCGCTGCTGACCCCACCAGGCGGTCCGCCTCGATGTAACCCGGAAGGATCACTCCCAGCGCGGCGATAACGGCCACGGCATTGCCGCGCGATATGTCCGGGGCCGCGGCCGGCCCGGGGACATCGGGGACAGCGGTATCAAGAACCGGGAAGCCGACCGCGGCCGCCGGGACGACGGCAAAGGCGGCGAACATGCCGCCGGTCCCGAGCACGCTGTCCAGGCGGGCGGCGACCCGCGGCGTCAGGGACTTGCGGCCGTGCGCGACGTTCGACAGGTAACCCGGGCTGCAGCCGACCTGGCGGGCGGCCTCGCGCAGCGAGATCCGGCGCTCGTCCAGCAGGCGGTGCAGCTCGCGACCGCAATCCGTCAGCATCTAGGCACGCCCATCCACCGAGCCGCGACCTCATGTCGACATGACAGGAAACAGGGTGGAAATAAAGCTACTCGCCCTGGGCGCCGAGGGCTAGCCAGAACGGCGCCGCCTCGCCCGGCCGGACCAGGCCCGGAGCTGCACCAGCAGCGGCCTGACCATCGCATGGCCCGTTACAGCGGAAGGGGCGTGAAGTCGATGTCCGCCAGGCTGGTCTGGTGGCCTGACCCCGAGGACTGCGCTGACAGGCTGACCTCGACATTCGCTGCAGCAGCGAACGCGAGCGGGTGGCCTGAGCCGAGCAGGCGCTGGAAGCCGGTTGCCGCTTCTTGCCCGTGCTTGACTGCCGCCCCGAAGTCTTCCGCGCGCGCCAGGGCGTTCGCCAGGCCGCTCTGGGCCGTGAGCGAGAGCAGGTGATCGGCCCCAACTGAGTCGGCCAACCGGTCGGTCATGTCCCGGATGACCTGGACTGACTGCGCAGCCAGCGGTTGCCGGCTGCCATTGGCGGCCGCAGAGCGCACGGCGGCCAGGTACGCGGCGCAGGCGTAAACATAGGGATGATTCGGGAGAGCAGACCGGTAGCGGCGTGCGGCCTCCTCGAGCAGCCGCACGGCTTCGTCATTCCGGCCGCCGATTCGGCGCAGGATGCTGGCCAGGACGACGGTCGCCGCGAGCGTCTGCGGGTGGTCCGCCCCGCGCGCCCGCCAGCAGCGACGGCGGAGCTCATCCGCGTCACCGGCCAGAACGCGGAGATCAGCGGCGGTGGGATCGTTATCCCGCCGGGCGACGATGTAGCTGGTCTCATGGCTGAGCCGCCATGGATGAGTCTCATCCAGCATGTGGTCGTCCGGCAAAGTGGCGTAGCCGTTTTGGACTTCGGCCAGTGTCCCGGCGGCTTCGCCGTAGTCGCCGGCCAGCCACTGACACCGGCCGAGGGCGGCGCACACGGCGAGCACCGCCGGGTGGCTGGTATCGCCGTAGAACGCCAGGCAATTTCGGTGCAGTTCAGTGGCCGCGGCGCTAGCGTCGGCGGCCGCGCCGTTGAGGGCCAGGCCGGTGACGAGGCTGTGAGCCACGCTGAACGTGCGGGGATCGTCGTTGCCGAACTCGGCGACGTGTGCCCGCATGGCACCCCGGTCAGCGGCCAGGGCTTCGGTGAAGTTCCCGGCGATCCGGTGCCGCGCGCCCGCTATGGCCTCCAGCCCGATGATGCTCGCCGACCACCGGTCAAGGTCCGCGCGCATCTCGGCCAGGGTCTCATCCTGGAGCTGGAACGCCTCCGCCCACGAGCCCTGAGCGAACAGCGCGCCAACCTTCGCTACGCGCATCATCACGCGGGAGCCAGAGCCCGTCGCCCCGTTCTCGCCCGCGTCCTTGTCCCAGTGCGTGATCGCCTTGTCTGCCAAGGCGATCGCACTGCGCGTATCTCCGGCGACGGTCAGGTAACGGGTCAGGTTGACGACGAACTCCCGGACCAGTTCCTGCGGGCAGGCGACTGCTCCGGAGGCGACCGCGTGGCCATGGAGTGGTTCATAGCCCTGCCAGCTGGTGGGGTCGTCCGGGGTACGCGGATCAGCCGCGGCCAGGAGCAGGTGTACGTCGTGCCGGGACCGCTCGGCCGAGTCCGAGCTGGCAGCCAGCGCCCGCACGACACATCGGGTGACCCGGTGGATGGCCAGGCTCCGAGTGCCAAGGCTTACTCGCAGCAGGCCCGCGCGACGTAGTTTCCCGATCGCCCCGGCGACGCGGATAGAGTTGCGCAGCAGGCTGTGGATCGAGACGTCCGGGAGGAAGCCGCCCCGTTCGAGTGCGTCCCGCGGCACTGGCTCGGTCCCAAAGGAGGCCAGGCAGGACAGCAGGTCGAAGGCGTCAGGGGCATCAGAACGCAACTGGTCGATAGCCGTCTGCCAGACACTGCTGATCGTCGAATGATAGTCCGCGGGATGATCGGCCAGCAGGGTCAGCGGATCAGAGTTGAGCTGGGCCAGGTAGGTGTCGACCGCGATGCGCGACTCGGCGGCGTGCTCCAGGAACAAGGGAAGGTCACCGACGCCGTCAGCCAGTTGGTGGGCGACGAGCTGGGAAGCCTTGCGCATTCTGCGGCGCAGGAACTCGATACTCTCCTTCCGGTCGAGAACATCGAGCTCGAGCAGTTCCCCGGAAGCCTCCCAGCGGGTGCTTCGTGTCGTGATCAGTACGTCGCCAGGCAGCGGCGGGATGAGCTCGCTGACGTCCTCCGGTTCGTCGGCGCCGTCAAAGATCAGCAGCCACCGCCGGAAGCGCTGGTGCCGCCGGAGGACATCGAACAGCTCGGTGTAGTCTCTGTCAGCCGTTTCTCCCGCCCCATCGGTTGCTCCCGCCCGGACCGCTAGGTCGGCCATGGAACTGCGGGCAGCATCGATGTCGCCGCAGGGCACCCACCACACCAGGTCGTACTCATGCCTGTAGCGGCTGGCGTACTCAACGGCGAGCTGGGTCTTCCCGACTCCCGGCAGACCCTGGATCGCGACCAGGCCAATCCTGTCATCCCGGGCCAGGATCTGGCGGAGTGTCGCCAGCCAGCCCTCGCGCCCGACGAAGTCAGGCAGTCGCGAGGGTACCGGCCCCCAGAGTGACGGCCCGCCCGTGTCGTCTCCGGAATCCTCCGGCCGCGAGCCAGCTTCCGCCGCCTCATGGTCCCGCGCCTTCTCCCGGGGTTCCGGGATCTGCCCTATTGCAACGGACTGCTGGCTACCGTGCCCGGGGAAGCGCGCGTCGATAACGCCGCTAACCGCTCCGTCCCAGTGACGCTTCCAGTCGGCAACCGTACCGAGTCGATCTACTTCGAGCCTGCTTTCCGCTGCGGCGGACCGGCAAGCGGTCACGAACTCATGGATGAATCTCCAGTCCGGCACCTTTACCCGGTTGCCGTTGAGAACATCGCTCATGGTCGCGCGCTTCAGCCGGTGCCCGCTCAGCCGTTCCAGGGCGGAGTAGCTCGGCTGGCCGGCACGTTGGCGCAATTGATTAAGGTCATCGACAAAACGCTGCGCGACGCTGTCCTGACCACGTTCCATGAACTCTCCCTAGCGGCGCCCCTGTAAAGGAGTCTAAGCCTGCCAGGACGATGGATTCCAATACTTCCGGAATCCTCCGGACTCTTCTAAAGTCTGGCTGGTCGAACCGGAGCGCACCCAGGAATCACTCGCAGTCGGCATTGAGCTCTAACATTTTCGCAGGTAGATCACTATGTGTCAATCGTTGACGATGGTCGACTAATCGGTGCTCAGAAGGAATTGCGAGCGCGCACAGCCACAACATCCCGGGTATCAACATCTAGGTCGGCATGATTCCGGTCCAAGGGGGCAACGAGATCGAATGCTGGCTCAGGGGATTCCATCTCGTCGGCTGGCTCGCACTCGGCGGGAAATGGCGTCAATTCTGGTTTAAGAGAGGCCTGGTGCGGCTTTTTGAACACGAGAAGTGAGGCAAGAACCATCAATGTCACGATTGCGAATAGTATAAGGACCGCAACGTGGACGCTGGACTCCTGAACCACAAAACCGCCGAATACCGGCCCAAGCGCACATGCACCGATTGTCATCGTGTAACTGATACCGGATATCTTGCCAATCATGTCGTCGGCGATATTTTCGGTTAGATAGGTCCCACATTCAATATTTCCGATCGCCCCGGTGACGCTCATCGCAAACATGGCAGCCGCATTCCAGAAAGTCGAGTCGCCGCGAGTAATTGCGAGAAGGAGGAAGACAATGAACCAGGCGCTCATCTGGATTGGGAGCCAGCGTTTCCGAATAAATCGCAGCACGATTTTAGAAGAGAATGAACCGAGCGCCCCGCCAACCCCCGACGCGCCCAGCACGATACCGATCTCGAGTGTCGATAGCTTCCGGGACTGAGCCTCGACAAGAAATATCAGGATGAGAGCCTGCGAGACCACGCTCGTCATTGCCATAAGCGAAGAGGTCAGCCAGATACGCCGATCGCTCTTAACTTTGTCTACCCCGGCTCCAATTTCACTAGTCACTTGCTTAAATGTCGGCCACCCCGTTTCCCGTGGCTCTGCGGTGGGCCCAATCAAAAGCAGACTGCCTACCGATGCGACGAACGAAATCGCGTCTGCCAGGAACGGGAGAAAAGGGTCGAAGGCAAATAGAAGCGGCCCGATCGGGCGGCCCACGAGAGCCGCAGCATGGGTCCTGGCCTCGACAGATGCATGTCGCGACCGGATCTTGTCCCGTTCCATCAGCCCGTTGAGGTACCGACGGTCGGCCAGTGTGGAGAAAATTTCGAGTACTTCCTCCGCAAACATCGCGAGCATCAGGAAAGCAATGCTTATATTTCGTCTGAATATCAAGAGAAATACAACTACCAGGACGGCAACAACCCCGCGGGATACTTCACTTATAAGCATTACTCGGCGCGGATCTTGCCGGTCGACGATGGCTCCGGCCGGCATGTAAAGCAATACCCCAGGCACAATAGCGGCGAACGCGACAACCCCGGCGATAAGTGGAGAATCCTTGATTCCAAGAACCAGCATCGGGAAGGCCAGTGTTGATATCCTGGTCCCCAGCATCGAGATCGACGAGCCATACATCAGGATCCGGAAAGCCTGGGGGTTCGACCGCGAGACGCGCGGTTTACGCGATCGCTCCGTCAGCCGGAACCGCGCGCGGGAGCGCGTGAGGGGAAAGGGCTCCACCCCGGGGCCAGCACCTGCGCCGAGGTCATGCTTCGTACGCTTCCCAACGGGCGTCCCAATCACAGGGCGAATATCCCCTCATAGAGCTCCGCGAATCGCGGGCTGCGCAGGCGGCCGCGTCACACGCGACAGTACGCTTACAACTAGGACAAATGTACCCAACCTGGAAGGCCGTCGCAGGACGATCCTAATACTAGACCGCGGCAGTATGCCTCCTCGCAACCTCGGAAGGAGCGCAACACTATGAGAAATCGACTGAACACGCCGCGTACACTGGTTTGCCCGTGACCGCCAGCCTCGCCTGTCATCGCGGTGGACATGTATATCAATTTCCCTTTTTCCATGGAAATTGAATGGTGTGAATGGCGTCTTTGTATAGCAATTTATCATTTCAATAGACTCCTCGCCTTGATAGTGATGAAACTGATGTGGCGGAAGGAATTTCCAAAAACAGGCGGAAGCGCCGCAGGATTGCCGTAAGGTGCTCACCATGTCATAATTATTTTCATGGTGAAACCGCCACCTCTCACGTGGCCCGCCAGCCTTGACGTGCGCGCGCTCCTCGATGAGGGCTGGCGGCCGTCCCCTTTTCGGGAGTTCATCGTCAAGGTGCACAGCCGCTGCGACTTGTCCTGCGATTACTGCTATATGTACGAAATGGCAGATCAATCCTGGCGTGACCAGCCGCGCGCGATGTCTGGGCAGACGGCGGACATGACCGCCCGCCGGATCGGGGAACACGCCAGGACGCACGGCCTGCGGGAGATCACGCTGATCTTGCACGGCGGCGAGCCGCTGCTGGCCGGGCGTGAGCTGATCTCCCGGCTGGTGACGTCAACCCGCCGCCACGCGGGACCCGGCGTCACCGTCCAGGCGGCTGTGCAGACCAACGGAGTCGGCCTGAGCGACGCCTACCTGGACCTCTTCGACGAACTCGGTGTCCGCGTCGGTGTCAGCGTCGACGGCTACGCCGACGCCCACGACCGGCACCGGCGATTCGCGAGCGGCCGGGGGAGCTACCGGGCCGTGGCCGCCGGGCTAGAGCGGCTGCGCCGGTTCCCGCACCTTTACGGCGGCCTGCTGTGCACCGTTGACCTCCGCAACGACCCGGTCAGGACGTACCGGGCGCTGGTCGACCTCGGGCCGCCGAAGATCGACTTCCTGCTACCGCACGGCACGTGGCTGAACCCGCCTCCCGGGCGTACCCAGGCGTCGGCCAGCACCCCGTATGCGGACTGGCTGACTGAGATCTTCGACTACTGGTACCCGAAACCGCAGACTAGGGTCCGCCTGTTCGAGGAGATCATGCACCTCCTGCTCGGCGGGGCCAGCGGTTCCGAGGTCGTAGGGATGGCGCCGGCCCAGATGGTGGTCATCGAGACCAACGGATCCATCGAGCAGGAGGACACGCTCAAGGCCGCTTACCCCGGCGCTACCGCGACCGCGCTGCACGTCGACCGGGATCCGCTGGACGCCGCGCTGATCCTGCCCCAGATCGCCGCCCGCCAGATCGGGGTACGGGCGCTGGCCGCGCAGTGCCGCGCCTGCCCGGTCCGCTCGGTCTGCGGTGGTGGCCTGTATGCTCACCGCTACGACGAAGCCACTGGTTTCCTCAACCCCTCGGTGTACTGCCCGGATCTTTTCGCGTTGATCCGCCACATCAGGGAACGCGTGCTGGAAGACCTGACTGCCAGCCGCACCAGGAATGTGGCCTGATGTCTCAGCAGTCGGATACGCCGACCCCGGCGCGGCGGCACCACTCGCTGAGCTCGGCGCAGTTCACGGCCCTTGCTCGGGGCGGCGGCGACCAGGACGCCATCGATCAACTGGTCGCGGGCCAGCGGAGCAAGCACCTGATCCTGCTGGGCAAGGTGGCCGAACTGGCCCGGCGCGGCGATCACCCGGACGACGCGCTGGGAGTGGCCGGTCACCAACTGCTCGCCCAGGTGCAGCGACAGGACCCGGCCGCCGCGGCTGAGGTGATCGGGTATCCGTCGGTGGGGGCATGGGCGCTCCACGTCATCCGGTCCAGCCAGGCGCGAACGCAGAGCACGGCCGCTGACCCGCCATCAGCCGCCAGCGCGGCACTGCCGGGCGTCCGGCCGAGCGGACTGGCAGCCGTCGCGGCGGCGGCTGCCATCAGAGCCGGGCTCGATGCCGAGATCGAGGTGCCCGTGCTCGGCGCTGGCGTCTTGCTGCCATCCCTGGGGGCCGCCGAAGCCGCTGGTGGCACTGCTGCCGTCACCGCGAAGGAAGCCGAGGTCCGCTCCGGGGATCTCCGCGTGCTGGTACGGCCGGGGGAACCTGGCTGGCGGGAACTCAGGCGAGCCACGGTCGGCTCGCTCGCTGTCCTGATCGATGACCTCGACCCGTTCCGGATGCCCGCGTCGGATGGTGAGCCAGCGAAGCGGCTCACGTCGTCACAGGTGGCGGAGTTCCGCGCCACCCTGCGCGCCGCCTGGCCGGTCCTTCCCCCCGCCCGCGCCGCGGAGATCGCGGCGATCGTCCGGGTGATCGTGCCCTACCACGCGCCGGCGTCCAGGCACGTCAGCTCCAGCTCGCCGCAGGTATTCGGCACGGTGGCGATGTCCCGGCAGCCCGACCGCTACACCTGCGCGGAGACCCTCGTCCATGAGACGCAGCACCTCAAGCTAGGCGCGCTACTCGATCTCGTCACGCTGATGCGGCCGGATGACGGCCGGCGCTACTACGCGCCGTGGCGCCCCGATCCGCGTCCGGCCAGCGGCCTGCTCCAGGGCGGCTACGCATACCTCGGCGTCAGCGGCTTCTGGCGCGAACAGCGGCTAGCTGCCCCGGAGCCCGAGGTTCGGCAGCGGGCTCACGCCGAGTTCGCCCGCTGGCGGGACGGTGCTGCCACCGTGGCCGCGACCCTGCTGCGCAGCGGGCAGCTCACCAGCTCGGGCGAGACCTTCGTTGAGACGATGGCCAGCGTGCTTGACGACTGGCTGCGTGAGCCGGTCCCGGCCGGCGCGCTCGCGGTCGCGCGGCGCAACTCAGAGCGCCATCTGGTCCAGTGGCAGGCCGACAACGGGCAGGCGGGCACTGGGTGAGACCCCGCGGGCGGGATCAGATCGCGGGCGGGTCGAAGTCCGGGTCGAGTCGGGCGCCGCTGGCCGCGGCCTCGTAGTCCGGCGAGCGTTCCCCGTATGTGTCCTCCAGCAGCCGTAGCGTCGTGCCCTGGAGCTCTTGCCCGGCTTCCTCGTCACCAATTGCGATGATGTCCAGGGCGAGGTTCGCCGCGCAGCCGAGGGTGTGCGCGTGAGTGGGACCGAGCACCGCAGTCAACCTCCGCAGCGTGTCCTCGCCGATAGCGCGCGCCTCCGTCAACTGCCCCAGCGCCGCGACATCGCTAGCAAGGTTCGTCGCCGCGGTCAGCGTGTAGTGGTGATCCTGCCCGAGTCCGGCCGTCAGGCCCTGGATGGCCCGCTGGTCAAGCTCGCGTGCGTCGGCTGGGTTCCCAGTGACTCGCTTCAGCAGTGCGACGTTAGTTATGCATCCGTAGTTGTACGGATGGCTGGCACCGTAGACGACGGCAGTACGGTCCGCCGCGGCCACCGCCAGTTCCAGTGCCTTCGCGTGATAGGACACGTCGGTGGCGCGCATAAGGTTGCTCATTCCGATCGCGATCGCCAGGGTATCCGGGTTGCTTTCCCCGTGGCGGCGAGTCGCCAGGTCCAGCACCTCATAGCCCTCTTCAAGGGCGTCCAGCCGTTTCTCCGGCAGCCGACGGGAGGCGATCAGGTACGCGTTGACGGCGCGCAAGGTAGACAGGTGCTCGGCTCCTAGTCCGGACGAGTTCTGGCCGTAATCCCGCGCGTCCTGTGCGACGTCCAGGGCATCATCGAATTTGCCCAGTAGCCGGAGCGCCCAGCTGATGCCGACCCAGGCGCTGATGACGTCCAGCGTGGTCGCGCCTGAGGTCGTGGGGTTCATGTCCGCGAAGGCCTGCTCGAACAGCTCTTGTGCCGTGCTGTAGTCGCTCATGAGGCCGTAGTCGGTGGCCAGGCTGGACAGCAGCCGCAGCGTCCGGGGGTCTTTGGGGCCGTATTTGCGCTCCAGCAGAATCCGGCTTTCCGTGTCCAGCTCGCGCGCTGCCGCGAAACTGCCATAGGCACGCAGGTCAGCCCCGAAGCCCGTGCGCAGCGACAAGGTTGTCGGATCGTCTGGGCCGAGGTTGGCCTGGCTCCGGGCAAGCGTTTCCTCCGTCACCTGGTAGGCCTCGGAATAGCGGCCAATCAGCCGCAGAATGTTGCCCAGGTGACGCTGGGTCCGCAGCACGTTCTCGTCGTCGGGCCCGGAGTCCCTGGTCCACTGCTCGATGAACCGCTCGGTCAGCGTCAGCGCGGACGCGTAGTCGCCCGACAGGTAGAGGTATCGGATGACACCGCGCGCGAGGCTCCTGACTTCGAATTCACGGGACCGGTGCAGCTCCGTGGCCTCTGCGTTAACGTGCGGTAGCAGGTCCTTGAAGCGCTGCCAGGTCTCGGCCTTGTCCGGGTCTTGGGGTGCAGCGGCTGCCATGATGAGGTGCGCCTCATGCCGGTACGCAGCCTGCTGCTCCTCGGTCAGCTCGTCACGAAGGAGCGCCTGGATCAGGCGGTGAACCTTGACCGCGTTCCCGTCGAGGGTGATGAGAGCGTACCGGGCCAGCTCACGCATGACGCTCGCGGTGGCGATCGGGTTGGAGAGCACCACGCCCACGACCGTGCGGGTCTCCTGGACGCCGCGCCGGAACACGTCGCGCGGGATCGGCTCCGGGCCAAAGAACGCGCAGCAGCGCAGCACCTCGAGTGCCTGCGGCCGACTCCGCTTGACCGCGTCGACGGACAGTTTCCAGGCCGCGGTCATCGAGCGCGGGTAACCCGACGGCGGTCCCTCGTTCATGATTTCCCCGGCGTGCTCCCTGAGCAGCCGCAGGTACTCGTCGGCCGGCATCCCCGTCTCCGCCAGCATGGCCCCCGCTTGCTCGAGCGCGAGCGGCAAGTGGCCCAGTTCCTTTGCCAGCCGGTCCGCGTCCACCTCGGTCAGGCCTTTGCGAACCCGTTTGAGTAGGAAGTCCCTGCTCTCCTTGGGCCGGAACACATCCATCGGAACCGTCCTGATGACCGATTCCCAGCGATGGTTGCGTGAGGTGATCAGCACGTCCCCGGACCCGGTCGGGATCAGGTCTGCGATCTCTTCCGGCTGGTCGGCGTTGTCGAAGACGATCAGCCAGCGACTGTAGGGCTCGCCGCGCCGCAGTGCGTCGCGCACGGCCGTAATCAGGCCGTCGACTCCCGCCGTGGGCGACGCCTCTAGACCAAGCCGCTGGGCCAGTGCCGCGAGCGAGCCGCGCACCGACGGCAGCTGGTCGGCCGCGATCCACCAGACCAGGTCATAGTCAGACCGGTAACGGTAGGCGTACTCAATCGCGGTAGCGGTCTTACCGACGCCGCCCAGGCCGTGAACCCCTTGTGGGATGGGATTGCCCGGATCGCTCTCCGATCTGCGCGGGCCGCTTTCCGGCAATACCGCCGTGACGCGGCTCGACGCACCTTCACGCAACAGATCGAGGATGTCATCCCGGCCAGTGAAGTTCTTATTGCGCGCCGGGACGTCACCCCAGATCACAGGGACGCTTCCCCGTGGCATGCTCGCCTCAGGCACCGTCATAAACGGATCCTATCCATAAGTCCATTGTTTCGAAATGAGTCGACAACGGACGACCATGCCGGTGCGAGGGATTTCATGATCGCGAAAACGTGCGACCCGAATTTCACCGGAAGGCACTCGACAGTTTCAGCGAAACAATGTATCCCTATGAATATAGGTGCCGGAACGGCGCCCGGATGCACGCGCACGGGAGGCCAGTACCCACAAGGCGGCCCGTGACGAGGAGGACCATGAACGACGTTGCCGACGGCCTGCTGCTGGACGTCCGCGAGATCAGCATTACCGATCTGGAGTTCGCCGGCTCCGATTCAGCGCTCAGCCAGGCCCTGGAGCGGATTCTCGTCTCCAGGCCGGAGAGCAACTACTCCGGTTTCAACAACTACATCAGCTGACCGATTCGAGTAGCTTAGCGTCGGGAACAGCCGCGTGCATCCCTAATGTCCTCCAGTAAAGCGCTGGCAGCCATATGCTAGCGCCTTGCCGGAGCGTACCGTAGTGTGGGTAAGTTAGGCACACGGCGCCCGCTCGCCACATTGGGGAGGATCCGGTTCGGTGCGTAAGATCGCGGACAACCCGTATCCTGGCTCTCGCGCCTTTACGCAGGCCGATAAAGAGTTCTTTTTCGGACGGGATGCGGACGTCTCCGTGGTCGTCGATCTCTGGATGACAAACCGGCTGACCATCGTCAGCGGCGCGGCCGGGAGCGGTAAGACCTCCCTGCTGCAGGCCGGGGTCCGTCCGCCGCTGCGGGAGAAGACATCCCGGCAGCGGCCGCGCATCTTCCCGCCCGGGGACTTGTCGCACGGCATGGCGTTCCCGTCCCCGGCGCTCACCGAGCACAACCCGTTCACGCTCGCGTTGCTGCGATCGTGGGCGCCTGACGACGTGCCGACCCGGCTGGCCGGGCTGACCGTCAGCGACTTCGTGCGCGAGCGCGCACGAGGCCATGATGGCGTCACCTACGCGGCCGTCGACGCCCTGGATGACCTCGCCCTCGGCCCACAGGCCGGTGCCTGGGTAAAGTGGCGCCAGGAGTTCCTGGCCGGACTCGCCCAGGCGATTTCGGATCACCGTCAGCTGCACCTGCTCCTGGTGACCAGGACCACTGGCCTTAGCCTGCTCACCAGCTCCGTCGGCGTCGGCGCACGGCACACGATTACCGGGTTGACCCCACGAGACGCGATCGCGGCAATCACGAAGCCTGCCATGGCCGCGGGCCGGACGTTCGAGGATGAAGCCGCGCAGGGCATCGTCAACGACCTGCTGGACATCCCGGAAAGCGCGGAGCTGTCGTCCGGCCGCCGCGTCGAGCCGTCCCTGTTGCAGGCGGTCTGCTCCCGGTTGTGGGAGGAACTCCCGCTGAGCGTCACTGAGATCTCCGACCGGACGATCCAGGAATTCAGCAATTCCGACACAGCTCTCGCCGACTACTGCGGGCAGGTTGTCGCAGAGACGTCAGCGCTCCATGGTGTCTCGGACCGGAAGCTTCACTCGTGCCTGGTGGCCAGCTTCATCACCAGCAGGGGCACCCGCGCCGGACTCCACGAGGACGCGACAACCACCAACAAGATGCCGAATGCCGTCCTCCGCTACCTTCTCGACCGTCATCTCTTGACCAGCGAGGTCGATGAGTCCGTGCGGTACTACCGGCTGCTGAGCCAGCGGCTGATCGATCCGCTGCGTACCGCCAGCGTGACTGCCGCGGCAGCGGTGACCGCTGCCACTTTCCTCCGCGCGGCCGAGTTGGCCCTGGCACGGGGAGAACTCGATCTTGCCTGGGCGCACGCTGAACGTGCGTGCGGCACCCTTCCCGAGCAGGAACTCCGAGACGCGCCTGGTTTCCGGCAGCGAGCGGAAGCCGAATCGCTGCTCGGCAACGTGGCCTACCGGCGCGGCGATCCAGCCGAGGCGCTGCCCCATTACCGGAAGGCGTCCGAGCTGATGCAAGCCGCGGGGGACTCCCATGCCGCGGCTTATCAATTCGCCGCGGCCGGCCAGCTCCTGCTGGCCGGCGACGAGCCGGGCGACGCCATCCCTGAGCTGAGCGCGGCGGCCGACCGGGAACGAAGCGATCTCCGGCTGCAAATTCAGCTGGCCTTCGCGCTCTGGCAAACCGATGACGGCCGGGGCGCGGTCATGATCCTCAACTCGGTGATTGACCGGGACGGCACTCTGGTCGAGGCCCGGCGAATGCGCGGTGAGGTTCTAGCGGATCTCGGAGAGGGCAACCGGGCTATATCCGACCTCAACCAGGCCGCCCCCGATGTCCCGTCCAGCCAAGCCGCCCGCGGGTTGGCGCTGGCCGAAACCGGCGACCACACGGCCGCGGCCGCGGAGATCAACGGCGCGCTGGCCAAGCGGCGCAGCGGCCTTGTCCTGCTTTACGCCGCTCGCGCCTCCGACCTGGCCGGGGACAAGGTCTCGGCGAAGGAACGGGCCCGGGAAGCGATCGACGCCACGGACCCGCCGCTTTCCCCGCCGCACAAGCAGCTTGCCCTGGCACTGGCCGGCCTGAGAAAGAAACTCAATGGCTCTTACCCGGTGCGGTCCTGAAGCTCTTCGAGCGCGGACCGCGCGGAGTTCTTGAACGCCTCGAGACAGTCGTCGAACTTCGTGAAGTCACTGGAAACCAGTGAAGATCCGTGCTCCCGGTTCTTTTCCTCCGCAGTCAGGGCAAGCTTCCTGGCCTCGTCGGCGAGCGACACCGCCGCGGCACCGGCCTTGGGCACGTTGAACTCCACCTTGTCGGCCTGGCTAGCGATGTCGGCGACTGCCCCCCGGACCTGCTCGACGTTCGGGTCCGATACGGGCCCGCGCGAATCATAAGCATTCTCCATGAGTACCCGGAAATGCCGGGCCAGGCTGAGCAGACTGACACACAGCTCGCGCCGGTCCGCAACGACTTCCTGGTCCTCACGCGTCAGCTCTTTCGCCTCGGCGCGCTTCTCCCGTCCGGTATCCCTAGCCCACCCGATCACCAGCGGAACAGCACTTGAGATAACGGACGTACCGGCCGTAACAATGGCCACATACAGCGGAACGTCAGGCATGCCTCATTGTCCCGTATTCTCCGGCCTGAGGCGCATTACGGGGCTCGGTTACTCGTGGCTGAGGAAGACGCGGAGCAGTGTGTGGGCGGCGACGGTGGCCGCGGTCCTGGTGAGCAGGCCCAGAAGGTGCGGGCACCGTGCCTGGCGCCGCGCGACCGGCCAGCCAGTCCCTCCGCCTCTCCTGGAAGCAATCGCAGCGCCTGCCTCCGATCACGGTAGATGATCATCCACAAAATGAAGAGTATTATTCAGTTTGTGGAAAGACAGCCTGCACCGTCGCTCCTGCCGATCCTGCGCTCGCAGCAGCAAGCGGAGATTCTCGCCCTGCTGCTGGGTGATCCCGCGCTCGAACTCAGCCTGACGGAGATCGCGGCCCGCACCGGCGCGCCGCAGCCTTCGGTCCACCGGGAGATCGGGCGGGCGGAGCAGGCCGGGCTCGTGGCGACCCGAAAGATCGGTAATACCCGCCTCGCACGCGCCAATACCGACAGCCCTTATTACGCCGGGCTGGCTGAGGTGCTGACGAGAGCATTCGGAGTCCCCGCGGTCCTCGCGGAAGCCCTAGCCCCGATTGCGGGAATCTCCGCCGCCTACATCTACGGTTCGTGGGCCGCCAGGCACCAAGGGCACACAGGTCAGCGTCCGGTGGGAGACATCGACGTCCTTATTCTCGGCACTCCCGACCGGGACCAGCTCTACCGCGCTCTCGGCGACGCCGAGCAGCGTCTCGGACGCCCGGTGCAGGCAACCATTCGGGACGCGGGCTGGCTGGAATCAGGAACCGGGTCCTTCCACGACACGGTGACCAGCCGACCGATCCTGCCGCTGGCGCTTGCCCAGGCTTCTTCAAACCGGCGGGGACTCCGTCGACATCGCCGCCGTCCAGGCCAGCTCGGTCCTCGGACGTGAAGCTCTCAAGGCGCCCGCGCTCAACGAGGTAGGCAACGGTCCGGCTGCCTCGTACCGGTTCGCTCACGGATAGTGAGAATATCCCGTCCAAAGTGGCCGTTGCTGCGCTTGGCGGATTAATGAGTTGCGCCAGGGAACCCCAGGGTGAGACATTCCCAGGCACCAGGTTGGCGCCGGCCCAGAGCCGGCCACGTGGAAGGGAGGCGTCTGTGATGCCAGCGCCCGTTGCGGGCTCATCTAGCCCTGCCCTGACCACTTCCTGCCTGAGGAGCATTACCCATGCGCGACAGCGCGGACTCCGACGACTACGGAGTCACCCGCCGCGGTAAGAAGAAGCGCGGCACGTTCTACGACGACGAGCAAAGCTACGCCAAGCGCGACCGGCACCGGCCCCGTCTCCAAGCCGAAGACAAGAACGAAGCCACCGACGGCCTGCCCGAAGGTGACCGCTGGTCCACCTGGGACCATTCCACCCCGACCGAGCGAGGCCCCCGGCCCCACCCGAGCTGGCTGGTTACCGAGCTGGCCGCGGTCGACAGCGAGCTCGGCATACTCAAGACCGGCAAGGAAGCCGACGTGTACCTGATCCGGCGGCACGTGCCCGGCACCGACCGGTCCTGCCTGCTGGCGGCCAAGCGCTACCGGTCGGCCGAGCACCGCCAGTTCCACCGCGACGCCGGGTACCTGGAAGGCCGCCGGGTCCGGGAGAGCCGGGTCAACCGGGCGGTGGCCAGCCGCAGCGACTTCGGCCGCCAGGCGATCGCCGGCCAGTGGGCGAGCGCTGAGTTCAACGCCCTCATCCAGCTCTACAACGCCCGCGTGCCGGTGCCGTACCCGGTGCAGGTCACCGGAACCGAGATCCTGCTCGAGTTCATCGGCGACCCGGACGGTACCGCGGCGCCGCGGCTAGCCGAAACCCGCCCGGAGCCGGGCGACCTCGGCCGGCTGTGGCACCAGCTGGTGGAGGCGATGACCGCGCTGGCCGCGGCCGGGCTTGCACACGGCGACCTGTCGCCGTACAACCTGCTGGTGCACCGCGGGCGGCTGGTGCTGATCGACCTGCCGCAGGTAGTCGACGTCATCGCGCACCCGGACGGCCGGTCCTACCTGGACCGTGACGCCAAGAACGTCGCCACCTGGTTCGCTCGGCTGGGCCAGCCCGGCGCGGACTCCGGCGAGCTGGCCCGGCTGCTGGCGGCGCAGGCGCGGCTAGCGTGAGCAGGCGGGGGCGGGCAGCCGTGGCCGCCCGCCCCCGCCAGCTGACCCGCCAGCTAGCTGTCCCGGCCGGCGCCGGCCGGGCCGGACCCGCTGAACAGGTCGTGCAGCACCTTGCGGGCGCCCTCTTCGGCCTTCTTAACCGGCTCGCGCTGGCGCAGGTCAGTCAGGGCGCTCTCCGCCTTCTTGGCGGCTTCGCTGGCGCGCAGGTCGTTGATGGCGGCCTCCGCCTTCTTGGCGGTGTCGCTGGCCCGCAGGTCGTTCAGCTTGCCGGCCGCCCGCTGGCCGCGCTCGCTGGCACGGAAGTCCTGCACCCGGCTGGCCGCCTTCTGCGCACGGGCGCTGGCCTCGCGGCGCAGCCCGGCGCTGCCGTCGGCCCGCCGCTGCCTGGCGGTCTTCGCGCTGGAGTCCCACCACGCGGACATCCGGCTGGCGAACTCGCGGAGCCGACGCTCGATCTCGTTCATGATTGCCTCCCAATAACACGATATATCGCGTCGTCGATAATGTCCAACGGGGCAAGGGCGGGCTAGCGTCCCGTCGGGCTGGGGTCCGAGGTTCGGTTGAGGCGACCATTCGGCCGCCCCCCGTGCGCGCCCCGCACCGGACCGCATCGGGCCGGCGCCACGGCGCGCCGGCCAAGGTCTTCTTCCCCTGCTACCACTACCCCTGGTGCGCCCGCCATGCACCCGCCAGCGGGCGCATCGCCGAACCGGGCGGCAGTTCCGCGCCTCCCGGCAGCCCCGGCCGCTCGCTGACTGAGGCGCACGCCGCCTCCGGGCATCACGGCAGCCCATCCAGTCACATTTATACAGGCCAGCTATTTATTACGTAAACTTAGGTGTGCCATAGCTTGCCGTTTAACCTGTGGTGTCCGTGATGGCAGGTTTGCGATGGTTGTGCGGCGTGTCGCTGTGACGTGAGGCGGCCGCCGTGATCGTCTTTGGTTCCTCTCACAGAATCAAGGCGAAGGCGGC
>Ga0265338_10001781_pt1 | contig 33950 bp, 32 predicted proteins | sample 42126metaG_FD_193579 | JGI IMG/M metagenome (GOLD analysis project Ga0265338, IMG submission 193579) | Rhizosphere microbial communities from Carex aquatilis grown in University of Washington, Seatle, WA, United States - 4-21-26 metaG | ecosystem: Host-associated > Plants > Roots > Rhizosphere...
GCCCGGCCAGGGCTCCCCGGTCGGCCCGGTCACCCCCGAGCCCGCGGGCCCCGCAGGTGGTAGCGGAAACGGCGCCACCCCGATGACCGGCGGCGGGGCCGGGGGCAGCCCCCTCGGCAGTGCGGTCGGCTGGACGCTCGCCGCTGCCCTGCTGCTCCTGCTGTGGCGGCAGAAGCGCGCCAATGCCAACCCGATCTGGCGTACCTACCTGCCGGAGGTTCCGCCAGCTTAGTTCCTTCCTTCCTCACGGTTTCGTGCCCGCAGCGCCGGGCCAGCAGCGTTCGGCGCTGACCCCCTGGAAGGAAGAGATTTAACGTGCGTAAGTGGACGAAGTCCGCGTGCGTGGTAGTCGCCTTGGGCATCACGGCCCTCTTGGCGGTGGTCGGCTCTCGGGGACCCGGCCAGCCCGCCCAGGCGAAGATCAGCATCGCGAGCACTACCAGCAGTACCAGTGCCAAGACAGCCCCGGCCACTCGGCCGGGGGCCACCCTCAAGACAGAGACGGCCACCCTGCTGGCGGCCGCATCCGCCCGCACCTGGACCGTCCGGCCCGGTGACACGCTCAGCTCGATCGCCGCGGCGCTCGGCGTGCGCGGCGGCTGGCAAGCCCTGTACGCCGCTAACCGTCAGGTCATCGGGGCCAACCCTGATGTGATTAGGACGGGAACGGCTCTCGTCGCACCGGGCGGTACCGCCGGCCAGCCCGGCCGCACGGCCCCGCAGGCATCCGTACCGCAGAAGGCGCCGGCGCCAGCTAAGGCACCCGCGTCCGGCCCGCGGGCCTCTGTCAGCGGCACCGGGACGCCGCCGCCCGCCACTACCCGCCCCGCTCCCGCCGGGTCACCCGGACCGGCCCGCTCCCCCCGGCGCACGCCCGTGTCTGGTGGCGGCCTGGCCGCCGCCAGCGTGATGCCGTCCTGGCTGAAGGGCACGCTGCTCGTGGCGGCAGTGCTGACGCTGCTCGCGTTCATCCTCGAGCCGGCGTTGCTGCTGGCCCGGCGTCGCCGCTGGCCCGGCGGGGCCCGTCCGGGGATGCTCGTCGCGATCCTCAGCCGGGGGCAGCGTGCCTGCGAGCAGCACGCCGCCGCCAAGGTCCCGCGGATCGTCCAGGCGGAGCACGAGCGGCTGATCGTCACCTACTGCGTCAGCGACGACACGGTCTACCTGCTCACCCCGCCGGGCGAGGACCCGCGCTCGGTACTGCGGGCGGCCCGGCTGGTGCTGCCCGAGGACACCTACGAGGAACTGGCCGGCCACCTGGGGGTGCCGTCCGCCTGGCGGGTGGACTGATGGCCGGACGGGCTCCCCGCCGCCGGCGGGGAGCCCGCGGTGCCCCCCGCCGCCAGTTCAGCCAGCCATTACGGTGGCGGCTAGCGCTATCCGGTGGTCCTTGGCCCACGGCGGCCCCAGCGTCGCCCGCGGCCCGTACAGCACCTCATGCGCCCGCCCGCCCAGTTTCCTGGCCGCCTGCGCCTCGACGTCCCGCGCGTCGAACTGGTGCACCGGCCAGCCGCGCTCGTACGCGCACTCCGCCAGCACCTGGCAGTACATCACCGAGTCAGCCCGCGCGTTATACGGCGGCCGCCGCACCACGGTGATGTCCTCGGGAAAGCCGAGCGGCCAGGCGCGCAGCGACAGCGACGCGACCGGCGCCCACCTCGGCGGCGAGCCGGTCGAGTGACGCGGACGCCGTCCGCCGCGCCGCCGTCCGAACCTGTGCCACCAGCCGCGCGGCGTCGTCGTCGCTGAGCGACTGGATGTCGTGCTCGACCGGGGAGGCCGGCCTCCCCGGCTCGATCAGCTCGATCCGCCGGCGGTCCAGCACGGCGTGATCCGCTGACGCTGCAACGGCTACGGCCCAGCCCAGGTGATGGCGATACCAACGCGCACCGCCCCAGTATTGCGCCGTCCATATCCTTGACACCTTCTGCCAAGTACTTGACAATGAGTGTCAAGGAAATCGCCTAGGGAGGCGCGGCATTCGTACCGAGCTCATCGACCAGCTGGTTCGCGACGTCGAGGTCCGGCTGCTTGACCCGCTGGAGATCCTGCTGGACGGGGCCGAAGCGGTTGAGTCGGTGCGGGCGCTGGCCCGGCTGCACGCGGAAACCTGGGCCGCCGTGCTGCTCGGGCCCGACCAGCAGTCCGCCACGCTGATGATCGCCCGGGTGGTCGCCTGCCTTTACCCGGGAGACGCGCCCTTCGAGCCGCCCGCCGAATGGTGGCGCACGCCGCTCGGCCAGGTGGTTCTCCGGCGCGTCGGCCATCCGTCGGCGCAGGCGGTTTCGTACTCGGTGGCGGGCGCGATGCTCGGCATCACCCGGCAAGGCGTCCACGACCTAGTCGTCCGGCACAAGCTGGAGCGTCATCCAGCGAGCGGGGTCACCGTCGAGTCGGTACGCGCCCGGGCGGGGAACTGGCCACGGCACCACGAAGGGAGCGAGCATGTCCAGTCCTGAGGAGCTAACCGTTGACGGCGACGTCGCGGTCCGGGACTTCGGCGGATCCGGCCCGCCCGTCCTGCTACTGCACGGCGGGGGAGCGAACCTGGTGAGCATGCAGGTGCTCGCACAGGAGCTGGCGCCGCAACTCCGCGTGGTCGCGGTCGACCTGCGCGGGCACGGCCGCTCCGGAGACGGCCCCTGGGAGTGGGACGCCGTCCTCGGCGACCTCGAAAGGGTCTGCGGCCGGCTTGACCTGCCCGAGCCCGCCGTCGTGGGCTGGTCCCTTGGCGGCATGATCGCCGCGCTGTGGGCCGACCGCCACCCGCGCTGCCCGGCGGCGGTAAGCCTGGACGGCACGCCGCCGCCTAGCCGGCCGGACCAGTGCGCCGGCATCGATCCCGCCCTGGCCCGTGCAGACCTCGAGCGGTTGGACGCCGCCTTCTCCGCGATGCGCGACAGCATGGCCCGGCCGCTCGCACCGTCCGACGTCGAGGCGGCCCTGGACCAGCACCGCGCGATGGCCCGCCGTCACGGCGCCCCGGAGGAGATAGCGGCCGGGACCTTCCAGCGCAACCTCACCACCCGGGACGGCCAAACCTGGGCCCGCCCGTTGCCGCCGGTGGTGGCGGCGCTGCAGCAGGCGATGGCGGACCTCGACGTCATCCCCGTCTACCGCCGGGTGAAGTGTCCCCTGCTCGTCGTCCTCGCCACCGACGACCTGCCGGAGCAGCAGCCTTTCAGCCAGTTGTACGCGGCTTACCGGCGCGGCTTCGAAAGCCGCCTGGCCGAGGCGAGCGAGGCCAACCCGCGCCTGCGGGTAGTCCACGTCGAGGGGGCCAGCCACGCGCTGGTCGCCGAGCGTCCAGCCGAACTAGCCCGCCTGGTCACGGCGTTCACGGTCCCGGCGGCCGGCCCGCGGTTACGGCTCGACCGGGCCTAGCTCGATTCGGAAGTGCCGGTCAAGCCGCTCCTGGAGATGCTGCCGGTGGGCGCCGAGGAACTGGGTGCCTGGGGACTTCTCGATGTGCAGCTCTAGCTCGATGTAATCATCGGGTTCGGCCGCCAGCCCGCAGAAGCAGCACAGCAGGCGCTCGTTGTACAACATTACTCAAACCATCTCCCACTGTTGAGGCGTGACTGCACCTCCGAATCGGACACCCGGCTGGGCGACGATAAAGCGCTGCACCGGCCCGTCCCCGAAGAGACTCTGCAGCTGATCGCTAGCGGACGCGACCTCGGCCGCCGCCTGATCGCCGGCCCGCTGCGCCGCACTCGCCGCCTCGGTGGCGCTCCGGCTGGCCTGCTCCACCGCGCTCATCACGGCGCCGGTCGGGTCGTTCTCCGCCTCGTTGGCGATGAAGTTGAACTGCTGTGCCTTCTGCTGCGCGGTCCGCAGGTAGCCGGCGTAGGTCTCGACCGCTGACGCCATCCGGGCCAGCGGCCCTTCGGCCCCGCCCGCGCCGTCACCCAGGTTCGCGCCGAAGGCACTGAACGAGCTGGCTGCCGCCCCGGTCCACTCGGCGTCCGCCACGGTCCCGGCCGTGAACTGGCGAGTGTTACCGCCCAGGCTGCCGACGCCCTGGGCCGTGTACCGCAGCCGGGCACCCAGTGCTCCAGCGAGCATGCCCGCGAACACCTGGTCGCCCCAGCCCGCCGCCTCGGTCAGTGCTGACGCTTTTATGAACGGGACAGGCGATCGCGTGGTTCAGGTCAGGCTGTCATGCCCCGTCGAGTTCGAGGTCCGCGTGCCCGATGTCGAGCTCGACCCGGTCGGCGACGAAGCGGGTGATGCCGACTTGCAACGGCATGCCGTCGGTCAGGGCATCCAGCGAGCGCGTGACCAGCAGGACCGCGCCGGGCGGGATCTCCAGGTCGGCCGCCTCGGCCGCGGTCGCGGGCCGCGCGCTGACCGTGGTCGCGGCGCGCACGTAGTCGTCGATCCCAACGGCTCGCAGCGCTGCGGTTATCGACCCGGTGGCGTTGAAATGCTGCGCGAGACCAGTCACCCGGTCGGCCGCGAACCAGTGGGTCGCCCGCGACAAGGAGCGGCCGTCGACCGCCGCCACCGTCTCCAGCCGCAGCCCAGGGCTGTCGCCGAGGACCAGCCGGTCGACGATGTCGGCCGGCGGCGCTGGCTCGGTCACCGACTCGAGCAGCCGGCCCACGGCGCGGCCGCGCCGTCCGAGGCTCTCGCTGAGCCGGGTGCGCGCGCCGATGCGGTGCACCAGCACCGCGTGGTCGGCGATGAAGGTCCCGCTGCCGCGGCGGGAGACAACCAGGTGCTCGGCCGCCAGCGCGGCGACCGCCTGGCGCACGGTGTTGCGGTGCACGCCGAACCGCCCGGCGAGCTCGCCCTCGGACGGCAGCCTGGTACCCGGCGCCTGCCCGCCGTTCACGATGTCACGGCGCAGCTCCTCGGCGATGAGCCGCCAGGTGGAGTATCCGCTGGTAGACCGATGCCGCGTCGTCATTACGGAACCTTACTGCTGGGAAGTCCGCCTCGGCGCCGGGGCGATCGCCACCGGGCCAGCCTGGCGCCTCCGGCCGTCGATAGGATACCGTTAAGTTGTCTAGATCATTGGACAATTGTCTGGCAAGATTGTACGGAGGATGCGGTGACCGGGCGTTTCGCTATCTACGCGGTGCCTGGGGCCGGATCGGCCAGCGCGGACAGCGCGGCCCTCCGGGAGCGGGCAGAGCAGTGGCTTGGCCGCAGCGCGGCCGGCCAGCCGGCCGCGCCGGGAATCCCAGCCGGGTGGACACGGGAAGCCGTCGACGCGATCACCGCCAGCGCCCGCCGGTACGGGTTCCACGCCACCCTGAAGGCACCGTTCCGGCTGGCCCCCGGCTGCACGCCCGCTCAGCTCGGCGCGGCCGCGGCCCGGTTCGCCGCCTGCCACGCGGGCGCACTGGCCCCGCGACTTTCCCTCGCGCGCCTGGGCGGCTTCTACGCCCTGGTACCGGGAGCCGACGCGGCCGAGCTGCAGGCCCTGGCCGACGAGGTGGTGATGAGCTTCGACCGCTTCCGCGCCCCGGCGACCGCGGCCGAGACCGCCCGCCGCGATCCGGCGTCGCTTTCACCGCGCCAGCGCGAACTGCTGACGGCCTGGGGCTATCCCTACGTACTGGATGAGTTCCGCTTCCACCTGACCCTCACCGACCGTATCCGGCCGGACCGGCAGCCCGCGGTTGAGCACGCCCTGAGCAACTGGTTCGCCGGCTTCATCGGCCGCACCGTGCCCGTCGACGCGCTCGCCCTGTGCACCGAGGCCGAGCCCGGCGCCCCGTTCGCGCTGCACGCGGTTTACCCGCTGCGGCCCCGCCCCGCTGTCCGCACGGCCGACCGGACGGCCGAAAGCGAAGGAGCCCGGTGACACAAGAAACCGTTCTGTCGAATGCCTGTCTCGTCCTCGGAGAGCAGAACCTGCGCGGGTCGGTCCTGATCCGCGACGGGGTGATCGCCGGCATCAGCGCCGGCCCGAGCGCCGCCGGGGAAGACCTGGACGGCGACTACCTGCTGCCCGGCCTGGTCGAACTGCACACCGATCACCTCGAGTACCACGCCAGCCCGCGGCCGGGCGTGCAGTGGGACCCGCTGGCGGCGGTGCTCGCCAGCGACGCGCAGCTCGCGGCGGCAGGCGCGACCACCGTGCTGGACGCGGTGCGCATCGGCTCCGAGCCTGGCCGGCCCGCCACCAAGTCCGGCCGGAGCCTGGCGGACGCGGTCGAGCAGGCGGCCGGCGCCGGCCTGCTGCGGGCCGACCACGCGATCCACGTCCGCTGCGAGGTGTCCACCGAGGACTGCCTGGACGCGTTCGGCCAGTTCGCCGCCGACCCGCACGTGCGCCTGGTTTCGGTGATGGACCACACCCCCGGCCAGCGCCAGTTCGCCGACGTGGAGGCGTTCAGGCGTTACTACATCGGCAAAGGCCGCATCAGCGAGTCGGAGTTCGACGCCTACGTCGCGCCGATGAGGGAGCGCTCAGCCCGCTACGCCGACCGCCACCGCCGTGCGATCGCCAAGCTCGCGGCCGAGCACGGCGTCCCCCTCGCTACCCACGACGACGCGACAACGGAGCACGTCGCCGAGTCGGTCGAACTGGGCGCGCGGATCTCAGAGTTCCCGACCACGGTGCTGTCCGCCCGAACCGCCGCCGAACGCGGCCAGCAGATCGTCAGCGGCGCGCCCAACCTCGTCCGCGGCGGCAGCCAGTCGGGCAACGTGGCCGCCGCCGAGCTGCTCAGCCTCGGGCTGCTGCACATCCTGTCGTCCGACTACGTCCCCTCAAGCCCGCTGCAGGCGGTGTTCCAGCTCGCCGCCGACGACGTGCTCGGGCTGCCCGCCGGGGTGCAGCTCACCAGTGGCAACCCGGCCCGTGCGGTCGGCCTGGACGACCGCGGTGAGCTCGCCGTCGGCAAACGGGGCGACCTGGTGCGGGCGCGGGCACACCAGGTCCCCGGCGACGAGCGGCACCCGCGCGGGCGGTGCGTGCCCGTTGTCCGCAGCGTCTACCGGCAGGGAACCCGCGTGTGCTGAGACGGGTGACCAGCCCCGGCCACCTGCTCCTGGGTTCTGGTTCGGTGATCAGCGCCCGGGTACGTAGAGGGGATCGCCGAAGTCACCAGTGAGCCGCCCATCGACGGCTGGGAAGTCTGGCGGCCGCAGCCGCAACCGGGGGGGTCGTGGCGCAAGACATCAGCCCTGCCAACCTGCAGAAGATCGACCACATCGTGGTCCTGATGCTTGAGAACCGCTCCTTTGATCACATGCTCGGGTACCTGTCGCTCGAGGGCGGGCGCGGTGACATCGACGGACTGCGGGCAGAGTTCGCCAACGTGTACAACGGGCGCCGCTACCCGGTCCACCACCTGGACACCACGGCGATCCCGGACGACCCCGATCACTCGGCTCGTTCTGTTGACCGGCAGGTCGGCGGCGGAAAAATGGACGGTTTCGTCGCCAGCTACGCCGAGACGCTGTCCCGGTGCGGGGTTAAGGACGGGGACCCGGGCCGGGTGATGGGCTACTACAGTGCGGCCGACGTTCCGGTCTACGATCACCTGGCCAGGCAGTTCGCGGTCTGCGAGCGCTGGTTCAGCTCGGTCCCCGGCGCGACGTGGCCCAACCGTCTCTACGCCATCTCTGGCCGCGCCGCCCGCAGCCGCGATGACCTCCCGCACAACCTCCCGCCGATGTACAACCAACCGTCGTTCGTACGGCACCTCGATGCCCGCCGCATCACCTGGCGCTGGTACTCCTTCGAAGTCGGAACCCTGCGGATGGCCGACGCCCACTACGCCCTCGGTCACCATGACAACTTCGCGTTCTTCAGCAAAGAAAACCTCAACTGGAAAGCCGCGCTCGAGGTCAGGATCGACGCCCAGACGGCGAGCTTCCTGGAGGACGCCGCCCGGGGCACGCTCCCGTCGGTCTCCTGGATCGACCCGAACTTCAGCAACTTCAACCCCATCGGCTTTCAGCCCAACGACGACCACGCGCCAGCGGACATCAGGGACGGCCAGGAACTCGTGCTCGCGGTCTACCACGCGCTGGCCACCGGCCCCCAGTGGGAGAAGACGATGCTGGTCATCTTCTACGACGAGCACGGCGGCTTTTACGACCACGTCCCTCCCCCGGCCGCGACCGACGACCACCAGCGGATGTTCGGCCGTTACGGCGTGCGGGTGCCGGCGCTGGTCGTCTCGCCGTGGGCCGAGGCAGGATCGGTATCAACGACGGTCTTCGACCACACCTCGATCATCAAGACGATCCTGCTGCGCTTCGCCCCCGACGCACTCAGCCAGCCCTGGCAGCACCGCGGCATGCTCGCCCGGTTGGTAACCGCCGGCCACCCGCGTCACCTCGGAACCCGCGTGGCGCAGGCCCACGACCTCGGCGAACTGCTCGTTCGCAGCGCACCGCGGCCAGCTCCGGACCGGGTCAAGCTGATCCACGAGGCCGCAGCGCGCGCGGCGGCCAGACCGCAGGGCACCCAGGTCCACGGTGACGCGCCCGGCTTGCCGCCAACCGACCTGCAGGTCAGCATCGCCGCCGCAGCTCGCGAGCTGCGGCGGCGAGGACATCCCGCAAACCGGCCGTAGAAAGCTCGACCGCTTATCTCCTGGAGACGGCTGATTTCCTGGAGACGGCTGAGGCGGTCACGTTTGCAGCCCCGGCGCGGGCGGCCAGCCAGCACAGCGCGTCCGGCGGGCGGTCGGGCGGTCGGGCAACCATGCCCGCCACCCGGCGGCACTCGGTCAGCTGGTGAACTTCAGGTTGCGCGCGGCACGGTCACCCAGCAGGGCATTCCCGGTCCAGGTCACGAGGCCAGCGTCGATCTGCCGCTGCGGATCGATCCGGCCCGCGGCCAGCTGGATAAAGGTCACCGTGCCCATGGTCAGTGCCACGTCCGGGTGCTCGACATAGTCCACTGCCCTGGCCCGTCCGTCGACCGTAACCGACAGATCGCGGCTGACCGGCCCGGTGAGGTGGAACACGATGCTGGCGCCGTCCGGCAACCCGATCCGCTTGCCAACGATGTAGCCGATTGAGCCCTGTACCTGGGCGAGGGCGATCTCCGCGCGCGGTCCGCCGTCGTCGGTCGGCCACCCGAGCGGCGTGGTGATGTCCCGCTCGTGCACCCAGAAGTCGAAGATCCGCATCTCCAGGAATTCCCCGTAGCTACGCGCACCGATCGGCGTCCAGGACGGCCTGGCCAGGTCGCTCTCGGCCAGCCCGGCCAGGTCGGCCCGGCGGTGAGCGAAGATCCCGGCGATGCGCGCGGCGAATGCGGCGTTGTCAAGCGCGGCCATTTCCTGGTGGTAGAGACCGACCCGGTCCAGCGGCGGCATGACGTCCGCAGGCTCAGGCAGCCAACCGGTCATCACCCGTTCCATCATCCCGAGGTGGGTGATCACGCCGCGCATGTCCCAGTCCGGGCACAAGGACTGCGCCTGCCACTGGACGGCGTCCATCCGCCCAGTCAGCGACTCGATCGCGCCGTAGCACTGCTCCAGCGAGTTCCGGATGACGGTCAGCTCGGCCACGATGCCTCCACGGTTGATCCCGACCTGATGTGGGCCAGCCGCGCAGTGACGACTCCGAAGACGGGCCGCCCTGGACCTATGGAATTTACCGGACTGCCCGCCCGGGGACATCGCTCGGGTGTGGTCAACTACAGCTCGTCATCGAAGGCCCGGCATCATCCGCACGAAAAAAGATCTTGAACGAGTGAGTTGAGTCTATTCATATCGAACTGGTAGTCTACTCATAGACCTTGGATGATTGGCAGCCGGTTCCGGCATAGGTGCGCGTGGCGCAGTGTCCGCTCAGCGGAAGTTGATGCACAGGCCAGCTACTGCCGTCCAAGGAGGTGGGTCCGGTGTGCACCCCTGATGGCGCTACTTTCGACAGCGCCGCCGATGCCGTGCGGTTGGCGGCCGCCGCCCTGGACTATCTGAACAACGCCGACGCCGTCGCTCAGGACGGCAATGCCTCCGGGGACCTGCTGATCGCCCTCGGCGGAGTGCAGGCGAAGCTAACCGCCGCCTACAGCACCCAACTGCGCCGCTTCGACGCCGCCGACGCCCACGATGGCGACGGGTACGGCTCGTCGTCGGCCTGGCTGGCGGCCCGGGCCGGGATGTCGAAGCCTGGTGCCCGGGCCGCGGTGCGGCAGATGCGCCAGCTCAGCGGCCGCCCGCTGCTAGGCGCAGCCCTGGCAGGCGGCCAGGTCAGCGTCTCGCTGGCGTTCACCATCGCGGACTGGACGCAAAAACTTCCGCCCGCGATGCGGACGGAGACCGACCACATCCTGCTGGACGCGGTGGCGGCCGGCGCCTCCCACGACGACCTGAAGACCATCGCCGGCTGTGCGATCGAGGCCTGGCGGCGCCAGCAGCCCGACGCCGACGACCCAGACCCCGGTGACCGCGGCCTCAAAATGGGCACCACCTTCGGCGGCGCCGGGCTGATCCGCGGTGACCTCACGCCGGAGTGCGCTACCGCCGTCCGCGCCGTCCTGGAAGCCCTCGGCAAGAAGCAAGGGCCGGAGGACGACCGTACCGAGCCCCAGCGGTTCCACGACGCCCTTCAGCTGGCCTGCACCCTGCTGCTGCGCGCCCGCCTGGTCCCCGACCGGGCTGGGGCCGATACCCAGGCGGTGGTGCACATCCCCATCTCTCAGCTCCGGCAGATGCCCGGCGCCCGGGAACTGGAGGACGCCTGGCTCCGCGCCCGCCTCGGCCCAGACAGCCCTGACGGCTACCTCACCGGCAAGGATGCCGAGACGGCGGCCTGTGACGCCCAGGCCGTTCCGGTCGTCACCGGCACCGCCCACCCGCCGATCATCGACCAGATGATCGCCCTCGCTGGTAACGCGCTACCGCCGCTGTCACCCGGAGCCCGGCAGGCCCAGCGCCATGCCTTGGCCCGCCTGGCCATCGACTTCGTATCCGGCCCAGCCGGAGTCGCGGCCGCCCTGCGCGCGGGCCTGCTCCAGAAGCCGTGGACCACCCCCAGCCTCCCCCTCGACATCGGCTACAGCCGCACTGTCCCCGCCCACATCCGCCGCGCCGTCCAGCTCCGTGACCGCCATTGCGCCTGGCCGAGGTGCGACCGCCCCGCCGTCTACTGCGACGTCCACCACCTGAGGCACCAGGCCGACGGCGGCGAGACATCCCTCGCCAATTGCGCCCTGGTGTGCCAGTACCACCACGATGTCTGCATCCACCGAAGAGGCTGGCAACTGGTCCTCCGGCCCGATGGCACCTCAGAAGCCCGCAGCCCCGACGGCCGCCAGGTACTACGCAGCCACGGACCGCCCGCCGGGGCAGCCGCGTGACGGGCCGGGCAAGGTAGCCCCTGCCCGGCCCGCCCCTGGTATCTCCGTCAGTCCCCGAGGTCGGCGAGGAACCGCTTGGTGTACTCCAGTGGTGTCGTGCCGGAAGTTGAGTTGCAGGTGGGGGACGCGTAATCCTGGGCGCCCGCGCAGGGCGTGTCCCGGTCGAGTGACCAGTAGTGCAGGCCGGCCAGGCCGTTGGCGGTCACGTAGGACGTCAGCGTGTCCACATCCGACGCGGTGAAGGTCTCGCTGGTGTTGTCGTTCAGGCCGATCATCGGGGTGACGGCGATCTTGCTGGCCGGGATCCCGTAGCTGTGCTCGAGGTTCTTCACCGCCTGGATCGCCGACTGGGCCATCTCGCAGCTGCCGGAGACGACGACGCAGACGCCGCTGGAGGCGCTGCCGAAGTCCATCGTCATCAGGTTGATGACGTAGTTCTTCAGGCTGGAGCCGAGCACCGTCCGGACCACCTCGTTGCCGAGCGAGTTCACGCCGCCGAAGCTGCCGTCGGACGCTCCCAGTGTGGCCAGGGTGAATGAGAACTGCACGTTCGGGTACTGCGCCTGCGCCCCGGCCGCCGCGCTGACCAGGTCCTGGATCTGCGACTGGGACTGGCCGCCTTCGATATCGAAGTCGATGCCGACCAGGTCTGGGCTGGCGTAGCGGGCGATGAACGCGTCCATGCCGGCCGCCGAGGCACAGGTGAAGGTCCCGGCCTGGCCGCCGGTCGAGACCACGTACTTCAAGCCGGCCGCCTGGAGTTGCGGAACGTTCTTGGACGCGAAGCTGGCACCCGGGACACCGCCCCAGTTCTCGCTGCCGCAGGCTCCGGTGGCGAACGCGAGCGTGATCGCGGGCAGCTTCGGCACGTAGGTCGACACCAGGCTGCCGGAGCCCACCACCGGCAGGTCACTGCCTTCCACGGCCGACTGCATCTGGTCGGTATTCCAGTTCATGTTGATGGTGACGTCCTTGTACGGGCTGAAGAGCGCGCCGCTCACCGAGCCCGTCGTGCCCGTCCCCGAGCTCGAAGTCGGGCTCGGGCTCGGGCTCGGGCTTGAGCCCGAACCGCCGGTGCAGGAACCATCAGAGGTCCACGGCTGTCCCGAGCCGCTTCCGCCGTTGCTGGTCGCCGGGTCGTTGCCCTGCGTCCACCAGTTGGCGGTGTAATTGATCCCGCCCTCACTGGCCTGCTCGCCAGCGGTGTACACAGCGGTGGAACTCCACCCGGCGGCGCACGCGGTGGATGTCTGGGCGGCGGACAGGGCAAGGGATGCCTGCCCGCCAGACCCGGAGGTCAGCGCGAGGACCGAGCCGCCAGCGATTAGCCCGAGCGCAGCGCAGGCGGTGATGGTCGTGCGCAGAGTCCGTCTTCTGACCTGCATGGACCCTCCTAGGGAGAGAGGTAAACCAGTGATGTGGTCACCTTGTATCCCGGAGAGCCTGGCCGTCAGCGCTTACTGCAAAGAAGCCTTCCAATTAAGGTTCTTTTAAAGCGGTCTTCCGGTCGGCTTAAAACTGGAGTGCGCTCAGCCCTTGGCGCGCGATGACGGTGGCGCATCGCTGGGTGCTAGGTATGCACCGACGGCTCGGAATATCTGCTCACTGGAGTTCGCGTAGTTCCCCTGAGAATCGAACGCTCCCGGCAAGAAGGTCACAACCGCCGCGATGGCGATCTTCTGGGCGGGAAGGTAAGCCTCCGTGCAGCCCTGGCCGCTGAGTAGCGGGTCTTGCAGCAGCCACGATCCAGACCGCACGACGCCGAGGCCGAAGTTGTAGACGTTCACCTGCTTGAAGCAGCTGGGCGCGCAGCCGGGCTGAGCGTGCCCGAAGCCCAGCAGGTTCGGGTCTGTCATGGCCTGGTAGCTGGACTTCGACAGCAGCGCGCCGGTGCCAACCTTGACTGCGGTCGTCGCCATGTCGTTGATGTCGGTGGTCTCGTTTGCCCCGATCGGCGTCCCCCACTGGGTGTTCCAGAACGTGGCCTCTTCGTAGAACGGGGAGCCCGCGGGGATCCCGAGCGCCACCCGGCGCTCCGAGCTGAACGAGTGCAGGACCGGGCTGGGGATATCGGAAGTCTCGGTGCTGCTGGTGTTGGCCAGGCCCATCGGGTCGAGAACCTTCTCGCGCAAGAGTGTGTCCAGCGGCTCGTTGCCGATCTTGGACAGGATCTCGCCGAGGATCATGAAGTTGGTGTGCGAGTAGCTCCAATTCGTTCCCGGAGCAAACTGGACGGGGCGGCCAAAGGCGTAACGGAGCCGCTCATCGAACGTCCAGCTGTGGAACGGGTCCGCATTGAACGCGGCCAGCCACGCCGGGTCGGTCTCGAAGTCGGGGTACCCCGTGGTCTGGTTGGCCAGCATCTTCAACGTGACCTTGCTGGCCTCGGGGAGCGTCGGCATCCAGTGTTCGATCGTGTCGTTGAGCGTGACCTTGTGCTCATCGACGAACTCCATGAGCAGCGTCGTCACGTACTGGAAGGCGACCGCGCCGTTGCGGAAGTGCATGGCCGTGGTCGCGGGCACGCCGTCCATTGAGTCGCCGAACGCCTGGTTGGTCACCACGTTGCCGCCCTTGGTGACCTTGATGACGACGGCTTTGAGATGGTAGGTCTTCATGGCGTTCTGAACGATCTTGGCGATCGCCGGTGCCTGCGCGGACTGGGATGTCGCAGCCTGCACCGGGTTTGCTGCGGAACCCGAGCACGCAGCGAGCGAGACCGTCACGGTAGCTACGATGCCCGCGAGCGTGAATGGTGCTTTCGTTGTCACCCTCACCACAGTCCTCCTTGGACCCGCCTGCACGCCTGAATCCGATGGGCTGACGGCTGCGGTGAGGGGCCCGGAGGCGGCCAGCGAAAGTAGCGTAGTGGCGGGACCGGCGATAAGCGGGAAGACCCGCTCTGGGCTTGATCCGCTTTGACGGACACCCCAGATCAGAGGGGGTTCGCCCCCGCGAGGACGTCCGTCATGGAGAGCATGGGGAAGAAGCCTCGCCCTCGCCGCTCGTTCACGACGGAGTTCAAGAGGGAAACCCAAGACCGCATCGGCCTGGCCCGCGCCGCCGAGGCCGCCCGCACCCGTTTGAGCCTCTCCACGCCTGCCTGGCGCAGGCAGCCGACACACCCCGTGACGACGAACAACGCAGCCCGAACCAGGAAATACCAAACTAACTGAGCAAGGAAGCAGAATCTCAACCGATCTGGCATTCGCCCAGCTCACACCAAGATCATCAGACAGGAGAACTGAGATCGGACACTCAGACCGCGCCACCCTGTACCGGGATCGGTGAACCAGAGCGATGGTGATTGCATCAGGATGGAGTTTCCGCTCCGCGGAATGCCAGCCACAGGCCCGACAGCATGATCGCGAACACCGGCAGCCAGGCGAGCCGTCCGGCCACCCAGAGGGCGTCCGTCGGGGCGGTCAGCAGGCCCGGCACCCGGCCGGCCAGCAGGCCGACGGAACTGACCGTGACGAACGCGGTCTGGTGCCACAGGAACAGGGTCATCGCCGACAAGTTGACCAGCGCGATCCCGGCCCAGGCCAGCGGGCGGCGCATCAACCGCGCCAGCCGGTCGCGCAGCAGCAGCGCCAGGCCGCACTGGGCGATCCCGAAGCTCACCACGGCCAGCGTGGGCGGATTCAGGTTCGAGATGTGGGCTCCGTTCACACCGACCATGCTGGCCGGGTACCCGGCCCAGGCGATCAGCGCGGCGGTGGCGGCGGCGCCGCCGGCCAGCATCAGGGCGGGGACCCGGCGGCCGCGCAGCGACCCCAGCGCCCAGGCGATGCCGAGCAGGTAGGGGACGAGCCAGCCAGCGGCGACGTTGACCCAGCCCACCCAGGCCGGCCCGGACAGGCCGAACCGCACCAGGTCGGTGACGGCCACAACGGCGGCGGGGAAGGCCGCCGCCCACGCGCCGAACCGCCGGGCCAGCCACATGGCCGCCGGGGTCAGGGCGGTCAGGGCGGCGTATACGCCCAGGAACCACAGCGGGCTGATGACCAGGAACAAGATGGTGTGCACGGTCGCGGCCGGGACGCCCGCCAGGCACATGCCCACCGTGACCGGAATCCAGACCGCGACCAGGGCCGCGACCGGACGGGCCAGCCGGATCAGGCGCTTGCGCAGCCAGTTGAGGTATCCGCCCCGGTAGCCGCGGGCCGCCGAGTAACCGCCGACCAGGAAGAAGACCGCGAGCGTCTGGAAGATCCAGGACAGCGGGGTCAGGGCCGGCATCGAGGCCAGCGGGCTGTTTTCGTGCAGTACCGTGCCGTTGTGGCTGCCGCCAGATACGAGCGCGGTGACCAGCCAGTGGCCGCCGATGACCCCCGAGATGGCCAGGGCGCGCAGCGCGTCGACCGCGCGGTCGCGCTGCGGGGGCGTCGCGGCGTCGATGCGCCGGGCCAACTGTCTGACCTGCCCGAGGCCGGTCATCGGGTCACTGCCGCGGAGTCACCCAGCGCGATGTGGGTCAGGTTGCGCAGCGAGACCGAGCCCGGGTCCAGGTAGCCGCTGTGGCCGCCGGTGCCGGCAGCGAAGATGCGCGCGCCGAATCCGGGCGACATCGGGTCGGCGCCGAAGCCCAGCCCGAACAGCCGGATGTGCGGCACGTACTTGATCGGGTCGCCGCTTTCCCGGCCGGCCCACACCCGGGCCTTGGTGTGGAGCGAGGCCACCGAGGAGGCGTCCGTCCCGGGGCTGCCGAACAACGCGATGTCGGTGACCGGCAGGCGCGGCGCGGCCAGCCCGCAGACCACGGACCCGTAGCTGTGGCACAGCAGCGCGACCTGGTCGCCGTGCTCGGCCAGCGCGGTGACCAGCGGCCTCAGGGCCTGTGCCGCTTGCGAGGCGTCGCCCGAGGTCATTATGGCCGGGCTGAGCATGGCCGGGGTGGGGTAGCCGAGCCAGGCGATGATCGCCAGCCGCTCCCCGGGGTCGAGCCGGTGCGCCTCGGCGGCGAGCGCCTCCGCACCGCCGCCGGGGGACGACGATCCCCGGGAGAAGAACGTGGCCAGCGTCGTGTCGGAGCCCGGCACCAGGATCGCGACCCGCGTCGCCGTGGCCAGGTTGCCGATCACCATCGCGGCCACGCCCTGGCCGCTCGAATTGAAGAAGAGCACGTGCCGGGTGCGCAGGCTGGCCAGCGCGCTGGCCAGCTGGCTGTCGCCGTCGCGAGCCGCCGCGCGTTCGGCCCCGGCGATCGCCTGGGCGTCGGCCGCGTAGCGGGCCAACAGCGCGCTGGCCGTCAGCGCGGGGGGTGCCTGGGGCATGGCGGCCGTGCCGGACGGCCAGGCCGCGGCCGTGGTGCCGAGCATGGCCGCTGCGACCAGCGGCCAGGCGGCCAGGTAGCGAAGTCTCATCGTGGCGTCCTTCCTGTACGGTCTGCGTTCTGGTCAGGAAGCTACGGACGCCGATGGCTCGTCAGCATCACCGTGGCGAGCCGATTGCGGACCTGCGTCGCAGGTATGAGGCCGGCGGCGCGCGCCGCCCCCGCGGTGCCGCCGCCGGCCGCCGCGGCCCGGACCACCCCTACTGGGGTATGGGGCTCCCAGATACGCCCCGCGGGGGACGAGGTTTCCGGGGTGGCGGGCCTACGCTGGGGACATGGACGTGAAGGCGGTGAGCAGGTTCGCGGCAACGTTCGTGACCGACACCACGAACCCGCCGGCCCCGCGTCCTCGCCGGCTGCGGCGCGGACGATACGACCTCGTCGAGGTCGCCGACGTGATCATCGCGCTGATCTGCTTCGCCGCCACCAACTCGACGCTGACCAACGAGAACGCCCGCCACCACGGCCTCCACGGTGCCGGCCTGCTGGTGCTGGTCGCGTTCGTCGACTGCGCGCCGCTCGCGCTGCGCACGCGGTTCCCGCTCAGCGCGTGGGCGTTTTCCGCGGCGGCCCTCATCTGGACCAGCCTGGTGATCCCGCCGGGCTCGCTCGGCGGCCCGGACGTCCCGGTGGCGGGCGTGCTCGTCTACGTCCTGTGCCTGTACGCGGTGACAGTCCGCTGCCAGCCGCGGATCGTGATCGCCGCGGTGGCTGTCACCGTGGCCGGGGCCGCGTTCATCGACCCGAGGTCAACTCCCCTGGCCGTCTTCCTGACCGGGATCCCCATCCTGCTCGGCGTGGTGGTCCTGGTACGGCGCAGCGGCGCGCGCCAGCTCGAGGAGCAGGAGCGCCGGCACTCCGACGAGCGCGCGCTGCTCGAGGAGCGGCAGCGCATCGCACGGGAGCTGCACGACGTGGTCGCCCATCACATGTCGGTGATCGCGATCCAGGCCGAGGCGGCACCCTACAAGACCGCCGATCCGCCGCCGGAGCTGGTGGAGAGCTTCGGTGAGATCAGGGCGAGCGCGCTGGCCGGGCTGACCGAACTGCGCCGCGTGCTGGGCGTGCTGCGCACCGACGGGCAGGACACCGCGCCCCAGCCCGGGCTGGCCGATCTGGACGCCCTGCTCGACTCGGCTCGCAGCGGCGGCGTGTCGGTCACCGTCACCCGCGGCGAGAACCCCGTGCCGCTGCCGGCGGGCGTGGACCTGTCCGCGTACCGCATCGTGCAGGAGGCGCTGAGCAACGCCATCCGGCACGCGCCGGGATCGCATGTCCAGGTGCACGTGGCGTACCGCCCCGACGGCCTGGCCCTCGAGGTCCGCAACGACGCCGGCCCTGCGGCGAGCAGTGCCGTCCCGGTCCTGGTGGTCAGCGGGGCCCGGGCCGCCGAGGGCGGCCACGGCCTAGTCGGCATGCGGGAGCGCGCCACGATGCTGGGCGGGGGCCTGGAGGCGGGCCCGACCGGAGACGGCGGGTTCCGGGTGACCGCGGTCCTGCCGGTGAGCCCGCCCGAGGAGGCGCCTTGACCATCCGCGTGATCGTGGCCGACGACCAGGGCATGGTGCGGTCGGGCTTTTCCATCCTGCTCAACGCGCAGCCCGACATCGAGGTGGTCGGCGAGGCCGTCAACGGGCAGGAGGCCATCGCCCGGGTCGCCGAGTTGCGCCCGGACGTCCTCCTCATGGACGTCCGCATGCCGGTGCTCGACGGACTGCAGGCCACCAGGCAGATCACGGCGGCGGGCAACGGCGCGCCCCGGGTGCTGGTCCTGACCACCTTCGACCTGGACGACTACGTGTACGAGGCGCTGCGCTCCGGCGCCAGCGGCTTCCTGCTCAAGGACGCCTCAGCCGACGAACTCGCCGCGGCCGTTCGGGTGGTCGCGGCCGGCGACGCACTGCTGGCCCCCGGGGTGACCCGCCGCCTGATCGCGGAGTTCGCCCGCCTGGGCGCGCCCCGGGCCGCCAGCCGCAAAAACATCAAGGACCTGACCGAACGCGAGACCGAGGTGCTGGCCCTGGTGGCCCGCGGCATGTCCAACGCGGAGATTGCCGCCCACCTGGTCGTCGCGGAGCAGACGGTCAAGACGCACGTCAGCCGCGTGCTGATGAAGCTCGCGTTGCGCGACCGCGCTCAGGCCGTGGTCTTCGCCTACGAGAACGGTCTCGTGCGCCCCGGTGAGTAGTCGCGTGCCCGGCCGAGCCCGTCCAGCCGACGTGGCCTTCGCCGCGGCGGCCTGCATCGTGCTGGCCGGCTATAACAACCTGGCGGGAGTCCAGCCCTGGCACCGGCGGTGGTATCCGGCGGTCAATGCCCTGGCCGCCACGGCCACCCTGGCCGCCGCGGCCGCCAGCGGGCTGACCCCAGCCGACCTTGGCCTGCGGCGGGACCGGCTATGGTCCGGGCTCAGGCTGGGCGCGGCGGCGGCCGCGCCGGTCGTGGCCGCGTTCGGGCTGGCCGCGCTGACCCCGGCCACCCGGCCCCTGCTCAACGACCAGCGGATCGCCGGCCTGGACCGGCGCCAGCTCGCCTACCACGTGCTACTGCGCATACCGGTCGGCACCGTCGCCTGGGAGGAGATCGCGTTCCGAGGGGTGCTCCAGGCGGCACTGCGCCGGGTGCTGGCCGAGCCCGCGGCCACCGCCGTGGGCAGCGCGGTGTTCGGCCTGTGGCACATCCGCCCGACCGCCGAGGCGCTGGCGGTCAACCGGCTCGCGGCCGGCCGTGGTACCCGGATCACCGCGGTCACCGCCGTGGCGGCCGGGACCGCGGGGGCGGGCGCTCTGCTGTCCCTGCTGCGGAAACGCTCCGGCAGCCTGGCCGCGCCGCTATTGCTGCACCTGGCCGCCAACTGCGTGGCCCCGCTGGCCAGCGCCCTGGCCCGCCCTACCGACGACTGGCCGGGGCAGGCCCGACCCTCCGTGCCTAGCTATAGCTAGTGGGTGCTAACCCGGCGCCATGTCGACGAAGCGGCTGTAGTGCCCCTGGAAGGCCACCGTCACGGTCGCGGTCGGCCCGTTCCTGTGCTTGGCGATGATCAGGTCCGCCTCGCCCGCCCGGGGCGACTCCCGCTCGTAGGCGTCCTCGCGGTGCAAGAGGATGACCACATCCGCGTCCTGCTCGATGCTGTTATGGGCATTGATCCCGTTGGCCACGAAGTTATGGGTTTCCTTGACCGTGGCGTCGTAGACCGGCTGCGGACCAAGCGGCTCGATGGCGACGATCTTGTCCCAGAAGAGGTCACTCGTCGCGATCTCCCGCAGCGCCGCCGAGTCCAGCACGTTGGCGCACCGCATCAGCCGGTCCCGCGACGGGCAGCTCTTGTACAGCGTCGTGCCGCAGTAATTGGTGCCGATTGCGGCCTGGAACTGCCGCTCGGTCATGCCTGCGCGGGCACGCTCTGACCGGACTAGGTCCCAGACCTCTAGCGGCAGCGTGTCCACGTTGGTGTTAGTGGCCCGTCCGTTCAGCCAGGCGCCTAGCTCCCGCGCCGTGGTGCCGCGCCTGCCGTGGGCGCCGACCCGCGCGCAGAAGGTCCGCAGGCTCGGAGCATCCGCGACGATGACCTGATAGCCCGGCTCGTACCCGGCCTTGTCGACCTGCCGGATGCGGGCCACGATCCCCAGCCTGGCCAGGAGGTGCGCCACCCCGTCGGCGAGCGCACGGCTTGACGAGGCGTAGTACACCTTGGCCGCGGCTTTCCCGCGCGGCCGCCAGACACAACCGTCGGTGGCCCACAGGTGCCGCAGGAACAGGCAGATCTCGTCGTCGCTGGCCGCGTAGAGGGCGTCCGGCAGCCGCTTCTCACGCGCACCGCGGTACCCGATGCCCAGCTCGCGGAACCAGTCGTGGATGGGGTTACCGCGCCCGTGCGTGCAGTGCTCCGGTGCGGGCAGGTAGACGTGCCACCAGCTTTGCTGCGCGACCCGGCGTGGCGTGATGCCGAACTCCGCCGCTGCCGCCTGCTCGACGAACTCCAGGTTCGCCGGATCGTTCGAGGTGTAGTGCACCGGCTGCTTCTTGATCACGCAGCCGTCCCCGATGAGGTGCGCGAGCAGCCCGAGGCGGTACTCGGACCAGCCGAGGCCGGCCGCCAGCGGCGCTGGGACCCGGCGCGGAATCCCCAGCCGGTCGCCGGTTCGCAGCTCGCCGAGGGGCGTCCACCCGGAGAAGGTGAGGAAGGGGTGGTTAGCGGTCGCCTTGACCTCGCGGCCGGAAGCCAGCCGGAGCCGGAACACGTCCTTCGTCCCCGACTCGAAGACGTTGGTGACGGGCGCCGCTACCAGTTGGTGCTGCTCGTCCAGGGACCAGGCGAGCACGTCCTGCCAGCCGTTACTCATCAGCTGGCCGAAGGTAACTGGCGCGCCGGTGTCCGCCCGGAGCAAGGTCGTGTCGACCGTCATGCAGCCCGACTCGCGCAGGTCAGACAGCATTGGCTTCTTGTCCTGGCGCTGCTCAGGCCCTCGGTTGAGCTGCGAGAGCGCGACCACCGGGACCTCAAGCTCCTTGGCCAGCAGCTTGAGCGACCGGGACATCTCGGAGACTTCCTGCTGGCGGCTCTCGGTCCGCTTAGGTGAGGACATCAGCTGCAGGTAGTCGATGATGACGAGCTTCAGGTCATGGCGCTGCTTGAGCCGCCGGCACTTGGCCCTGATCTCCATCAGCGACATGTTGGGCGAGTCGTCGATGAACAGCGGGGCGTCCGCGACCTCGCTCATCCGCTTGGCCAGGCGGCCCCAGTCGTCGTCGCTCATCTGCCCGGTCCGCATGACGTGCATGGGTACCCGGGCCTCGGCCGACAGCAGCCGCATGGTGATCTCGTTGCGCCCCATCTCCAGCGAGAACACCACCGTCGGCAGCCCGTGCCTGATGGTCGCGGAGCGGGCGAAGTCCAGCGCCAGGGCCGAGTTGTGGGTCGGGATCATGCCGGGTCCGGCCAGGTAGAGCTCGTCCGCGTTATCGACCTGCACGCAGCGCACCGGCCTGGGGAAAACCGGCCGCACCGCGGTGATGAACCGCCAGCGGGTCTCCTCCGGCGCGCCGGGCGGGAGGTCCGCCGTGTGGGTCAGGCCGATGGCGTGCCGCGGCAGCGAGCCCGCGATCTGGCCGGTGGTAACCACGCTGGCCGACTCCTGCACGTCGGGGCGGCCCCAGGTCTGCCACTGGTGGTTCTCGTCGGCGATGATCACCGAGCCGTCGGAGAACTCGACCTCGTAGCACGGGCGCCCGTGCAGCACCCCGGTGACGGCCAGCACGCGCGTCGGCTTGCCGTTGGCGTCAAGGAGGTAGTCCCCGACCTGAACCGCGCCCATCGTGGTCCAGCCGTCGGGCGTGGGCAGCGGGGTGTCGAGCGCGAGCGCCTTGCCGACCGCAGGGCGGGCGGCGACGACGATCATCTGGCCCGGGTGCAGGCCGTTGGTGAGGCCGTCGAGGTCGGCGAAGCCGGTTGGGACGCCGTTGATGCCGCCGCCGTGGGAGCCGATCGCCTCGATCTCCTCGAGGGCGGCGGGCATGATCTCGGACAGCGGGTGGTAGTCCTCGGCGATGCGGCGGTCGGTGACCGCGTAGACCTCGGCCTGGGCCCGGTCCACCATGTCGTCGGCGTCGCTGTCGGCGGCGTAGCCGAACTGGACGATGCGGGTGCCCGCCTCCACCAGCCGCCGCAGGATCGCGCGCTCGCGCACGATCCGCGCGTAGTAGCCGGCGTTGGCCGCGGTGGGCACCGAGGCGATAAGCGTGTGCAGGTAGGGGGCGCCGCCGATGCGGGCCAGCTCGCCGCGCCGGGTGAGCTCGTTGGCGACGGTGATCGGGTCGGCCGGGTCGCCGCGGGCGTACAGGTCGAGGATCGCCTCGTGCACGAGCTGGTGGGCGGGCCGGTAGTGATCGGTCGGCCTGATGGCCTCGATGACGTCGGAGATCGCGTCCTTGGACAGCAGCATGCCGCCAAGGACGCACTGCTCGGCGGCGACGTCGTGCGGCGGCATCCGCTCGAATTCCTCGCCGCGCTGCGAAAGCTCGGTAACGCTCACTTGACGCCCCCTCCCCCGTGCGTAACAGCCCGCTGGTGCCGAGACCGTTCTACCAAAGGGGTACGACAGCCGGGCCCTGACATTCTGGCGCGCCGCCGCCGCACTGCCAACATCACCCTGTGGATAACTTGTTGAGAACCTGTTGCCTACTTGTGCGCAGCCAGTGGATTGCCCTGTGGAGAGACAGCTCCTGCTCGCGCATTCGTTCCCGCTGAGCTGCCAAAAGTTAATCCACCGGGTGTGCAGAAGAAAAAAGCAGTCACGTTTTGACCGGGAGTTTTCCACAGGAAAACACACAGGGCGCACTGCATTGCCTGTGGAAAAAGGGTGCGGGCAGTTGACCGCCTGAGGTTTTTCCCCCAGCCGCCGAACGGGTGCGGCGGAATGTCCACAGGCATGCGGAAACAGCCCGCCGGGAATCCCGGCCGGCTATCCTTCGCGTGTGTGTTCGAGCCCGGGGGACGCGATCGACCGCATCGCGGCGGCGATTGACCAGCTAGCGAGCGATGCCCGGACTGCGCACGGCACACCACTTGACCACGACGCCACTGCCCGGATCGCCGGGCTGTGGCAGATGATCAGCGACCTCGACCCGGGACTGGCGCGGCGCGTAGCGCGGTACGCAGGCCCGGCCGACGGCGCGCCCTCGGCTTGAGGGCACGCCGTCGGCTGGGTCGCTGTGGACGTAGCAGCCTGATTGTGGAAAACCGCTTCCCTGTGGAAACCACTGTGGAGAAACGGAACCCCAGGCTGTGGACTGCCTGGCGCTAGGCGCCGCTGACCTCGATGCCGACCGCGGCCGTCACCTCGGGGTGCAGCCGGACCTGGACCTGGTACGAGCCCGCGGCCTTGATCGGGTCGGGCACGAAGATCTTCCGCCGGTCGAGCTCCGGGCCGCCCGCGGCCTGAACCGCCTCGGCGATGTCGGTGGCACCGATCGAGCCGAACAGCCGGCCGTTGGTGCCAGCGCGCCGCTTGAGCCGGACGGTCAGCTTCTGGAGCTGGCCCGCCACCGCCTGCGCGTCCTCAAGGGTGCGGATCTCGCGGGCCGAGCGGGCCCGCTTGATCAGGCTAACCTGCTTCTCGCCGCCGCGCGTCCAGGTGATCGCGAACCCGCGGGGCAGCAGGTAGTTGCGGCCGTAGCCGGCCGAGACGTCCACCACGTCGCCGGGGGCGCCGAGGCCGCCGACCTCCTGCGTCAGGATCAGCTTCATGCGTGCCATTGGTCTGTCCTCCTCGCCCTAGCGTGCCGTGCTGGTGTACGGGAGAAGGGCCATCTCACGCGCGTTCTTGATCGCGGTGGCGACGTCGCGCTGGTGCCGGGTGCAGTTCCCGGTGACGCGACGGGCCCGGATCTTGCCGCGGTCCGAGATGTACTTGCGCAGCAGACCGGTGTCCTTGTAGTCGACGTAGACGATCTTCTCGTGGCAGAAGGCGCAAACCTTCTTCTTGGGCTTGCGAACTGGAGGCTTCGCCATCGTGGTGCTCCTTAGGAGAGCCCCGCGCGATGCGGGGATGGTCGTTACTTACTTACTTGATGGGAACGGCGCTCGCTAGAACGGGGGCTCGTCCGAGTACCCGGCGTCGGATGACGCCCACGGGTCCTCGTTCCGGCTGCCGCCGCTCGTGCTGCTGGTGCTGCTGGTGCCGCCGCCGTTGGATGACTGGCCCTGGCCGCCGTAGCCACCGCCACCGCGGTTGCCGCCGCCGAACCCGCCCTCGCCGCCACCGCGGCTGGCCCGGTTCACCTTGGCCGAAGCGTTCCGCAGGGACGGGCCGACGTCGTCGACCTCGACCTCGTACACGGTGCGCTTCTCGCCTTCCTTGGTCTCGTAGTTCCGCTGCTTCAGCCGACCGGTCACGATGACCCGCATGCCGCGCTGCAGCGACTCGGCCACGTTCTCCGCCGCCTGCCGCCACACGTTGCAAGAGAGGAAGAGGCTGTCGCCGTCCTTCCACTCGTTGGTCTGCCTGTCCATGATCCGCGGCGTGGAGGCGATCCGGAAGGTCGCGACCGGCTGGCCGGACGGGGTAAAGCGGAGTTCCGGGTCGGCGACGAGGTTGCCGACGACCGTAATGGGGGTGTCTCCTGCCGCCATGCTGGCGCTCCCGGTCTTAGCAGAACTGATAGATGAACCGAACCCGCTTAACCGCTAGCGGTGCTCGGGCCGCAGGACCTTGGTCCGCAGCACGCCCTCGTTGAGGTTGAGCTGGCGGTCGAGCTCCTGGACGGTGCCCGGGTCCGCGGTCAGGTCGACGACGGCGTAGATGCCTTCCGGCTTCTTCTCGATCGGGTAGGAGAGCCTGCGCTTCCCCCAGATGTCGAGCTTGCCGACCTTGCCGCCGTCAGCGGTCACGACCTTAAGGAACCCCTCGAGCGACGGCTGGACCGTCCGCTCCTCGAGGTTCGGGTCGAGGATGATCATAATTTCGTAGTGGCGCATGCGCGCTCCTCCTCTGGACTGACGCGGTCACGGTCTTTCCGTGACAGGAGGCACGTACGGGAGTTCGAGTCCCCCGTCCGCAGCCACTAACACTACCAAGGCCCACGGACATTCTGAGCCAGATTCGTGGTGGCCCCCTTTTCAGCGCCCGCGAAAGGGGGAACAGTGGACAGTGAGACCCAGACGAAGATGTCCCCCTCGGAGGCCGTCATGGCAGGCACCGTCCGGACCAGCAAGCCAGGGCACTTTGCGCGCCTGAACCTCAACTCCGATGGCCGGCCGCACCCGCTGCTCAACGCGGCCGCCTTCGCGACCCTCATCGTGGGCCTGCTGTCGTTCGCACTCGGCCTCTTCCTGCGCACCGGCCCCGGCAGCGAGCACGCGTGGGCGATCGTCACCTCGGTGACCGGCCTCGCCGCCATGCTCGTCGGCCTCTTCTCGCAGATGCTGTCGGCGACCAGGGAGGAGCGGGTCATCCTGGTCACCGGGATCATCGCGGGCTTCGTCGGCCTGGCCCTCGGCCTCGCCCACGGTGGTTTTAGCTAGCTGTCACGGCCGGGCGCTACGCTCGTGGGCATGATGCGTATTGGCGGGCACTTCCACTCTGATCACCCGCTCGACGACGCCGTGGGATGCGGCGCGCGGGTGGCGCAGTTCTTCCTCGGCGACCCGCAGGGCTGGAAGGGGCCGGTGATTCCGGGCGGGGACCCGGCCGCCCTGCGCGAGGCCTATGCCGCGGCCGGGGTGGACGTCTATATCCACGCCCCGTACGTGATCAACGTGGCGTCGGCCAACAACCGGATCCGCATCCCGAGCCGGAAGCTGCTCGGGCAGCACCTTAAGGCGGCCGCCTCGATCGGCGCCAAGGGGCTCATCGTGCACGGCGGGCACGTCACCGCCGACGCCGACCCCGCGGCCGGGGTGGCCAACTGGGTCAAGGCGGTCGAGCAGCTGGAGCGGCCGCTGCCGCTGCTCATCGAGAACACCGCGGGCGGCGCCGGCGCGATGGCCCGCTCGCTCGACGCGATCGCCCGGCTCTGGGACGGCGTCAGCGCGGCCGCTGAAGCCGCCGGCGACGGTTCCGGTGAGATCGGGTTCTGCCTGGACACCTGCCATGCCAACTCGGCCGGGATCGAGCTGGCGGACGCGGCCGACCGGGTGAAGGCCGTCACCGGGCGGATCGACCTGGTGCACTGCAACAACTCACGGGACGAGTTCGGCTCGGGCGCGGACCGGCACGCCAACTTCGAGTCGGGCACCATCGACCCGCAGGCGCTGCTCGACGTGGTGCGCGCGGCGGGTGCCCCGGTCGTCTGCGAGACGCCCGAGTCCGGCCTGGCAGCCGATATCGCCTGGCTCCAGGCGAGGCTCAGCTAACCCGCCGCCGAGGCTCAGCTAACCCGCCGCGACTTCGGCCGGCTGCCGGGCGGACCGGCGCCAGCCGAGCACCAGGCGGTCCGGCGCGCCGTCGAGCACCCCGCCGGCCGGGTCGTCGTGGACGCCGGACGCCCGGACCCGGTCGCGCTCCGGCTGCAGGATGTCCTGCACCACGGTGGACGCGAGCAGCGCCACCGCCAGCAGCCGGGCGGCCAGGGTGGCGAAGTACCAGCCGGTGCTGATCCCGGTGTAGCCGCCGTCGGTCGGCGCCCGGTAAAGGAAGACGAAGTAGCCCCAGATGCCGAGGAAATAGGCCACCTCGGTGAGCTGCCAGAGCACGTAGGCCCAGATCCGGGGCCGGGCGAGCACCGCCAGCGGCACTAGCCAGATCACGTACTGGGGCGACCAGACCTTGTTCAGTATCAGGAACGAGGCGAGCAACAGGAACCCGACCTGCGGCAGCCGCGGCCGGCGGGGGGCGGTCAGCGTCAGCACCGCGATCGCCGCCGCCGCCACGGCGAAGGACCCGGAGGAGATGAAGTTCAGCTCGCCCAGGTCAGAGTTCCCGATCACCGGCAGGTTGAAGTGCTCGAACAGGTACCAGACCGAGCCCCAGTCGGCTCCCCGCGACCGGCTGAAGGCATAGAACTGCGCCCAGCCCGAGGTCGCGGTGAGCGCTACCGGCAGGTTTACCGCCAGCCAGGCGAGCAGCCCGCCTGCCAGCGCCCGGCCGAAGTCTCGCAGCTTCCCTGCCCGCAGGCACAGCAGGAACAGCGCGCCGAAGATCAGCAACGGGTAGAACTTGGTCGCCACCGCCAGGCCGAGCAGCGCGCCCGCCAGCCACGGCCTGCTCGCCGCCCAGGCGGCTACCCCGCAGGCGGCGAGCGCCATCGCGAACAGGTCCCAGTTGACGTAGGCCGCGAGCACCAGGCCAGGCGACAGCGCGACCAGCAGCGCCGTCCGCCAGCCCTGGTCGTCGCTCTCCCGGCGCGCGGTGGCGGCGGTCGCCAGCACCCCGGCCAGCAGGCACAACGCCAGCAGCAGGACCGATACGTCGTAGAAGTCCTTGCCGCGGGCGTAGGCATCGGCGACCGAGTGCACCGACCAGGCGGCGGCCTCCATCATCCAGCCCATCAGCACCGGGTACTCCACCGGGTGCCCGTAGTAGGGCACCTTGCCCGCAGATAGCTGCTCGGTGTAGTAGAGCGGGTAGATATCGGTGTAGCAGGCGTCGCGGAACTGGCCGGTGAAGGTGTTCCAGCCGCCGCCTGAGCTGCACGGCAGCTTCTGGGCGTAGCCGAGCAGGGCGGCCAGCGCGGACGCCGCGACGCCCGCGCCGATATACGCCGGATACCTTCTCCGCACTAGTGCTGCACCCCCGCGGCTCTCCGTCGTCCCTGACGCTACCGCGAGCTTGCCGCGCGCCGGCGCCGGCGACGACGGGAGGCGCTGGCCCACAGCAGCGGGCCGGGCAGCACGGCCAGCCCGCCGGCCGCCAGGCCGGCCTTGGTGCTGCCGGCTGTCGCTGCCGCGGTGCCGTTGCCCTGCCCGGTGCTGGAGCTGGTGCAGGTGGGATCGCCCGGGAACTGGCAGGTCGGCGACGGCGACGGCGTCGTGCCGCCGGTGCCCGGGGTGGCGCAGTTCTGCTGCCCCTGGTACGAGCAGGTCGGCGACGGCGTGGCCGTGTCGGTGCTGGTGCTGCAGCCGTCAACGAACTGCTCGCCGCTGTAGGAGCAGGTGGGCGTGGGCGTCCCGCCGCCGGCGCCGGTCGTGCAGTTCTGCTGCCCCGGGTAAGAGCAGGCCGGGGTGGGCGTCGGGGTCGGCGTCGGGGTTGGGCAGGCCTTGCCGTTGATCTTCTTCTTCTGGCCGTTGACAACGCAGGTGACGGTGGGCTTCGGCTTGGCGATCTTGCCGATCTGGTTCCACGTCGCGCCGCTGAAGACCGGGTTCTGGAAGTTCTCCGTCGGCAGGTTGGCGAACTCGGCCTGCGCGAAGGTGTTCCAGATCTTGGCTGGCCAGTAACCACCGAAGCCGCCGCCGCTCAGCGGGACCAGGCTCTCGGTTGAGTTTGGCGACTGATTCTGGGTGAACATGCCGACCACCAGCGAGTACTGCGGGATCGCGCCGATGAAGAAGCCGGCCTTGGAGCTGGTCGTCGTTCCGGTCTTGGCGATGATCTGCCGGTTGCCGAGGCCGTAGGCGGCCGCCGTGCCGGTTCCGTTGACCGTCGTCATCTCCATCGCGTACTGCACCTGGGAGTCCAGCTGCGCGTTGTTGGCCGGGTTAGCCGGGTCGAGCACCCCGTGCGACTCGATGACCGGGGTCTTCTTCGGGCCGTCGGGCGACTGCCAGTACGCGATGACGTGCGCCTGGTTGTAGACGCCGTTGTTGGCGATGGACGACAGCATCGTGGTCTGCTCGTTGACCGTGAGCGAGGCGGTACCGAGCGCGAGGCCTACCTGCCCGAGCTTGTCGGTCAGGCCGGACCCGGCCGGGTAGGTCGCGATGTTGACGCCGAAGTTCTCGGCCATCTTGATCACGTTAGACGTGGTGACCCGGTGGGTGAGGTCGGTGAACGCGGTGTTCGACGACTGGGCGAGCGCATTCTGCACGTTGGTGCCGCCGCCCTTCTTGGGGTCGCCGATCACCTCGCCGCCGTCGTTCTCGACCGCGAAGTAACTCGACTCGCTCGACGGGCAGGACAGCGTGGCGTTGTCGCCGTTCCCGTTGAACACCACGTTGGGCTTGGACAGCGCCATCTGGCTGGTGACGGGCGAGTCGGGCGGCACGCACAGGTACGGGTTCGCGTTCAGCGTGCTCGTCTTGACGTTCATGCCGTCGGCCACCGCGGCGGACAGCACGTACGGCTTGAAGGACGACCCGACCTGCTCGCGCGAGTAGACGGCGGTGTTCAGGTCACAGTCCAGCTTCTTGCACTCGGCGACGGACATGCTCTGCCCGGGGCCCGGGTACATGGCGAGGATCTGGCCGTTCTTCGGATCCTGGAGCTCGGCCCCGATCCGGATATAGGACGGGAACTCCGCCCCCGGCGTGGCCTTGATCGCGGCGATGTTGGCGTCGACCGCCTTGTAAAGCTGGGATTCCATGGAGTGGCTAATGGTCGTCACCACCGTGAGGCCGCCGGTCTCCAGCTGCTGCTGCGAGACCTTGTCCGGCCCGGTCAGCTCGTTTTCCACCACGCTCAGGATGTACGGCGCCCACGGGTCGCTGGTGTTGGCGGTGATGGACGCCCCGCCGCTGGCCGCGCCGGCCTTGTCGGTCAGCAGGGTGGGGAACTTCATCGAGTCAGCCTGAGCCTGGGTCAGGTCGTTGGTCTTCACCATTCCGTTGAGCACGTAGTGCCAGCGGGCTACCAGGTCCGAGCGGTAGGCGGGCAGCGGGTAGTTGGACGGCTGCTGGATGATCGCCGCGATGACCGCGTCCTGCGCGACGCTGAGCTGGGTGACCGGCTTGCCGAAGTAGGTCTTGGCCGCCGCCGCGACGCCGTAGGAGTTCTCGCCCAGGTAGATCAGGTTCGCGTAGTTGGTCAGGATCCACTGCTTGGACTTGGTCTTGGACAGCTTCTGGGCGATGAAGATCTCCTTGACCTTCCGGCTGACCGTCTGCTGCACCCCCACGCCGTCGTAGTAGTTCTTGACGAACTGCTGGGTCAGGGTGGAGCCGCCCGACAGGCTGCCGCCGCCGCCGGTCACGTCGTCGTAGGCGGCGCGGAGGATGCCGGTCGGTGAGATGCCGCCCTCGGTCCAGAACGACCGGTCCTCGGCCGCGATCACCGCGTCCTGCAGGTTCCTCGGGATCTCGTTGAACGTCAGGTCCTGCCGGTTGACCTGGCCAATGGTGCCGAGGACGGTCTTGCCGTCGCTGTAGTAAATGGTCGTGTTCTGGTAGTTGGCGCTGGCCAGCGCGGCCGGGATGGTGGCGCTGCTGGCCATGTACTGGTAGACACCGAACAGGCAGAGCACGAAGAAGACGGCGATCCCGCCAGTTACCGCGAGCGCCTTCTTCCAGGTCCAGTGGCGCCACCAGCTCCCCTTGCGCTTGCCCGGCCGGCCCTGCGGGCCGCGCGGGCCGCCAGGCCGGCCAGGACCACCGGGGCCGCCAGGCACGCCGGGGCCGCCAGGCACGCCGGGGCCGCCAGTCCAGCCGGGACCACCGGGACCACCGGGGTTAACCGGGCCGGCAGGACCGCCACCGTAGCCACCGGGAACACCGGGCCCCTGCGGGGTAAAACCGCCGCCGTAGCCGCCCGCTCCCGCGCCCGCGCCGGGCCCGTACGGGCCCGGGTCGGCGGGCTGGCCGGGCCAGGCGTTAGCGGCCGGCGCCGGGTGCCCGCCCGGAGGGGTGGAACCGCCCGGTGAGTTCTGCCAGCCCGAGCCGTCGGACCAGTAGCTGTAGCCGGGGTCCTCGCGGTGCGCGCTGCTGGCCGGCGGGACCGGGTTCTGCACCCCGGTGTCGTAGTTGGCGTCGACCGAGGAGTCGCGCCAGAAGCCGTCGTTCTCCCACCCCTCGGGCGCGGGGTATCTGGCACCACCGCCCGCTTCCTGCCCGTCAGCTCCCCGTCCACCTTCGGGCCGATACTGAGACCCGTCAAAGTCGTTGCTACTCACACGTCCTCGCAGTGGCTTTGAGCGAGCCGTTGTGGCCCGACCCCGGCTGGGATATCGTTCAGGCCTCTCAGGCACGCTCGTGGCTGAAAATGCAGAGCCTCGTCCCGCCGACCCCACACGTTACCTGCTGGTGCGGGCCGCCCAGGCGCAGTGAACTCTTTTTCCTGCGCCGCCCCGGCCGGTCAGGCCGCCTGGCCCGGGAGACAGGAAGAGCAGTTCAGTTCGGACGCGCGCGGCGGCGGCGAGCAGGCGGCTCACCGGTGCCGAGCACGTACGACGTGGCGAGGTGGTTCCAGCCACAACTTTGACAGACCTCGACCACATAGACCCTGAATTCGCCGTATTCGGCCGCCATCTCTGTCAATTCGGGCGTTCGCTTGACCCGTCCCGCGTACTGTCCGAGTTCGTCTCCGTACACATAGGTGACGTGCGTGACGTTCGCCTTACGGCAGATCGGACAGCGCTCCTCGGTGGGCTCGCCGTGGTACTTGGCCGCGCGGATCAGGTACGGGTTCGCGTCACAGGCGTCCGACACGGTGGTGCGGCCCGAGCGAACCGAGGCCAGCGCGGCCCGGCGGGCCAGTGCGTAGTCCACCACCGAGCGGCGAGCAGTGATACCTGCCATGTCACTCAGGGTACGACGGAACCCGCGCCGCCTTCGAGACCAGTTCGCAACCTAACCCCTGTCTTACTGGTGAACAGCCCGCTGGTGAACAGCCGGTTGCCCGGCGGCGACCGGTGTCCTATGCTGAAGATCACATGCCCGATATATCGAACCGAGATATCGGGAAGAGATATCGTCTAGATACAACGAACCCTACCCACCGACCGGGGGGATGCCGTGGGCCGGAACCGGACCGCCGTCCTTGAGTTCGCCGTCCTCGGGCTGCTGCACCGGGCCCCGATGCACGGCTACGAGCTCAGCAAGCAGCTGAACATGCTGCTCGGCACGTTCCGCGCGCTCTCCTACGGCACTCTCTACCCCTGCCTGACCAAGCTGTTCAAGGAAGGCCTGATCGCCAAGGAAGGCGACGTGCCGCCGCCGGACAGCGCGGCCCGGCCCGGCCGGGCGCCCGGCCGGTCGAAGATCGTCTACCGGCTGACCGCCGAGGGCAAGGAGCGGTTCGAGGACCAGCTCATCAACTCGGGGCCGGCCGCCTGGGACGACGACGAGTTCGGCGTCCACTTCGCGTTCTTCGGCCAGACCCGGGCCGACATCCGGCTGCGGATCCTCGAGGGCAGGCGGAGCCGACTCGAAGACCGGCTTGAAGGACTGCGCGCGGCGCTCGCGCGCACCCGTGAGCGGGTGGACAGCTACACCCTCGAGCTGCAACGACACGGGCTCGAAGCGGTGGAGCGAGATGTCCGCTGGCTGAATGAGCTGATCGCCGAGGAACGGCGGTCAGAGGCAACCGGTGCCGCCGGCGGAATCGGCCCGCAGGCGGACCAGGCTGAGATAAATCCCGGTATAGATCGCGGAAGCGAGAAGGAGTCATCCTGATGGGTGCTGTGCCCGCTAAAACAGTGCGCGTCGCCATCGTGGGGGTGGGCAACTGCGCGAGCTCGCTCGTCCAGGGCCTCGAGTACTACAAGGACGCTGCCGACGACGCCCGGGTCCCGGGCCTGATGCACGTCCGCTTTGGCGGCTATCACGTGTCCGACGTCGAGGTGGTCGCCGCCTTTGACGTCGACGCCAAGAAGGTTGGGCTCGACCTCTCCGAGGCGATCTTCGCCAGCGAGAACAACACGATCAAGTTCGCTGACGTCCCCCCGACCGGGGTGATCGTGCAGCGCGGCCACACCTACGACGGCCTCGGCGAGTACTACCGGGAGATCATCACCGAGTCGGACGAGCCGACCGTGGACGTGGTCGCCACCCTCCGGGAGGCCCGGGCCGACGTGCTCGTCTGCTACCTGCCGGTCGGCTCCGAGGAGGCGGACCGGTTCTACGCCCAGTGCGCCATCGACGCCGGGGTCGGCTTCGTCAACGCCCTCCCGGTGTTCATCGCGTCCGACCCGGTCTGGGCCAAGAAGTTCGCCGACGCGGGCGTGCCGATCGTCGGCGACGACATCAAGTCACAGGTCGGCGCCACCATCACGCACCGGGTGCTGGCCAAGCTGTTCGAGGACCGCGGCGTCGAGCTGCTGCGCACCTACCAGCTCAACGTCGGCGGCAACATGGACTTCATGAACATGCTGGAGCGCACCCGGCTGGAGTCGAAGAAGATCTCCAAGACTCAGTCGGTCACCTCCCAGATCCCGCACGAGATGGCAAAGGCCGACGTGCACATCGGCCCGTCCGACCACGTGCCGTGGCTGGACGACCGCAAGCTCGCCTTCGTCCGCCTGGAAGGCAAGTCGTTCGGCGACGTGCCGCTCAGCCTGGAGTACAAGCTCGAGGTGTGGGACTCGCCGAACTCGGCCGGCGTCATCATCGACGCGCTGCGCGCCTGCAAGATCGCCAAGGACCGCGGCATCGGCGGCCCGGTCATCTCGGCCAGCTCATACTTCATGAAGTCACCGCCGCAGCAGTTCGACGACAGCACCTGCCGTGACCTGGTGGCGAAATTCATCGACGGAGAAGTCGACCGGTAAGCCACCAGAGAGCGCTAAATCGCAGGCCAGACACGCTCTGGCCTGCGATTTTTTGTGTCTAGAGCGGGTAGCCGAGCGTTACCGGGCTACAGTGCGGCCTCGGGAACAGCAATTAAACAGTGGGGAGCTCAAATGCGAATTAGCGCCATTCTGGCCTCGGCTGCCGTCGCCTCGGCCCCGCTGGCCGCGGTCGGCCTCGCCACCGCCTCCCACGCGTCGACCCCGGTCACCGCGACCGCCGTCACCAAGGTC
>Ga0265338_10001782_pt1 | contig 33949 bp, 22 predicted proteins | sample 42126metaG_FD_193579 | JGI IMG/M metagenome (GOLD analysis project Ga0265338, IMG submission 193579) | Rhizosphere microbial communities from Carex aquatilis grown in University of Washington, Seatle, WA, United States - 4-21-26 metaG | ecosystem: Host-associated > Plants > Roots > Rhizosphere...
AGCATGTTTGCGTCGAATCTGTTCGGCGAGGACCTCAAGAAGCTGATCCCCGTCATCGACACCGACGGCAGCGACTCGGGGCAGTTCGACAACGTGCTCGAGCTCCTGGTGCTCGCGGGGCGATCGCTGCCGCACGCGATCATGATGATGATCCCGGAGCCGTGGTCGAACCACGAGTCGATGTCGGCCGAGAAGAAGGCGTTCTACGAGTTTCACGGCTGCCTGATGGAGCCGTGGGACGGCCCGGCCTCGGTCGCGTTCACGGACGGCGTTCGCATCGGCGCGGTGCTCGACCGCAACGGCCTGCGCCCGTCGCGCTACTACGTCACCAAGGATGGCCTGGTCGTGATGGCGTCCGAGGTCGGCGTGCTCGACATCCCCGCCGATCGCGTGCTGGAGAAGGGGCGCTTGCAGCCGGGGCGCATGTTCCTGGTCGACACGGCGCAAGGACGCATCATCTCCGACGACGAGATCAAGCATCAGATCGCGTCGGCGGCGCCGTACGGCGAGTGGCTGAAGGAAAACCTGGTCTCGCTGTCGGAGCTGCCGGCGCCGCCGACGGTGCATGCGCCCGATCACGAGGCCGTGCTGCGCCGCCAGGAGACGTTCGGCTACACCACCGAGGACCTCAAGGTTCTCGTGGCGCCGATGGCCGTCGACGGCGTCGAGCCGACCGGCTCGATGGGCAATGATGCTCCGCTCGCCGTGCTGTCGGAGCGGCCGCAGTTGCTCTACAACTACTTCAAGCAACTGTTCGCGCAGGTGACCAACCCGCCGGTCGACGCCATCCGCGAAGAGTTGATCATGGCCGTCGATACGGCGATTGGCCCCGAGGGTAACCTGCTCGAGCCGACGCCGGCCTCGGCGCGGCAGATCACGTTGCCCACGCCGGTGCTGCGCAACGCAGAGCTGGAAAAGCTGCGACACCTGAACGGCGTCAATGGCTCGCACGGCTTCAAGAGCATCACGGTGCCGATGCTGTTCAAGCTCGCCGAGGGGGCCGACGGGCTCAAGCGCGCCATCGAGGAGCTGCGCAAGCGTTGCAGTGATGCCATCGCCAGCGGGCACAACATCATCATCATTTCCGACCGCGGCCACGACCACGACAACGCGCCGATCCCGGCCTTGCTCGCGGTGTCGGCGGTCCAGCACCACCTGCTGCGCGAGGGGTCGCGCACGCGCGTGGGCCTGGTCGTCGAGACCGGCGAGCCGCGCGAGGTGCACCACTTCTGCCTGCTGCTGGGCTACGGCGCGAGCGCGATCAACCCGTATCTCGCGTTCGAGACGATCCACGACCTGACCCGCGCGGGCGGGCTGCTCGCCGGCGGTGACCCCGACAAGGCCGAGCAGAAGTTCGTCAAGGCCGTCGGCAAGGGCATCGTCAAGGTCTGCTCGAAGATGGGGATCTCGACCATCCAGAGCTACCACGGCGCGCAGGTGTTCGAGGCGATCGGGCTCAACAGCGACTTCATCGCCGAGTACTTCACCTGGACGGCGTCGCGCATCGCCGGCATTGGCCTCCACGAGGTCGCCGCCGAGGTGCGCCTGCGCCATCATCGCGCGTTCCCCGATCGACCGCTGCCGACGCACACGCTGGATCCCGGCGGGCAGTACCAGTACCGCCGCGACGGCGAGTTCCACCTGTTCAACCCGGAGAGCATCCACAAGCTGCAGTACGCCTGCCGCAGCGGCAACTACTCCGTCTACAAGGAGTACGCGAAGCTGGTCGACGATCAGGCCAAGCACCTTTGCACGCTGCGCGGGCTGATGGAGCTCGATTCGCATCGCCCGCCGGTGCCGATCGAAGAGGTCGAGTCGGTCGAGGATCTGGTCAAGCGCTTCAAGACTGGCGCGATGTCGTACGGATCGATCAGCAGCGAGGCGCACGAGACGCTGGCGATCGCGATGAACCGCATCGGCGGCAAGAGCAACACCGGCGAAGGCGGCGAGGATCCGGCGCGCTACGTCCTCGACGAGAACGGCGACTCGCGCAACAGCGCGATCAAGCAGGTGGCCTCCGGGCGCTTCGGCGTCACCAGCGACTACCTGGTCCACGCGCAGGAGCTGCAGATCAAGATGGCGCAGGGCGCGAAGCCCGGCGAGGGCGGGCAGTTGCCCGGGTCCAAGGTCTATCCCTGGATCGCCAAGGTGCGGCACGCGACGCCGGGCGTGGGCTTGATCTCGCCGCCGCCTCACCACGACATCTACTCGATCGAGGATCTGGCGCAGCTGATCCACGATCTCAAGAACGCGAATAGCGATGCGCGCATCAGCGTCAAGCTGGTCGCCGAGGTCGGCGTGGGCACCGTCGCCGCCGGCGTCGCCAAGGCGCACGCGGACGTCATCCTGATCAGCGGCCACGACGGCGGCACGGGCGCGTCGCCGCTGACCAGCATCAAGCACGCGGGCATCCCGTGGGAGCTCGGCCTGGCGGAGACGCAGCAGGTGCTCGTGCTCAACAACCTGCGCAGCCGCGTCGCCGTCGAGACCGACGGCCAGCTCAAGACCGGGCGCGACGTCATCATCGCGGCGCTGCTCGGCGCCGAGGAGTTCGGCTTCGCGACCGCGCCGCTGGTCGCCGTCGGCTGCATCCTGATGCGCGTCTGCCACCTCAACACCTGCCCGGTCGGCATCGCGACGCAGGATCCGAAGTTGCGCAAGAAGTTCGGCGGCGACGCCCAGCACGTCGTGAACTTCATGCGCTTCGTCGCGCAGGAGGTGCGCGAGCTGATGGCCGAGCTCGGTTTCCGCACGATCCCCGAGATGGTCGGCCACACCGAGGCGATCGCCATGCGCAAGGCGGTCGACCACTGGAAGGCGCGCGGGCTCGACTTCTCGAAGATCCTGTACCAGCCCGACGTCGGGCCGGACGTGGGCCGCTATTGCCAGATCAGCCAGGACCACGGCCTCGACGCCGCGCTCGACAACACGACGCTGCTGGCGCTGTGCAAGCCGGCGCTGGAAGAGCGCAAGCCGGTCAAGGCGACGCTGCCGATCAAGAACGTCAACCGCGTCGTCGGGACGATCGTCGGCAGCCAGCTGACGCGCAAGTACGGGCCGGGGGGCCTGCCCGACGACACGATTCAGCTGCACTTCCAGGGATCGGCGGGCCAGAGCTTCGGCGCGTTCATTCCGCGCGGCATGACGCTGACGCTGGAAGGTGACTCGAACGACTACCTCGGCAAGGGGCTGTCGGGTGGAAAGATCATCGTGTTTCCGCCGGCGGCGGCGACCTTCGTCGCCGAGGAGAACGTCATCATCGGCAACGTGGCCTTCTACGGCGCCACCGGCGGCGAAGGCTACATCCGCGGCACCGCGGGCGAGCGCTTCTGCGTGCGCAACAGCGGCGCCTCGGCGGTCGTCGAGGGCGTGGGCGACCACGGTTGCGAATACATGACCGGCGGACGCGTCGTGGTGCTCGGTCCGACCGGACGCAACTTTGCCGCCGGCATGTCGGGCGGCGTGGCGTACATCCTCGACGAGGCTGCCAGCTTCGCCCGCAACTGCAACAAGGAGATGGTCAGCCTGGCCAAGCTCGAGGACGCGGAGGAGATCAACCAGGTACACGGCATGATCTTCCGGCACGCGCAGTTCACGGGCAGCAAGCGCGCGCAGGAGATCCTGGCGACCTGGAACAACTGGGTGCCGTACTTCGTACGCGTGATGCCGAACGACTACAAACGAGTGCTCGAGGCGCAGAAGAAGATGCGTGAGACCGGCCTGTCGGCGGAAGAGGCCGAGATGGCCGCCTTCGAGCTCAATTCGCACGACGTCGCCCGACTGGGAGGCAAGTAAGCAGAGCCAATGGGCAAGGTGACCGGGTTCATGGAGTTCGAGCGGGTTTTGCCCCGCTCAATCGATCCCAAGGAGCGCGTCGGCAACTGGCGGGAGTTTCACGACCATCTCCCCGAGAAGACGCTGCGCGAGCAGGGCGCGCGTTGCATGGATTGCGGCGTTCCGTTCTGCCATACCGGCAAGCTGCTGGAAGGCGGCGCGTCGGGCTGTCCGATCAACAACCTGATTCCCGAGTGGAATGACCTGGTCTACCGCGGTCAGTGGCGCGAAGCGCTGGCGCGGCTGCACAAGACCAACAACTTCCCCGAGTGGACCGGACGCGTCTGCCCCGCGCCGTGCGAGGGGTCGTGCGTGCTCGGCATCAGCGAGCCGGCGGTCACCATCAAGAGCATCGAGTGCGCGATCGTCGACCGCGGCTTCGCCGAGGGTTGGATCGTCCCCGAGCCGCCGCTGTCACGCAGCGGGAAAAAGGTCGCGGTGGTCGGGTCGGGCCCAGCGGGCCTGGCGTGCGCGGCGCAGCTGAACCGCGCGGGCCACAAGGTGACGGTGTTCGAGCGTGACGATCGCATCGGGGGCTTGCTGATGTACGGCATCCCGCCGATGAAGCTGGAGAAGGACATCGTCGATCGGCGCGTGAAGCTGCTCGCCGAGGAAGGTGTCGAGTTCGTCACCAGCACCGAGGTGGGCAAGACCTATCCGACCAAGTCGCTGCTCAAGGACTTCGACGCCGCGGTGTTGTGCGGCGGCGCGACGCGCGCGCGCGACCTGCCGGTCGAGGGGCGCGGCCTCAAGGGCGTGCACTTCGCCATGGAGTTCCTGCTCAAGAGCTGCAAGAGCCTGCTCGACAGCAACTTCGAGGACGGGCGCTACATCTCGGCCAAGGGCAAGCACGTCATCGTGATCGGCGGCGGCGACACCGGCACCGACTGCGTCGGCACCTCGCTGCGCCACGGCTGCAAGAGCCTGGTGCAGTTCGAGATCATGGCGCGCCCGCCCGACGATCGTGCGGCCGACAACCCGTGGCCGCAGTGGCCGCGCCTCTACAAGATGGACTACGGCCAGGAAGAGGCGGCGGCGCTGTTCGGCGGCGACCCGCGCACCTACCGTGTCGTCACCAAGCGCTTCGAGGGCGACGCGCAGGGCCATATCAAGGCGCTGCACACCGTGCAGATCGAGTGGGTCAAGGGCGACAGCGGGCGCGTGACGATGAAAGAGGTCCCCGGCAGCGAGAAGGTCTGGCCGGCCGACCTGGTGCTGCTGGCCATGGGTTTCCTCGGTCCCGAGAAAGAGGGGATGCTCGCCGAGCTGGGCGTGAAGCTCGACGAGCGCACCAACGTTCTCGTCGACGCCAACAAGCAGACCAGCGTGCCCGGCATCTTCGCGGCCGGCGACATGGCGCGCGGCCAGTCGCTGATCGTCTGGGCGATTCAGGAAGGCCGCGCCGCCGCTCGCGGCGTCGACCAGTTCCTGATGGGCGAGACGCTCTTACCGTAGCGCATCGGTTGCGCGGGAGGGCAAGCCCTTCCGCGGAAGTCGCAAAATTCGCCGCAATTGACCGCGGGGACGGTCCGAAGCTATGGTGCCCTCACTTTGGCGTCCCCCGCTCCGGTCGCCCTGCCCACCGTCACCACGGCAGGGACCAATTCGAAGTATTTCGCGCCCCTGGCGGTGCTCACCACGCTGTTTTTCATGTGGGGGTTCATCACCTGCCTGAACGACATCATCATCCCGCACCTGAAGGCGGTCTTCGAGCTCAACTACGCGCAGGCGATGTTGATCCAGTTCGCCTTCTTCACCGCCTACTTCGTGATGTCGCTGCCGTCCGGACTGATCGTCAACAAGCTCGGCTACAAGAACGGCATCATCATGGGGCTGGTCACCGCGGGGATCGGCTGCTTGCTGTTCTACCCGGCGGCCGGCGCCCGTTCGTATCCGCTGTTCTTGCTGGCTCTCTTCATTCTCGCGTCGGGCATCACACTGTTGCAGGTTGCTGCAAATCCCTTCGTCGCGATCCTGGGCAAGCCGGAAACCGCCTCGAGCCGGCTCACGATGACGCAGGCTCTGAATTCGCTGGGTACGACCATCGCGCCGATCTTCGGCTCGCTGATCATCCTCTCGACCGTGGTGAAGAGCCCGGCCGAGATCAAGCAGCTGTCGCCGGCCGCCGCGGATGCTTATCGACTGGCCGAGGCGAACTCGGTCCAGACCCCCTACGTCGGATTGGCGATCGCGTTGATCGTGCTCGCCATCGCGATCGCCTTCTTCAAGCTGCCGAAGATCGACGCCGCGTCGGGCGGCGCTGACGATGCCGCGCACGCTGCCTCCGAACAGCATCGGAGCGCGTGGAGCTATCGTCATCTGGTGCTGGGGGCGGTCGGCATCTTCGTGTACGTCGGCGCCGAGGTCGCGATCGGCAGCTTCCTGGTGAACTACTTCAAGGAGCCGAGCATCGGCGGGCTCGCCGAGGCCGACGGCGCGCACTTCGTCGCCTGGTACTGGGGATTCGCGATGTTCGGCCGGTTCGTCGGTACCGTCACGTTGCGCTTTGTTCAGCCGGGCAAGTTGCTGGCGTTGCACGCCCTCGGCGCGGCGGCGCTGGTCGTGATCACCATGCTGGCTACCGGGCACGTCGCGATGTGGGCGGTCCTGGCGGTCGGACTCTTCAACTCGATCATGTTCCCGACGATCTTCACCATCGCGATCGACGGCCTGGGCAAGCATACCGGCCAGGCTTCGGGCATCTTGTGCATGGCGATCGTCGGTGGCGCGCTGATCCCGGTCATTCAGGGGGCGCTCGCCGACCGCATCGGGATCCATCACTGCTTCGTGATCCCGGTGCTGTGCTACCTGTACATCGCCTGGTACGGCCGGTACGGCCATTCGCCGGCCCACACGAAGCCGGACGTCCTGGCCTCGACGTCGATCTAGCGCTCAGGCATCGCGTCCCAGAACGCGCGCACCAGCGGCGATTGCAGCTTGCGGCGCTGCGTGCAGACCCCGACGCGGAACTCGCCGATCGGTGGCTCGACGTCCAGCGCGCGCACCTCGGTGCGCAACGGGCTCTTGTCCATCACGATGCGCGGCACGATCCCGACGCCGCAGCCGAGGCTGACCAGCGACAGGATCGCCTCGCTGCCCGCGACCTCGCTGTAGATGCGCGGCGCGATCCGCTTGCGGCGGAACCAGCGGTCGGCGTCGGCGCGCGCCAGGCCCGACGCGGGCAAGACGATCGGTAGCTCGGCCCAGGGCAGGGGGCGGCGCGCGACCTGACGCTGCACCTCGCACGGCGACGCCGGCGCGATGAACACGAGCGGCGTGTGCAGTAGGACGCGCGCGGTCAGCGGCGCCGGGACGCGCGCCGGCAGCGCCGCGACCGTGACGTCGACGCGCCCCTCGGCCAGCATCTCCAGCGCGTCGACGGCGTAGCCGGTCTCGAGGCGGATGTGGATGTCGGGGAAGCGCTCGCGGAAGCCGCTCAGGATGCCGGGCAGGAAGCTCTGGCACGCGGTCACCGACGCGAAGAGCGCGATCGTGCCCCGGAGCGTGCCGCCGTCGGCGCCCGAGCTTCCGCGCAGCTCGAGCCTCACCTGGTCCCAGCGATCGACCACGTCGCGCGCGTGGGCCGCGAGGCGCGTCCCTTCGGGCGTCAGGCGCACCGTACGGCGATCGCGCTCGAAGAGGCGGCACCCGACCTCGCGCTCCAGGCGCTGGATCGCGCGCGACAGCGCCGACGGGCTGATGTGGCATTCACGGCTGGTGTGGAGGAAGCGCAAGCTGCGCGACAGGTGCAGGAACAGGCGGAGCGCGTCGTGGTCCATGCGTGCCTGATCGTATTGCGCGTATTGCGAAAATCGCAACAGTGATTTGAAAACAATGCATTTTACGCAATCATCGGATGGGCGTATAGACAGAGCTCCGAACCACCGCCGAACATCCACGCACACTGCCCGGAGGACGCCATGCCCGCCGAATCGCTCAACTTCAGCTCGAAAATCTTCAAGATCGACACCGTGCAGATGAGCGATCGTACGGAGCAGATCGTCAAGGGCGGCCGCCACCTGTTCCCGCTGCTGCCCAAGGCGTTCGCGGGCGTCAAGCAGATCGGCGTCATCGGCTGGGGCTCGCAGGGGCCGGCGCAGGCGCAGAACCTGCGTGACTCGCTCGAGGGCACGGGCATCCGCGTCAAGGTCGGTTTGCGTGGCGGCAGCGAATCGATGGCGCAGGCACGCGCCGCCGGCTTCACCGAGGAGAACGGCACGCTCGGCGAAATGTTCGCAGTCGTGCGCGAGTCGGACATCGTCCTGCTGCTGATCTCCGACGCCGCGCAGGCGGAGCTCTACGGCCGAGTGTTCGAGGCGCTGCGCCCCGGGGCCACGCTGGGCCTGTCGCACGGCTTTCTGCTCGGGCACCTGACCAACGTCGGTGCGAAGTTCCCCGCCAACGTCAACGTGATCGCGGTGTGCCCGAAGGGCATGGGACCGTCGGTGCGCCGCCTGTACGTGCAGGGCAAGGAAGTGAACGGCGCCGGCATCAACGCCAGCTTCGCCGTCCAGCAGGACGTCGACGGCCGCGCCACCGACTACGCGCTCGCCTGGGCGGTCGGGCTCGGGTCGCCGTACACGTTCCAGACCACGCTCGAGTCCGAGTTCAAGTCGGACATCTATGGCGAGCGCGGCATCCTCCTCGGCGCCGTCCACGGCATCATCGAGAGCCTCTACCGGCGCTTCGTGAGCCAGGGGCTGTCCAAGGAAGCGGCGTTCCTGAACTCCGCCGAATCGATCACCGGGCCGATCAACAGCATCATCTCCAAGCAGGGGATCCTGGCGCTCTACGAGAAGCTCGACGCCGCCGGCAAGGCGGAGTTCGAGAAGGCGTACGTGGCGTCGTACCCGGCGGCGCGCGAGATCCTCGCCGAGATCTACGACGAGGTCTCGACCGGCAACGAGATCCGCGGCGTGGTGCTGGCGGGCAACCGTCTGAAGAAGACCCCGATGGGCAAGATCGACGGCACCGAGACCTGGAAGGTCGGCGCCGCCGTGCGCGCGAAGCGCGTCGAGGATCGCATCCCGCTGAACGCGTTCACCGCCGGCGTCTACGTCGCGACGATGATGGCCCAGATCGACATCCTGCTCGACAAGGGTCACCCGTACTCCGAGGCGGCCAACGAGTCGGTGATCGAGTCGGTCGATTCGCTGAACCCGTACATGCACGCACGCGGCGTGGCGTACATGGTCGACAACTGCTCGACCACGGCGCGTCTCGGCTCGCGCAAGTGGGCCCCGCGTTTCGACTACGCGCTGACCGAGCAGGCGTACGTGGCCATCGACGAAGGGACGGCGGGCAATCGCGCGCTGATCGACGCGTTCAAGAGCAACGTGATCCACAAGGTGCTCAAGGTCTGCGGCGAGCTGCGGCCCAGCGTCGACATCTCGGTGAAGTAGGGACGGCCCTCCCGTAGGAGGGCGTACTAAACTTCCTCCGCGTCAAGCCGATGACACGGGTGTGGGGAAGCCGCTCTACGAGCTGATTTACGGCAGCGTCCAGACGCGACCCTTCACGCCGGTCAAGCTCAGCGACCTGCTGGCGTTCTCGCGCGCGCGCAACCAGAACCTGGATGTGACCGGCGTTCTGCTCCACCAGACCGGCGTCTTCGTTCAGGTTCTCGAGGGTGACGAGAAGGTGGTCGCCGCGCTCTACGAACGAATCTCGCGCGATCCGCGTCACAAGAACGTCGCGGTCTTCCGCCGCGGCCCGATTCAGGCGCGCCAGTTTGGAAGCTGGAGCATGGGATTCATCGAGCTCGACGCCACGGCTCTGCGCAACCTCGGCAGCTGGAACCCGATCTTGCAAAAGGGTTCGGCCACGACCCCCCCGAACGCGGAGCGTTTGCGTAGCATTCTCGCGACCTTTCGCTGATCGCGCCCGCCGTTCGCCACGCGCGGCCGGAAAAGAAACCGCGCCCTGTCGCATAGGCGCCGCGCCGTTCGTCCTTGAAGGGGATGGAACGCACTCAGAAGTCCGGGTTTGACACGACGGGATCCGTGGTCTATCTCCCGCCGGGCGGGTCCGCGTCGAGCGCCGGCCTCGACGGACGGCCCACGAGGCTTGACAGTCGTTATTCAAATTTGAATACTACGCCCCGCTGGTTCGTCGTTCGCGCACGGGAGGACTGACTCATGGCAGCGATCGTCTCGGTCAAGGATGCGGTCAAGAACTACACGCTGGGCAAGGTCGTCGTTCCGGCGCTCCGGGGCATCTCCCTGGAGGTGCGCGGTGGCGAGTTCCTGTCGATCGCCGGTCCGTCGGGCAGCGGCAAGACCACGCTGCTCAACCTGATCGGCTGCGTCGACACGCCGACGTCGGGCACGGTCGAGGTCGCGGGCAAGGACACGCGCCAGCTCTCGGAGCGCGCGCTCACCGATCTGCGCTTGCACACGATCGGGTTCATCTTCCAGAGCTTCAACCTGGTCTCGGTGCTGAGCGTGCTGCAGAACATCGAGCTGCCGTTGCTGCTCCAGCGCGAGCTCGGCACCGCGGACCGGCGCAAGCGGGTGATGACGCTGCTCGAGCGCGTCGGCATCCGCGAGTACGCCAGCCACCGCCCGAGCGAGCTGTCCGGCGGCCAGCGCCAGCGCGTCGCGATCGCGCGCGCGCTGGTGGCGCGGCCGCAGCTGGTGCTCGCCGACGAGCCGACCGCGAACCTCGACTCGGTCACCGGCCAGAACATCCTCGACCTGATGAAGGAGCTGAACCGCACCGAGGGCACGACCTTCATCTTCTCGACGCACGACCAAAAAGTCATGGCCAACGCCAGCTCGATCGTGCGGCTGGCCGACGGCAAGTTCGTCGATCGCATCTCACCCAGGGACGCCGGCGTCCACCCCGCCAGCGCGCCGGCCTGACCATGGCTCAGCGTCGCCTCTCCGCCTGGATCGACACCTTCGGCGTCGTCGCGCAGATCGCGTTCCGCAATCTGTTCGCGAGCCGCCTGAAGACGATCATCGTCGGCGGCATCATCTTCTTCGGCGCGCTGCTGGTCGTCGCCGGCAACTCGCTGCTCGACAGCCTCGACGCGTCGATGAGCCGCAGCGTGATCGGCAGCGTCGCCGGTCACATCCAGGTGTATTCGGACAAGTCCAAGGACGGGCTCGAGGTCATGGGCAGCATGACCATGGGCGATCAGGATCTCACGCCGCTCGACGACTTCGCGAAGGTGCGCCAGACGCTGATGACGGTGCCCAACGTCAAGGCGGTGGTGCCGATGGGGATCAGCGGCGCGCTCGTGACGTCTGGTAACACCATCGACCTGGCGCTCGGCAAGCTGCGCGACGCGTACCGCAAGCGCCTGGCGGGGGGCCTGTCAGCGCCCGAGAGCGCGATGCTGGACCGGCAGATCGAGGCCGAAAAAGGTCACGTCCGCCAGATCGTGGTGCTGCTGCAAGGCGACCTCAAGAACTTGAAGGCGGTCGCCGACGCGCGTGCGATCAGCGCCGACGACGCCGAGGCGGTCAATCGCGCCGCCTCCGAGGCGTTCTGGGCCGGGTTCGACAAGGATCCGCTCGGCTCGCTGGAGTTCCTCGAGAATCGCATCGCGACGCAGGCCGCGGACGCCGACCTGCTCTTCATCCGCTACGTCGGCACCGACCTCGACAGCTTCGGCAAGGCGTTCGATCGCATGCAGATCGTCGACGGCACGGCGGTGCCGGCCGGCAAGCGCGGCTTCCTGTTCTCGAAGTTCGTCTACGAAGATCAGCTCAAGCTCAAGAGCGCGCACCGCCTGGATCAGATCAAGGACTCGCGCGACGGGCGCGGCTCGCTGATCGCCAAGGATCTCGATCTGCAGCGGCTGGTGCGCGAGAACGTCGCGCAGGTGCGCGAGGTGATGTTGCAGCTCGACGCGCTCAAGACCGCCGACTTCCGCGCCAAGCTGCAAAAGGAGCTGGGCAGCACCAACGCCGACGTGGGCGCGCTGCTGGCGTCGTTCTTCGACACCGACGACCAGAGCTTCGATCGCCGGTACGCGTTCTTCTACCGCGAGCTGGCGCCCGCGCTGGAGCTGTATCGCATCCGCATCGGCGACACGCTGACCATCAAGGCGTTCACGCGCAGCGGCTACGTGCAGTCGGTGAACCTGCACGTCTACGGCACGTTCCAGTTCCAGGGCCTGGAGAAGTCGACGCTGGCGGGCGCGCTGAACCTGATGGACCTGGTCTCGTTTCGCGAGCTCTACGGCTTCATGACCGCGGACAAGCTGCGAGAGATCGAGCAGCTGCAGAAAGCGGCCGGCGCGCACGAGGTGAGCCGCGAGAACGCCGAGGCGGAGCTGTTCGGAACCAAGCAGACCAAGGACGATACCGAGGTCAAACCGGCGGACAAGGGCGGCGCCAAGGCCGGCGCGCAGCCGCACGGCAAGCACGTCGTCGCCGACGCGACGCCCGGCGTCTCGCCGGAGATCCCCGAGCTGGCGGCCGGCCTGGGCCAGCGCCTGCGGCGCGAAGATCTGGTCGACCGTGTCTACGCGCCGGGCGAGACCCAGCGCGGCGTCGTGCTCAACGCCGCGGTGATCCTGAAAGATCCGAAGCTGATCCCGCAGACCATGAAGGCGATCGAGGACGCGGGCAAGCGCGACGGCTTGCCGCTCAAGGCGATCTCCTGGCAGAAGGCGTCGGGGATCATCGGCCAGTTCATCATGCTGGCGCGCATCGTCCTTTACGTCGCCATCCTGATCATCTTCGTGATCGCGCTCGTCATCATCAACAACGCCCTGGTGATGGCGACGCTCGAGCGCGTGAAAGAGATCGGCACGCTGCGCGCGATCGGTGCGCAGCGCCGGTTCATCCTCGCGATGCTGGTGATCGAGGCGATGGTGGTCGGTCTGATCTTCGGCGCGATCGGCGCCGGCGTCGGCGCGGTCCTGGTTGCGATCGTCGGCAAGATCGGCGTGCCCGCGAAGTCGGACATCTGGTTCTTCTTCTTCTCGGGCCCGCGGCTGCATCCCTTCCTCGGCACGACCAACCTGATCGTCGCCTTCGTCGCGGTCCTGCTGGTGAGCGCGTTCTCGAGCTTCTATCCTGCCTGGCTGGCGATGCGGGTCACGCCACGCCAGGCGATGTCCGAGGAGGAGTAACGGTCATGTCCAAGCTCTTCGTCGATCTCAACCTCGCCCTGCGCAGCCTGATCCAGCACAGTCGGCGCGCGCTGTTCCTCGGCACCGCGATCGGTTCGGTGACGGCGCTGCTGATCCTGCTCAACGGCCTGTCGACCGGCATCCGCGAAACGATGATCGATACGGCGACCACGCTGAGCAGCGGCCACCTGAACGTCGGCGGCTTCTACAAGGTCACCGCGGGGCAGGCGGCGCCGGTCGTCACCGACTACCAGCACGCGCTGGACGTCGCGACGAAGTCGCTGCCCGAGATGGCGTTCGCCGTCGAGCGCGGGCGCGGCTGGGCGAAGCTGGTGTCGGACACCGGCTCGATGCAGGTCGGCATCAGCGGCGTCGACATCCAGACGGAGCCGCGCATTCCCCAGGTCTTGCAGATCACCAGCGGCAAGCTCGCGGACCTCGCCGAGCCGGGCACGATCCTGATCTTCGAGAACCAGGCCGAAAAGTTGAACGCCAAGGTTGGCGACGCGCTGACGATCTCGGCGCCCACCACGCGCGGCGCGAACAACACCATCGACGTGCGCGTCGTCGCGATCGCGCGCGGTATCGGCCTGCTCAGCATGTGGAACACCTACGTGCCGATGTCCAGCCTGCGCACGCTCTATCAGCTGAACCAGAACGCGACCGGCGTCATCCAGATCATGCTCAAGGAGAAGTACGTGCCGCGGATCCCCGAGCTGGCGGCGCGGCTGCGCTCCGATCTGGAGAAAGCCGGCTTCCGCGTGATGACGCCCGACCCGCGCGCGTTCTGGATGAAATTTCAGTCGGTCGCGCGCGAGGACTGGACCGGACAGAAGCTGGACGTCACCAGCTGGGAAGACGAGCTGTCGTTCATGATGTGGACGCTGCAGGCGCTGCAGGGGTTGACCTTCATCCTGATCACCATCCTGATCGCGATCGTGGTCATCGGCATCATGAACACGATGTGGATCGCGATCCGCGAGCGCACGCGCGAGATCGGCACGCTGCGCGCGATCGGCATGCAGCGGGGCGGCGTGGTCTGGATGTTCCTGCTCGAGTCGCTGATGCTCGGCTTTCTCGGCACGGTGGTCGGCGCGGCGCTGGGGTTCGCGGTGGCCACGGGGCTGAATGCGCTCCACATCCACGTGCCGATCTCGGTGCAGCTGTTCCTGATGTCCGATCACCTGCACCTGGCGGTTCACCCGGGCGCGATTGTGCGCGCGATGATCCTGATTACCGTCATCACGGGCGCGGCGGCGCTGTACCCGGCGCTGCGCGCGGCGCGGTTGAAGCCGGTGACCGCGATGCAACACTTCGGCTGAACAAATCACAGTTCTTAACTGGTCTTGGATGTCATTTGGATCGAGGATCGAACGCATGCTGACTTCACGCGGGCCGAGGATTCGGGCGTTCGCCGTCGCGGCGCTGATGCTGACGTGGGGCGGGACGCGTGCTGCGCACGCGGCGCTGAGCAACGCCCAGATGGTCGAGTTCTTGAAGCAGGTCGACGAGCGCCAGCACAACAACGGTGATTGGCGCGCGAACGCGTACATCGAGCAAAAAGAGAAGGACAAGGTCGACGTCGTCTACGAGACGCTGTACTTCCGTAGCTCGCAGGATCAGAAGTTCATGATCCTGTTCACCAAGCCGAAGTCGTCGGCGGGGCAGGGGTACCTGCGCATCGATCAAAACCTGTGGTTCTACGATCCCAGCGTCGGGAAGTGGGAACGCCGCACGGAGCGCGAGCGCATCGGCGGCACGAACTCGCGGCGCTCGGACTTCGACGAATCGCGGCTGGCCGAGGAGTACGATCCCAGCGACGAGGGCGAGGAGAAGCTGGGCGCCTACACCGCGCAGAAGCTCATTCTCAAGGGGAAGCCGGGGCTGGATCTCGCGTTCCCGATGGTGCGCATCTGGATCGACAAGGACACCAAGAACGTGCTCAAGCGCCAGGAATATGCGCTGTCGGGCAAGCTGCTGCGCACCTCCTACTATCCAAAGTGGAAAAAGGTCTTCAGCGAGTCGAAGAACGCGGAGGTGTGGTACCCGCAAGAGATCCGCTTCTTCGACGAGGTGGAGAAGGCGAACTCGACGCTGATCCTGATCCGCGCCGTCGACCTCCACCCTCTGGAGGCGAATCTGTTCACCAAGGCGTGGCTCGAGAGCAAGAGCCGGTGACGTCCACCTGGGGCGCGGCGATCGCCAGCGCGCTCGCGCTCTTCTTCTTACCGGCGCTCGTCCACGCGCAGGACAAGCGCCCGTCCGAAGACGAGATGTTCGGCGGCGCATCGACGCCAGCCCCGACGCCGCCGCCTGCCGCCGCGGGCGGCGCGCAGCCTCCGCCCAGCACCTCGGGCGAGCCCGCTTCACCCATCTCCGTTCCGCCCGGCGCCGCCGCGTCGACGGTTGCGCCGCAGGTACCGCCGGGCTCCACCGTCGACCGCGACGAGGCGCTGCTCGGCAACCCGGCGACGGGGCCGCAGCTCAGCGCCGACGTCGCGCCCGAGAACCCGCTCACCATCGGCGGCCAGCTCTATCTGCGCGCGCAGAGCACCGCGCTCCAGCACACCTACCCCGACAAATGGACCCTGGCGTCGCCGAACCTGCTCGACACGTACTTCGACGCACGCCCCAACGAGCGCGTGCGCGCCTTCATCCGCGGCCGCGTCAGCTACGATCCGACGGCGCCGCCGACGGGAACGTCGATGCCCGTCGCCGGCAGCCAGACCACCGCCTCGGGCGGCGCGCTCGCCGGCAGCTCGGCGACCGGCTTCTCCACGTTCAACGCTTCACGCGGCCCCAACGCCGTCCTCGATCAGATGTGGATCTCGTTCGACATCGAGCACAAGGTCTTCGTCACCGCCGGCAAGCAACACGTGAAATGGGGCACCGGCCGCTTCTGGACGCCGACCGACTATCTCCACCCCATCAAGCGCAACCCGCTGGACGTGTTCGACGCGCGCCCGGGTACGAGCATGCTCAAGCTGCATTTCCCGTGGGAGGCGCGCGCCTGGAACTTCTACGCGTTCGGAGTCTACGAAGACCCCAACCTCGCCACCAACACGCTGGGCCAGATCGCCGGCGCGGGCCGCGCTGAGTTCGTCGAAGGCCCGGCCGAGCTGGGGCTCGACTTTCTCGCGAAGCGGGGACAGCAGCCGCGCGCCGGCGTCGACTTCTCGATCGGCGTCGGTGACTTCGACCTCTACGCCGACATCGGGATCCGCGACGGCCGAGACTTCCCGATCGTGACCTTCGTCGGTGTCGATCCGACGTGCCCGACCGATCTGTCCCGGCAATACCACGTCACCACCGCCAGCGGCGTGAAGACGCAGGCCGTGGGCGGATTCACCTGGGCGCGCAAATACAACGACAACGACGTGTTCAACCTCGGCGGCGAGTACTTCTATAACTCCGTCGGCTACTCGGATCCGGCGATCTACCCGGGGTTGTTCTTCAACGACTCCGGACAACCGCAGCTCAACTTCTTCTACACCGGCAAACACTACGCGGCGTTGTTCGCGTCGTTGCCCGCGCCGTACTCGTGGAACTACACGACGTTCACGCTGTCGACGATCGGCAACCTCTCGGACAAGTCATTCGTGACCCGTCTCGATTACTCGGTGACCTTGCTGACTCACCTGACATTCGAGGCGTTCGTCGCCGGTCACTACGGTCACCTCGGCGGCGAATTCCGCCTGGGCGTCGACATTCCGCCGCAAATGCTGTGCAACCCCGACGGCACGCCTAACGGGGTCGTCATCCCCGAGGTCAAAGTCAGCGCGCCAATCGTCGACCTTGGGATCGCCCTGCGGTTGGCGATCTAGCTCCGATCGCCTCTAGATCTCGTACTTCTTGAGCTTCTCGTAGAGCGTCGACGCCGCAATCCCCAACAGCTTCGCCGCCTGCACCTTGTTGCCGTGGGTTTGAGCCAGCGTTTGCTTGATGGCCGCCTGCTCGATGACCGCCAGCGTCTGACCGCCGAGGGGAAAGCGATCGAGCAGCGACTGCTCCGACGCGGGCGCGACGAAGCGCAGGTGCTTCGGCTCGAGAACGCCTTCCTCCGCGAACGCCAGCGCGCAGGCCAGCGTGTTCTTCAGCTCGCGCACGTTGCCCGGCCAGCGGTGCGCGCGCAGCGCTTGCAACGTCTCGTCGGCGACGCGAATCTCCGGCCGCCCCAGATCCGCGAGCAGCTGTGGAATCAGCGCCGGCAGATCCTCGAGGCGATCGCGCAGCGGCGGCAGGTGGATCACCGCGGCGCCGAGACGGAAGTACAGGTCCGATCGAAACTGCTTGGCCGCGACCAGCGCCGCCAGATCGCGGTTGGTCGCCGATATGATGCGGACGTCGAGCTGGCGATCGCGCGTGCCGCCCACGCGGCGCACCGAACGATCGTCGAGCACGCGCAGCAGACGCGGCTGCAGATCCAGCGGCAGCTCACCGATCTCGTCGAGAAACAGCGTGCCGCCGCGCGCGCGCTCGAATGCGCCCGGGTGCTCCGCGTGCGCACCGGTGAACGCGCCACGCTCGTGCCCGAACAGCTCGCTCTCGACCAGGTTCGCGGGCACCGCGCCGCAATCGAACACGATGAACGGCCCGTCGGGCCGCAGGCTGGTGTCGTGGATGGCGTGCGCGAGCACGTCCTTGCCCGTGCCGGTCTCGCCGATCAGCGTGACCGTGACGTTGCTGGGCGCGAGGCCCTTCACCGCGCCGAAGACTTCGTCCATCGCGGCGGAGTTCGCCGCGATGCGACCGAGTTGACGTGCCGTGTCGGTTGGCATCATCGGGATGCGTGGTCGCTCTTCTAGGTTCGATCGAGATCCGCCGGTCGTGCGACGAAAAGAGCTAACGCTCTGTCCGGTCGCCTTTCCGGACGGAATTGGCATCCGCGCCAACACCGCCCCTGTCTCCATACCCATGTCCGTGCCTATAGCAGTATTCCACCCCCCATTGTTGTGACGATTCCGCATCCAATCGAGCCGTCTCTGTTACTTGCTTACGAGTGACCGGAAATCGAATACGAGCGGCGCAAAACGAAAGGGAGGCAAGCCCCGGGCGGGGCGTTGCCTCCCTCATGACCGAAACGGTCGACTGACTTACGTTGCTAGGTGAGGATCACGAGTCGGTTTACAGGCCCGACGGGCAGCCGCGGAGACGCGTCACCGTCGACGGCACCTGAACGAAGTTGCGGTTCAGGATGATCGGGTCGATGTTCGCGGGGTTGCTCTCGAAGGTGACGAGCGAGTTCTCGTCCGCGGTGGCCGCCGCGAAGCCGGTGATCGAGTTCATCCACAGCTTGCGCGAGATGGGATAGACCGGCGTCGCGCCCGCGATGACCAGGTTCTGGATGTTCTGCGTGGTCGGCGGGATGCCCTCGATGCGGAAGGCGAAGTTCTGCAACGTCGCCGAGTCAACCGCCTCACGGCCGGCGAAGCCGATCGTGCAGCTGTTGGCCTTCACGAGGCAGCCGATCTGGACGGTCGAATCGAACAGGCGACAGTTGGCGACCGTCGGCACGCTACCGTGTTGCGTGGTGTTGTTGGTCGTGTGCAGACGATAGAACGCGCTGACGACACGGGCCTGGCGAACGGTCGACAGCGTGATGCTGCTGTTGACGTAGTTGTCGCGCAGGTAGTGGCCGGTGACGTCGACGGGGTGCAGGTTGTACGCGCGCACGTCCTGGACACCGCTCGGGTTCGGGTTCAGCCGGTCCTGGTAGCAGTTGAAGTTGTGGCCGTTGGGCGAGTTCGGATCAACCTTGTACGGCATCACGCAGGGCTGGTGCGTGCCGTTCGGACAGAGCGCCGTCGAGCCGTGCAACAGATCCGGCGAAACGAAGTCCGCCGCGACCTTGGGACCGACGCCCGGCGGATCGAGGGCATCGCAGGGCACCGGAGCACCGGTGGTGGGATCGCCGAAGTACGCCTGTTGCGGCGTGAGATAGTTCGCGGGCAGGGTGACCGGCAGGACCAGGCCCAGGCAGAGGCGCGTCCCCGGGGCATAGGGCGAGGGAAGCAGAGCGGGCCCCGCCTGGGTCGGGTCGTGGCCGAGCTCCTGCTGGACCTGCGACTCGGCGGTGGCCGTCGCCGTGGTGAGCACCGGATCCGGAAGGATGCCCGGCTCATTGGAGTTCGAGTGGTCCGTCGGGACGATCGGGATGCCGCTGCCCGCCGGGTTCTGCAGGTTGCAGGCCGTGTCGGCGTTGTTGCCGCCGAACGCGGGAACCAGGTTGCTGACCTGCTCGAGACCGAAGCGGTTGCCGCTCACGACCGAGAGGTCGGCGGCGCGCCGGATCGGATCCAGGTCGAGGTAGTCCGAGTCGCCCTTGTTCAGCGGGCGCTCGCCGGCGTTGCAGAACGGGTTGACGAGCGCGGCGCGGTCCGGCTCCGGCAGGTTGCCGGTGGTGAACTTGGTCGGGTTGGCGATGGTGAGCAGGCCGACCAGGCTGTCGAACGTGTCGGTCGTTCCCGAGAGGTCATCGCGGCGGAACGCGTGGCGGAGCGAGGTGCAGGTGCCCGTGCGGCAGGTGTGCGTCGGCGACACGTCCTGGAAGATGTTCCCGTAGGTGTTGACGAGCGCGACTCGGACCGGGTTCAGGCAGTTGATGCGGGCCGGGTTCCGGCGACCGACAACGGCGGGGTTGCCGCACTTGTTGTTCGGATAGCAGACCTCGCCAGGAAAGCCGGCGGTGGCGCAGGCCGCGTCGCCGCTCGTCTCGTTCGGCGGCGCGACGTAGACGCAGGCGCCGTCGGCGGCGGCGAACGTCTGGGCGTTGGCGGTGTGATTCTGGCCGCCGTAGACCAGGGCCAGAACCTCCTTCCAGCTGGCGAACGTGTACTGCCCGGCCGTGGCGCAGCCGTCGTTCGCGCCGCAACCCGGGACGTTCAGCGTGACGCCGCCCGAGATGGTATCCGAGCAGTCGTCAGCCGTTGACGGGGTCAGAGTCAGGCTGTCTCCGGCAACCTGGTTGGCGCCCACGATCGCGATGCCGTCGAGGCCGATCAGCAGCTGTTGCGAGCTCGCCGTGCACAGCGTGCTCGTGATTTCGCGCGACATCGGCGAGATGTGCTGCGTGCCGCCGACCATCGCCGACTCGCCGGCGCCCGAGCCGCCGCCGAGATAGGTGATGACCGCGGTCAGCCCAGCGGCCGAGATCGCGTCCTTGGTAACGTCTTCGAGAGTGTCCGATCCGCGGAGCTGCAGCTGCGCGAACGCGTTGGACGCGCCCCCGACGCCGAGCACCAGGAAAGTCGCTCCTGCGAGGCCCTTCTTCAATCTCATCCTCATGGAAAATCCTCCGATTGATCTCTTTTTGAGTAGCGAGCGTGCCCGCTCTTCGGGCGGTTCACGCGCCGCTAAGCCACTGGCAAAGCACAGGCCACTCGCGAGGACCGCGCGCGCGACATTCGTCATCCGCGCTTTCACGAGATATTTCGAACTCATCCACGTGACGAGCGCGCGTCGTCATCGCGGTCGTCACGCGCCCGACACCAAGTCGACATCCGGTTCTCAGAGAACACTTCCGATTATCGAAGAGCGCCCGCAAGCCGTTGCGACCGATCTGCAAGCAACGCGCACATTTCGAAATCCGGAGCGATCATTCCGATTATCGAACAGCCGGCGTCTCTTCGTTGTCGCCACCGTTGGTATTTCCCGTCGCTGTTCAGGGTGAAGAGCACGGAATCAACCGACATTTCTCGTGGCCCCGTGCGGAGGGCTCCTTGGCCCGAACATTGATAGGGCAATCGATCGTTCGACGAGCATGTCGACACAACACTTGTGAATTTCAATTTGGAGGACCGCACAATGATTCGAACACACGCAGGAAAGGCAGCATTTCTCTTTGCCGCGGCCGCGCTGGGAGCCGGCGCCGCGATAGTCGGCTGCTCGCACCACGCAGGCCCGTCGGAGGACGTCGGCGCAGTGACCGTCGCGTTGACGCTCTCGCCGGGCGTGATCGTCAACACCGTCAGCTACTCGATCACCGGCAACGGCATCACGGCCATCACCGGCACGATCGACGTGACCAACTCGGCCCACGCGACCGCGCTGGTCACCGGGATCGCCCCCGGCAATGGTTACCTGCTCTCGATGGACGCGACCTCGACCGACGGGAAGACGACCTGTCACGGTCAGACGACCTTCAACTCGGTCGCTGGCCAGACGGCTTCGGCCACCGTGGTTCTGCAGTGCCGTGGTCCCGGTGGCGTCACCACCGGCACGGTCGCCATCAACGGCCGTCTCGACAACTGCCCGTTCATCACCGGCTTCTCGGCGAGCGCGCTCGAGGCGACCGTGGGCAGCTCGGTCAACATCGCCGTGAGCGCGACCGACTTCGACGCGGCCGACACCATCACGTACACCTGGACGGCCACGCCTGCTGGCGTCGGCACGGTGGCGGCTCCGGGCTCGGCGAACACCATGTTCACTTGCGCCGCGGTCGGCGCGACGTCGCTCTCGATCGCGATCTCGGACGGCGTTTGCGGTGACAGCCTCAGCAACATCATCCCGATCAACTGCACCGCGGCCCCCCTGGGCGGCACCGGCGGCGTGACCGGTACCGGCGGCGTGGCTGGCAACCCGGGCACTGGCGGCGTGGCTGGCAACCCGGGCACCGGCGGCGTGGCTGGCAACCCGGGCACTGGCGGCGTGGCTGGCAACCCGGGCACCGGCGGCGTGGCTGGCAACCCGGGCACCGGCGGCTCGCCCCAGGCCTGCGCGGAGCCGGTCAGCGGCAACGCGACGGCTTGCTGCGCTTGCAGCACCGACCCGAACAACTGCTCACTCGCTCCGAACCCGACCGGAACGGACGGCTGCGAGGGCCTTTCGGATCCGAATGACAAGGCGCTCTGCTTTGCAGTGGCCCAGTGCTACTCGGCTCCGACCCACCCCGGCAACACGGTCAGCCCGGGCGCCTGCACCACGTCGGGCGATGCGACGCGCTGCTTCTGCGGCAACAGCGGCACCGCGTGCTTCGCGATGGCGGGCGCGGCCAACGGTCCGTGCACGGCTCAGGTCATCGCGGCCGCCAAGACCAGCGATCCGGCCACCATCCAGGGTCTGTTCAATAGCTCGGCCTCGCCGCTCGGCCGCGCGTTCAACCTGATCGCGTGCCAGGGCATCTTCTGCTCCGCCGAGTGCGCCATCCAGTAACCGCTGGCTAGTCAAGCCAGAGCAGTCATTGAGGCGGACGCCGGTGCTTGTGCGCCGGCGTCCGTTTCCTTTTATCGGTCTTGTCACACGAAAATCCGGCGAGCCGTGGTTCGCTGGAGCGGGAGCGAGCTGATGATCGGTCGAGGCACACGCAGAGCTGGTTCTTTGGTTTGGCTGGCGGTGCTGGCAGCGGGGATCGCCGCCGGTCTGGGGGTGTCCGCTTGCGGGCCGCGTACGTACCCGCTGCGCGACACGCCGGTGACGTTCGTGAACGCCGATGGAGCGGTCGAGATCGGCGTGGGACTGGACCAATGCCCCGTGCTGACGTTCAACGTCTCTCCGTCCGAAGGCGCGCCCACCCAGCCGTTCGAGGTCGACGGAGCCGCGTCCGATCCCGACAACGATCAACTCACGATGTCCCTGCACGCGGATTCCGGCAAGTTCTCGGTGACGAACCAGCTGCCGTCGACGTTCACCTGCACGACCCCTGGCCTGGTCACGATCACCGTGACGGTCAGCGACGGTTCTTGTCAGACCATGAAGTCCACGACGATCTTCTGCCTGGGCACGCACCCCACCGACGGCGGTGGCGACGGCGCCAACGGCCCAGCCCCCCAGGACGGCGGCGCGGGCGGCGACGGCTCGACCAGCGGCGAGGGCGGCACGACGGTCGTCACCAACACTTGCCCCAACGAGCTGCCGAGCGGTGGTGGGGATGGCGGGGTTTGCGCGGACTGCACGAACAACAACTGCTCTCTGCAACCGAGCCCCGACGGCACCGACGGCTGCTGTGGGTTGTCGAGCGCGGCCGATCAGTTGCTGTGCATCGCCGCGGCGCAGTGCTTCACCAACAGCAAGTGCACCACCAGCGGCGATCCGACTCAGTGCTTCTGCGGTAACAGCGGCACGGACTGTTTCGTCGTCCCGAATGCGGCCAATGGCCCGTGCGTCGCGCAAGTCGTCGCCGCCGCGAAACAGAAGGACCCGGCGACGATCATGTCCTTCTTTACCAGCTCCGCCTCCCCGCTCGGCCGCGCCGTCAACCTCCTGGGTTGTCGCGGCTCCTTCTGCAGCATGGAGTGCGGCGTCCGCTGAAACGGCGTGAGCCCACGGGCTGAGAGTCGAGCAGGGGGGCGCGTATGGCCCGACCCGCTACGGAAGCAACTGGCACTCGTTGTAAGCCGGCCCGACCACGGTCGCTTGGCCGCTGCCCAAGGTGTTGTCCAGATGGGTAAACACGCTCATGCCCGCGGCGATCGCACCGCGCAGTGACCAGCGAACGGCGTTGTCGGCCTGCACCTGGGCCTGATCCGCCGAGGAGGCGTATGTCCACAAGGGCTTTCCGTTCGCGAACAGCTCGGGCGGACAATCCGGCATGTGCATCTTGGTGCGGATGTCCTTGTCGGCGAGATAGGTGGCGCCGGCCGGCTCCGGAGCCCTCAAGCAGGCCGGGTAGTAGTTGATGGGATGGGCGTCGTCGCCGTAGGCGGTGTGGACGCCCACCTGCACGACCATGTTGTGATCCAGCACAGGCGCGTCTGCCGGATACGCGTCGGCGTAGTACAGGTCATTCAGCTCGACGCTATAAGTGCCATCGGTGTTCGCCGTCGCCGAGTAAACCCGGACCACCGAGGGGCTGAATCCCGTACACATGGCCAGCCACATTTCTTTGTCTTCATTCTTGGTGATGAACGGCGCGTCGGGCGTGTTGAAGGGCGGGTAGTCATTCGGTTGGATACCGCGCAAGAATTCCGTGTATCTGCGATTCTGGTAGGATCCGAAGTAGCCATTCGGGTCCGGTAGAACGACGGAGCAAAGACCCTTGGCCAGATTGAGCATATTGGCGGTCGCCTGATTGGAGCCCGGCAAATACCCGAGGTTTTCCCGCGACTCTCCAAAGATCTTCGTCGCCTCGACCAGGTGAATGATGTCCTGGGGGATTCTCTTCAGTGTCCCGCCCAGTGTCATCCACGCCATGTATCGCGGGGCCCAGCTGAGCGCGACGTTGATGTCGGGCATGATCGTTCCCACGCTCCCGAACGTCCTCAGCAGATTGGCGCCGGGCGAGGCCTCGGGGCCGAAAAGGCCAACCCGGAAGTTTGCGGGAATGGCATCGCCATCCGATGAAGCGGACAGCGCGTCCGCTTGCAAGCCACGACCGTCGGCCTTGGGACCGTGGCAGTTGAAGCAGATGTGGCGATAGAGCATCGCGCCCGGCGCGCCCATGTAGACCGGCGCGTTCGGATCCGGGTTCGTCACGTTCATCCAGGCCGGGCGGCTGGCGCCGGTGAAGCTGCCCGCGACGGGCATCGAGGCCAGCTTCTGCTGGCACTCGGGCTTGGTTTGCCACAAACCGTACGGTAGCGGCGTGCTCGCGAACTGCCGCAATAGAGGCGAAAACTGCTGCGCGGCTTCGGCGATAGCGTCGGCGAGAACGCGACGCGATTCCACGAGATCGTCGGTGAGGGTGAACCCTCCGGCCGGCAGCGCCGTATCCGGCTGCCCCTCTACCAGGATGGTCTCCCAATCTGCGCGGCGCGGAGTCCACGGAGGCGGCGAATCGGTCGGGTCGTAGGGGTAAAAGTGACTGTGATAGGGGACGCCGATCGCCGGCTGGAGGTAGTCGCGAGGGTTGCGAGGGTCGCGCGGCGGCAGGGCGCCGTAGACGTAGCCGCCATTCGACGCGATCGGATTCGGCTTGAATTGCGGCGAAGATTCCGGCGTGATCGGATCGAGGATGTCCGGGCTCAGCACCGTCTCGCAGTAGTTATAGCGGACGCCGCCGTGGTACTCGTCGAGCCGCGATTGGGCAGCGACCAAAGCATCGGCGTAACCCGGGTCGTCGTACATCACCGGCTGATACGGCTGCGGGCTCGCATCGTAGGTCGGGGGATAGACGATCGGGTCGGCCTCACTCTTCCGTGGCAGCGCCACCGGCAGGGCGTCCTCGCGGATATCGGGGAGTAGTCGCGCTGCGGGCAGCCCGACCATCCAGTCGCCCATGATGCGGGGAACGCGGCAATCGAAGCCGAAGGTGTTCATCGGCATGCGCGGGAACGGCACATAGTCGTCGAAGTACGGGAAGGGTGTGTCGACGTTCCGGTAGATCAAGGCCCGCCAAGGCGCGGCCACGAACGAATACCCGGCGCGCCGCGTACCGCAATAGACTTGCAAGGACGGATCATTGTCCGCGTTCTCGCAGGTATCGATTCCTCCGCTCAGGGAGTCGAACTTTGGTGTCCAGGTCTGCTCGGTCGGAGTCCCATTGGCGGGGCTCGCAGAGATGGTGTTGCCGTTGTCCATGCGCCGCAGCTCGATGTCCGTGACCGGGTAGTCACGTAACGATGGCGTGAAGTATGGAAGCGGGATGTTGCCGTTGGCGCCGCGGAACCGGATCGGGCTCGTCTTGTCGAAAGCCATCTCGAAGATGCCGCCGTCGTCCCCGCTGCTGGGCATGAATTGAAGGGTGCTCAGCTCCGGCTTGGTCACGATGGGCAACCCGCGCGGGTTGTGGCAATGCGCGCAGTTGCCGACCATGTACGCCTGCGCGTTGAGCTCGGCCTGCGTGCGCGGCTTGCGCGCGCCCTCCGACTCCTCCAGCGGCAGCACATCGGTCGGCGACGTCATCCCCGAGATCACGCCGTAGTCGATCAATCGCTGCAGCTGGGTCAGCTCGTCGTCGCCGGTGGCTTCGTAGGTGCCGCCGGCCGCGTTCTCGCGGCGCGCGACCTGCAACGGAAAGAAGCCGAGGACGAAGTTGTTCGACGGGCTGCCCTCGTGGCACTGGATGCAGCGCAGCCGTCCGGGGATCGCGTAGTGCTGCTCCAGCCCCGGGACAGCCGCGACGGCGGCCGCGACCGCGTCGTCGAAGTCCGCGCCGGGCGGGGTGCTGTTGACGATCTCCTCGTAGCTGAGCTCGTCCGTCATGTACGTGCGCAGCTGGTCGGCGAAGACCGTGCCGTCGCGGTAGCGCAGGTTCCCGAGCGTCGCCGTCGACTCGTCTTCGCTCCACACGTAGGTGCCGAAGAGCGCGTTCTGCGTCGCGGTTCCGTCGGGCGCCACGCCATCCGGACGCGCGACGATGAGGCGCGTTTCCATCTTGCGGTTCCGGAGCGCGCCGGTCTTGTCGGTGACCTTGCGAAAGAACGTCTTGTAAAAGCGGGTGTTCGGAGGAATGTCGAACGACTGCGTCGCCTTGTCGAAGCGGATCGTCTGGCCCTTGGGCACGCGGATGTGGCGCAGCTTGCCTGAGCCCGCCGACCACAGCGGGTAGGTCGGCACATAGGCGACGACGCCGGTGGCGGCCAGCGTCTGCGAGTCAAACGTCGTCAGGTCGGTATCAGCCAGATTCTCCGGCAGCTCGGTTGCGGTGGCGAAGAACTCATCTTTGGACTCCATCATCCCCGAGGTGCTCATCTGGTAAGCGGCCTGATTGGGGATACACGTGCCGAGATTCGTCATCGCCGCGGCCATGTCGGGCGTGAAGCCGTAGTTGCCTCCCGACGTACTGACCATCCCGGTGTCGTACGCGAAGGAATCGGCGGGCCGTCCCTGGTCGAGCCAAGCGCGCAGGTACTTGGCCAGCTCGACCACGGGATCGTCGGACGCGCGCATCGAGTAGGGTTTTCCCCCGGGAGGCGGCGGCATGTAGAACGACGGGTCGTCCGAGACAATGTGGACGTACCAGGTTTCGTCGAAGGTGGTGGCGAAGCTCTGCTCATCGGTGTGATGGCCGCCGTTGGTCGCGGCGACGTGGCACATGCCGCACACGCTGTTGAAGCGCTCGAACAGATCCGAGGTCTCGACCGTGATGACGCTGGTCGCGGTCGCGGGCATGATTCCCATCAGATCCGCGCGCGGTGTCAGATCCTCCGAAGCGCGCGCGGGAGTGCACGCCGGCTTGACGGTGACCGGCGTGGTCGGCGGCGAGACGTCGCCCGCGAACGATCCTCCGCGCGGTGCCGGCACCGCGCCGTTGTCGCAGGCGCCCAGAAATCCAGCTGCCGCCGTTGCGATCGCGACAGTTATCCACAGGCGTCCCGCGAGCTTGTCCGTGTCACGACCCCGACCCCAACTCAACCGCGCGCGTTTCATCGGAAGCGGCGCCAGTATACGGGTGGCGATCGGTCGTTCAATGGCAGGGATGCCGCGCGCAATACATTTGCGCGCCCGTGTCCAATCCGACACCGAAACGTCAACAGCGGCCGTGCGCGCGGTTGTTATAACGGCGCCCACCATGAAGAATCGGCCTGATGTTGGTGGCAAGGATGTGACGCGGAGAGCGCGCGCGCGTACGAGCGCGGTGCTGCGCCGATTCTCAACGATGCTCTCCCTGTCGTTGCTCGCACTGCCGGCTCTGCAGGTGCGCGCGCTCGCCCAGCCGGCGTCGGCGCCTGCGGGCGCGCCGGTCGCGCCACAGCCGGGCGCGGTGCCGGATCCGTCCCAGGAGCGGGGCGCCGATGGTCAGCTCTCGAGCAAGTTCAAGATCAACGATGCCGACCCCGAGTCGAGCATCCCCGACGACAAGACCAAGAACGCGAACCCGATGGAGTTCGGATACTTGTTGCAGGACCTGCTGGTCCGCGCGGAAGAGGCCAAAAAGGACAAGAACTACCAGGCGGTGATTCGCTACTATCGCGCGGTCGCCAAAGGTGTCCCCGATCGCGCCAAGGGCTGGGGCAAGCTTTGCGAGGCGTACGAAGTCGTCCACGATCGCGAACGCGCGATCCGTTCCTGCAAGTACGCGATCGAGCGCGACGGCGCCGAATCCGGCGACTTCGTTCGCTACGTCGGCCTCATCGTCTCGAAGCCCGACGACCTGACCGCCGACGAGCGCAAGGAGCTGACCGGTGTGCTCGGGCATCTGGAAAATGATCCGAGCGCCAACGTCACCTTCCGTCACCTGCAGTGCCAGGTCGGCGTCAAGGAACACGACAGCGCGATGCTCGAGGCCTGCACCGCCGCGCTGGAAAAGCTCGCGCCCGACGATCCCAAGACGGTGATCTTCAAGTGGTCGCTGGCAATGATGAAAGGCCGGACGGACGAGGCTGGCAAGCTGGTCGAGCGCGCGCGCGATCTCGGTGTGCTCGCGGAGGCGGTGGAACGCATGCAGAACCTGACGACGCCGGGCGGCCGCCGCCACCGGGGGACCTGGGCGGCGGTCGGCGCGTGCGCGGGGCTCGCGTTCGCGGCCGCGATCCTCTGGCTCACGCGCAAGACGCGCCGCGTGGCGCGCGCCGCCTGACGCCGGCGTTATCATCAGCAACGCCTCAACGGCGGCGAGACGCGCCTGTCGCGCGCAGTGACGGTCAATGCGCGTGTGCGATCTGCAGCGTCCCCAGAACGTAGTGCACGCTGGACCAGCCGTCGCAAAGTACGGTACCGATCGTGCGCTGACCCTCGGGCCAGGTCGACGTGTCGATGTGCGTGCTGAACGATCCGCTCCGATCCATCTTCAACAGCGCATTGCCGAACGTGAGAACGCCCACGACCGGATCGCCGTCGGCGTCGTCGACCACCGCGGTGACGTCGAGGGTTGCGTCCGCCGTCGACACGTCGCCGTAGAGCTGAATGCGCGCGGGCGTGTTTCCGGGCGGCATCAAGCCCTTGACGGCGTTGTTGTCGACCCAGTTCTTGATGGTTTGCCACTCCCAGTCGGCCAGGTACGGCGCCGGCTCGGGCGGCATCTGCGGCCGCGTGGTGGCGCGATCGGGGGTCGTGGTGATCGCGGTCCACATTGCGCCCGCCATCCCGTGCGCGAGTGGCAGGTTCGGAGCCAGCACCTGCGCCGCCTCGCCGCACAGCTCGGGCGTCATGTCGTAAAAGTCGAAGCGGTTGCCCGCGCCCGTGACGTTCGCGGTTGCGCCGTGACAGGAGCTGCACTCGGCGCGCACGATCGGCTGGACGTCGGCCCAGGTCGGGTTCGCCGGCGCGGTGGGCGCGCACGCGAGCCCGAGCAGCGCGATCGAACCGATCGCGCCCAACGCGGTCTTCATCGTCACGGCCCGCCTCCGTCGCCGCCGTCCGCGTCCGTGCCGCCGTCGCCGGCATCGGGCGGCGGCGTGCCGCTGTCGATGAACGTGATCGACGCGTCGACCGGCGCGCTGCCGATCGGCGCCGGCAGGCCGTCCGGCGTGCGGCGCGCACCGTCGAGGATCCACCGTTCGACGAGCGCGATGTCCGCTTCGGGCAGCGGTCGATCCGGCGGCATGCGCGGCGCGCCACGCGCGCGCAACATGTTGACGAGCCGCGATTCGTCGGGGTCGTACGCGACCACCAGCGGGCGGTTCGGGTGCGCGCACACGACCGTGCCGTCGACGGTCTCGCAGCCCTGAGCGGGCGTACCGTCGGGGTTCACGACCCAGATGGTCAGCGCCGTCAGGCTGGTGTAGCCGTGATCGGGCGTGGAGAAGTCGAGCCCGGCGACCGCGGTGGCGCGGCTGTGGCAGCTCACGGTGGCGCAGCTCTGCTGAAAGATCGCCGGCGACAGGTAGTTCCAGGTGGCCGGCCGATCGTCGGTCGTTCCGCAGCTGCTCGCCAGCGCGGTTCCGGCCAGAACGCCCATCATCAATCGCCAGTCGCGCATCAGAAGAAATAGTGGGCTTGGGTGAAGAGGGTCTTCGTCGCCGGCTGGCCCATCGGAAAATCGAGGCGCCCCATCACCTGCAGCTCGCAGTGCGGGTAGGGGAACCAGCCCAGGAGCGCAGTGCTCGCCGTGCGCCCCGCGCCGCGAACCGCCAGGTCCTCCTGGTTCAGCTCCTCGAGCAGGGTGACCATCACACCCTTGATGGGAAACGTCGACAGCCCCGCGAGCCCGATCAGCTGATCGCGGCTGGCGCCGTCGAACGACAGGTGCACCAGATCCGCCTCGGCCAGGAACAGCGTGCGCAACAGACCGAGGTAGTACTTGCCGACGCCGCCGGTGATGTAGCGGGTCATGCCGGGACCGGTCGCGATTTTCAATTGCGCGCCCCATGCGCCGGTTTGATTGAGGAATCGGCGCTCGTAGTAGCCGGCCACTCCACTCTCGTCGCTGCCGATGTGGCGGACAAAGTCGGGCGCGAACGCCGTGACGTGCGCTTCCCACTGATCGCTGATATAGCCGCCCGAAGCGTTGTACGACTCTTCGAGCTGATTGAAGCCCAGGTCGCGACGGATATAGGTGATGTGCTCGGCGAGCCGCAGCCCGAACGGCGCGAAGAAGCGCCCCACGCGCGCGTAGAAGCCGACGGGGTCCGGCTGCCACATCAGCCAGTGCTCGCGTGAGATGAACTCCGACGTCGAGACCGGTTGAAAGCTCTGCGACGGCACCATCGTGTCGCTGTCGGAGCGCACCTGACCGCGTAAGCCCGCGGTCACATACAATGAAAACGCATGGAAGGCGACACGGGCCTCGGCGTCGGCCTGCATGGGAAACGCGGCCAGCGTCGGACCGTTCGGGTCCTGCACGTCCTGGGACACGAGCGCGCCGCGCAGATCGGCGCCCAGCGCCAGCCAGCTGGGCAATTGCGCCTTGCCGTGCAACAACATGCCGTCGCCTTCGAACGTCGACAGCTCGTCGCCGTTCTCCATGCGGCCATAACCATTGGGCAATCCACCGCCCGCCGGCGCGAAATGGCACTGGTTGCACCGAACGGCGCCACTGCTGAGCTGCCATTGCGGATAGGCCACGGCGCGCGCCGGCCACGCGAACACCGCGGCGGCGAGCAAACCAATCCCTCCCAAGACGACGACGCTCTTCATTACCGGGCGCCGCCCACCTCTACCTCACGCAGGCTCGTCCGGCTGTGACGGAAGCGCAAAGCCTCCGCTAACGGACCGCAAATCAAGTTTGAATCAGCCCCGCCAGGATCGGGTCGTGCTTCAGGCGCTTGAGCGCTCGTTGTTCGATCTGGCGCACCCGATGAACGTGCAGATCCAGGCGCGCGGCCACCTCCTGCAGGTTGCAGGGCTCGCCGTCGATCCCGAAGCGCAGCGACAGCACCTCGCGCTCTCGCGCTCTCAGCTTGGCGAGCGCGCCGCGGATGGCCCCGACCAGGAGGCGCGCCTGGAGGAGATCCTCGGGTGACCGTCCCGCCTCCTCGTCGGAGAGGCGATCGATGAGCGGCACCTCATCGCTCTGGCGCGCGGCCGGTGTGTCCAGCGATACCGGCAGGCCGCGCAGGTCGAGCAGCCGTTCGATACGTGCTGGTGTCGACTCCAGGCGCGCCGCGATCTCCGCCGGCGCGGGCGCGCGCCCGAGGCGCTGTATCAGATCGTGGGTGGTCTGCGCGACCTCGCGCAAGGCCCCGCGCACATGGCTGGGCAGCCGGATCGTACGGCCCTGCTCGGCGACGGCGCGGCCCATCCCCTGGCGAATCCACCACGCGGCGTACGTCGTGAAGCGCACACCACGCGTCTCATCGTAGCGGCGCGACGCCTTGATGAGGCCGATGCTCCCTTCCTGAAGGAGGTCAGTCGTCTCCACGCCGCGATTGGCGAATTGCCGGCCGATCAGCGCGACCAGGCGCAGGTTTTCCTGCACCAGCGCCAGGCGCCGATCGTCGGTGGCGTTGGAAGACGACGATACCATCCCGACACCGGACGATATACCGGGGCCTCTCTTTGCTGCGTCACAGATTGGCGCCAATCCCGAGACGCCGGATTCGTCTGGAATCCAAGCACATCCAGAAAAAAGCCACCCGCTGACGAGAGAAACGCCGGGCCAGCGACTCTAAGTCAGCGAACGGGCCAATTTTCGGGTCGCGGCCCGGGGAGCACGAAAGCCGGACGTCTTGAAATCTCGGTCGAAGTTTCCGTTGATCCCGCTGCACGTCGTCGTTCGAAATCCAGGGGGGCGAATTCGTGCGCGCGGCGTCGTGCTGAGCGGCGCCGCGCGCGGTGTCGCCTACCCGTGCGCCGGTGCATCCGTTAGGCTAGCGGCGCCATGGCCAGACGCAGCGACCCGGCTCGCGCCCTCGACGGAAGTGCCGGCGCATGACCACCGGCCCGCTGCTGGTGTGGGCGCTGGTGGCGAGCAGCGGCCTGCGGGTCGAGACCAGCACGCCCGATGCGCTGTGCCCGGATCTGGGTCAGGTGCGGGCGGCGGCGAGCGCGCGCCTGGGCGACATCGAGGCCGAGGGCGATTGGCGCGCTTCGTATGCCCTGATTCACCGCCCCGACGGGGCCGAGGCGGGCGACGTCGTGCGCCTGGATCTGCACGACCCGAGCGGCCGGCTGCGCCTGCAGCGCGAGCTGCCGCGCGCCGGCGAATCGTGCGCGTCGCTGGCGCAAGCGCTGGTGGTGATCCTCGACGCCTATTTTCGCCATCCGACCGATACCGACGAGCTGGCCGTGGCTGCGGCGTCGCCCGAACCCGCGGCGCGGGCATCGGCGGTCACGCCGGCGCCGCCGCCGTCCGATCGGCTGGTCGCGGATCTGTCGGCGGGGTGGTCAGGCGCGTGGCGCGGCGCCGACCACATGAGCCCGGTGCTCGCGCTCGGAATCCGCGCGGCGCTGTCGCCGCTGTGGTGGGCCGGCGTCGAGGGCAGCTGGCTCACGTCGTCGCAGAGCCAGACCTTCGGCGCCGCGACGGCGAGCGCGCGCAGCTACGGCCTGCGCGGTTTCGTCGCACGCGAGCTCATGCGCCGTGCGGGCGTCGGGTTGCTGGTGGGGCCCGAGGTGCTGGTCGGCCTCGATCACGCCGATGGAGCGATGTTGCTCGACCGCGCTGGGCAGACGCGCCCCTCGTTCGGCGCCGGCTTGCGTGGGCAGTTTCGGCTCCAGCTGGCGCGGCCGCTCTGGCTGTCGGTGGTCTTCGCGCTCGACTACTCGCCTGCCGGCTGGGGCGGGACGCTCCTGATCAAGGACGCGTCGTCGCAGGAGATCGAGGTCTTTCCACCGTCGCGCTTGCGCGTGATGGTGGGGGCGGGGCTTAGCTGGGCGATCTTCTGATGACGACGTCGGGGGCGCGATCGCAGGAAGCACGGCCGCCCGCCGTGCGCGCGCACGCGGCGTTGCCGCCGGAGCCCGTCGCCAGAGGTCCCGAACCCTTCGAGGGTTCCGATCTCGTGGCCCGGTGCGTGGCCGGCGACGGCGCGGCGGCTCACGCGCTCCACGAGAAGTACTACCCGGCGGCGTCGGCTTTCCTGCGCAAGCTGGGCGCGCGGCCCGACGAGATGGAGGACGCCTGCCAGGAGGTCTTTCTGCAGTTCTTTCGCTATCTGCCGTCGTTTCGTGGCGAGGCGCAGATCAAGACCTGGCTCTTCCGCCTGTGCATCAGCGAGGCGCGGCGCTCGCGACGGCGGCGTCGCGTGCGCGCGACGCTCGCGACGCTGCTGGGGCGCGAGATATCACAAGACGCGGCTGTCCCGCCCGCGACCGCGAGCGAGGCGACGTTGCGGCGCCAGGTCGAGACCGGCCTCGATCGTCTGTCGGAAGGCCACCGCCTGGTCTTCGTGCTGCTCGAGATGGAAGGTTTGCCGGCGAATCAGGTCGCGGAGCTCGCGCGCTGCTCGGAGGCGACGGTGTGGCGCCGCGTCGGCGAGGTGCGCCGGCGCTGCCGCGAGATGCTGGGCCTGGCGGGCGATCGCGCGCCCGACGAGGAGTCGACATGAGGCCGCTGCACGACGAGAGCGAGCAGGCGCACCAGCGCATCGCCGACGCCAATCGCGCCTTCGAACCCGCGCCCGGCGAGCAAGCGGAGGCCTGGGCGCGATTGCAGCGCGCGATGCAGCACGGCCGCGGCGCCGAACGCGCGCGGTTCGAGCGTCGACGCGCGCGCCGAGCTCGGTGGCGCTGGCTGGTGGGCGCCGGCGCGGTCGCGACGGCGGCGCTCGCGCTCTGGCTGATCGTGCGCCCGCGGCCGCTCGCGCCGCTCGCGCACGACGTTCCGCCGCT
>Ga0265338_10001783_pt1 | contig 33913 bp, 28 predicted proteins | sample 42126metaG_FD_193579 | JGI IMG/M metagenome (GOLD analysis project Ga0265338, IMG submission 193579) | Rhizosphere microbial communities from Carex aquatilis grown in University of Washington, Seatle, WA, United States - 4-21-26 metaG | ecosystem: Host-associated > Plants > Roots > Rhizosphere...
GCGCGCCGGGCCAATCCACCTTGAACAGCGGGCTGCCGATGTCCGTCACCTTCAGGTTGTACTTCGCCAGGATCCGCTTGGCCTCGGCCAGCTCGTTCGCATCCATGGTAGTCAGGTTCTTGTTCCACATGCCGCGCAGCTCAATCCACTGGAGCCCGAAGTCCCTGGCCACCACCGAGCATGCATGGTCAAAGTCCTGCGAGATCTCGTCATTGATGACCGCCACGCGAAACGGACACGAAGCCGCAAATGCCCGCGCCAATCGCGGCGTAAGCGCAATCGCGGCGCCGGCCGCCGCACCCGCAACAAACTCCCGACGAGACATCCGCATAGAGACAACTCCTCAATCTCGCGCAACTTCAAATTTGGCAACAATCGAGCTAGAGGCTAGAAGCTAGTAGCTGGAAGCCGAGTACGTTTTCGTCTTTCCCGTCCGCGAGTTCGTCACGCTGAAGCTGCCATCCTCCCGCGCCACCACCTTCAAGTACTGCCCATCCGGCGCGCTTGCTCCCTTGGGATTCGCGATCAGTTCCTCCGCCGAATTGTGCGCCGCATCCGAGCCCTCCGCCGTGTGCAGCATCCACAAGTCCTCGAGCCCCGGGCTCGTGTGCACCGTCTCCCACGCCACGGGACTGCCGCCCTTGTGCGTGCCGTTGTTCATGATCGCCAACCTTGGCGCAATGGCCCAAACCAATGCTTTCGAACTCGATTGATCCAACCCATGATGGCTCACGAGGTACAAATCCACGCGCCCGATCCGGTTGTCCGGGCACACCAGCGGAATCTCTTTCGCCTTGGTCAGATCGCCCAGGTCAAGAAAGCGGAATTTGCCGTAGCGCACCAGGATCCCCGCTGAGCGCGGATTCTCGCTCGGGTCCAGCTCCCACTTCGGCTCGCTTGCGCAATACGAGTTCGGCTTTGGCGAGACGCCAGGCACTTTATCGATGTGCTCCCCGTCCGCGGCCAGCACCACCACGCTCAGTCCCGGCAGGTCGATCGCGTCTCCCGGCTTCACCGCTCGCCGCGGCGTATCGCCGATCGCCTTCACGTACGCCGCATAGTCTTGCCGCGTAATGTCGCTGTCCTCGCGGTTCGGGCCGTGGTCAAGGAACTCGCCCACCTTGACGCGCTTCACCAACTCCGGCACGCCGCCCACGTGATCCACGTGGTAATGCGTGATCAGCACCTTGTCCAACTTCGCAATCCCCGCATCCTTCATCGCCGCTACAATCCGCTCGGCATCCAGCCCATGCGTGTTCCCAAAGTCGCGCCAGCCAGTATCCACCAGCAGCGATGCGCCCGTGGGCGACACCAGCAGCGTGGACTGTCCCCCATCCACGTCAATCGAGTAGATCAGCAATCCATGTTTCGGCGGCGGCTCCGCATGCCCCAGGCGCGCAGCGCAGAAGAGCAGCAGCACACAGGCAGTGAGCAACAACATCCGGATCGGAGAACGAGGTTCGCGACGAAGAATGGAGTGGTTTCGCATGCGCCAGTCAGTGTACTGCACCGCGCGCTGAGGCGCGAACAGCGCCGCTGAGCACGTTCCAACTTCTCCATCTCTAGAACCGGAACAAATACGACGCCTTCACAAAGATCTGCTTCCCATCATTCAAATAATTCGGGCCGCGCGGAATCGTCGTGTTGTCCGGATCGCATCCTCCCCCGGGCATCCGGTAGCACAGCGTGCGGTCAATGTTCTGCAAATCGTTGTTGTACCCGATGTACACCGCGGTCCCCGGATGCGGCAGCCACGTCAACAGCGCCTGCGTGCCAATCTGTTTTGTCCTCAGCAGAGTCGTCTGGGCAGGATTGGCCAGCGTCGAGTCATACTCCACAATCACGCGGGCAGAGAACGCGCGCGTGAACTGGTAGTTGAGCTTGGTGCGGAACGTCTGGCTCTCATACACAAACGCTCCGTTTGAAGCCGCAAAGTCGCGGTCAAGCAGATACGTGTTGTCTGCCGTAAGCGGACGCAGCGGCTGCAGCGTGAACAGGAATTGAACCGTTTGCTGATTCAGCAGAGAGGGCAGACTGCCCGCAACCGGGTTGTAGTTCACATTCCCGCCGCGAATCGTCACCAGGTTGTAGTTCAGTTGCGGCGCCGGCTCGCCCCGCGTAACAAATCCGAAAAAGTTTTCGGTAAAGTTGCGATTGGCTTGAAATCCATATCCATTCTGCGGGCCAAGCGTATCGGAATTCTCGCCGATAAGCGGTGCAATCACCACGTTTCGCGGCAACAGCAAGAACGGGTCCAGAGTGGTGTAGTGGTAAACACGGTTCGCGTTGTGATCCCAGGCCACGTTCAGGTTTTCTTCCAGGCCCCAGCTCTGCAGCCTGCTGTGCTTGGGAAACCACTGGTAATTGGAATGAATGTGTTCGTTGCGGATATTTGAAGTCTGAATGAATCCGAGCTGCGTTTGGAAACCCGCGCTGATGTCCTGATACTCGGAATAGATATTGAGGGAGTGGCCGTTGCGCTGCACCTGGATGTCGGCCGCGGGGCCGGCGGCATACGTGCGCGGTGTCCCGCTGTCGCGGTCGCCCATGGTAGAGCTCTCCACCAATTGCGCAAGTACTGTCCAGTTGTCGTTGATGCGCGCGGAAAAGTCCGCGCCTCCAATCCGATTCCAACCGTCGCCAAACTCCTCGTCGGTGTAAATCAGCCCGGCGCTGGAACCTTTTCCAAGGTCCTGGTCCACGCGGCCCACGGCCGTTATCGCCCGCTTCAGGTAGAGCGGATCGTTCGGCGCAACCGTCTCGCCCGGCTCCCGGTCGTCAATCGTAAACAGGCCCAGATTCGTCTTGTTCACCTTGCCGGTCACGCGGCCGCCATACTCGGGATGCACAATGTTGCGCGTGTACACCAGCGTCAGCGGCGTGGTGAAGTAGTTGGCGTTCTCCAGAAAGAACGGACGCAACTCCGGAAAGTAGACCGGGTAGCGCCGGTTCACCGTAAACTGCGGCTGGTCTGACTCCACGGTGCTGAAATCGGGATTGATGGTACCGTCCAGCACAATCGAGTCCCTCAGGATCGCCTTTGCCTCGCCGCCCACTGTGCCCTCCAACCGGCGCTGGCTAAAGTAGGGATTGAGCGGATCGATGTCGATCAGCGTTCGCTCATTCTGTGAGAGCGCGTAGGGATTCAACTGGAAATCGTGCGAGCCGGTCAGACCCTCCAGCCCCGTCAGCGTGGCCTCCTGGCTCAGCACGCCGGAGATGTTGGCGGCCACGCGCGGCCAGAAATCCGACTCGCTGTTGCGGGGAAGATTGCGCATGAACACCACGCCCCAGTTGCTTGCCAGCGGCCGGAAGCGAATGCTGCGAAAGGGAATGGCGATCAGCGCCATCCAGCCCTGGCTGGTCTCGCGGCCCTCTGAATCCCACACCTGGTCGTAGCTGTAGTCCGTCCCAAAGTTCTCCGTCCAGGTAGCGTCGGCCTGCACGCCCGCGGGATTTACCCCGAACACAACACCCTTGCGACGGTCCTCGAACGGGTCCAGCAGAACCTGGACGTAGTCGTCCATCAGGATGTTTTCGCGCCGCGCCAGGTGGCCACGGACCTGCCCCGGATGCGCATCGAAACAGAGGAAGACAAAGTAGAGATGGGTCTTGGTGTGCGCCATCCACACCTCGGTCTTCTCCGTGGCCGGCTTTCCGTCGTTCGGCGTGTTCTGGATGAAATCCGCAACCTCGCCCAGCTTGTCGCGCAGCTCCGCGCGCGGCGCCATGCCCGCAAAGTCGCTCAGCCGCAACGGATCGGCAATCAGCGGCACAGCCACCCTCATCGGCGCCGCGGGCACCTGCGGAGCAGCCATAGGCTGCGCGGTCTTGCCGCTCTGCGCCAGCGAAGACAACGGAAGGATCGATGAAATAAGACCAGCAACAAAATGTCGAAGATTCAAGCCGTTACCATGCGAGCGTTACAAGACTGCTTGCAGCATTCTATTTGGTATCCGCAGTGAGGGACGTGCGAGGACGCGGAAAGTGAGATTCCGGCCGGCTCATGCAACAGAAGTACGCCGCCGGCTACCCCGCGGTTCCTGTTTTTGCCTGACCTGGTTATCGTCAGCGAACCTGGGCGCCATCAATTTCGCGCTTTTTGTGAGATGGGTGGAAAACGACACTGCCGGCTGAAGCCGCAACCGAATAGCCCCCGCTTACAAGCGCAGCCAGTTCTCAATCCGGAGCCCTTCCACACGCTTGAACTCGCGCACATTGTCAGTCACCAGGACCGCATCCACCGCAAGAACATGAGCTGCGATCAACAGATCGTTGGCCCCGATCACGGTTCCCGCTTTTTCAAGCCTTGCCCGGATGACACCGTAGTGCCGGTCCGCGTCGGCCTCGAACGGCAGAACGTCGATCGCGCTCAGCAATTGTTCCACGCGCCCTGTCAGCGCCGCAGATCCTCTTTTGACCGCTCCGTACCTAAGCTCCGCGGCGACGATGATGCTTGTCGCGAGCGAATCTCGATCCTCGGCGCTGAGCGATGCGATCTTGCGCGCAACTCTTCCCGCGGGATCGTTCAAAAGGTCGGAGAGGATATTGGTGTCGAGAATGTGCCGGCGCGCCATCAGAGCTTCACCGGCTCGGCGGGCCGGTCCTCGATCGCGGGCAGTCGATCCTTCGCTTCAAGAGGCTTCCAGCTTTCCAGCAGATCCAGGAGCCTCGGCCGGGGCATCGCCTCCAGGATCAATCGGCCGCGCCCATCCCGGCGCAGGATCGCCTCTTTGCCGGGCAACTCGAACTCGCGAGGAATCCGCACCGCCTGGCTGCGGCCGTTCTTGAATAGGCGTACTTGGCGTGCTGGTTGGCTGGCAGGCATTGGACCCCCTCCTATATCAGCATATGCCAAGGCATATGCCGATGCAAGCCCCACGATCCTGATCCAAACTTGTCATCCTGAGCGCAGCGAAGGATCCGCGGCCGCCTTTCAAAGCCAGGGCCAGTTTCTCAACTGCTACAATGGAATCTGCCGCACTGTGCGACTGCGCCCTTCGGCGCGGCGCATCAACGCTCCGCGCATCGAACTAACCATGGCCTGAGACCTGCGGCCCGCGCGACCCAACACCAGATTAAGGACCAACACCCATCGTGACCCAGACGATACGCAATATCGCCATCATCGCGCACGTAGACCACGGCAAGACCACGCTCGTAGACGCCATGCTTCGCCAGTCCGGAACGTTCCGCGCCAATGAGCAGGTGGCCGATCGGGTCATGGACTCGAACGAACTGGAGCGCGAGCGCGGCATCACCATCCTGGCGAAAAACACCGCCATCAACTTTGCCGGCGGAAAAATCAACATCGTTGACACCCCCGGCCACGCCGACTTTGGTGGCGAAGTGGAGCGCGCACTCGAAATGGTCGATGGCGTGATGCTCCTCGTCGATGCCGCCGAAGGCCCCCTGCCGCAGACGCGCTACGTGCTCTCCAAGGCCCTTGAAGCCAAGCTGCCGCCCATTGTCGTCATCAATAAAATCGACCGCCCCGACGCGCGCCCGCAGGAGGTACTGAACGAAATCTACGACCTGTTCATCGATCTCGATGCCGACGAGTCGCAGCTCGAGTTTCCCGTCCTCTACGCCGTCTCAAAGGACGGCACCGCCAGTACCGATCCAGCCAAGCCGGGCACGGACCTCCAGCCGCTGTTTGAGGCAATCGTCAACACCATCCCCGAGGCCACCGGCGACTCTGAAGGTTCGCTGCAAATCCTGGTCACCAACCTCGATTACTCTGACTACTTTGGCCGCATCGCCATCTGCCGCGTCTTCCAGGGCACCCTGCACCTCGGCGATGATGTCTCCATCTCCAAGCGCGACGGCTCGCTCCAGAAGACCCGCATCACCAAGCTCTTTACCTTCAGTGGCCTCAAGCGCATTGAGACCACGGAGACCACGATGGGCGACATCGTCGCCGTCGCCGGTGTAGAAGGCATTACCATCGGCGAGACCATCACCAGCGCCGTGGACCCCACGCCGCTCCCGCTCATCGTCATCGACGAGCCCACCATCGCCATCCAGTTCAGCGTCAACACGTCGCCCTTCGCCGGCCGCGAAGGTCACTACGTCACCAGCCGCAACCTCCGCGAGCGCCTGGAAAAGGAGCTGCTCACCAACGTCTCCATCCGCGTGGAGGAGACCGGCTCGCCGGACGCGTTCAAGGTCCTCGGCCGGGGAGAGCTGCAGCTGGCGATTCTGATTGAAATGATGCGCCGGGAAGGCTACGAGCTCATGGCCGGCCGCCCTGAGATCGTCACCAAGGTGGTTGACGGCGTGCGCATGGAGCCTGTCGAGCACCTGACAATCGATGTTCCTGAACAACATACCGGCGTTGTCATCGAAAAGCTGGGGCCGCGCAAGGGCGAGATGACCAAGATGCACAACCACGGCTCCGGCCGCGTGCGCATGGAGTTCCGTGTGCCCAGCCGCGGGCTGATCGGCCTGCGCTCAGAGATGCTTACCGAGACGCGGGGGACCATCGTGATGAACTCGCTTTTCGACGGCTACATCCCTTACCAGGGCGAGATTCCGCAGCGGCCCACCGGCGCTCTGATCGCCGACCGTCTGGGCGCCACAACTGCCTACTCGCTCAACGGCTTGCAGGAGCGGGGCATCCTCTTCATCGGCACCGGGGTCGAGGTCTACGAAGGCATGATCGTCGGGGAGCACTCCAGGGACAACGATTTGGATGTGAACGTGGTGCGGGAGAAGAAGCTGACCAACATGCGCGCCTCCACCGCCGATGAGGCGGTTCGCCTTATCCCTTACACTACGCTGAACTTAGAGCAGGCGATCGAGTTCATTGCCGACGATGAGCTGGTGGAAGTTACGCCGAAGTCGCTGCGGCTGCGGAAGAAGATTCTTCAGGCTAACCGGCGGCCCAAGCGCTGGGAAAAGAGTGGAAGCGTAGCGGTGTAGCGGGTGAAAATAAAAACGGCTATATCTTATGGAATGATAGCGTTACGCACAAAAAATGCAGTGAATTGCGCACCTTGACTGCGGGGGTTTCCGGGGTTGGTTCGGGCTGGATTGCGGTGGGCATTTCCGGGCTCCGTTGCGGCGTAAGGACTACGCCCGCCGGGTGGCGGGCGTGGTTCGACCGTTGGATTGACTATAGCCCGGATTTCCGGACGCTGGATGTGATGGCGGATACACGTCTGAGGCAGCGGAGTCGGCAGGGCTGGCGGAGCTGGGCAGGCAAGAAGGCGGTTGTTTTCGCCTAAGATTCGCCTTTTCCGCTCGGCGGCGGGGCCCAGTTCCGCACAATAAATGGTGCGTTTTGGGGTGGAATCTGGCTAGCACGCCAGAATAGAGGCTAAATTGTTAGAATCAAAAGAGATAAACGTCGCCGAGTTGTCAGTTGTCAGTTTTCAGTTGTCAGTTGTTGGCGTTGGTTGATCGCATCGCTCCCCGGCGACCGGTGCCGGCCGCCGTGGAGAACGTCCCGTCTGTCCCCGGTTTCCGTCCCCGGTTTCCCCCGGTTTCCCGTCCCCGGTTTCCCCCAAGGTCACTCTGCCGGAGACCGTGGACGTGCGAGGTCTCCGTAAGCGCCTGCGCCTGAGCCAAGGGCGTTTCGCGGATAGTTTTGGGTTGTCAGTGGATGCGGTTCGTCATTGGGAGTCCGGGCGCCGCCAGCCGGAAGCCGCTGCGCGCGCACTTCTCATCGTGATTGCCGCCGACCCTGAATTTGTGAAGCGTTCTTTGGCGAAGAGTGCTTGAGCACGTGTAAAGAGTCACGCGCCTGACAACTGATTTAGTGAATGCGCGATGGCTATTCCGCCTCACCGACCTCCCCGGTCCCCAAAGGCGAGGGACCGGGGGCACCCACAGTATCGTTGAGAAAGGGCGTGGAGACCGGGGCCAGCTGCCGGCATGTAGAATGGTTTGACTTCCACCAGTCGGAGTACCAACTTGTCCGAGGCAATCGCTCGCCTAAAAGCATTCGTGGAGTACGCCAAACCCCTGAAAGACGAGAAGGGCGAAGCGCAGGTCTTCTGTGATCGACTATTTCAGGCATTTGGGCACGCCGGATACAAGGAGGCGGGAGCAATACTTGAAGCCCGGGTTTCAAAAGCTGGGAAAAAAGGCAAGAAATACATCGATCTAATTTGGAAGCCACACCTCCTGTTGGAAATGAAAAGCGCTGGTGAGCAACTGCACCTTCACTATCAACAGGCCTTTGATTATTGGATTGCAGCCGTCCCAAATCGGCCCAGATACGTGGTCCTGTGTAATTTTGCGGAGTTTTGGATCTACGATTTTGACAAGCAGTTGAACGAGCCCGTGGATAGGGTTGCGCTTGTCGACCTGCCACATCGATTTACGGCCTTGAACTTCCTATTCCCCCAAAATCCGCAGCCCATATTCAAGAACGACCTGGAGATGGCATCGAGAGAAGCCGCCGACCAAATGGCAACTCTCTTCCGCCACTTGGCCGGCATACCGGGAAGAACCGTAACACGAGAGCAAGCTCAGCGATTCGTGCTTCAGCTTCTCGTAGCGATGTTTGCCGAAGACATCTACCTTCTGCCGGCGGCAACAGTTAAGAGGATAGCCGATGACTGCCTCCAACATGGACAATCGGCTTACGACCTCTTCGGGAGCTTGTTTCGGCAGATGAACGATCCGGCCCCTGCATCGGCAGGTCGATTCAAAGGCGTCCGATATTTCAATGGGGGCCTTTTTGCCAAGATCGAGCCAATCGAGCTCACACGCTATGAACTTGAACTAATTGGAGATGATGAAAATGGGGTGTCGCTCCGGAATTGGTCCAAAGTCAATCCAGCGATCTTCGGAACTCTGTTCCAGGACAGTATGGATTCGGGCGAACGCCACGCTCTAGGAGCGCACTATACAGCGGAATACGACATTCAAAGAATAATAGGACCGACGATCGTTCGACCTTGGAGGGAACGAATCGAATCCGCCGCCACGATGAAACAGCTCCTCGAGCTTAGAACTGAGCTCGCGAGCTTCAGGGTACTCGACCCGGCATGCGGAAGCGGCAACTTCCTGTATGTCGCTTTCCGTGAAATGGCGAGGCTCGATTTGCGAATCCTGCTCAGGATTCGGGACTTGGTTTCGGCGCAGGAATTCGCAAAACAGATTAAGACGCTAAGCATAATCAGTCCCTAACAGTTTTTTGGGATCGAAATGGACAGCTTCGGCGTAGAACTCGCCAAAGTCACGCTGATGCTGGCGAAAAAGCTTGCCCTGGACGACGCACATGAGACCATTGATCCCAAGCAAGGCGAGCTGAGTTTTCACGACGATGCCTTGCCCTTGGACAACCTGGACCAAAATGTAATTCAGGCCGATGCTCTCTTCACAAAGTGGCCGACGGTAGATGCCGTTGTTGGAAATCCCCCCTACCAAAGTAAGAACAAGAGGCAAAGCGAACTAGAGGCAGGGTATCAGGGGAAACTCCGAAAGCACTTTCCCGAGGTTGATGGGCGGGCTGACTATTGCGCGTATTGGTTCCATAAAGCGCAGGACATCCTTCAGCCCGGGAAAAGAGCGGGCCTCGTCGGGACAAACACGATTCGCCAAAACTACAGCCGTGAAGCTAGCCTCGATCATATTGTCAATACTGGTGGAACAATAACCGAAGCGGTCTCGACGCTGGTATGGCCGGGCGACGCAGTCGTACACGTCTCGATCGTAAATTGGATCAAGGGAGATGCGCCCGGACCGAAACGCCTATTCTCGCAGACAGGAGACAAGCGCGGGGCGGAAGAACGGGTCTATACGATGGAGTTCATCGGCCCATCACTCTCTTTAGGCGAAAACGTAACAATAGCACTTCCGATAACCGCGAATAAGAAGGCGCTTTGTTTTCAGGGACAAACTCACGGTCACAAGGCATTCCTCATTAAAGCGCCAGAAGCGAAATCTAAGCTCTGGTTGGACAAATCTGGGAAACTGTCGAATGTCCTGCATCCCTATCTGATCGCGACAGACTTCATTGCAAGAAAGGATCCCAAGCCACGAAGGTACGTGATCGACTTTCAAGGTCTTTCATTGCTGGAGGCGGAAGACTTCCCCGATCTCTTCAAGCTGATTCAAAAGAACGTGCTTCCGTCTCGCCAAGCCGCGGCAAAGAAGGAAAGTGAAAGGAACGACCGCACGCTCGACGAAAACTCCGACGCGCATGTTAACGTCCACCACGCCAACTTCCTAAAACAATGGTGGCAACTCTCTTACGCCCGGGAGGACATGATTGAGGCGATCAGCAAGCTATCCCGATACATTGCTTGTGGGAGGGTTACTCGGCGCCCAATCTTCGTGTTTTTGTCCCGCGAGATTCACCCTAACGACGCATTGCAGGTATTTGCTTACGAAGACGACTACACGTTCGGAGTCTTGCAGTCGGATGTGCACTGGCAGTGGTTCATGGCTCGATGCTCGACGCTTAAAGCTGATCCTCGGTACACCTCCAACACAGTGTGGGACAGCTTTCCATGGCCGCAAGAGCCATGCGTGGAGTCCGTACGGGCGGTCGCCGACGCCGCAGTTGCTCTTCGAACGACCAGAAACGAGTTAGCCAAGAAGCACCATCGATCCCTACGCGAACTCTACCGGGCGCTCGAACTCCCTGGGAAGAGCGCACTGAAAGACGCCCAGGCAGAACTTGATAAGGCTGTAAGGTCCGCCTACGGCATTGGCGAACAAACCGACATCCTCAAATTCCTGTTGTCCTTAAACCTAGAAATCAGTTCCTCAGAAAAATCCGGGAAATCGGTCCGAAGCGCGGGCTTACCAGAGTACATTTTCGATCGCAGTTCATACATCACTGGCGATAGCCTAAAGGATTGATTTGCATGGCCCCAACCCTGCGCCCCATGTCTTCCGGTTTTTGAAACATTGGAAAGAGTTACGATCCAAGGTTGGCTTGACGGAGGGCGGGGGGATGGTTTGCTTGCAAGCGAACCTTTTCCACGATTGGTTGGCGCAAAAGCGTCCCGACACGCAGCAGATTTTTTTGTGCGAGGGCGCCCTTTTTGGCAGGTGGCCCGCTTATCGGTTCTGGGCGCTTTCCGGCGAGAGCCCGGTGAAGTTGTACCCCGTTCATCGCAGTTTCTTCGCAATGAGCGGAAGGTTAACGGGATTACGATAGGGCCATGCCCTCCGGCCTGAAACTGGTGAAGGTGTGGGCCGTTCTTACGCCCCTCCGGGGCTGGGGTGAGAGATGGGGCCTCTAAACCCCAGGCTTGCGCCGTGGGGCTCGCGTCTTACGCCTGCTTCGCGGGCTGAGCCGAGGACGCGAGAGCAGGAGGATAGATGACGGGGCCGCCTGGCGATGGAACGAACTATTGCCACAGGTATTGCTCGTCGAATTCGAGGTCGTGCTTTTTCAGCATCGCGAGGAATTCCTGCTGGAAGGAGATTCGGCGGTGATGGCGCGCCTGGTCCTGAATGTAGCGGATGACTGCTCCCCGCATGGATTCGCTGACGCTGAATGCTCCGTATCCGCCCTGCCAGGCAAACGAATGGCGTTCGGGCCATTTCTCCTTCACCCAACGGGAAGAGTTCGTTTTCACTACGCGAAGGCAATCGGCGACGGCAAGGTCGGCCGGGAGGCGCACCAGGAGGTGAACGTGATCGGCCGTACCGCCGATGGCGATGGGGGCGGCATGCAATTCGCGCAGGATTCCGCCGAGGTAGGCGTGCATTTCGGGGCGGATGGCGTCGGCGAGGAAAGGGGCGCGGCTGGCGGTAGAGAAGACGGCGTGGGTGAGCAGGCTGGTGAAGGTGTGGGCCATTCTTATGCCCCTCCGGGGCTGGGGTCGGAGGTGGGACCTTTATACCCCAGGCTTGCGCCGTGGGGCTAGCGTCTTTCGCCCGCTACGCGGGCTGGGCGTATTGCCAGCGCGGTGGACCCCAGGTTTGCGCCGTGGGGTAGCGCGGGATTCCGCCTGGCTACGCGTGCATTTCGGGGCGGATGGTGTCGGCGAGGAACGGGGCGCGGCCGGCACGAGGTGGGTGAGGCGGCTGGTGAAGGTGTGGGCCGTTCTTACGCCCCTCCGGGGCTGAGGTCAGAGGTGGGGCGTTTGTACCCCAGGCTTGCGCCGTGGGGCTAGCGTATTGCGCCCGCTACGCGGGCTGGGCGCGGTGCCGGTGGATTGAGCACCGGGGTTGCGCGATGAGTTCGCGCGGGATTTCGCCGAGATACGCGGGAATGGTGGGGCGGATTCGTTGGCGAGGAACGGGGCGCGGCCGGCACGGCGTGGGTGAGCGGGCTGGTGAAGGTGCGGGCCGTTCTTACGCCCCTCCGGGGCTGGGGTCGGAGGTGGGGCCTTTTACCCCAGGCTTGCGCCGTGGGGCTAGCGTCTTACGCCCGCTACGCGGACTGGGCGCGGTGCCGGCGGATTGAAACCCCAGGCTTGCGCCGTGGAGATGGCGTCTTACGCCCGCTACGCGGGCTGGGCGCCGTGCTGGCAAATGGCCCGCTCATCGTGATGAGACTGGGATGAACGGGGTACACTTGCGGGTTCGATTGGTGGGCCGCCTGTCGGAGGCAGCCTTGGCGGGGGCCGGGACAGGCTGCGGAAAAAGTCCTTGTTCTCTGGCCGATGTTCTTTTTTTGTCCATTTTTGCCGTCTTCGAGCGCCCTTTTCGCTGAAGATCAGTTGATATTTTGTGTCTGGTGGCCATCTTATCGGCCTCCAGACACACTTCGGCCCTAACTGGCCGCAACTTGAATCGGAATCAGTCTCCGCATACGCACCAAGTTATAGGCCGCGATGGTTAGCCGGTAGAACCAGTCCACCCTCTTCAGTCCGCGCAACTTGATCTGGCGCAGCGGGCGATCCAGCTTGCTCCAGCCGAAGACCGGTTCGATCAGCTTGCGTTTGCGCTGGCTGATCGACTGCCGCTCGCTGCGAATCGAGTACAACACCATCAACAGAGTTGCCCGAAGCAGCCGCTCCGGCGCAATCGATGGGCGCCCAATCTCGGCATACAGCTTGTCGAACTCAGCATCAAGTCGCAGCAAGGCTCGGTGGGCCAGCACGCGAATCTGCCGCGCCGGATGATCCAACGGAATCCGCTGCTCCAAAGTTACATAACTGAACATCGCCGCCTGTTGCTTGTCGTCTCCACGCATGCTTCTGTCTTAAACCAAATCCCTGTGGAGAAACAGTGAACACCTTGGCTCCTTTTTCCGCAGCCTGTGAAGGCCCCTGCTCCCTCCGTGAAGGTCGCGGCTCTCCCCCTGAAGGCCCCTGCTGCCTCCGTAGACTCCCAATACGGATACGTCAGACGTTGCTTAACGCGGGCGCAGGCGGATTAGCGTTACTCCCTGGCGCGGAATTGTGAGCGACAGATTCAGCTTGCCATTTTGAACGGGGAGCCGGTGAGGGGCTTGCGACCGATTGAGTGCCGCTGCCTGCTGGAGCTTGCTCTTCTGCGCTTGAGTTGGGTCGGGGGGCGAGACCATCTGTTGCCAGGTCTGATAGGCGTTGCTGTGAGTTGCGTCGACCTGGAACTCCGATTCCGAGATTGCATTGCCGGCGAGGCCATCGATGGCGAGATTGACGCTGGCGGGCGGAGCAGCGATGTCCACGTCGTGGTAGTTCCATAGGAGCACGTCGATTTCGCCATGGTTACTGGTGGCGACCGCATTGACATCGGATTGCGCGCGAACGCTTTCAGCGAGGATTTGGTTGAGGGGCACAGCACCGTCGCTTGAAACGGCGAGCCACTCTGCGCCGGTTTTACCAGCGCCCAGCATGCCGAGCAGGCGGAAGACGTTGAGCACCGGCTTGTCGATGCCGGCGGTGGCGAGGGAGCGGAAGCCGGCGAAGGCCGGTTGATTTTCGAATTCGAAGGCCCAGGTGACGACACCCTCGACATTGACGTTGTAGCGGCGGGCAAGCTGGTAGACGCGCATCATGGAGTCTGCCACGGTGACGCCGTAGAGCGGGCCGTTGCGGTAGGCGTTTTGCGGGCCTTGGCATGCGGCGCAGCCTTCGGGATCGAATTCGCCGAGGATGATGGGAGTGTTGCGCCACTGGGGATATGCGGCGATGACGCGCATACCGCGGTCAGTGGCGCGGAGCTGAGCGCCGAGGTTCATGATGGCGTGCCCATCAACGAACTTGGGACTGCCCTTGGGGTGATAGCTGATGAAGTCAAGCGGCGCGCCGGTGGCGCCGGTGGCGGCATTGCGGCCGTGGGCGCAGTGCTCGAGGAACTGGCGCAGAAAAGGCTCGGAGTGGTCGCTGACGCCGGTGGCCTCAGGGCCGCCGATGCGCGCGTGGGGAATGGCTTTGCGAATTGCGGCGGCGCTGAGGTCGTAGAGGCGGTCGTACTGCTCGGGGGTGCCGTGCCAGTAGGGAATGTCGGGTTCGTTCCACACTTCCCAGAGCCAGGTATCGGTCTGCGCGCCGTAACGGTGGCGGAGATGGGCGGCGTACGCGGTGACGAGATTCGACCATTTGGTTTCATCGCGCGGCGGATACGTCCAGCCGGTGAAGATGTCGCCCTGGGGGAAGGTGTGACGGTAGGGCTCAGGATGGGTGGAGAGGGCTTGAGGCATGAAGCCGATCTCGACCAGCGGGCGGATGTGCGCGGCAACGAGCGTGTCAAAGATGCGATCGGTGATGGCGAAGTTATAGACGGGCGCGCCGTTTGGGTCTTCAGTGTAGACGTTGGTGGAGCCCCATTTGAGCGAGGAGTCGCCGTTGCCGGTGGTGAAGAGATTGTGCGCGCGGAAGTAGACCGGAACGGGGCTGAGGGCGGAGAGCTCATGGAGCAGCTTTGTGCCGTTGGGCGCATAAGTATAGTTGGGATCGTCGGCACCAAAGAAATTCCAGATGGGGGTGTAGGGGCCGGCGGTTTGGGCGGCGTGGACCTGGATGGTGACGGGAGTGGAGGGCGAGGAAGCCGGCGTGGACTGGGCGCGCGGCGACAGCGGCCGAGCCGCGAGGATGAGGAGAAGACCGGCGGCAATTGGGGAGAGCCTCATGGGGTCCACCATACAGGATTGGGGCGGGGGAAAACCCTGCGGGCTGGCCGTTTTATGACGAGCTTTTTGGCACGGCTGAACAGCTTACTGAAAAAGGCGAGAGGGCGAAACATGTCGGGGCACGACTGAACGTAGTGCCCCCTTGAAAAGCAGTATGTCTGATTATTCCGATCTGAGCGAGGCCATGTCGATGGAGAAGCGGTACTTGACGTCAGAGCGGACCAGGCGCTCGTAGGCCTCGTCGAGTTTCTGGATGGGGATGACTTCGACGTCGCAGGTGATGTTGTTCTGGCCGCAGAAGTCGAGCATCTCCTGGGTTTCCGCGATGCCTCCGATGAGCGATCCGGAGAAACTGCGGCGGCGAAACAGCAGACCGAAGACGTGGATAGGCAGCGGCTCAGCAGGCGCGCCGACGAGAGTGATGTTGCCGTCGCGGGCGAGGAGGCCGATGAGGGCGTTGATGTCGTGGGGCGCGGCGATGGCGTCGAGGATGAAGTCGAAGCTGCCGGCATGCTTCTGCATTTCATTGGCGTCTTTGGAGATAACAACCTCGTCGGCGCCGAGGCGGAGAGCGTCTTCCTTTTTGGAGGGCGAGGTGGTGAAGACGACGGTGTGGGCGCCAAGGGCATGCGCGAACTTTACCGCCATGTGGCCGAGGCCGCCGAGGCCGGCGACGCCGACTTTCTTGCCTTTTGTAACTCCCCAGTGGCGCATGGGTGAGTAAGTGGTGATGCCGGCGCAGAGCAGGGGCGCGGCTCCGGCCAGGGAGAGATTGCCGGGGACGCTGAGGACAAAGTGCTCATCGACGACGATGGAGTCAGAGTAGCCGCCGTAAGTGACTTTGCCGGTGCCCTTATCAGGAAAGTTGTAAGAGAGGATGAGATTGTTGCAGAACTGCTCGAGGCCGGCCTTGCATTCCGGGCAGGTGCGGTCGGAGTCGACCATGCAGCCGACGGCGGCGATGTCTCCCGGTTTGAATTTGGTTACAGCGGAGCCCACCTGGATGACGCGGCCAACAATCTCGTGACCGGGGACGCAGGGGTACACGGTGGGCATCACGTTGTGCCACTCGTCGCGGGCCTGGTGGAGATCGGAATGGCAGATGCCGCAAAAGAGGATTTGGATCTGGACGTCATTGTCGCCGGGCTCGCGGCGGGGAATGGTAGTGGAGGCGAAGCCTGAAGTGGGGCTGGAGGCGGCATAAGCTTTGGCGTTGTACATAAACTCTCCTTACGAGTACGGGTAGTTTTGGCCGGCGTGGATTGCGGTCCTGGAAGAGGACCGCAGCGATGGAGAAGAAGATAAACTGCGCTCCCGAGCCAGTCGCTGAATGCGCGGCGAAGAACCCGGCATGGACATCCTAATTGATTGGAATGCGGGGGCGGAATTCGAAATCCTGCTGCGACGGGCCGGGGCGTAAACTGGGAACTGTTATGGAATCTTCCCCGACTTCCCCTGGCCCCAGTCACAAGCGATATTTCTTTGACAAGTTCGGCATCACGGAGCGCCTGCTGGAGCGGTGCCTGGGTGAGGCCTTGTCAGCGGGCGGCGATTACGCCGATTTGTATTTCGAATCAGTGACGGCGATCTCACTGGGCGTTGACGAGCAGATTGTGAAGTCAGCGAGCCAGGGGACGAGCGCGGGCTGCGGAATCCGGGTGATCAGCGGCGAGCGCACGGGCTACGCGTACACCGACAATTTGAATGCGGACCGGTTGCTGAAGGCGGCGAAGACGGCGGCGCTGATAGCGACCGGGCCGGCAAAACAGCCGGTGCAGGGATTCACGGAGGCGCCGGCGGCGGACTTGTACCCGGTGCCGGTGGGCGGGTTTGAGCTGGGCGAGTTTGACCTGGGGCTGGCGTCGCGGCTGGAATTGATTTTGCGCGCGGACCGCGCGGCGCGTGCTTACGATGCGCGGATTACGCAGGTGCGGGCGAACTTTGCCGAGGAAGTTCGGCGGATTCTGGTGGCCGGGTCAGACGGTTCCTTTGCCAGCGACACGCAGCCTCTATCGCGGCTGGGCGTGTCTGTCATCGCCAAAGATAACGACGGGAACACGACTACAAGCGGGTCAGCAGGCGCGGGCGGGCGCGCGGGCCTGGGTCAGTTTGTGGGGGCCAGGGGTCCGGAGCACCTGGCGCAGGAGGCCGCGCGAGGGGCGATTCTGCAGCTTGGAGCGGTGCCGGCGCCGGCGGGCGAGATGGAAGTGGTGCTGGGGCCGGGCTGGCCGGGAATCCTGCTGCATGAGGCAGTGGGGCACGGGCTGGAGGCGGACTTCAATCGCAAGGGAACGTCGGCATTTTCCGGGCTGATTGGGCGGCCGGTGGCGAGCCCGCTGGTGACGGTGGTGGACAACGGCACCATGGCGGGGCGGCGCGGATCGTTGAACGTGGACGACGAGGGATCGCCCACGCAGGAGACGGTGCTGATTGAAGGCGGCGTGCTGAAGGGCTACCTGACAGACAAGCTGAGCGCGCGGCTGATGGGCGCGGCGAATACGGGATCGGGCCGGCGCGAGAGCTACCATTGCATTCCCATGCCGCGCATGACCAACACTTACATGCTGGCGGGGCAGGACGATCCTGAGGACATTATCCGCAGCGTGAAGCGGGGGTTGTACGCGTCGAACTTTGGCGGCGGGCAGGTGGATATAACGAGCGGGAAGTTTGTTTTCTCAGCGAGCGAGGCGTACCTGATTGAGGACGGCAAGATCACGGCGCCGGTGCGGGACGCGACGCTGATCGGCAACGGGCCGGAGGCGCTGAAGCACGTATCGATGGTGGGCCACGACCTGAAGCTGGACGAGGGGATCGGCACCTGCGGCAAGGATGGGCAGAGCGTGCCGGTGGGCGTGGGGATTCCGACGATCAAGCTGGACCGGATGACGGTGGGCGGGACGGGACGGTAGCCGCGCGGGTTTGTCTGTCAGGTATCTCAAATTTGAGATATAGTTGAAAGGTGTGCTGGCGAGTAGAAGTGTTGAACGAAACGGTTGCCGAAGAGATTCGATCGCTTCCAGCAGATATGCATGCTCGGTTCCTCAAAATTGCGCTACAAATTGAGCAGGCAGGCTTGGAGACCATGCGTGAGCCGCAGGTCAAGCATCTTGAAGACAAACTCTGGGAAATGCGGCTGACGGGCAGGGATGGAATTGCACGAGCACTGTATGTGACAAGGCTTGGCCGGCGCGTCGTGGTGTTGCGGGCTTTTGTGAAGAAGACGCAGAAGACGCCGAGGTCTGAGATCGACCTGGCATTGCGGCGAGCAAAGGAGATGGTATGACGATTCCTTTGAAAGAGTTCATGACGGAGTCTTTGAAAGACCCTGAGGTCAAGCGCGAGTACGACGCGCTGGAGCAGGAGTTTGCGATTGCGTCGGAACTGATTCGAGCGCGAGCGCGAGCGGGTTTGTCCCAGGCCGAGTTAGCCGCGCGCATGGGGACCAGCCAATCCGCAATAGCGCGGCTGGAGAGTGGCCGGACGCTTCCCAGCGCCAAGACATTGCTGCGCTTTGCCGAAGCCACCAAATCGAAGGTCGAGCTACGGCTGACGGCGGCGTAAGAGATAAGAGTATGGTGGGCCACAAGCGCTCCCGGTTCATGTAGACAGGCGTGAGCTCCTGGTACTCGCCGGCTGCCGCAAGAGTCTTTTGCTCCAATTGCGGGGAGACGAAAGCGCGGAAAACTGGGATTTCAAGAGTTCGAGACGGCCAATGGAGGCCAGGTTCGAGATGGGAGAGGTGTTGCTAACCGCGAGCATACTCAAGGTCTTGAGCCAGCTCCTGCTCCGTGTAGTGTCGCGGTATCCCGCGCTCTGCCAAGAGCCCCGCGAACTTGTGCCGGGAGATTCCGGCCAGTTCAGACGCCTTGCCAAGCGGCAAGATGCTTTGAGCATAAAGAGCGACGCCGAGCTCGGCCCGCAGACGCGGTTCCATCTCCGGCTCCGGAAGCCGCAAGCTGCTGGTAATGGATTCCGGAATGTCTAAGTGCAGGGTCATGAAGAGTAACGGTCCGTTACGAGTAGATTCTAACCCATAACATTGTTAAGTCCCGACTTGCCTGCATCCGGGCGCCCCAGGTCCGGATTCTCGGACCTGGGGTGCCTCCGGGTTAGTCGAGAAACGCGATCTGCGCAACTCCGGTCGAAAAACCGGGGATCCAGGGGCACCCACCTCATTGCCCGGCGCGCAGCACGCCGCTCGTCAGGATCTTCGCACGCAGGCCGCCGCGGCCTTTGAGCGCCTTTTCCGCGCCGGGAGCGATGGCGCGATCCATCCAGTGGCAGGGGCTGCACTCGCACACACCTTCAAACTCAACGCCCTGGATGGTGAAGCGCTTGCCGACCAACGCGTTCAGGTCGACGCCCGCGGTGATGACGTTGCGGCGCGTTACGCCCGCCGACTTGGGGCCGGTGGCCAGCGCGCGGCACACGTCGTCAAAAACCTCACTTGAGAAAAACGTGACCTGGCCTTTGTAGTCGGGCTTGAAGTCAAAGAAGCGGTCGCCGCGGATGCCGTGGCCCGCAACGCACTCCATCTCCCGGACCTCATGAATGGGGTACGCGCCGGGCTCCTGGCCGTGATGGCCGAAGTAGTTGTGCCCGGGCGAGAGATAGAGGCTGCGGATGAACACGGAGAATTCCTCGCTGAGGACCATTTTCGCCGATTCGGGGCGGCGTTTAACTGCCGGCGCGCGCCGGGTTCTCCGCGACTCAGGCTGCGGTTCTTTTTGGCAGCAGCGGGAGCTGCAACTCGATGCGGTCATGGACAACCTTTGCCGCAATCCGGCCGCGTGGGCCGCGTTCCAGTGTCACCAGACCGTAGTTCGCCATGGTATTCAGCGTGCGGGAGAGATTCGACTTCCTGCGGCCTGTCGAACATGCCAGTTCCTCAAGCGAGCCCGGCGCCTGCTCCGCGATGATGCGCAGGAGTTCGCGGTTTGGCGCGGAGAGCACTTTGGCAAAGGACTCCGTGGAGGAAAACCAGACACGAGGCTGGCCGGGCGCAAGCTTGCGCCGCCCGCGCACTATCGCCATGGTTAAGGCCTTCATCTCGTCATAGCTTGCAATTCCAACCTTGAGCGTGCTCATGGGTGTAGTCCTTTCTCCTTCAGCACTGAATCCACTTCTGTCCAGAAGTCCGCCAGTAGCGTTGCCGCGTCGGTGTACTCGTACGGCTTTACCGTGCGGATGCGATGGCGATGATCCTGTGGCTCGCCGCTCTTTTGCCTGCCCACGGAATGTGCATTATCGAATCCCACCAGCCGCTCCCCGCCGGGCCCGTGCAACGTAAGCGAATAGTCCAGCCCGTGCGGCTTCTCGGGTGTGACCGGCACTCGCGTGACGACAAATCGAACCCAGTGACCGCTCTCGGGATCGACCACCAGGATGAGGTCATGGAGGTCGAGGAGGGCGTCGAACGCAGGATCATGCCTCTGCATCGCCTCTCAGGTTATCACTTAATGATAACTGTTGCCACCGCGCACCAGGGCCGTGCCGATGGGCAGCCTGTTCCGCCCGGATTGCGCACAGCAGCAGCCGTTTTGTTAGTGTGGACCCATGGGCGAGGAAACAATTTCAACATTGGACGCGCTGGATCTTGAATCGCTGGCCGCGGATGTAGTGGCGATGGCGATGAAGGCGGGCGCCAGCGATGCCGAAGCCGTGGCGCGCGAGGGAGACGAGTTCGCCGTTACGGTGCGGATGGGCGAAGTGGAGAAGCTGGTGGAGTCTGGGTCGCGCGCGCTGGGGCTGCGTGTGTTTCTGGGGCAGCGGTCGGCATCGACAAGCACCAGCGACCTGACGGCGGAGGGTATCCAGCAGCTTGTGGAGGGCGCGCTGGCGCTGGCGCGGATTACTGAAGACGATGCCTTCAGCGGATTGCCGGAGGCGGGTGAGTTTGGCGCGTACCCGGGCGACCTGCACCTCTATTTCGAGGATGTTTACTCGCTGCCTGGGGCGGAGCGGATTGAGTGGGCGAAGCGCGCGGAGGCGGCGGCGCTGGGGGCCGATCCGCGGATCAACAACTCACGCGGAGCAGGCTTTGAGGCAGCGACCGGGCGGCGGGTGCTGGCTAACTCGCGCGGGTTCCTGGGTCAGTACCGGTCGAGTTATGCAGGGGGTTCGGCGGCGCCCCTGGCCAAAGATGAAAACGGGCAGATGCACAAGGACTACTGGGACTCGAGCGCGCGGCGGATCGGGGATCTGGATTCGCCGGAGTCTGTTGGGCGCGAGGCGGCGCGGCGGACGTTGCGGCGACTGGGCGCGCGGAGGATGCCGACACAGCAGATTCCCGTGGTGTTTGCTCCGGAGACGGCGCGTTCGCTTTTGGGAGCGGTATTTGATGCGGCGTCAGGGAATGCGATCTGGCGCAGCGCGTCGTACCTCGCGGGAAAACTGGGAGAGGAGATTGCCGCGCCCGCGCTGACGATTATTGACGACAACACGATGCTGCTGAGGAACGGGACCGGTGGATTCGGCAGCTCGCCTTTTGACGGCGAGGGGCTGCCCTCGCGGCGCACCACGGTGGTGGAGCGCGGCGTGCTGAAGAATTACATGTTGAACACCTACGCGGCGCGGAAGCTAGGGATGCAGTCGACGCACAATGCGTCGCGCGGGCTTGCCGGTACGCCGGGAATAGGGCCGGGAAATTTGTATCTTGAGCCTGGGACCGAGACGCCGGAGGAGATCATCAAGGGCGTGGACAAGGGACTTTACGTGACAAGCCTGATCGGCTACGGCGTGAACCTTGTGACGGGGGATTATTCGCGCGGGGCCACGGGCCTGTGGATCGAGAACGGCGAGCTGACGCATGCCGTGGAAGAAGTGACGATTGCCGGAAATCTCAAGGAGATGCTGCGCAACGTGAGCGCGGTGGGCAACGACCTGATGTTTCGCGGGTCCACGGCGTCACCGACCATCCGGATGGATGGGATGATGCTGGCGGGGGCGTGAACGCGATCAAAGGTTCTCAGCTTGCTTTGCGAACTCGATCACCAAGCGGTGCGCTCTTGCCCCATTCACTCGCACTACTGCGTATCGCGATGACTCCACGGTTTGGATCTCCACTTTGGCCTCATCGCCATTCAGCGTCACGCGCCCAGGCGCCATGCCCGCCGGCAAAAGAAGCGCTGCCTCGTATTCTTCCGCGCTTCCCGTGAAATCGATGATCGCATTTCGACCGGCCTCTTCACAGCTGTATTCATAGCGAATATAACCCTGCGAAGCCGGGTATCGCACGGCGACCTTCGCTGAATGGATACCCATTGCAGCCCATCGTGGAGCAATGCTGGCCCTGTTGAACGCGGCACCCTCGTCAGTGACCCCGGCCAAACCTTCCACGATGGCCGCAACCAGCGCAGCCGCTCCCCAGTTGTTGGGCATGCCCGATGAAACGTCATTCCACGGCGGAAGAAACATCGGCCCGTCTGAGAGTGTTATCCCCAGCACCATCCATTTCGCGTCCGTTTCCACGCATTCAAAATCGAGGGCGGCAATCTGTTTGTCAGGATACGGATGCTCGAATCCCACAACATAAACCCCCAGGTTGCTGAACTTCTGGTTCGGCCCGCGCCATGCAACCTGCATCCGTTCCGGTCCGCCCGGCCCGTAGCGATAGTTGAACTCGTTGTCTGCCGGCGCCCACCAGTGACCCACATTCACCCCGGCACGAATGTACTCCGAATGCGACGTGCCATCGGCATAACGCACCACCAGTTTGCCCGCCAGCGAGTCTCCGCTCTTGGTGTGCAGCAGGTAAAAACTCCGCGCGGTTGCATTGACGATGACCGATGCGCGCTGCTTGTATTTGGGCACGCTGGAGATTGCCAGGCAAGCTCGCAGGCCGTTGCTCGCCGGTTCAATAACGTCGAAAGGGATCTCACGGAATACCTGGAGGCCGCCCGGCATATTGGCCAGGTCATTTCCTGGCTCATCCGTCCATCCCACCGCGCCCGGCCCGCCTGAGCCAAAGTCCGCATTGGCCACGGCACGCAGATCAACATGAGCAAACTCTCTCTTCGGCGCCTGGGGACGCTTGCCGCGCAGTATTGCAGGCACAAATCCATGGTGCCCGGCAGCAATGCTTCCATAGCGTAATAAGATGTCCGCCCCATAGTCCTCAAAACCATGCCTGAATGCGCCCAGGGCAAGTTCGCCGGCTGTGCATGACATCACGCCGCCGTTCATGTACTCCCATTTTGCATTCTCCGCGCCGAACCCTCTCTCGTACGGTGGGTAGATTGCGTAGAACTCTCCCGGCGAGGACTCCGGCATCTCCTTGCGGATGCGCTGATAGGTGCGCACGATGGCGACGCATTGGTCGTGGCGGATTCCGCGGTTGAGACTGTATGCATTCGAGAGTGAAACCTGCCTTTCCAGGTCCACTCCCATATCCAATTTGAGTTCACGGTCCTCCGGAATCCAATGGGTAAAGAACTCGCCATTCCATGACAGCGCATTCAGCCGCTTCTCGATCTCGTCCGCCAGGGCCGTGAATGCGGGCGCCTCCGATGCGCGGCCCGCGGCTTCCAGCATTGTGCTCAGCCGCCTTAGTCCTACGATCATGTTGGCATTGTCGCCAAAGAAAATTCCGAAGTGCGTCCTGGCCAGATCGATCACCATGATGTCGCCTGACAACTTGGCCTCGCTCTCGCAGAGAAAGTCCCAGGTATCGATCGTGAAACCGCGTTTCAGCAGCTTGTACTTTTCCGACCATCGATAAGGATTGCTTGTTGCATACTTCACCGCTCGAATCGCAGCATCAAGCCTGCCTGCCATCCACTTCGTGTCCCCGCTTGCCTTCCAAGAGAAGTAGAGAGCTTCCAACAGGAAGGCCTCCACATGGTTCTCCACAGGAGCGCGCCGCAAAAGGAGCCAGCCGTCCTCAGCCGGGCGCGCAAAATCGCCATATTTGAACTCATGTTCCCAGTAGGTTTCTACCGGGGTACGAGGCTCAAAATTCTCCCACACCATTCCGTCTTCGCGCTGTGAATCCGCGTAGAAGTTGACGTTCGACTTTACCTCGGGCCAGAAATACTTCATGCCTTTGAGGGTCTGCGTGTTGTCCATGAGCCACGACGCCCAATAGGTAAACACCTCGCCCTTGTAGCGCATCGCGCCCACCGGCCCGTCGGTTGCCATGGTCCAGTAGAGATCCTTCAGCAGGCCGCTCATCCGGCCGCCCTCGTCTTCTACAACCGTGCTGCAATCCACATGGAACGTGCGCACGGCGAGCACCATCCCATCCTTCCCCACAAGGGTCACACTATGCGTTCCCAGTGCACCGGCAACCACAAAGTCTGCCTCGCCCTCCAATGGCCCCTCAAAGTACACCTGGTGGTTGCCATCGCGGACGTAGACCCGCCCGTGCCTTGCGCTTTTTACTCGCAAACTCTCGAGCGGGGTTAATGCCGCAACCGGTTCTGGTTCGAGCTCGAGTTGCGCGGACTGTGCCGCCGGGTTGGCGAGTGAAGGAATTGCCGTTGCGCCACCCTCAAGTGCAATTGCGCAGCCCGTAAGAGGCATGGTCTTGATGAATGCACGTCGTGTCGTCATTCTCTGCGTCCGTTCTTTACGGTTCCCGGAAAGGTTTCTAATTAACCAATTAACTGCGAATCCATTGTATGCAGTTTTAGTCAACAATTTGCGGATAGGTTATTACTCCTCGAAAGCCGGCTGGTATCAAGGAATCCGTGACCTCTCCTGGATGAGTGAGATTCGCGTCCATTGAAAGTTGTCCCCGGATCGGGAGACGGACGGTTTCTTCCGGCGCCTGCCACAGCCGCGCTCTCAGCCCCTCTCAAAAGCCACCGCTGATCTATCCTCGGTGTAGTCCCTGGACTCCTGCGCAGACGCGCGGAGTTCAGCCGAGGTGAGGCTGCCTGTCTGTTGAGTTTCAATCCGTTCCGTTTGATCCGGCGGATGCGCGGGCGGCGCTGAAGGCGCTTCCGGAGCGGAGCGCTGTGTTTGCGCTTTACGGCGAGGCGGCACATGCGGAGCCTTACATTGGGCGCACGCCGAACCTGCGCGGGCGGCTGGAGCGGCTGCTGATGCCCTCGGCGAAGTATCCCAGGCGGCTGCAACTGGCGGGGCGGGTGCGGCGCATTGAGTGGCGCCTGACGGGGTCGGACTTCGAATCGCTGCTTCTTCAATTCAATTTGCTGGAGAAGGTGTACGGCGCCAAGTGCCTTGAGCGGATGCACCTGGGCGCGCCGTCGTTTGTGCGGTTTCTGGGATCGAACCGGTATCCGCGGGTAGTGGTGACCAATCGGCCAAGCCAGCGCGAGGCGGACTGGGCGCATGGGCCGTTTGCATCGCGGGCGGCGGCAGAGCGGTTTGCCGAGGAGACGCTCAAGCTCTTCCTGCTGCGGCGCTGCGTGGAGGATCTTGATCCGAACCCGAGCCACCCGGGCTGCGTGTATTCCGAGATGAAGATGTGCCTGGCGCCTTGCTACCAGGGATGCACGGACGAGCGCTACGGGGAAGAAGCGGCGGGGGTGGAGCGCTTTCTGGCGACGCGCGGCGAGGACAAGCTGGTTCAACTGAAGGCGCAGCGTGAGGATGCCTCAGCAAACCTGGAGTTTGAGCAGGCGGCGAACGTGCATGCGCAAGTGCTGAAGGCGGAGGCGGTGCGTGCGCTGGCCGCGGAACTGGTGCGGCCGCTGAGCCGGCTGCGGGCGGTGATTGTTCAGGGTTCGGCGGAGCCGGGGGAAGTGGCGATGTTTCTTTATGAGAACGGGCGGCTGCGCGGGCCGGCGGCGTTCTCCACGCTGGGGATGCGGATACAGAATGAGCAGTCGGGATCGACGTCGCTGTTTGCACAGCCGATGGCTTTGGAGGCGGTGCCTGAAGGCAGGGATCAGGGAACAGGGATCAGGGATCAGTCAGACAAGGGACAAGGGGCAGAGGGACAGAAGGACAAAGAAACTGCGAAAGCGCTTCGGGGAATGCTGGAGGCGCGGCTGGAAGGGGTGCTGGAGGGGCTTTCTGTGGCGAGAGAAACGCCGGATGCAACGGTGCGGCAGGGGCATCTGGCGTTGCTCAAGCGGTGGTATTACCGGCCAGAGGCGCGGCGGCCGGGGGAGATACTGTTTCCGGAAGAAGACGGCGCGTGGCCTGCGAGGGCGATTCTGCGCGCAGTGGGACGGGTAGCGGCAAAAAGCCTGCCGGCGGCGCCATTGGCGTAAGAGAATTGCGGCAGAGGAACCATGGGAACGAAAGTCGATCTGCGCTCTGAGCTGGCCGTGGGGCGGCACCCGTTTCACCCGGGGCGCGTGCCGGAGATTGCGGAGTGGATTGGGGAGCTGCCGCGGCGGATTCCCAGCCTGATTGAGCTGATGTGGGACGATGACCCGGGTGTGGCCAGCCGCGCGGCGGACGTGCTGGAGCGGATTTCGCGATGGGCGTCGCCGGCGCTGATGCGGGCCATCATGGAGTTCAAAGTACCGCTGATGGGGCTGCTGACGGAGGCCACGCTGGCCAAGGTGCGCTGGAACCTGGCGCTGACCCTGCCGCGGCTGAAGCTGACCGTGCCGGAGTGCCGGCGGGTGGCCGCGACGCTGGAGGGCTGGCTGGAGGACTCCTCGTCGATTGTGAAGACAGCGGCACTGCACGGGTTGGCGGACCTGACGCGCCAGGATGGATCGCTGAGGGCGCAGGTAGAGGATCTGCTACGGATGGCGGAACGGGCGGGTACGCCGGCGATGCGGACTCGTAGCCGTATCTTGTTGAAAGCGATGGAGAAGGCGGACGGTAAGCAGCAGCGGAGGTCGTCGCTGCACATGTTCGACTGAAGGAGAGCTTTTTGTCGTTTAGGGTGGGGCAAGGCGCTGGTGGTGGATTGAGGAGCAAAGGCAACAGCAGATTCCCTGCGGGGAATGACAGAAAGAAAAGCAAGGGCAAAAGCAGGAGCAAAGGCAAAAGCAGATTACGGATTGCAGTGACGAGGCACAACCACTTTGGGTTCAGGCCGGTGGGGCGGCCAGCGATTCTCGCACACGCTCCATGATCCCGAGGTAGTACGCCAGGTTGTGGATGGTGTTTAGCGTGGCGGAGAGGGGCTCGCCGGCCTGCATGAGGTGACGCAGGTAGGCGCGGGTGTAGCGGCGGCATACCATGCAGTTGCAGTTGGGGTCGGGCGGCTGCTGGTCCTCAGCGTACTGGCGGTTCTTGATGGTGATGCGGCCCTGGCTGGTGAAGAGCAGGCCGTGGCGGGCGGCGCGGGTGGGCAGCACGCAATCCATCATGTCGACACCCATGCGCGCGTACTGTTCGATCTCGTCGGGGTAGCCGACGCCCATGACATAGCGGGGCTTGTCCGGGGGGAGGAGGGGCAGGACCTCGGCAATCATTTCCATGGTGAGCTGGCGCGGCTCGCCGACGGAGAGGCCGCCGATGGCGTAGCCGTCGAAGTCCATCTCAATGAGCCGCTCGGCGCTCTGGCGGCGGAGGTCGCGGTACATTCCGCCCTGCACGATGCCGAAGAGGGATTGGGTTCCGACGGGTGATTGGAACTGGGACTCGCGGTCATCCAACCCCCGTCCCCAAGTGCGAGGGACCGCGGGCACCGGGTCGGTCTCGCTGGCCCAGGGAACCTCGGATTGATGGGCGCGGAAGTGATCCAGGGAGCGGCGGGCCCAGGCCATGGTGAGGCGGAGGCTTTCTTCAGCGCGGCTGCGCTCTGCCGGATACTCGGTGCACTCGTCGAAGGCCATGGCGATGTCTGCGCCCAGGGCGATCTGGACATCCATGGAGTGCTCGGGGGTGAAGAAGTGGCTGGAGCCGTCGAGATGGGAGCGGAAGCGGACGCCTTCAGCGGTGACTTTGCGGAGCTGGCTGAGGGAGAAGACCTGGAAGCCGCCGGAGTCAGTGAGCAGCGCGCGGGGCCAGGAGATGAAGCGGTGCAGGCCGCCCATGCGGCGGATGGCCTCATGGCCCGGACGCAGGTAGAGGTGATACGTGTTGCCGAGGATGAGCTCGGCGCCGAGGGACTCAAGAATGTCCTGGGGGACGGCTTTGACGCTGCCCGCGGTGCCCACGGGCATGAAGACGGGCGTCTCCACCGTGCGATGCGGCAGATGCATGCGCGCGCGGCGGCCGCCGGCGGCGGAGGTGTGGATGCGGCTGAAGGTGAGTGCCACTGTGGCGATTGTAATGGGGCTGGCGGGAGGGATCAGATGGAGTGGTTGGCTGAGGAGCGCGGGTCAGGAGACCGGCGGCGCGATTGTTGGGGAGTTTGTTTCTGGTGGACGCGGCGGTTGTGCTTTGACAGGTAAATGCGGCGCGTGACTTTGTTCTAACAAATGTCCCGTTTCTTTTCCCCGGTACTATCTCTAAACTGGAAACTCAGATGCCATTGCCTCCGCAAGCACCGTCCAAGCTTCTCCGGCCCTCCGTCGTGCTTCGGCTGGCACTACTGGTGCTCTGTGCTGTTCCGCTCGCGGCGCAAACCCCGGCGGCCAAATCCGGCTCCGCTGCCGGATCCAAGCCCGGCTCCGCCCACGCATCCAAACCCACAACCAAGCCAGCGCCGGCCGCCCAGCCCGGCCCAGCGCCGGTAACCCAGCCCGGCTCCGCCGCTGCGGCCCAGCCCGCTGCCCAGCCGGCCCCGGCACCCGCCGTTGCCCAGCCCCCGGTCCTGCACGCCGTCGTTCGTCTGGACGGGCCGTGGCGATTTGCTATCGGAGACGATCCGGGATGGGCCGATCCTGCGTACGACGATTCCGCGTGGCCGACGGTGGATGTGAGCCAGCCTGCTTCGAACCAAGGCATCGACTCCTACTCCGGCTTTGCGTGGTACCGCATGCGGCTCGATCCCAAGCAGCTTGCCGCGGTGACCAGCGCCTCCGGCGGCCAGCCGCTGGTGCTGCTGGTTACGCCCAACTCAGTGGGCCAGCTCGCCGTGTACGTCAATGGCATTGAGACCGGGCGCACCCGCGGCATGGGCGAGCAGCTCACCATGTATCAGTCGCCGCCGTTCACGGTGCCGCTGCCGCCCAACAACAACGCGGCCATCCTGCTCGCCATCCGCAGTTGGGCGGGGCCCTCGGTTACCGTTCGGCGCGGACTGATCGATCGCATCGAGCTTGGTCCCGCGTCCGACATCCCTGACCGCCTGGAAATGGCCCGCGCCCAGCAGTGGGACGAGCGCGCCGTCTCCTCCATGGTGATTTCGTTCCTTTTCTTCTGCGTTGCCGTTCTCGGCTTTGCGCTCTACCTGGCCCAGCGCAGCCACCCTGAGTATCTCTGGCTCGGACTGCTGTGCGTGACCGTGGCCATCCGCGGGGCGTTCGATGCCATCTACGGACTTTCCCTGATCTCGCTGGGTGTGTACGATCCCTTCAGCTCGGTCTCCGGGCACATTTTTATGGCGGTGACTGCGGAGTTCGTCCTCCGCTTTACCGCCAGCAAAGCGCGCATGCCGGTGCGCATTTTCCAGATCTCCGTGCTCGTGCTTCCGCTTATCTACTTCGTACGCCTGAACCAGGTTTACGATGTGCTCTCGGTTGCCGCCGAAGTGGTGTTCTGCGTGCTGGTCTGCGTGCTGCTGTTTCGCGCGTGGCGCGCGGGCCGCACCGATGCCGGCGTGATGCTGTTCCCGTTCTTCCTGGGGGCGACGGGCGACTCCGCCAACACGGTGATTGAATACGCCTCAAGCCATCACTGGCTGCCGGAGCAGATTGGCTCGCCGCAATACCACGTGGGGCCGATCGAGTTTGGCACCGGCACCGTGGCCTATTGCATTTTTCTGCTCAGCCTGATTGCGGTGATCCTCTACCGCTTCATCCGCGTGAGCCAGGACGAGCAGCGCTCCAACGCCGAGGTGGCCGCGGCACGCAGCGTGCAGTCGCTGCTGATCCCCACCCAGCTACCCTCCAACAAGAATTTCATGCTGGAGAGCGCGTACCTGCCGGTGCACGGCGTGGGCGGCGACTTCTTCCAGGTGTTGCCGCTGCAGGACGAATCCCTGCTGCTCGTCGTGGGCGACGTCAGCGGCAAGGGCCTGCAGGCGGCCATGAGTTCCAGCACCCTGGTGGGCGCGCTGCGCAATGAGCTGGCCCACGATCCCGCCACCGTGCTCAATCACCTGAACCGCGTGCTTATCGGCGCCGTGTCCTCGCCGGGCAAGGTTCCCGACCTGGATGCCGCTCCGTGCTTTGCAACGTGCCTTTGCGCGCGCATTTACCCTGACGGAACGCTGGTGGTGGCGAACGCCGGCCACCTTGGCCCCTACCGCGACGGCCGCGAACTCGAGCTCCCCTCAAGCCTGCCGCTGGGGGTGATTGCCGACGTGGAATACGAGCAGGTGACTTACTGTCTCAACCAGGGCGAACGGCTGGTTTTCCTCTCCGATGGGGTGGTTGAGGCGCAATCGCCTTCCGGCGAGCTGTTCGGGTTCGAGCGCACCCAGCAGGTGTCGAACGAGTCCGCGCGCTACATTGCGCAGACCGCGCGGCACTTTGGCCAGACCGACGACATTACGGTTATTTCAATTTATGTTGCGTCGCGGGCCGCCAACCACAAGGTGGAAGAAGCGGTCCCCACGCGGTAAGGCTGATCAGGAAGATATGCAGGGGAGGGCCCAGCGGAGGTCTGGAGGCCGGCGTACAGGGTGCGACTTAGCTCCTCGGCTCGTCCAGCTTCTGCTCCGTGACTTCCCGCCTGCGGGCAGCCCGCCACTCTTTTAGCCGTTCATAGAGCACCACGTCGGTCAGCGCCAGTATCTCCGCCGCCAGCAGGGCCGCGTTGGCCGCGCCGGCCTTGCCGATGGCCAGAGTTCCCACGGGCACGCCCTTGGGCATCTGCACAATTGAGAGCAGCGCATCGAGCCCGTTCAACGACGTGGCGGACACCGGCACGCCCAACACCGGAACCAGCGTCAGGGCCGCCATCATTCCGGGCAGATGCGCCGCGCCGCCCGCGCCGGCAATGATGACACGGAGGCCCCGCTCCCGTGCCGTTTCAGCGTACTGCATCAGCAGATCGGGCGTGCGGTGCGCGCTCACCACTTTCGCCTCGTAGGGAATCTCCAGTGTCTTCAGGATCTCCACCGCGGCCGACATCACGTCGTAGTCGCTCTTTGACCCCATTACTACACCCACCAACACTTGCTCGCTCATGCCGTCGATTATACGGAGCTGAACCCGAGATGCTTATTCTCCCGGGAAGCTCTAGAATCAGGGTTTCTCACTGTCGCATTGAAATGAGAGCACAGTAGAATCCTGCAATCCGCGCTTGGGGACCTATTATCCACAGGGCCCCATTATCGATGCAGGAGTAACATGACCTCAGAAATCGAAGGAAAGGCGAATAAGTCAAGATGATAGTTCCGGTCGGCCGACTCAAAGGAAAGAGCAGGGCGTTCCACGAACAAGTTTTCGAAATGCGCCACGTCGTATTCAGCGTTATTCGAGAGCGTCAGATTCCCGGAGCCAAAACAGCTCGAGCGCTAGGAACGGGGTTCTTCGTAGCACCGAAGATATTCATCACCTGCGACCACGTAGTGAATCCCGTCAATGACAGGCACCGACCGGGAGACAGTTACCTGCTTGTGGCCAACCTGACCGGCAAAAGCGGGAAACTCTACCGGGTAGATGCCCCAGAGCTGGACAAGGACATCAACCTATTTCCCAATCTCGATCTCGCCGTCCTACGTGTTATGGGTGCCGATGCTAACCAGCCCTATTGCGCTCTCGAATACGGCACAGTTTGGGAGGGACAGGAAATCGGTGTGGTCGGATACCCTCTTGCGGAGCTCCGAGCAGTGGATGGAAACCTTGCATTAAATGCCGTTCTATACCGGGCCGCTAGGGGCTGCATCACGGCACTCTACAGCACCAATGACGGCGCCTTGATTGACGTCCCGTGTATCGAAGTGAATTTTCTATTTGTGCCGGGCAACAGCGGAGGACCAGTTTTCTCGGCGGACACTGGCCGAGTACTTGGATATGTGAGGGGGTATCGAGCGGTCAAGATACGGGAATCCGTTGCGACGGCGACAATGATCCCGCAACTGCCGCTCGGATTGGGAAATCAATACATCGAGAACCTAAACGCCGTCTACTCGATTGCAATCAAGTTGGACTTCATCAGGACCACGATCGAAGCGTTCGGCGTCACTCTCTGACGACGAAACATCGCTGATGCCGGCAATTCCTCCAGTGTAGACCACATACTCATTCCTGAGTTCGTCCACCTGAGCGCAAAGGTTCATTTCGTGGAAGGTAACCAAATTCTCGTTGGCTAAATTCAGAACTGGCGCCATTGTTCCACCCCTCCCAAACTGACCGGCGTCCTTAGACTACCAGTTTGCGCTTCTCCATCGGGCTCAAATGCGATCATCGGCACTTTTCCCGTCACCCTTAGGCCAGCGTGCATCGGTCGTGCCAGATTATTCGATGCGCCATTAGAGTATGTCAATGATCCTGCCTACGTTACTCGCCCCAAAAACGATACTTTTCCGCATCCTGCTCATTCAGTTCATCGCTCAGTCGATCCCTTGGCCTTCTTCTTCGATCCGGCGCCAGATTTCGTCCACCCAGCGTTCATGCTCCGGCTTCATCAACACTGACCTTAGGCAGGTGATCAGCTCGCCGGCGGGCGCGGCGGTGTCAAACCACTTCCGCGGCAACTGCACCAGCGCGAGGTGGAGGTCCCGTTCCGCGCACGCATCGAAGATGGCCTGGGCACGCGCTGAAGAGAGCCTGCCCGCCGATTGTCCTCGCCTTTTGTCACTTAGTTCCTTGTCCCTGTGTCCCTGTTCTTTCACCGCCCAGACCACAATATCCAGCTCTGGACTTCCCGCTGCCAGAGAAGTGAAACGGCCATCCTCCCACACCCTCCGGTCGAGCTCCAGCGCTGCCCGGCGGCCTGCTGCGAGCCCGTGGGCAAACTCCCCGCCCGGCTTGAGCGGCAGCAATTGCTGCGTGGCCCACAGCGCCACCGCGGCCGCTCCTGCGCGGGAGCACTCCAGGCTGATCTCGCCCAGGTGCAACTCCTTTGAAGTGAAGTACGTGTAAGGCGAGTCATGCTTGTAAAACCGCCCCACGGCGGGATCGCGAAACAGCACGCAGCCGCACCCGTAGGGCTGGAGGCCGTGCTTATGCGGATCCACCACGATCGAGTCGGCCTGGTGGATGGCGGCAAACGCCCGCCGGGCCGGCTCGTCGAGAGCTTCCGGGATGAGCTTGAAGTAGCCGCCGTAGGCCGCGTCCACATGCACCCGGGCACCGTAGTGCCGAGCCAGGTCCAGGATCTCCGGCAGCGGATCTACGGCTCCGATCGCCGTGGTCCCCAGCGTGGCTACCACGGTCCCTGCATCGCCCTTGCGCAGCTCGTCTTCCAGCGCTTCAAGGTCCATGCGCCCACGTTCGTCCGACCGCACCGCGGCAAAGTCAAGCCGCAACACCGCCGATATCCGCTGGTGGGTGTAATGGGCTTGCTCCGAGGCGAGTATCTTTTTGGGCGACCCTGATCCCTGATCCCTGATCCCTGTTCCCTGCGCGCAGCGCCCCGCCACCCACAGCGCCTCAAGGTTGGCGATGGTGCCGCTGGAGGTGAGATGGCCCAGGTACTCGTCGTTCCAGCCGAACATGGCGGCAATCTCGCTGACCGCCTCGATCTCCATCTGAGAGCTGGCCCGGCCGCCATCGCGCGCATGGTTGTTGGGGTTGATGAGCATGGCCAGCGCGTATGCCGCGCGCGCCACCGGGTGCGGCGGCTTGAGCATCTGTCCGGCGTACAGCGGGTGGAAGTAGGGATAGTTGTCGCCGAGCCGCTGGGCCGTCCGCTCCAGCACGGCGCTCATGGCGGCGAGGACATCGGGCGCGGGGGTCGGCGTCTCCGGGAGGTGAGAAAACTCCTTGAGCAGCCGCTCCGTGGCCCTTGCCAGCAACTCCGGTACAGGATCGTGTGTCATCGACCCTACACGCTATCACAGCCCGC
>Ga0265338_10001785_pt1 | contig 33890 bp, 25 predicted proteins | sample 42126metaG_FD_193579 | JGI IMG/M metagenome (GOLD analysis project Ga0265338, IMG submission 193579) | Rhizosphere microbial communities from Carex aquatilis grown in University of Washington, Seatle, WA, United States - 4-21-26 metaG | ecosystem: Host-associated > Plants > Roots > Rhizosphere...
CCAGTCTGGTGGCGTGAATTCTGTGTGGTACAAAAAACTGAACCAGCACCGCAACGCCAAGAAAATCTAAACCAACCCGCTCTCACGGATTGTGAGTAGGAGAATGAAATGTCACTCAAAGCCTTAAAACCAGTTTCACCCGAAACCCCTGCTGAAATCGCCCCAATTACTGAGGCAATCGACACCAGCGCGAAGCCGTTGTCTACCGACGCTTTGTTACAATTGATCGCAACGTTGACTCAGCAGAACGCAGAATCAAACGCAGCGTTAGCCAACGCGATCTTGAAGACCACCGAGCCCCGAGAGGTCATCAAGACTAAGGAACAACTAGCCCGGGAAGCCAACGACAAAATGTTCTTGGAACAAGCCAAGGAACTCAATCGTCGGCAAAAAGCTACCAAGAATCTCGAACAAGAGCAGTGCGATCACATCGCTGGCGGACTCGGGGAAACCAAAGATGTCCATCAGCGCACATCGATTGTCTGGCACCGTACGGACGCCCAAGTGGACATCGGAATCTGCACAACATGCGGTCGCCGGTTCCATCCTGAAGACAAACCAGATCGTCAGGGTCACGACTACACGTACTGGCGTCGTAAGGGTTCGTTCAACAGAATCTCGGCTGCTGGCGTTCGTCAGTTCCTGAACCCGCTTCAGGCCCAGCACGACTCCTACCTACGCGACAGCTAGTCCATTATTCGGACCGAGGGAGCATGAAAGCACCGCTCAAATACGAACCGTGGGTAAAGAAACTTGTGTCGAATCTGGCCAGCCATTTTGATCTGGCTGGCTGGACTCTCCAAGTTCAATTTCCTGCTGAGCAAAAGGAAACCTGCTACGCAGAGAACGACATAAATTCTACCTATTTAGGTTCTACAATCCGAGTTTATCCTCTCGCAAAAAAGGATTTTGATTCGGGGAATATAGATAGGTTTGTGATGGCTATTGTTCACGAACTTGTTCACTTATTCGTTGATCCATTCCACGAGTCAATGCTTCCTTTTCTGTCTCAGTCCACTACTCCTTCGTTTATGGAAACCCTAGAGCAGCAGACCCAAAAGTTGACGATGGTTTTCCTCAAGACCCTCCCGAAAAATCTGATCCCACCGAGATAAATGGCCACAATTCAACTTGAAAGAACGATCCAGCGTTCCTCCCAATACGCTCGTCTAGAGCCCTTGGTGTTCGCTGCCAACACGTATAATGACCCCGCGTTTTCGAACGCCGATTGGGTTATGCAGACGATCCTCGCGCCCCCGTTTGCGTGGAGGTGGAATCGCACGTCCAAAGGTACACCGTCTGCTCCAGCGTTTACTACCGTCATCGGACAATCGGATTACTCCGTAAGCTTGCCCACCTTTGGGTGGCTAGAGAAAGCCACTTTGTACGACCCAGATTCTGGATACGCGGCTTTCGAGTTGCAGGTTGAACTCTTAAAAGCTGCCGAGACCTTGGCCAATCAGCCGCAAAGAATAGCCACTCAACTCGATGATGGTCAGGGAAACATAACTTTTCGGTTATTCGGTACCCCGGACAAAGTCTACAACATCTGTCTTGAATTTCAAAACGCCGCTCAACTTTTCACTGATACCACCCAAACTTGGAGACCGATTCCAGATTATCTCAGTTTTGTCTACAACGAAGGGTTTGATTTTCGGACGTTCTCATATTTGGGTGACCCGAGGGCGCAGACCTCTGGACAGCTTTTCTTTCAATCTTTGGCTCAGATGTCCGAGGGTTTAAGCGAGAGCCAGAAAAATTTGTGGTTGGGGGATAAGCTCAACACGTTGAGACAGTCCGCAGCGGTCCAAGGAGGGCGAGGCTAATGGGAATCACTACTACTGGACTCCATCGCTTCTCCAACGTGACCGCTAGGGCACAATACTCTACGACCCAAACGGTTGTTCCGGGTGCTACGATCTACGTCACACAAACCGTGGACGGAACCGAAGCTACGATATACTCCGACCCCGGGTTGAGTATCCAAATTGTCGGAGCTTTAATCACGGCGGACCAATCGGGTTTCTACGAATATTACATTCCCCTCAGTTACGACGTAACCGAAATCATCTCGTCCCCGTCCGGTCTTTTAACTGTAATCACTAACATCGTTCTGAATACTCAAGTTGGATCAAATTTTGTAGTAAACGAGATCGTTGCGGGAGCGGGAACTGCTTTCACCTTAGCCAACACTCCGACATCTGGGTCGGTTGCTTTGTATAACGGGGCGGCTCGTCTTCGTCCCGGCTCACTTCCTGCCGACTATACAATTTCTGGAGCAAATATTACCATGAACTACTCAGTTTCAACGGGAGGACTCCTTGCGGACTATAGGTACTAAACTTGTTTTGGTGTTCTTGCTCTTCCTAGCGGTTATGGCGAAGACGCAGACGGTTTCCCAAATTATAAACGGGGGCACGGGCGCAACCACGGCGGCGGGAGCGCAAGCGAATTTGCTCAATCCTACGGATCAATGGGTCGCTGTGGGCGCTGACCCGGTTGCAACAATCAATGCGGCCTGCGCTTATATCGCCGCAAACAATCAATCGGTGCGGCTGAACTTCCCCGGCAGCAGGTTCGTGTTCGGATCGACGGCTATGATTGGCAATACCTGCTCTGGATTGACGATCAACGGCACGCAGGGCATCTTAGCTCCAACGTGTGCGAACCCTGATACCTGTATGAATGTGCAGGGTGGCACAGTGTTTGACTGCGGCGCTAGTCAGTGCATCCTCATTAACGGCAACGGAACGACAGGCCCGAATAACGTCACAATTCAGAATGTGCTTTTCGACGATTGGGGAGCGACAGGATTTTTGCAATCGGGCTCGCCGACGACGGTTGGAGCGGGATTCCCGCGCTTTAAGGACATCTACGCCGTGGGGCAGACGACCGTCAATGCCTCTACGCTCGGCATGGTGCTTTACAACACGCAGCACGCGACTATTGATGAGTTGAGAATCGCCAACGTGGACACGGGCTTCTCGACCTTGGTTGCAGGCAGCACCGGATCGATTCCTGGTAACAGCGAGATTCACAGCCTTTATGTTTACCCTTACACGAAATCGGTTGCGAACGGGAACTGCTCTTATCCCGCGATTGACAATGAGGCGAACTACAACGTCTTTTACTATGTTCAAGTGAATCAGTATACCGGGGAATCGTGTTCGACCGCGATATACGACAACACTTCGCTGACGACATACGATGCTGTCGCATTTGAGGGAAATTTCCTTAATGGGATGGACATTGCTGGAGGCGATGAAATCATCAACATCGTCGATGCGTTCGGAAGACCTTCGACGATCAACGATGTGACGATGGAAAGCTCCAGCGGGGAAATTCAACTGACCTCTTCGAGTCCGAACGTCACCATCAACAATCAAAGCGCCAACAACACGAGAAATTGGTTTAGCGGCAGTTTCAACAGCACCTTCCCGTGGGTTTTCCTGACCGCCTCGGGAGGGTCGGGCATGACGATAGGAGCCTATCCTATTTCGTTCTCAGGGGGTGGTTGCACAACTCAACCGACCGCAACCCTCTACGTCCACAGTGCGACCACCTACGACTACCCGCAACTGCTGACTCCCGGCGTGAATTGCACATCGGCTTCATCCGCGTCAGTTGTGACTGGAGGAACACCGCCCACACTCACGGTGCATTGGTCGCAACAGGCTTATGGAATCTTCAACGGACAACTTAATGTATCGGGTGGTCTAACGCTAAACGGCACTCTGAACGCTCTTGGGCCTGACGGTCTCAACGTCTTTGGGAGCTATATTGCTGGAGGGTCATCAAACGGCGCATCGGCGCAGATCAAGATTGAGGGCATCCCAACACCAAGCGCAGCGCCTTACGATCCCGGCGTCTTGATCTGCCCGAACGGGTCTGATTCCTATTGCGGATCAATTTTACAGGATTATTTCAGCGAGACGGGGGGCACCAACAATATCTCCGGAATGAACTTCCATCTAGGAACTGTGAGCGGCTATAGAGACAACGCTACGTTCCTCAACGGAGCAGGGAATCCAGTTGGCGGATTTTATGATACTGGATTCCTAAGCCCATATGTACCTAGTTTCGATTCTACGCATAACTTCCTGATGGGTTCCGGCGAGGGAATTGGATTCTGGAATAACACCTACACAGCAATCCTCACCCCACCGAGCTACAGTTCGAATTTGACGTGGGCTATGCCCAACGCAACCGGAACTGTGATGGTATCCGGAAACGCTACTACCGGTAATCTGGCGGACTGGACAAACTCCGGTGTGGGGTCTGGCTACTACCCGGCATGGAATACGGGGACGAGCAAGTGGACGGCAACTCCGTTCCCGGCCCAGCCTTTGACCGGGACTACCGGCACCCTCACGGGAACGTCCCTCACATCTACCTGCGACTCCGGAACGGCAACAGTTACGGGGGCGGTGGTGGGTTCTCCTGTCGTTGTCAGTTCGACTACTGGAGCAGATGTTGGGGGCGCTTTCTACCTACGTGCTTCTGTGACTTCTACCAACACGGTGACTGTTTATGTCTGCGGAACCGGAACACCCCCTAGCCTTGCGTATAACGTAACCGTACTTTAGGAACAAATGAAGAAATTACTCATCATCGCCGCCTTCTGTGTTTGTCCATTATTCGGACTGGCTCAAGCTACCACTGGGTATCATAGGGTCCAAACAGCTTTGGCTCGGGCTCCTCAAGGAGGGGTGACGGCGAACGTTGTTCCGAACGCAAAGATTACCGTGACTAGCACGGCTACCGGACTGGCGGCGACGATCTACTCCGACCCGCTTTTGACGGCGCAGATAACCCCGGCTTTGATTACTGCGGACAACTCCGGGAACTATTCCTACTACATCCATTTGAATTATTGTGTAACAGAGACCATCACCGCGCCGGGGCAGCATACCCAAACCATCCCTAATATCTGTATCAACGGCGGAGGTGGTTCTCCCGGTGTGTCCAGCCTGAACTCTCTGACCGGCGTCATAAATCTTACGTCTACTGGCAACACGGTTACTATCACTCCTAGCGGGTCTAGTATTGATCTTGAAGCCAACGGGGGAGTTCTTCTTCAAACCAACACGTCTAACAACTCTTCTCAGACGACTCTGAATTTCGAGACCAGTACAACAAACTCCATCGGTCTCGTTGTAACCCCATCAAATCCCAGTGGGGGTATTGAAAAAGAAGAAGTAACCGGAACCTACTCCGGTTCGATTTCTTCTTCACAAGTTACAACCGCCCTTGGATACACCCCGGTTTCTCCAACAGTAACTTCCTTGGTCGATTTGACCACAGCGGCTGGCGGAGCTTTCGGAACCGCTGCCTATGACAATACGGGGACCAGCGGGGCGACAATTCCCTTGCTGAATGGTTCCCCCACGGCAAGCGGGGTGTGGACTTTCTCGGCATCAAACGCTCTTGTTCTGTCCGCAATGACAGGTACAAGCTGCTTGGAGGAAATTTCCGGTATCGTCACGGCTACTGGCGTGGCTTGCGGAAGTGGCGGAGGCGGCGGGACAAATCTTGAGATAAATGGCAGTTCCGCGCTAACGACGGCCAATTTTTCCAACAATACCGGTGCAGGCGAGATTGACTTCACAAATCCGAGCGGAGCGACGGTCAACGCCACGCTGCACAATACGACTATCTCTGGAATCGCTTTAGGGAACAATCTCAATGTTTTGACTTTTGGGACACACTTAGCTTCTGGAGGATCGTCCTACAACGGCTCGGCGAATGTCACTATCACCAGTGACGCTACGAACGCGAACACGGCTTCAACCATCGTGGCGAGGGATGCTTCTGGCAATTTCGTGGCTGGAACGATCACAGCAACTCTAAACGGTAACGCGACCTCGGCCACATCGGCTACGAGTGCGACGAATTTTACCGGGTCACTGTCCGGTGATGTAACCGGAACCCAAAGTGCGACTGCCGTTGTAAAGATTAACGGTGGCTCTGTACCGGGAAGTGCGAATCTGCTTGCCTCGAATTCCAGTAGTCAGTTAGTGGCAGCGACGGCAGCAGGCGTTGGCACTGTGATTAACCTTGCGGCAAACTACATCCACTACAGCGGAGGATCGAGTTCTGCGGTCCTCGGCATCACTCCAGTAAACAATGCCGTGCTGGTTACAAACGGAAGCGGTGTACCTTCCGAGAGTACAACACTTCCAAGCGGCCTGTCGGCTACGAACCTGTCCCTTACTACGCCGAATCTAGGTACTCCCTCTGCTGGAGTATTGACGCACGCTACCGGACTTCCGGCTGCTTCGGTGCTGGCCGGTGCGTTGGCGAATGGTATGACGGGAACAACGCAGACCGTGGGTGACAACACAACAGACTTGGCAACGGATGCTTTCGTACTGGCTAATGCAGGATCATGCGCTAATGCACTGACCATGAACAATTCTGGTGCCGGGGCGTCTTCTGGGGCTGCGTTCAATTGCGGAACAGCATTGACTCTCAGTTTCAATACCATTGGAGCAGCCCCGGCTCTCGGGCTTCCTATTTCGGAGACCACTTCGTGGACCGTTTCGAATACAATCCCGACGATTTATATTTTCACTGGATCAGGGGCCTCGAACGCCACCCTTCCGGCGTCCGCCAGCGGTTTTCCGACCACAGTGATCTGGAATCAAGGAACAGCGGCTATCACAATTGCCAGCGGGGGAAGCGCCCCAGTTTGCGAACCGTCAAGTTGTATAGTTCAGATAGGGGGAAGTGCGGTTGTTTCTATAAACGCGGCAGGAACAGGGTTCGCCGCTCAACAATCGAACGCTAACGGAAGCGCGTTTGGTTCACTCGCCAATGCGAGCACGATCAACAATTCAAACTGGTCTGGGACGGTTCTGGCTGCTGGAAACGGAGGCACAGGTGTTGCCAATACGGCGATCCTGACTCTGGGATCAAGCAATCAGAATTGGGCCACTCTCGGAACGGGCATCGTCAAGAATACGACGACTACCGGCGCACTTTCCGACGCGGCCTATGCGGACGTTGTTGGATTATGGGCGAGTGGTTCGTGTTCTGGATATCTCAAGAGCGACGGAACCTGTTCGACACCCGGAGGATCAGGCACAGTCACCGTCGTTGGGGCGGGATCATTGACTTCAACCGCTCTCGTGACTGGCGGCGGAACTGCCACGCTGCAAACTCCATCGGCTACTTCAACGCTGGACGCGAGCGGCAATCTTGCAGTCGCAGCCGGTGGGTCAATTGGCAGTGCCGACACTGGAACGCCGAAGTTCACATTTGCAACAAACAAGGCAACGTTCAATCAGCCTCTCTACTTGGGAACCACGAGCAATCAGCTTGTGCTCGGCACGAGCCCGAATCTGTCCACCTTGACCTTCCCGGCCTCGTCGGGAGCGGTTACGCTGACCTTCCCAAATACGACAGAATACATGATCGGCGCAAACAGCGACACGACGACAAGCCATGTACTTCATGCAACGTCTGTGGCTGGCGTAGGGGCATTTAGTGCGATTGCATATACTGATCTTCCTACGGGGACAGGAGCAAATCAGGTTGTTCTCGGTGGCGCAATTACTGCTGGGGGCCCCACAGGGGGAGCAACATCTATCCCGGTTATCACCTACAACGCGGCAGGTCAGTTGACAGCCGTAACGACAGCAACTCCGACAGTGGCGACGATCCAAGGCGGTGCGACTGGGGATTTGGTCTATCAGAGCGCGGCGAATACGACCGCTTTCAGCACGGACTTCACATTCGTCACGCACACGCTCACAGGCGGGTCTTCAGCGATCCTCGACCTTAGCGCAGCCTCAGTGACGGCTGGATTGAAAATCCCCGGTGCCGCTGGTGGCGCACCGACAGCAGATGATTTCCTCGCCTTCAACACGACCAATCACACGCATGTGTGGGGATCAAACGGCACCACCCTCGTTGGAGCGGCAGCGGCAACGGGTACTGGAACATCGACCGCGTGCTCGTCCCACAACTGGGTTAGCACGATCTCAGGGGTCGCAGCGCCGTCTTGCACGCAGCCTGCAATCGGAGACATTAGCGGCCTTGGGACCGGCGTGGCAACGGGCCTTGCAAACGCGGCCACTGGCTCTGGGGCTCCCGTGCTGGCAACTTCCCCCTCGCTTGTTACCCCGGCACTCGGCGCGGCCACGGCCACAAGTCTCCTCGCAACCGGCATCGTGGACGGTACGGCTCCGATCACCATCACGACCGGAACGACCGCGAACCTCGGAACCACCTACAAAAGCGGCTACACCTTCAATCAGGAAGGCACCGCTGGAACCGGCGTCACGTACACGCTTCCCGCAACGGCGGTTGGGCTTCAATACTGCGTGCAGAACTCAGGCACGACTGGCGTCATCAATACTGGCGTCCTGACGGTCTATCCTCCAGCCTCTTCGTTCGTAATCTTGAACGGCACTGTCAACACAGTGGGCGCCGGCGGGACTCACGGCGTAGCTTCGGGCGGGGCTGCAGGAGATGGAGCTTGCTTCGTGGCGATTGACGCAACTCACTGGGAAGTGTTTCCGCTCAAAGGCACATGGACAGCAAATTGAAAAGACTCTTTATCATTCCGTTTCTTATCTTGCTCTGCGCTGCGCAGCGTGGCGAGCAAGGTATCTTGACACAGACCGCAGCTGGCGCAGGCGGCACATGGACGCTGCATCAGTTCAAGAATTGGGACTCCAACTCACAAGGCACGGGCGGATCAGCCTGCACCGGCCTATCCACCTGCACCGTTACGACCGTCGCTCCGACCGCTGGCGATATCGTGCTGGTCGTCGCTACGATGGCGGCAGCATCCTCGAAAACTCTCAGCACCCCCACTATGACAGGGCAGACCTTTACTCACTGCACGAACGGGGGCGGGTCTGCCACGACTGAAGGGTGGTTTGATTGCTGGTACACCTTGTCGGCAGCGGCGAGTGGCACTTCCGTCGTATGCCCTGCGAGCGCAGCCACGCTCTACATGAACTGCGCGGTCTATGACTATCACTGGTCCGGTTCCTCGATCACCGCCGACAATCAGGCTGCGGTCACGACCGACACAAGCTGCACAACCTGTGCGGGAGTGGGGCTGACTGTAGCTGGCACAGACGTTGCCGTACAAATGTCAATCGGCGCAAATAACATCACGGCCATCAGCGATGCGACCTACGCAAATCCTGCCAACTTCACCGATGGCGTTGGATCGTGCGGGAAGCTGAACGCCAGTGGGACCCTTACCACGCCGAACTGGACGCAAAGCAGCGCCGGAGCTGCAACTAACTTTGGCCTCACTTTCCAAGGACATTGATGAGAAAGACTCCGATCTTCGCACTGCTGCTTTCTGCGAGCTTCACGTTCGCGCAGGGCCATACCTTCGGCCCTACTTCATTTCCATTGACCGAGAATCCTATCTCGCAGGGTGGTCAGTGGCTGAACGGATCGACAAATTGCTCCGGCAACTGGACAAATATGGCAACCGACGGGACTAAAGTCTACGGAACCGCATTGAATCCAGACCCTCCCTTCAACGACGATTCCGCGTGGCTCAATGCCACCTGGGGGCCAACTCAGACAGTGCAGGCTACTCTGGTGCTGGGTTCCACCGGAACGCTATCGCAGGCTGAAGTAGAAATTCATCTAAACACAAGCTGTAGCGGTGGGCAACTCAGCACCTATGAGTTCAATGAGAGCGTGCTGTCCGGGGTTCCCTATATGTATATCGTCCGGTGGAACGGTCCACTGAACAGCTATACAATCCTTGCGGGTCCGTACAGTTCGCATGTGGCCGTAAACGGCGACGTGCTGAAGGCAACCAGAGTTGGCAGTCTGTTGACCTTCTATCTGAACGGCTCTTCAATCTTGTCTGTGAACGATTCGACCTTTACAGCCGGTTCACCGGGCGTAGGCCAGTGGTGCGTCGGAACGACCGTGAGCGATTGCAAAGGCTTTGGCCTGACAGCCTTTTCGGCGAATGATGGCTCCTCCGGGCCCGGAACGTATACCGCATCCTCCGATGCTGAGTCGGACGTGAACGCGATCATCAACGGCCCAACCCACACGGCAGTCAACGGCGACATCATCCAGATTCCTTGCAGCGGAACTCAGTCAGTCACTTGGACCTCGACTCTCAGCACTACCAAGACCATCACCATCACGGCTTTGGGAGGAATGCCGAATACGACGGCGAGTACCTTTGGCTCAGGCACAAACTGCCTCACCATCAAGGACAACGTGGCAAGCGGCGCACTCTTCAGCTTCACGCCCACTTATGCGTCGTCGAACAACGTCGTGACGTTGCAGAACATGAACATCGACCCGCTCACGACCAGCACTGCTCTCACATCGCCGGTACAGGTCGGAGGAACCTGCACATCGAGCGGATGTCCAAATCTGCGTGTAGACAATATCTGTTTCGGCATCGGGACGCAGTGGAACGAGGGTACAAATGGGGCTTCTTCTGACTGGATGATTCGCACCGATAACGTGTTTGGCGTGCTTGACCACAACACGGTTCCTTCTGGCAGCGATGTGGAATTGCTCAACGCGAACCACTCAGCTTACCTGGGCGTCGGTGGATACGGCGACAACTCCTGGGCGCAGCCTGACACCTTCGGCGGCGCGAACGTCCTTTACATGGAGAACAACAGTGTCTATACCTCTCAGGCGGTGAACGATTGCGATACTGGCCCGACCGGGGGAGGGATTGGCGGATGCCGAATCGCTGGCCGTTTTAATCACGTCACAGGCGCCACCGGAATGTTTTCGGCCTTCTATGTTCATGGCCTGGACACCGATGGCAGACCGCAGGGCGGACGGCAGATGGAAGCCTACGGAAATACTTTGAACTGCGCGACCAGCGGCGGCTGCGATTTAGGGATGGCTTCTTTCAGGAGCGGAACTGGCTATGTATTTGGCAACACTTTGACCAGCTCGGGCGGTGGTTTCTACAACAATGTCGCTGGAATCTATGTCTATCGGACGGTATTCAATGCGAGCACATGGGGAGCGTGCGGAGGGTCGAGCGCGTGGGATACGAACGATGGCACGGTCTACTACACCGGCACCGTGACGACTGCAGCTACCCCGACCATGACCGACTCCACAAAAACATGGACCACGAATCAGTTCGTTCCCACAGGAGCGCCCTACACGGTTTACGACGTTACACAGGGATGGTGGGCCGAAATTCTCAGCAACACATCGAACACCATCACGATTCAAGGATCGATTCCAGAGGAGCCCCTCAACTTCGTCAACGGCGATAGCTATGAGATTCTGAGGGCTACCGTTTGCGCTGATCAGGGAGGACGTGGGGCGGGTAACTACGTTTCCGGCTCGACTCCCTCCCCGGCTTCGGCTTTATCTCAGGCGCTTGACCCAATCTATGAATGGGACGACACCGCATCCCCGATCTACCACGGCAATATCTCTTCAGACACGTTGAGAACGATTGCCAACCGCGACTGGTACACGGACGGGTCCAACGGTTCCCCAGTCGCGCAGACCTCGCCAACTTCCCCCTTCAACGGCACCAGCGGGGTTGGGTTTGGAACGCTTGCCAACAGGCCCACAACCTGCACGACCCACGTCGGATATTTTGCAACCGACCAGGGAAGTTGGAACACGAGCGGCAATGGTTTCGGACAGGGCCAGCTTTACTCCTGCTCCGCGACAAATACGTGGACAGTGCTTTATACCCCCTACACCTACCCTCATCCGCTGGTCTCCGGCGTCACGACCTACACATGGAATCCGACCATCGTCGGAAGTGGAAGCCTGACAGGGACGAACTGTGGACCGGGAAGTTACGCTTCGGGCACGACCATCGGCGGATGCACGGCCTCTGCCGGGACCGGCTCTACGTTCAGCGCGTGGTCTTCGGTAAGTGGCAGCGCGGCGTGCTCCGGCGCGACAAACCCCTGCGCGTCGTTCTCGATCACGGCAAATTCCGCAGCGACGGCGACCTTCACGGTCAACAGCTATGCGCTTTCGACGGCTACGTCCGGCGCAGGATCGGGCACGATCACAGGCTGTGCCGGGTCCGTGAATTACGGGGCTGGATACTCCTGCACGGTCACGGCAACGGGCGGCTCGACGCTGGCCTCTGTGAGCGGATGCGGAGGATCGGGAACTACGACGTACACTGGCACCATGCCCGCATCGAACTGCACCGTGACGGCGACGTTTAATTTAACATCGAGCTTAAAACCCGGAAACATTACTCTTGTAATCTCAGGAACACAATAGGAGACTTATGAAACGCACATTCACACTTCTTTTTACCCTTGCGGCCCTTGGTATCACCCAAGGTTGCGCCCAGCACCCGGTATCAACCCCGCAGTATACCTGTCCACCGGCAGGAAGTTACGTTGATCTGAACGGGGCCACGGGATCATCTTCAACTACCTACACCGCGTCGAACGTAACCGGACAGACTTGCTTCGAGGCTCAAGGCTATCTCAATGGTCAATATGGGACCGCCTCGAACATCGTCGGACCGACAGTCGGTGGGGCTACGAACAAAGTCAGTCTCAGCGTGACCTGCACAGCCGGTACGGGACAGACGTGCTCAGGGGTTAATTGGGTGTTTCAGAGCGCCCCTGCGGTCGTTGCTACGGCTCCTGGTACTCCGGCAATGGGTGCCCCAACGAGCGCAGAGGTCATCCTAACGCTCCGGAAGCCGGAACCGCTATTCGCAAAGAATATCCCGAGTGGAAAGCTCACAGCCAGCGCGGTCGATAGCAAGTAGTCCATTATTCGGACGGAGAATAGATGCCCATACTTTCTGGCGATCAATCGAACAGCACGACGATTCAAAAACTAGCTTATCAGCTAAAATCAGACCCGTCCTTCTACAACGTCTTAGGCGGTACTGCTGGGTATAGCACAGAACCGTTGCTGACAATCTGCAACGAAGTCATGTGCCGAATCCTAGCGGAGAACATGCCGTGGATTTGGAATCGGTCCGTCGTGCCCCCATTCTTAACTGTAAGTTTGCAGCAGGATTATTGCACACAGTTAACTGACATTGGGTGGTTGGAAAACGGTTGGCGGGTAGACATCAATAACTCGACATCTAACTCCAATGGGGCCCCGAAGCCGGTCTTCAGTCTAGAAACGGTAAGATACATCCCACAAGCTTCTGCACAAAGTGTTCCCTTCAACATTTGCTTTGTTCCTAACTCGCAGGCATTTTTGGGGTTGTGGCAAGCGAATACCGAGTACGGTTGTGGATACGGGGTTCCTATGACTCCTCGTTCTCCAATCCAACAGTTCTTGGATGCAAACGGAAACATTCTGTACATCGACTCGACCCAGTTAGGTCTGAATATTGAATCGCCGGGATATACAGGAACAACTATCTTTCCCCCCGGAGTATACCCTTACGGAACTTCGGGAAGCACCCAGCCTCTCGCTCCGGCAAACGCAACCCCCGGAACACAGATTCAAGACGGGAGTGTCATCTGGACAGTCGCTAATCCGGACGGGTACGCAGTCAGACTCTTTCCGCTGCCCGCGTTGAACGGTTTGTGCTGGTGGATTCAGTGCCAGTATCAAGTCGCGCCCCCGCAGTTACTGACGCTGCAACAAACGATTGACCCGATACCTTTCTATATGTCGTATCTTTTTAGACAAGGGGTAAGGGCGCAACTGAAGATCGCAAACGGTCTTCCGAACGCACAGCAAGAGTACAACGAGTGGGAGGAAACGCTAGTAAAAGCTTTGCGCGGAGCAGATAGACAGCAAGACGATTTCCGGCTCTACCCAGATACGTCGATCATGGGTACGTTCAACCCTTGGATGGACCCCGCTGGAATTGGAGCCGCGTGGCCGTACGGGCCAGGACCTTACGCCTACTAGCATTCGATTTGTGGTATAATACTACTATGTCGAATTCTATTGTTTACGTCTACGGTCGAATTTACCTACTGACTTGTTTGGTCAACGGGAAACGATACGTTGGGCAAACGGTCAATTCGATGAGTAAGAGATTGTACGGACATTTCAATTCTCCAAAACATTCTAAGGCAGTTCGAAACAGCACCCCTCTAGCCAATGCAATAAAAAAGTATGGGAAAGAAAATTTTGGGTCTATTCTATTGTGCTCTTGCTCTTCTCAAGAAGAACTCAATTTGATGGAGGATTTGTATATTGCCGCTCTCAATACTATGGTAGACGGTGGCAACGGGTACAACCTAGAACGCGGAGGAGCTAAAGGTAAGGCATCAGAAAAGACCAAGGCCCTTCAAAGCCAACAAAGAAAGGGAATCGGAAATTCTAGATACATACACGAAATAAACAACCAAGAAATAGTCGATCTTTATAAACAAGGATATGGCGCTCCTAAAATTTCCAAGATTCTTGGCGTACGACAAGGTACTGTTGAGAAGAGGCTCAAAGCTTCTCAAGTTGTAATGAGATCAGTTGGTCATCAATACTGGTCCGACGAAGAGAGAAAGGTAGTCGGCGCTCGGATGAAAATTCGTCACGCTGGACCAAAGAACCCCGCATATCGCCACGATATTTCCACTGAACAATTGATTGCCTTGTACAGCGAGGGTTTCAGCCTCGCAGAAATTGGCAGAAAACTATCTACCTCCCACGGAATAGTTGGGAAACGGCTCAAGAAAGCCGGAATAACTTTGAGGCCATACCAAAAGAAGAATGTCGAATCAACTACAGAAATTCGGAGCACAAGCATCCAAGCCCGCCAGATATGGAATTCTATGGCAAAATCGAATGGCTACGGGAATTTGGACGCAAAGATCGCCGCTTAGAGACGCGGCAAGCTCAAGAATTGAAGAAGAATTTTACGGGGCCAGAGGAGACGCTCTTATAGATGGACTCAACACCGAAATCTCCACTAAGCTAACGATCATCCGCCGCCCGGGCCACACCGTCTATAACTCCCAAACGTTTCCAACCATCAACCGATTCTATGAAAATCGAGTGTCCGTGTTCAATGCTTCGCAGACCGCGACCACCGAGTCGATCCAAATAATTGCAGATACTTCTGATGTTATTTATGACGCGACAGGCCCATCTACCAAAACGGTGTTGTTCAATAAATCCGTTTTTTCCGGATCAACATTTTTCCAATCTGTCGGAAACGAACTATTCTTCTCGGATGGTCCAGACCAAAAAAAGCTTATTACTCCAAATTTGGTTTGGGCCTCGAATCAGATGTTCAACACCGGTAACCAGATTCTCGATCCAAACGGAAATCTGCAAATTGTTCAAGGAACTGGAACTGCCTCTATCACGGAAATTGAGGTAGTTAGCACTACATTAGGTGTGGTTGGCGGACCTACGCTATACTATTTGAAGATCACGTTTTCGTCGGATGTTTTCTGGACCCAAGGAACGTCTGTTAGTTTTTCTGGGATCGGGACTTATGCCCAGATAAACAACACGTCTCAAACCGTGGTTGTTGATCCGACTTACCTTACGCCTTCTCCGACCGTTGCTTATTTCACCACGGGAGCTACGACAACATACGGCCCCGCACCAGATACCGGAACAGCCACGTCTACTAACTCTACAGGGTCCGGGATCAGCGGATCGTCGAGTCCAGCGTGGAACGTTTCTCTTGGTGGGTTCACAACGGATAACCAATTGACATGGCAGAATTTCGGTTCTCCTTTGTATAATTGGGCCACCCCCGCTCCCGTATTAGCTCCCACTATTACTCCGGTTTCGGGAAACCGGCAGTGGACCGCGAACACAACCCTAACCCAATGGTACTCAGTTCTTGACTCCAACGGAAACGTCGAAGTTATCATAAACACTCCGCCCGGAACAACAGGAAACTTCGCCCCAACTTGGAACACCACTGTCCCAACACCGGCGTCAAATACCTACAACTATACAGCAGATGGGTCTGTTTTGTGGCAAAACGCCGGAACCCCAAGAGGGTGGTCCGCTAATACTTCGTTCCCGGCGGGAAGTTGTATTGTAGACTCGAATCAAAATTTGCAGTGGGCTTTTTGCACTATCTCAGACTCTACTGGAGCACTTCCTCCAACTTGGGCGACGACGGTGGGGGTCACGACTACAGACAACACCATCACATGGACTTGCTTAGGGCCCGGAGTGACTCTCATCTCCGGCTCCGTTTATTACGCTTATAGCTGGGTTTCAACTGACGGAAGCGTAACCACTTCTTCTCCGTTTGTTGTACAAAATAACCAAACCGCCGTTCTCGGCCCGGCCAACGGTGCCAGAGCAATCCTATCAGGAAGTTTTCCGGACGACCCACAGATAACCCAAGCATGGTTATGGCGATCCGTTCAGGGAGGGTCTTCATCTTCTCTGTTCTTTGACTCAGCAATCCCAAACCCGACCCCGGGAACCGCTTCAAATTGGGCGTTCACCGATGTTCTTCCGGATACTTTTCTTGACGAGCTAATTGAAGCCCCCGTTGACGACGCAAACAACCCGCCTCCCGTTGGGATCACCGCTCTTGCCTACCACCTGAACCGGGTCTGGGGCGCTGTAGGAAATATTGTTTTCAATTCTCAAACATCTGGAATCACCGGAAACCCCTACACGGCCTGGGACCCGCAATCTTTCTTTGAATTTCCCGGCACTGTCGTTCGTTTGTGGCCAACATCCAATGGGTTAATTGTGTTCACGAATTCGGCCCCCTACGTTATTCAGGGCCTCGGTGATTCGTCCAGCCCGTTTTTCTCGACCCCCTTCCTTCAGAATGTGGGACTGGCAAACTATGACGCTTTCGATGTAAATGGTGCTGTAGCATATATGTACACTACAGATAACCAAGTCATGTCGATGGACCCTTCGTCCGGATTTTCAGAGGTAGGATTCCCAATCGGAGATCAATTCGGTCCGAATAATGGAACGGGGACTTTTCTTCCAAGCACCGCAGTTTTAACTTGGCATTTTGATGGGTCACAAGAAAAAGCCTTGTACGTTTCAAACAGAGACGGCGTTTGGTGGAGGATGTTGCCGACCCCCTCTCCCGAAACCGGAAACACATGGTGCCCAAAAGCCATTGTCACCGGGAACTTTTCTGTCGTTCAATCGGTTGAAACTTCTCCCGGGATTCGTAGTCTTCTCGTAGCTCCTTACAGCAACGGGCCTATTTTGATGAGAGATTCTTCTTCTTTCTCTGATAACGGGTCCGCGTACAACGCATACAGCGTAATAGGGAGTTTGGTTCTCGCACAGCCGGGACAACTGGCTTACGCGAAGCTGATTACCACGGACGCAATGGCGGTAGGAACTCCGATTACTCTAAAGGTACAGTTGGACGAAATCGCTCCGATTTCCGCCGGGTATTTTGAGAACCTGACGTTGTTTGTTCCCGATCCAACACAGTTGTCTCCTTCGAACAGTGTGTATGCTCAGAGATTCTACTTGTCGCAGACTCAACAACCAGCGGTCTGTCGGCATATGCAGATCGCGGTTGAATTTGGAACCGATACGGTTAAGAACGAGCTTCTGTCGTTGACCCTATTTGGTTCTTTCGATCAGGAAAACTAATGCCTTCGATAGCCTCTAGACTTCGTCCTGACCCCCCTCCTACTTTCGGCGGTGTGCCTCCTGTGGCGATTCTTCCAAAACCCCCACTACCTCCTGCGGCTCCGCCGATCAGCACCACCCTGCGGTCCCCTCTTCCCAATTTAGTGGTCATGCAACCGGATAGTCTCCGCCAGTATTATGCGGGGGGACAGATTCCACAGTACCGTTTTCCTCCTCTCAAACCAATTTCCTAGTCAGGACAGACATGCAATTCTTTCAATGGATAGCTACAAACTGGCAGGCAGTATGCGCGTGGACCGGTGGTCTGTACCTCACCTACCACATCGGAAGGCTTTTCGCGTCGATAGTCTTGGCCTTAAATTCTTGGGTCAAACGTTTCCAGCAAGCAGAAACAACCCTGGTAACGATGTCTACTAACCACTTACCACACATTCAGGCGGAACTTGAGAAAACGAGTTTAGCTGTACTTCAAAGTAACTCCCTCCTTTTGGATATCCGAAGAGACTTGAGGGCGGTATTGAAGATTGAGGAAAACGAGCAGCAGTAAGAGGGGCCCAATGAAAAACTGGACACTAAAAACTCTTCTTCATTTGGTGAACGAAAGAGACAGGTTCTATGGAGAGAGAGGCATATCTCTTTTCAAAGAGAGGTAGACGCAGTTCGGGTGTCTCAGGAAAAAGCTTTGGATTTGGCTTTTAAGTCCTCACAGGACGCAATACACCACGAGCACGAATTACTTAGTGGAAAAGTTGATTCTCTAAAGGAAACGGAGTCTCTTGTAGAATCAAGAGTCAAACAACTGGAAATCAATCGTGGGCAGGATGTTGGGGGTAAAGACATAATCAAAGAGGTTGTTAGGTGGCTGGTTTGGATTTTGGGGCTATTGGCTGTCTGGTATTTCACTTCGCACTCAGGAAAATAAATGAATAAACGCCACATATACGTTCGCTTGATTCAAGAGAACGAGGGACAGCAATTTCTGGATTGGTCTTTGGAAAACTCCAAGGGCGAGTTCGACCCGCAAGTTCCTTTGTTCCAGTCAAGTAGAACATGGTGTGCATACGACAAAGACGGTCCGCTCGTGTTCCAGACAATCCAACGTCCGCTAATGCTTGAGTCTTTGGCCACTCGGCCCGGAGCTACAAAGGAACAAGTAGCTTTGGCGATGAAAGAATTGACTCAGAATGCCATCACGAACGCCCACACTTCCGGGGCAGGAGAAATTTACTACTTGAGTTCCGATGCGGACACAGACAAGATGGCGGCAAACCAAATCTTTGAGGAAGTCCCGATGAAAGTGTACCGAGTAAAATTGAAGGATTTGACCACATGCGTATAAGTTCAAGACGAGAGTATCTCTGGAGCGTTAGACAAAGTCGGTACATAATAATTCGAGACCTTTCGTCCATTATTCGGACGGAAGTTGCTCGGTGCAAAGGAGCGTCTGCTGGTCAGGATGCCTTGGCTACCAGCCAAACCAATTTCTACAACACACTCTCGTCAGATTACAACACCCAGTTCGCCAATCAGAGTTCGATTCTAAGCTCGCTCAATAATTCCCTAAGCCCTATCGTAGCCGCTGGCCCGAATCAGTTCGGATTCTCTGGTGGGGAAGTTGCCAATCTAAATTCCCAAGCTATCCAAGGAACCGGGCAACAATACGCCAACGCTTCGAAAACTTTGGGGGCACAACAAGCCGCGCAAGGCGGGGGCAACTCGTATTTGCCCACAGGAGCACAAGGGGCGCAGCAGGCGGGACTTGCTTCGGCGTCTGCGTCTCAGGCTTCGAACGAACTTCTAGGAATTCAACAAGCCGGATATCAGCAAGGATACAATCAGTATCAATCTGCTATTGGTCAACTTGGTTCAGTGGCTTCTCAATACAACCCAACCGGGTATGCCGGTCAGGCAACTAGTGCGGGAAGTGCTGCCGCAAGCGAACAGAACTTAATCACTCAGGAAAACAATGCAGCCTCACCGTGGAATCTTGTGGGTGGAATTCTTGGTGGTGCCGTGGGCGCAGGACTCGATGCCTTTACTGGTGGACTCGGGACTCTAGCTTCCGGGGTTTTGGGGTCTACTACCGATACTATTTCATCTGGCGGAAGCCACTCATAATAGCAACTAACGTAGGAGAAATATAATGTCTGTGTCACGGCTTGAGGCGCTACACGACGCCATCGCTTCGCTTCGCGGGTGGAATAATCCCGACTCGGATTCGTATCAACTCCGAAACCCGCTGCTCGTCAAAAGTTTCAGCAGGCCCGGCAAGAATTCGATTGATCCGGAAGGCAATAGAATTTTCGATACCGAACTCGCCGGGATACGAGCTTGTCTGTTCGATCTCGAATTGAAGGTTCGCGGAAAATCGAGAGCAGGAATCAAAGACACGGATTTACTTGAGAACGTGCTTAGGGTCTACGGAATCACGGAGCGACTAGGAATGCAACAAATTGTGAAGTATCTAAAACGAGCGTTGAAGACGCAAGATATTAGTGTTACGACGCCTTTGAAGTGGTTTCTTGAAGAGGAGCAAAAATAGTGCCCGATCCCCTAACAAATCCCGTAGCTTCCGTGGTGGTTACTCCTCCGCCGTCCCCGGCTCCTCCGCAAGTTCAGCAACCGCAAGGACCGCCTGACCAATTACCACAAGGTCCGGGGCCGCAGCAGTTTCAACCACCGGCACAAGCTACCCCTACGCCCGCACAACGTAACATTCTACATTCGGCTGCGGTTGGACATGGTTTCAAGTCCCTTATGACTTCTTTGGAAGGGACTTCCACCCAATATCAACAGACCCCAAACGGCCCCGTACCGGTTCAGGTTCAAAACAAACCCGGACAGCTTTTTCGTAGCATTTTGGCTGGAGCGATCTTAGGTGCCGGAGCAGGATCATCTAATGCTCAGAACGACGCAGGCAGCGGGTGGTCTGCTGCTGGTCGCGGTGCTGCGGCTGCACAGCAGGGGATGCAACAACAGCAACAGCAGCGTGCGGCGGAAGCTCAGAAGCAGTGGGATAATCAACGGCAGGCTAATCAGGATTCTCAGGAAGAGATTCTACGCAAAGCGCAGATCGCCCACGAAAACGCGGCTACTTTGCAACTAAATGCTGCAACTCAGGGGGCTGATTTGGAGGTCCACCAAAAAGTAGCAGATATGGGAAAAGCTTCCGTCGCTGATTTCAAGGCTGCTGGAATACAGCCGGTTGTCGATGGGATGTCTGAATCTCAGATGACTCAGTATATTCAAGATCATCCCGGGTCTGGTTCTCTTGATTGGGTTCACACCGGAGTTAAACTCAGCACGGTAAAGGATGCCAACGGAAACGAGGTTCCTCACTATGAGTACACCCTGTCTGCCTATGACCCCAATGCCAAGGTTCCCGTGTCTCAAGCCACATACGATGAGTGGAAGAAGAACGGTCTTTTTGACCGCTACCCGGAATATGATTCTATTCTAAAAAACGGTAACAAGACCTTGACCGTGGCGCAGTACGGGTCTATCAAAGGTGATGCTGAAAAAGTAGCTGCGGATAATTACGCCAAACAGAAACAGGACCTCGATATTAAAAAGGATCAGGCAGCGATCAACGCCGACAACGCAAGAACGGCGGAATCTCTAACTAACACCAATAAGATTAAACAAGAGATTTCCGACGCTGCTCTCGGAAAAACACAGGCCGAACAATTCAACAACGCCCTTAAGGAACTCAACGACAAGGGCGGAAACTTCGATGCTCTGAAGCCCTCGTCTCGCGTGGTCATCGCCGAATCAATGGACAAGATGGTCCCGGCATTGAATACCGAATACCATAACATCCTTGCGTCTGATGACCCCGATGCCCAAGCAAAAGCAGGGGACGTGATGTCTCAGATTCAAAATTTGACGAGTTTGGGAACTAGAGCGTTGTCTGGAATTGGTGGGGGAGGAACGACGCCTGCTGCCGGGGCTAGCAACATTCCTCCGGGGGCGCTTATCGCCAAGAATGCCACTACCGGAGAAACAAGGTATTCCACAGATAACGGAAAAACTTGGAATGTGGCCGGAGCGCAAACCCCCGCTCTGAATATTGACCGGTTTAGAAGTCTTTCCGCCCACGACAGAGAAATCGCTCTCGCTGATCCAAAAATTTCACCGAGGGACGAAGACAAGATTCGCCGGTCCTTGGGGGTTTCAGTACCCGATGACTCCAAGTATGATAACGATATTGAAGTCCAAAGACAGATCAAGAAGATGAAGGGCGTTCCTCCGGATCAGGTTGAGGACAGATTGTCTAGCTTCGGCTTCACTCCGGGCCAGTTAATGGCTATTATTAGAGGAGCGAAGAACGCCGAATTGGCCTCTCAGTAAAAGGATTGAACACAAACCGCAGCACCAACCAGTAAACACAAGGAAATAATGCCCGATAACGATTCGAATCTTCCTCCCGGTTTTGTAGTCCAAGGAACGGAACCTTCGTCCGCGTCGGGCATTCCTGCGTCTGGACTACCCCCGGGTTTTGTTATTCAAAATCCAACCCCCTCGGCCCAAACAACCCCAACGTCGTCAGCACCTTCTTCTTTGCCTCCGGGTTTCGAGGTTCAAAGTAGTCCAGATAATGGACAGCCTGCCCCTGAACCGACCCAACACCTCTACCAAGACTCCTCGCAGCCGTGGTACAAACGAGGTTGGGATTTCCTAAATACCCCCCTGACCGAGTCGTTATTCGGTCTGCCCGAAGACCGTCCCGGGGCTGGAGGCTTCGAAAGAGGTGTTGAGCACATCGTTTCTGGCCTCACGTCGCCCTTGTCGGTCGCGTTAACTGCCGCAACTCTTGGAACGGGTGGGTTCATAGAGTCCGCTGGAGCTTCCGCCCTTCGTGAGATTGGCGGTATGACGGCTGCGGAGATCGCTGACGTGGCAAAGGGCTCCCAAGTGGCTATAAACGCCGCCAAGGAACTCCCTGAAGGTTCTACAGCCATTGCAGACGCTGTCCGGGACGCTGGGGTCGATCCGGCGCTGTGGAAGCGTGGACAGGATATCTTATACAACAACGGATTGTCCGAACACGACCTACTCCAAGGTAACATGGTCGAACGCGGAGCCTACCAGATTCTCCGCAAAACCGTGCCCGATCTTCCGATTTCTGTAGCGGCCCGGTCGGCGAAGACGGCTAATACCCTTCTAAATGCCGGGTTCACCCTACAGCAGTTCGAATCCGCAGCGGCTATGTCCCCTCGGTTCCTCGACGCGCTCAAGGAAGGGGATACGGACAAAGCGTTGGAGTACGGTACAGAGGCTCTAGCCGGTGCCGGTCTCGGCATTTTGGGAACCAGCCACGCCTTGCACTCAGCCGGTGAGCTATTTAAGCCATTAGTTGAGTCCGACGCCCCTCGCCCTTCTGACGAATGGAACGCGATTAACCGGGCCAACTCGGAACGCGAAGCGCAGCACGCCGAAGGTGAACAGAAAGCCATAGACTTGGCGGACAAAGCCAGATACGAAATTCTCGGTCATAAAAAGCCGGGGATTTTCGGTCTGAATAAAGAAGTCAAGGCCCGTCAAGATTTGGAACTGGCCTCTGTCTTAAATCAGGTCATATATCCAGACCCAGAAAAAGCAGCTTTCGACAGCAATGTACTGTTAGAAGCAGTCGGTCGCTCTGACGAAAAGACCCCGGTCAGTCCGAATAATGGACTGGCTCCGAACCCTGACGTACAGGCACTAGCCCAGAAATACGCTGCATCTGTCGGAATTGACAGAGACCCACACGAAGGGTTGGTTTCCGTAGACCCCGAAGCCGCCAAGAAAATCGCAGACGCCTACGAAGAAATGAAGCATGACCCGGATGATCCAAAGGTCAAAGCTTCGTACGACGCTCTGATCCGTGAAACCAAAGCGCAGTGGGACGCCGCTAAAGCTGCCGGATACAAAATGGAGCCGTGGCCCGAGGCGGGTCAGCCTTATGGGGACGCTATTTCCCCATCCAAGGCAATGGCCGAGGACGTTAAGAACAACAAACACCTCTACTACTTCCAAGGCAGAGAGGTTCCTGAAAATCATCCTCTCGGTCAAGTAGACCCGGAAACCGGTGAAACTTACAATAACATTTTCCGGGCTGTCCACGATTTATTTGGACACGCGAAAAACGGATACGAGTTCGGACCACGCGGCGAAGAAAACGCCTTCCTCGCGCACAGCAAGATGTATTCGGACAAGGCTATTCCCGCACTATTGTCCGAAACCAAAGGCCAGAATTCGTGGGTAAACTTTGGTAAGCATCTCCGTGACGAAAACGGAAACTTGCCGGTCAAAGGCGAAAAAGGATTCGTTCCGCCACCAGAGCGCCCGTTTGCCGAACAGAAGGCCGGAATCCTACCGCCTGAGATAGTTAATCCGCATCTCAGCAAAGAACCACAGGTAGGAACTCCAATTGAAACCCCTAGCCGAGCAGGCACACAAGTCGTTCACTCGAACGACGCGGGAGAAGTGCGTGTTGGCGCAGACGGCAGACCGGTTGTTTGGTTGAGTCCGGCGGCATGGAGAGCCTTCAATAGAATCTCTCACCCCGGCTTCAAAATTTCTGGTGTTAGCTATTCTCCTGAAGAAGCAGCCGGTATTGCTAACTCTCTGCTTAAAGTAAAGGGTTCTGGAACTTCCTCTAATATTTTGGACTTGTTTTGGAAGGCACAGAATCTTTCTAAGCAAAATCTCCTTACCGCTGCAAAGTCTGGAATAGGCGTAGATGTTGTGTCTGAAGAACTTCATCATACGTGGCAGAGAGAACTGGCCCAAGATGGAGAAATTCACAATCATCTTGCACCCGGTCAGTGGTCCAAGCTTTCTGATATAATACCTTCAGAATGGGTGGATCATCTAAATTCTTTGGGGTATCCAAATGATCCGGTTACCCGGGTTGCAGAGACCGCCGCCCAATTTATGAGTCACCGGTTTACCGGCATCATATCCGAAACGGACGCTGATCGGTTTCTTGATGCCTATTACGAGGAAGTAGTCAAAAGACACGGGCCCAATGCTCTAGAATCTATGGGCAAAATCAACGATGTTGCAGAACATCATGTAGGAGACATAAATGCCGAACGAAACAGAACAGACGCCGCTTCAACAAATAGGGTGGCCGACCAAGGAACAAATTCGGAAACACTTCGAAGCGTGGCAGAAGGGCGGGAAACTAGCTCTGCTGAAGGTGATACAAGAGAACAAACCGGCCTAAAGGCCCGCGAAGACAAAGAATTCCAGAAACTCTCTGGTCTCAAACTCCGCGTAGGAATGGGAGACCCGGGTAGTGCCGGGCTTGTAACCGGTGACAACGACGTATTGGTCGGCAGAGATCACGCCGATCTGATCCGGGAAGCTGGATATAAGGCAACTCCGTCTACCAACAAACCTACCGAAGACCCGTATTCCAAATTCTTCCGAGACGGCGGCGTGCGAATCCGTACGGCTGGCGGGGTTGCCCATGTGGACTTCATGGAGCCGAACGCCGACACCTGGGATAGGGTTTACCGCTCGATAGAATCGATGCCGGAAGCCAACCGGTACTACGTGGATTTCCGCCCAATTAAGGGCGGTACCGGTTTCAGCATTGACGCCTACGACAAAGACAATCTACTTTTCAGGTTGAAGAATCTCGAAGACGGCAAAGAACGTCCCTCCGCTCCCGGAAGTGTGTCTTATTTCAGACAAGGGTTGCTGTCTCGTGAAGGCGATTACCGCGACAAAGAACCGAGATTTCCGGGGCTCGCTTCTCGCGGTAGCGTAACGTGGGACGACATCAAGCCTCATCTGGCCGATGACGTTACCAAACACGACACCGAAGAAAAACAAGCGGCTCTGACAGCAGCCTTTAACGCTCTGCCGGACACAGCGGATTACCGCGAGGCGATCAAAGCCGGTCGCGCCGGACAGTTGTGGTACGAGCGGTCATCTCGCGCCTTCGACGCCCTAATGGATTCCGGTGCTGATTTCATCAAGCCGAAGGACAAAACCAAGTTCCTGAATTTCGTCGCTGCTCTGTCTCCAGTTCAACCGGTTCGCTCGAATCTGCTCATGGCCCTAAATCTCTGGTCGAAGTGGGACAAAGCCGGACGCCCAACTGACGTTGAGTGGAAAGACGGGGTTCCAAACAAGAACGCTTCTCTCTACCGCATCCTCAAAGGACGTGGTCAGACCCAAGGTGTAGACCTACCGGCCCGCATGAACAACGCCGTACGTGCGTTGCAAGGTGAACCGTTGTCCGGGCCCAAGGTCTCAGCGTTTACCACCAACTTGGGCAAGGATGTCAACCGGGTTACCAACGACACATGGATGGCGGTGTTCGGAGACCAAGACCCGAATCGGATCAACAAGCCAGCGATCTACGACGCCATGTCCGCCAAGGTCCGCGAAGCAGCCAAAGCAGAAGGCATCGCCCCGCGTCAGGCTCAAGCAGCGGTCTGGTCGTTCATCAAGTCTCTAGCCGAACTCTCAGGCTGGGAAAATGACCGCTGGATTCCACCACAAGAAATTATCAAGCAAGGTCTGCTAACCCCCGAGTTGGTTGGTATGCACTCGGCGGACTTCGCAGACATGCTTCAAAACGATCCCGAAATCCGGGAAGCTATCCGGAAAATAGGAGGAGACCTAAATGCCCTCGACACAAAACTCAAGTCCTACGTCCCCGGAAAGCCTTCCGAGGGAGAAGCTGCGGTCGCTAGTCCTGAACTTCTTAACGCGGCTGGCCGACTCGAAGCCGCCCGCTCAAACTCAAGGATAGCGGGACACCTCGCACGCAAACAAGAACCCGGTTTGTTCGACACGGAATTCCGTCCAAATAATGGACTGTTTTCCAAAGAAGAACGGGAAAATCTCGCCCCGACTTGGTACCTAAAATCTAACCAGCTAATCGACAGCCGGATGGGCGGACCTATGCCCGCCGACACCGTTCTGAAGATGCTCGAAAACAACGGTGTAAAACCGGACGAACTCAAGTACACCGGTCTCGACGAATTCCTCCGTTCCAAAGGTAAGGAACCGGTGCGCCCCGACGAACTCCGGCAATATCTGGCGGCGAATAACTTACAGGTACAAGAAATTTCCAAGGGCGGTGGATTAGTATTTCGCAATTCCTTTGCTACCGAGGAAGAGTTACAGAGAGCCATCCAAGGCGATGATATGCTTGTCGCTCATGACGGAGGTCTTCGTCGGGGTTTGGCTATTCAACAAAGCAGAGAGGGATGGAATGTCTACGACTCCCTAGATCGCGGAGAAGGAGCCACCAAATTCGGCTCCTACACCCTACCCGGAGGCCAAAATTATCGAGAGATGTTGCTGACGTTACCTAAAAAAGAAGGAGTTGAACGTCCTTTTGAGATCAAGTACGACCCCGACGCTCGCGCAAATGAAAATTGGGTGATCCTCAAAAACGGAATGCGACAAGGATACGCTTCGAGTTCCGCCGACGCCAACGCAATGGCAGATCACTTGTTCGGCGAAGGGTGGAGGCAAAAAAATCCTGTGCAGCCCGAAAACTTTCAATCGGGCCACTGGGACGAACCCAACGTAGTAGGCCATGTCCGCTTCAACGACCGTATAGGACCCAACGGTGAAAAACTGTTGCACCTCGAAGAGTTGCAGAGTGACTGGCACCAGAAGGGGAGGACGCAGGGGTATTCCGAACCTACGTCCCCAGAATATCAAAATGCCAAGTCTCTTGTAGAACAGAAGCGAAGCAACGTTGACTACGCGGAAAACCAAGCTCATCCGATCTTCCGAGATTTCGATGTAAATAAGAATGATTTGAGGAGGGAAGCTCTCCGGGGAACACTGGATCAGAAGAAATGGGGCCTAGATGACCACGAATTTTCTGTTCTTCAGGCGCTCCATAAAGCAAATGAAGAATGGTTAGCTGCTTCAGAAGCAGAAGCCAAGCTGCGCCCAAAATCCGGAACCGTACCCGACGCCCCCTTCAAGAAGACCTGGCCCGAACTCTTGATGAAGAGAATGGTTCGGTACGCCGCTGAACACGGGTACGACGGAGTTTCTTGGACACCGGGAGAAGAACAGGCGTCGCGGTATGACTTGTCGCAACAAGTTGACCACTTAGAATACAACCCTGAAACACAGCGTCTAAATGCGTATAAACATGACACTTCTAAAGCACCGGAAATATCTGAAATAGTTCCACCTGAAAAGTTGCCAGATGTTATCGGAAAAGACGCAGCAGCAAAATTGATGGAAAGCGAAGCAAGGCACGGGGAACAATTAGAAAACGGAAGGTATTCAAAGGCGGGGAACAAGTATCTCCTAAATGCAGACCTGAAGATAGGCGGCGAAGGCATGAAAGGCTTCTACGACAAGATCGTACCCGAAGCTGCCAACAAACTAGGTAAGCAGTTTGGGGCGAAGGTGGGAAGCACCGAAATAGATGCAGGGTCGCCGGGAAAACAAAGAGGATTATTTGAAAATAACATTAAAAAGGTCCCCTACCTCCCCATCACCGGCTCCATGCGCGAGTCTGTCCTCAAACAAGGACAACCGTTGTTCTCCCGCAGTCCGGATAATGGACAACCGAGTGATCTCGACGAGCAAATCCGCTCGAACGTCTTCAAAAACCAGCCCAAGGAATATCAGGACCTAGTCCTAGAGTCCTTGCGTAGAGTCGCGTCTGGAGAACTGTCCGACAGAGAGCAAGCCGCAGCGAAATTCCTGAGAGACGAACAAGACAAGAACTTCGAAATCGGGTCGTCGAACGATTTGCTCCATCACTACATCGAAGACTACATGACCCGCGTCTACAAAGACACCAACCCGCAGGGTAAGGTGATCTCGTCTCAGGCCAAGAGCGGCAGGTTTGCAACCAATGTCTCGATGGCCAAGCAGCGGGTATACGACTCTAACCTGACCGCGTTGCTCAAATCGCCGAAGCAAATGTCTCTCGACCCGGTGGACATAACGGCCAAGGGCCGGAGTATGCTCATCAAAGCCGCTGCGAACCGGCAGTTGATCGATACGTTGCGCGATAAATTCACGAGAGCTTCAGATGGTCGTCCTGCTGTGGTTCTTTCAGGCCAAGGCCAAGTTGTGTCTGGTGAAAACGGGGAGGACCCGAAGACATTCATTGACCCAAACCGTGTTCGTAAAATCAACATCGATCCGAAGGTCGTAGACCAATTGTCAAAGTCCGGAGACCTCCAGAGATATCTCGACGAAGGCACGATCAAAGATATTACTCCGTACGTCCGTCCGAACAACATCGGCGCAGCAATCGACAAGCTAGAAGAGCAGTCTCAGCGCAAGGAAGCGCAATACGACCAAGTAGGCAACAACAAACTCCGCACAGACCTGATGTTCCTGAAGTCGATGCAGGCAAACGGGGACTACTCCGGGCTCAAAGCATTCAACGACGCTCAAGAACGAGCTTATGCCTGGGACCCCCAGGACTACATCAGCTTGGCCAACGGCGCGATGAAGGGGTGGAATTTCATCACCAATTCACCGGACGGAACTCCGATATACGTCCGCTCGGACATCCGCGTACATCCTGAGTTTGCTGAGTACCTACAAAACAGATTAGGTCTCGCTCCTTCTGAGCTTGCGAAGCACCCCATCGGAAAGGCCCTATTGGGAGCCGGGGCAACGGCCAAGAAAGTTTTGCTATCGTTCTCTCCCTTCCACCTTGCCCAATTGGCCCTCAGAAGCGTTATGGTAGGAATCAATCCATTTAATTTGGAAGCCCCGGATATTATTAACGGAGAAAAGATTGATCCTTCAGACCCAAATTCAAAAACCATTCTCAAGGCGGGGGTGGAACAGGGTTTAACTCTAGGAACCGATTATAAGGCGATGCAAGACTACTCCGAAGGTGTTTCTGCCGGAGACTGGAAGGCTTTGCGTAAAATTCCTCAAATAGGAGATACGCTGGCCAATTCTATGGATTGGTTTCAAAACTTCTTGTTCAAGCGCACGCTGCCCGCATACAAAGCTTTTGGTATGGAAAAGATGTTTCACGAATATCAGCGGCTACACCCAGAGTGGTCTACGGATCGGGTGGCAAGGGCCGCTGCCCAACACACGAACGATACGTTCGGTGGGATAGCGTGGCAGCAATTCGGAAGGTCTGCTTTGACCCAGGATTTTTTCCGGGTATTTGCGCTAGCTCCAGATTGGTTGGAGTCCGAGGTAAGAAGTGTTGCCCGGCTTTTCAACAAAGATGAAGGCGGACTTGCTCGGGCCCAAATGATTAAGATGACTTTAGCGTTATGGGGAACAGCCCGGGTACTCAACCTGCTGACCACAGGCAACGCCCACTACGAGAGCCCCTTTGCGCTGTCCGTAAGAACAAAAGACGGAAAAGATTTGCAGTTCGGAATTAGAACATTACCCTCCGACGCGCTTCACATGGCCGCAGACCCAATTGGATTTTTGAAGGGAAGAATGTCTCCTATCGTGAGAACAGGAACCGAGTTAATCACCGGACGCGATAACTTTGGAAGAAAGCTTGAACCGTCCGACCTGTGGGCCGATGTTATACGGCAAGCTCTGCCTATTCCTGCTCAAGATGTTGGACAGGCGCTAACCAACACCGGCCCAGAAGTAGGCAATCCCGGTCAGGTATGGAAAGCAATTGGCGGAACCACAACGGCCTATGCTTCCCCCGGGGAAAAGCTAGCTGCCCAGCTTGCTGCGAACCATAACGAAGACGGACCGGTTGACCAGGTTCAAATGGCCCGCCATAGAACCATCATGGAATTCGAAGATAAGATCAGGTCCGGACAACTGTCTTGGCCGGACGTTTATAAGATGTATGCCTCTGGTGAACTTCACCAAGACGAACTGAAAAAGATACAGGAGAATGCAAAGCGCACGAAGGACATGGACCCCGCTCTGGCGTCCATGTACACCCGTGCTTCCCGGCTTCCTGGCCCGGAGTATTTGCAACTTTATGACACCCTGAACTCGTCTGAAAAGGCTGCTCTAGTTCCGTTAACCCTACAGGTTCGTAAGCGTTACATTGCTAAGGCCATGAAAAACATGCGCCCAGAAGAGCGTCTGAAGGACCCAACATTCATGCGGTTTTTGAACATGGTGACGGATCAGTCTCCTTTTTAGCCCGAACCTTTGCCTTATATTTCGCCGAATCCTTGTTGTCACATTCTATACACCGGGTGCTGCGTCTATCTAAGTTGCGGCTGTTGTGGTGGTATTTATCCATACTTTTTACCACGTCACATCCGGGACACTTCTTTTCTTCTTTATTAGCCAAGCGCGGTCGGCTACCCGGGGGGCGGATAGGAATTCCTTGCCTGACGAGGCTTTTGTGGACCTTGGCGGTACTTGCTTTTATAATTGAGGCTATTTCTGTTGTGGTGTACTTTTCCACTACATACAATCTAGAAATCTCTTCGTCTTGATTGAGTAGGTTAGGGATAAGGGGGACCCCAAGTTTCTTGAATCGTCGATAAATCAATGAGGAAGAAACACCATACTTCTCCGCCATGTTAACCACGGGAACCTTCTGCCTACGAAGTTCGAGGAGTTCTTCGGTAGAAACATCATGCCGGTAGGCTGGGTTCCTTTTGGGGTCTCCACCAAGATGCTTCTTGGTAGCGGCAGATAGTTTTTTTCGGACCGAACCGTCTGGGTCTCTAATTCCTTCTCCGCCAGAAGTCATGTTGTATCCCACGTTTCTGTTATTTGAGTCGAGTAGTTTGATCCACAAAGTTTCCAGACGATTGGCTTCTTTCCAAGATTTGATCCCGTCCACTATCGTGCAGATAGTAAAATACTCGGCTCCCCATTTCCGCATGGAAGTTTCCAACAGGAAGCGGCACCCACGACCGGAGTCATAAATATGTTGCTTCATCCTTTTGGGTTTTCCTTGTTTAGTCTGTCCAACATGAATTTTATCTGTGATTTGATTTCGAATTAGGTAAATTAGATACATTCTGTCCTCTCAGGATTGGGGTTAGATATTTTCCCTCTCATTAATACATTACACCATTTTTCCACCCTTTGGGGGTAAATTACCAAAATAAATCTTCAAACAACCCCACAAACACCAATACCCACCCGAGAGATCAGGTGGGTATTTTTGTGTCCATTATTCGGACTAAATGTGGTCGTTAGGGTCCCTCAGAATATTCGCTTCTCTTTGCGCGGCTTGTTCGGCCTTGGCCGCGTTTGTCCGGCTTTCGAGAATTTTTTCTGCAACAGCGCAAGCTCTCCACGCCATAGCCCCCGCGTGGCTTACTTCTCCATCGTCTGGATCGTTCCTTTGGAGAGCGTGCCTAATCATGGCATCGAAGTCGTCGGAACTTTTGGACCGGTCCCAATGAAGAACTTCCCCGGGCATGTGCTGTCTGTTTCCTGCGAGGCTCGCCTTTGCGATCTCAGCCATTGTCAGAGGGAAATAATCCAACACTCCTGTCCCGATAGGCAATCCCTTCCTCTCCTTCGCATCAGTCGGCAACACTGGCATTTTGAATCCCCTCCGCGTCTAAGAAATCTTGTAGGGTTGCGTAGTGAACTACCTCTGGGAAATATTGAAAGACGTTTTCGGGGCCGTCGATAACTACTAATCTCTTTCCCTTACCCAGCGCGTAGCCATATTCTACGTGGCGAGTTCCTCTTTTGAACCCGATGTTTGGGTCCTCCGCAAATAAAACGAGAGTATCCGAAGCATCTATGTCAGCGCGATCTTGAATTCCTAATTGAAGATTTTTGCTTGTAGCTTCTTTATGAAGAACTGAATCCAACGAATCAGTTTCCAAAAGCCACCGGCTGGTAACTTCGATATTATGCTCTCGAAGGAGTTTGGCAACGTGCCTCATTTCGTCTCGTCTTGGGTATTGCGCAGCTAGGTAAACCTTCATACGCTTCCCCCCACAAAGTTATCCATAGAGTGGATGGCTTTGACAGCCATCGCCGCTAACTGGACAAGTTCCTTCTTTAGATCGTCAGCCTTGCGATCTCTCTTCTTGAGACGAGTGGCATCCCACACTTCATCCAATTCTTCGAGGATGACAGCGTACGCCTCGTGTAGGCTCGCAAACTTTACTCCATGTCGTTGCGCTCTACCGATTTCGTCATCAATTTCTTCAGCTAACTTATTGCCAATGTTTGGCAAAATCACTGGATATGTCACACTGGCCTCCTCCAAATAGTCCCCGTCTTCGGGTCCATTCCGTACTTCTTATCGTCGAGTTCGTACTGCCTTGGTTTGGTGTCCGGGTCTCGTCTGCCTGTGGGTGGTTTTGGCTCGTCGAGATTGTGGTAGGGCGCGAACGTCCCACCAAGGTCCTTCAACCAAGAAAGCCAGACATGGAAAAGATTCGGGTCCCGGCCTATAAAGCGGGGTATGCTAAGGTCTCGTCTCATTTATGCCCTCGTGTAAATGGTACTGGTAACCCCGCGATGCTCATCAACAACGTAGCTTGCCAAAGCAGAATCTGCCAAATATGCTTGACGCTCGTGGAATCGGTCCTTGCCTCGAAGTGACGGCATCTGGTAGTGAGTACCCCCTACCAATTCGCGGACAACTTCTGAGTGCAGATGTCCGGTGAAGAATGCCCGATAGATTGTAACAGCCCACCCTGCCGGCTCTTCCTTCGCCATTGTGGCCATGTACTGCGCCGGTTTCAATGCTCCGTCTCCGTGGGCAAACCCGAGCAGCGTATTTCCATACGCCGCGTAGGTCCGACTTCGGGCGCTGAAGGTAATACTCACGTCCGGTTGGTTTCTGTACGCCGTCTCCATCGCCTTGAGAAGTGCAATCGTCAAGAGCCGGTCGTGATTTCCGGGGACGCTGATTATTTCTATAGGTGCCACCTCTCGGAGTGAGTCAACATCCCGGAGAGCTAGATCGAACCCCTCGGATACTATTCTAGCCGCCGTTCCATCGGTGTCCTGCGGCGTTCCTGCCGTGGTTGTTCCCAAATCCGTATCCACAGCCAAAAAGTCATGCCCGATAGCGTAGTAGAACTTTTCAGGACGACCGCGATCCGCGATTTCTTCGAGCATTTGCTCTCGGGTTCGAACCAGACGAGCTTCGGCTTCCTCCCGGGTAAACTCCTCGCCGGTTTCCAAAATCCATCCACTCCCTCCGTAGTGAAGTTCCCCGCCGCTGGTTACCACTGCAAATGGATTTCTGGCGGTCTTCAAATTAAGCATCGGAGGCGTGTAGGCCGGGACAAGCGAGGCCAACTGATCTTGGAGGGGTAGAATAAAACTCTGCTCCAAGTTGTTCCATTTTTCGGCGTCGAGTTTGATCTGATGCCACCGCTTCTTCTCAAACCCCTCCCAAACAGCCTGTCTACGTTGCTGGAAGGCGTCGTCTACAAGGTCGTCCACTTCCCTAGCCATAACCTCTTCGCGGGTGAAGGGCTAGGCTTCGTGTGTCCAGCCGTGGACAGACTTGAGTT
>Ga0265338_10001787_pt1 | contig 33884 bp, 32 predicted proteins | sample 42126metaG_FD_193579 | JGI IMG/M metagenome (GOLD analysis project Ga0265338, IMG submission 193579) | Rhizosphere microbial communities from Carex aquatilis grown in University of Washington, Seatle, WA, United States - 4-21-26 metaG | ecosystem: Host-associated > Plants > Roots > Rhizosphere...
CGACTCTCGCTGAGCTCACCCAACTCGTCGACCGGCAGTTCGCGACCTGGGCGCGCCCCAATTCCACCCTTCGTAAGCTCTGCTCGGTCTGATGCCATGTTCAATTACTTACGACGCTGTGTTTAGAAGGCGTTCGGGAGGAGCTCATCGATGGCGAAAACACAGCCACGTTTCCCGAGTATTGCAGGCTGATGCTTCAGGACTGGAGTCCGAATAACTCGAGTGTCATCGAAAAGCAGCAAGTCCGGGCTCGTGAGTTTATGGGGAAGCTAGAGGTCGCAGTGGGAACGGACTTCCCGGGCGCAATCGCAATGATGGATGGCCTTAGGAAGGAGCGCGATGTTCAGCTGTCAAAGCCCGGCAGTCCCTTGTCTAAAGGAGAGCTGGATAACGCTGTCCACCAACTCGATGCCGTGGAACGTACCGCTCTTTAGGGCCTTCTTCTGGGCCCGGTCGAGCCCGGGCAGCTTCGCGAGATAGTCGTGTGCTGCGAGAAGGAATCCGCCGGTGCCGCACGCGGGATCGCAGATCGTCTGGCCGGGTTTGGGTGCCATGACATCTACCATCGCCGAAATCAGGGCACGAGGCGTAAAATATTGGCCGGCACCGCCCTTAACATCCTCGGCGTTCTTTTGAAGGAGACCCTCGTAGGCGTCGCCTTTTACGTCGGTCCCAAGCATTGTCCACTGCTCCTTGTCTATAAGGTCGACGACAAGGCGACGCAGCTTGGAGGGGTCCTGGATCTTGTTTTGCGCTTTCCGGAATATGATGCCGAGCATGCCTGAGCGTTTGCCTAGCTCCTCCAGTGTGTGACGATAATGAATCTCTAGTTCGTCGCCGTCGAGTGACACCAGTTTGTCCCAGCCGAAACCCTTTGGGATCGGAGACGGTTTGTTGAATGGTGCGCGGCTTTGCTCATCGGCCATCTTTAGAAAAAGCAAGAAAGTGAGCTGCTCGACGTAATCGCCGTAGGAGAGCCCGTCATCTCGAAGGATATTGCAGTAGTTCCAGAGCTTCTGGACGAGAGCGGGAGCGGTCATACGTTATTCAACACGGACCGCCTTTCGCGCAACGAGATCACTTGGAGCGCCATCCGGCTGAAGCTGCTTCAGAACGACGTGAAGCTGTACACCGCCACGGGCATGTTTCAGCTGTCCAACCCACTGGACAAGCTGCTCTTGGGAATCCTATCGGAGATCAGTTCGTACGACAACTACCTCCGGGCGGAGCGAGCACGCCTCGGCAAGCTGAACCGCCTGAGGGACGGTTATTGGATCGGAGGACCTACACCCTATGGGTACAAGATCGAGGATCGAAAGCTGGTCCCCAACCCCACGGAGGCGAAGTGGGTCCGATTCATTTTCGAGGAGTACGTGAAGGGCAGATCCGTACAGACGATCCGAGCGTCCTTGATCAAAGCGGGAGCGCTGCCGAGGCACGGCAACCGTATCTGGAGCACCGGTTCGATCGAACTGCTCCTCCGCAACACCCACTTCGTTGGGTATTACAAGATCCGGGACAAGAAGTCCGGGCAAGAATTCCGGATCGAGTGCGATCCCATCATTTCTCGCGCCCTCCACGACCGGTACTTAAAGAGCAAGCAGCGCCGCAGCGTCCGAAGGGTCGTCGAGAGCAACCTGACGCAATTCTACCTGCTAAGGGACTTCCTGGTCTGCGCGCACTGCGGTTCGTTCTTCAGTGGTCGCCTTTACCCCAAGCAGTACCGTGCGGTCTACTACTGCCCCCGCCGCGAACGCCTGCGGGACGACCCCTACTCCAAGCACCTCAAGCGGTGCGAGCAGAGCGCGTACCTCCGGATCGAGGAGACCGACGATCTTGTCTGGAACACTGTGGTGGACGTCCTCTCCAAGTCCCATCGTTACAAGGAGGAGATCAAGCTGCTGACCCTCGACGCTAGGGGTCCCCAACGGGATCGGAAGCAAGAGGTAGCGATGCTTACGAAGCGCATGAAAGCAATCGATGCGGAGCGCCGTCGGGTCGAGACCATGCGCGGAGCTGTCGAGGCTGGGACGCTGATCGCTCCCGACAACCAGAACCGTTTCCAAGGAGTGATCCAGACGCTCCAGAAGGAGGTCGACGACCTTCAGGGGAAACGAGTCGAGATGGTGAAGCGGATCAAGGACCTTGAGACCGCCACCCGGTGGACGGACTGGATGGCGGAGTTCGGCACCAAGATCACGGAACTGAGGCAGCTGACGGGCGAGAAGCGGAAGGACTTTCTGAAAGGCGTGGTCGACACCGTCCGTGTTACCAAGACCGTACCGGATCAGGTCCAACTGGAGATCCTGTTCGAGCAACCGTACGTGGAGGACCGCCTGGTCAAGTCCAGCGACCCCGGCGACCCTAGAAAATACAAAATCGAGGATGGGAAGTCCTCGATTTGTATTCCTTTAGTCATTGGTCCACCAAGGACTAAAGGGTGTTCAGTAGCGAACTGAGCGGTATGTTATACGGACCTCAGGATGTCGGCACCAACTGGATCGTCTTCACGATCCGGCCGGCCACCAGGTACGGGTCGGCGGCCGAGTTCGGCCGACGGTCCTCGAGGTAGCCCTTGTAGTTGTTGTTAATGAAGCTGTGCGGTATGCGCACCGAGGCGCCGCGATCCGCCAGCCCGAAGTTGAACTTGTCGATCGACTGTGTCTCGTGCAGGCCGGTGAGCCGAAGGTGGTTCTCCGGGCCGTACACGGCGATGTGCTCGTCGCGGTATTGATTGAAGGCCGCCATAAGCTTGTCGAAGTAGGCCTTTCCGCCGACCTCGCGCATGTATTTTGTCGAGAAGTTGCAGTGCATGCCCGATCCGTTCCAGTCCAGGGGCTGGTTGAAGGGCGCGAGCACCGGCTTGCAGCGCCATTCGATGTCGACGCCGTAGGGTTCGCAGAGGCGCGTGAGGATGTAGCGGGCGACCCACATCTGGTCGGCGGCGTTCTTGGAACCCTTGCCGAAGATCTGGAATTCCCACTGGCCCTTTGCCACCTCGGCGTTGATGCCTTCAAGGTTGATTCCCCCAGCAAGGCAGGTGTCGATGTGCTCCTCGACGAGCTTGCGGGCGATCGGCCCGACGTTCTTGTAGCCGACGCCCGTGTAGTACGGGCCCTGGGGCGCCGGGAAGCCGCCTTCGGGGAAACCGAGCGGTGCCCCGTCCTTCCAGAAGAAGTACTCCTGCTCGAATCCAAACCATGTGTCCGGGTCATCCGGAATGGTCGCGCGCGAGTTCGACGGATGCGGCGTCTTGCCGTCCGGCATCATGACCTCACTCATCACCAGCACGCCGTCCTTTCGCGTGATGTCCGGATAGACGGCCACCGGCTTCAGGATGCAGTCGGAATTTTTCCCTTCCGCCTGCTGCGTTGAGCTCCCGTCAAACCCCCACATTGGGAGCTGCTCGAGCTTCGGGAAGCTGGCAAATTCCTTGATCTGAGTCTTGCTGCGCAAGCTGGCCAGAGGAGTGTACCCATCGAGCCAGATGTATTCGAGTTTGTATTTGGGCATAGTTAAACGGTTTAGAGCGGGGATTTGATTGAGGTTTTCGCGCCGCGTGCGCAAGGATTTTGAGTGTCCAATCCGCCAGAGCACGAAAAACTCGGAATCCAAATCAGCACCTTGCATGCCAGATGCCGCTGGGACGTTAATACTTTCTTAATATTGCGACGATGAGACAAATCGAAGGGGGAACAATTAGCAAAGCGGCCGCGCTTACCAGCGCAGAATTCTCCCGAAGCTGTTACAATCGATCTTCTAATGCATGAGATGAAAGACACTCCCCGCGCGTTGGTGCGAATCAGCTTCGACGGGCTGGTGCACAAGACCTTCCGTGGGCACCTCGCAAAGGAGCGGTTCGAGCAGGAGGTCCGCGTGCTGCAGCATCTCGAGAAGAATGGCTGCACTTTCGTGCCGCGGCTGCTGGAGTCCGATCCCGAAAAGCTGAAGATCGTCACCACAAACTGCGGCACCCGAGTCGACCAGATCAACCCTGAGAGGCAGAAGGAACTGTTCGCCGAGCTTGAGGCGTTCGGCGTGCGCCACGAGGACCGCGAGCTGCGCAACATCACCTACCGCACCTCGGACGGGCGCTTCTGCGTCATCGACTTCGAGTTCGCTACGCTTCTGGACGGGCCCAATTCCATTTCGCTCAAGCCGTCGGCCGCCCAATGAGCGCCACAACACCCGACACGCCCGTCCCCAGCCGGGCCGATTCAAAGCCCGGTCTGCGCTGGTCCGGACTCTCTCACGTCGGGCGCTTTCGGGCCAACAATGAGGACTCCTTTCTCGCGCTCGAGTTCGACGGCCACGAGGTCAGCTACCTTGGCAAGTCCGGGCAGTCCTCGCTCGCGCAGGCGGATTTCGTGTTTGCGGTCAGCGACGGAATGGGCGGCGCGAAGTCCGGGGAATTCGCCAGCCGCATCGCCGTGGATCGGATCACGCGTCTGCTCCCGCGGAGCTTCCGCCTTTCCGCCGCGGGGATCGCAAGCGGGTTTAACGACATCCTCTCGGAGCTGTTTGCGGTGATCCACTCCGATATGCTGCACCTTGGCTTCTCCTATGCTGAGTGCGCCGGCATGGGCGCGACGCTCAGCATCTGCTGGTTCAGACCTGAGTGGATGTACTTCGGGCACCTCGGTGACAGCCGCATCTACTACCTTCCGCGCGGCGGGGGGCTCAAACAGGTCACCAACGACCACACCCATGTGGGATGGCTGCGCCGCAAGGGCGAGCTGAACGAGCGCGAGGCGCGCAGCCACCCGCGCCGAAACGCCCTTCAGCAGTCCCTCGGGGCAGGAAACCAGTTCATCGAGCCCCACATAGGAGCGGTCGGCTATCAGCCCGGCGACCGATTCCTGATCTGCTCGGACGGCCTTGTGGAGGGCCTTTGGGACAGGCGGATCGAGGATATAATCCGAGCGCATTCACCGGGGACTGACGGTCCGACCGTTGCCCAGGAGCTGGTCGATGAATCCGTCCGGGAATCCGGCAGGGACAACACGACGGCCCTGGTGATCGAGATTCCCGCGCCGTGAATCTGATCTTCGTCTACGGAACCCTCAAGCGGGGTTTCATCAACCATTACCTCATGGCCGGACAGGAGTTCGCAGGCACGGCAAAGACGAGTCCGGGTTACGCCCTGTACGACCTGGAGGGCTATCCCGGCCTGGTGGCCGATGCCGGGGCTCCTGAGGGCGTCGACGGAGAAGTCTGGTGTGTGGACGACGAATGCCTTGCCGGCCTTGACGTGCTCGAGGGCACGGCCGAGGGCCTCTACAGCCGCCACACGGTGCCGGTGCTGACGCCCTTCGCCGAGAGCCGAATCGAGGCCTACATCTATCAACGGAGTGTGGAGGGCAGAAAGCGGCTCGGGAGCGCCTGGGCGGGATAGCAAAGGGCTGCCGCAGCCTCAACTGGGCGGACCCTTTGCGGCGCCCGTCAGCGCGGCAGCCTCGGGAGCCGGCACCGCGAACTTCCGGACGCCCGTGAACTTGGCCCGGAAGAGGTCGTCCAGGAGCCCGCGCACCCCTGCGGGCACCTTTCCCACCAATTCGTCCAGAGGGGGGAGCTTGTCACCGATGACCAGGGCCGCATTCCCGTCCGAGGGGTGCGCGGGGGCGTCGCCCCGGGCGGCGGCCTCCGACAGGAAGGAGGCCTCGGCGGACTCGTCGGGCCACTCGGTCTCCTCCGAGGCCGCATCGGCGGGCGCGCCCGCCGCGAGCGCCGCCAGCCGGGACTCGAGGCGCTCAATCAGCCCTTTTTTTTTTCTCCGTCCTGGGTCCCCCCGGCCTCGCCGGCAAGGGACGCCAGCTCCTTGATGAGGCTGTCGATCGCCCGGGCGCGGCTCGCCTCCACGGCCTTAAGGAGGGTAACCTCGAAATTTATCTTCTCGGCAAGGCCCAGCTTCACGCTCCCCTCCCCCTCGCGCAGACCGTCCAGGAGCCGGGTCAGCTGCTCGGTCGTCATCGCGCAGCCGAGGCGGCCGCTGCTCCCGCCCGCCGCGATCGAGTCAAGGAGGGCCGAGCGGACCAGCGTCTGCAGGTCGGTCAGGAGCCGGACCAGGTCGCGGCCCGCGGAGTCGCACTCGTCCACGATCGAGACAATCCGGCGGTGGTCGCCGGCGGCGAGCGCCGCGGCCAGGTCGGCGACCTTCGCCTCGGCCACTAGCCCGTAGACATCAAGGACGTCGGCCTCGGCGATCTCGCCCCCGCAGAACGCGATCATCTGTTCCAGGATCGACTGCGCGTCGCGCATTCCGCCGTCGGCAAGTCTCGCGATGCACGCCAGCGCGGCGTCGTCCACCTTGACCTTCTCCGCCTCGGCGATCGCCTTGAGCCTTTCGGCGATCAGGCCGGTCGGGATCGGCTTCAGGTCGAAGCGCTGGCAGCGCGAAAGGATCGTCGGGAGCACCTTCTGCACCTCCGTCGTCGCGAACACGAACTTCACGTGGGGCGGAGGCTCCTCGAGTGTCTTCAGCAGCGCGTTGAAGGCGGCCGTCGAGAGCATGTGCACCTCGTCGATGATGTAGATCTTGTACCTGCCCTGGGCCGGAGCATAGCGCGAGGTCTCGCGCAGGTCCCTCACCTGCTCGACGCTGTTGTTGGAGGCGCCGTCGATTTCGATCACGTCGAGGTGGCTGCCCTCAGCGATCGCCGTCACCGCCGGGTCATTCTCGTCAAAGTCGGCCTTGGGGCCTCCCGTGCAGTTGAGTGCCTTCGCGAATATCCTGGCGATCGAGGTCTTGCCGGTGCCCCGCGGCCCGACGAGCAGGTAGGCGTGGGCGATCCTGCCCCGGGCGATGGCGTTCCTGAGGGTGCGCACCACATGGTCCTGGCCGACGACGTCGCCAAACGTCTGGGGCCTCCATTTGCGTGCGATGACCTGATAACCTGTTGCGGTCAAGGGATGTATCGATATGGGAAGATGAAGTGGCCAGGCACTCCACGGCACTGGTAGAACGTCGGTACCGTTGCTGCCTTCCGGCCCTGGCGGGGTTCGCGCGCCTGCCCATGCATGGCGCCTGGCCGAGGCGCAACATGCGCCGGCGCGCCGGGCGCGCAACACCTATTTAGGCGTCCCCTGTGCCGCGGGCTGCTCGCCCTGCGCCGGCGCCTGCTGAAAGCCCCTCCTGAACTGCTGGAGCCGCGCGCGCTGCTGGGCGACAAGGTCTTCAAATTTGGTGCGCTGCTCGGGCGTCAGGATCTCCTCAACCTCGTCCTGCATCTTCTCGATGGCGAGGGCGGTCTTAAGCTGCACCTCGCGGCGGTCCCGGCCAAGCTCCGTGGCCGTGCGCTTCACGATGGGCATGATCTTCGCCTCCTGATCGTCGGTCAGCTTGAGCTGGCTGGCAAAGCTGCGCATGAGCTGCGGCCCGAATCCCATCATCTGGCCCGGGCGCGGGACGCCCAGGCCGGCCTGGCTGAAAGCAGGTGGATTCATGGCCCTGTGGCGGTGGACCCATCTGACGACGCCGAGGGCCGTGGCCCCGCCCGTCACGAGACCCGCGACGAAGATCGCGATGGTTGCCAGGATGACTTGCCAGGTTCTTGCCATGACTCAGGTCCCCAGGTTGACGACCTCCGCGACCGGGTCGTCGTTTACGGCGACCGCCGTGTCATCCTCGAACGCGCCCGTGATGGCCGAGTAGTTCAACCCGACCGCCACGAGGGCAAAAAGGCACGCGATGCCCGCGGCGCGAAGCGCCATCCGGCCAAAGACCGGAGCCGGCGGCTGGACCTGCTCGAAGGCAAGCGCGGCCACCCGGGTCGAGAACCCGTAGGGGGCGGACTCGTCCCCGGCGGGGGGCGCCCTTCGGGCGGCCTCCATGAGACGCTGCCAGGATTTCTCACGAGGGTTCATTTTCTCTCCTTTTCTGTAAGATCGCGATAAAAGCGTTGCAACTTCCGTCTGGCGCGGAAGGCCCTCACCTTGACGAGGGTCTGGTTCCAGCCGGTGAGCGCGCTGATCTCGGCGACGCTCTTCTGCTCAAGGTCCAGGTACTGGATCACGAGCCGGTCCTCGGGCTTCAGCTGCTCGAGGAGCTTGTGGACGAGTTCTCGGGCGGCGAGCGCATCGTCCGGCGCGACATCGTTCTCGTTGGTGATCACCGAATCGAGGACATCGGTTTCGCGCTCGGACAGGTCTGCCCAACGCAGCTCAGGCCTGCGCTTCTGGGCGCGCAGTTGGTCGATGCAGGTCGTCACCGCTATCCGGGACACCCAATGGGTGAACGGGACCGTTCCCTGGTACTGGTCGATGCGGGTGAACATTTTCAGAAATATGTCTTGGGCAAGGTCTTCCTCGGAAACCCTCCTTGGAAGGTGGGCCCGGACGATGCGGATGACGAGGGGGTGCAGGTGTTCGACAAGATCCCGCGCAGCAGTCTGGTCGCGCCGACGAACGCGATCAAGACAGCCAGCCAGATCAAACGACTGGTCGTCAGGCATGCATTTATGGAGGCATCATCGAACACATACTGCAAGACGCCGGTGGCGCCCAGGCGGTTACCGGCCGCCCCGCATCTTGACATTCGGATGCGGCCGCGAATTGAATGTAAAGCAGAGATGGCATCCGCCTCCCAGGCCCTTCGACTTACCTCCGCGCACGACCTCTAAAGGACGCCGCCTAGCGGCGGGTCGTGCGTAGGCCTGTTTTCCCCTTTCGCCGCGGTCCCGGACGGACCGAGACGGCGTTGTACTCCCGTCAGAAACCAGCCAATCTCAACCTCCCTTTCCCATGCAGCCTGAACCCATCACCAAGTACGAAGCCTTCCCTCCGGTGTCCCTGCCGAGCCGCCAATGGCCCAGCCGGACGCTCACCCGCGCCCCGATCTGGTGCAGCGTCGACCTTCGCGACGGCAACCAGGCCCTCGCCCAGCCGATGAGCGTCGAGGAGAAGATCGAGTTCTTCGAACTGCTCGTGCGGATCGGGTTCAAGGAGATCGAGGTCGGGTTTCCTTCGGCCTCCCAAATCGAGTTCGACTTCGCGCGTCGCCTGATCGAGGAGAACCGGATTCCAGGGGACGTCGCGATCCAGGTCCTCTGCCAGTGCCGCGAGGATTTGATCACGCGGTCCCTCGAGGCGGTCAGGGGCGCAAAGAACGTCATCTTCCACCTCTACAACTCGACGTCGCCCAAGCAGCGCGAGTACGTGTTCAACCAGCCAAAGCACGAGATCGTCCAGATCCCGGTCCGTTCGGTCGGGCAGCTCAAGCGCGAGAGCCGCGCGCTCATCGACTCGGGCACCCGCCTGCGCCTGGAGTACTCGCCGGAAAGCTTCACCAGCACCGAGCTCGAGTTCGCGCTCGAGGTGTGCGAGGCGGTGTCCGACGTCTGGGGCCCCACGCCCTCGGAGAAGATCATCCTGAACCTGCCGGCGACGGTCGAGTACGCGATGCCCAATGTCCACGCCGACCAGATCGAGTGGATGTGCACGCACCTGACGAGGCGCGACTCGACGATCGTTTCCCTGCACACCCACAACGACCGCGGAACGGGAGTCGCCGCGACCGAGCTCGCGCTCCTGGCCGGGGCGGACCGCGTGGAGGGGACGCTTTTCGGCAACGGCGAAAGGACCGGGAACCTGGACATCGTCACGGTGGCGCTCAACCTCTACACCCACGGGATACACCCGGGCCTGGACTTCAGCGACCTGAATGCGATCCGGGACGTCTACGAGCGCTGCACCCGCCTCGAGGTGCCGCCGCGCCAGCCCTACGCGGGCGAGCTTGTGTTCACCGCGTTCAGCGGCTCCCACCAGGACGCCATCAAGAAGTCGCTCGCGCACCAGAAGGCCGGGAAGCCGTGGGATGTCCTGTACATCCCCATCGATCCTGCCGATGTCGGCCGCAGCTACCGCGCGATCATCCGGATAAACTCCCAGTCGGGAAAGGGCGGCGTCGCCTACGTCCTGGAGCGCGAATTCGGATTCCAGCTGCCGAAGCTCATGCACAAGGAGATCGGACGGGTCGTGAACGACATCGCCGACAGGAAGGGCACCGAGCTCACGTCGACGGACATCCGGGACGCGTTCCAGAGGGAATACCTCGAGAGGAAGTCACCCGTTTCGCTCGAGCACTTCAAGACGACGGAGCGCGACTCCACCGTGAAGTGCGAGGCCCGGATCGTCTTTGAGGGCAAGCAGCGGTCGATAACCGGCGCCGGAAACGGCCCGATCGACGCCTTCGTCCGCGCCCTCGGCTCCGCCGGCCTCCCTAAGTTCGACGTCGTCAACTACTCCGAGCACTCGCTCGGGAAAGGGGCCGAGGCGAAGGCCGTCAGCTACATCCAGATCAAGATGGAGCGGGGGGCCGCGTTCTTCGGCGCGGGGATCGACACGAACATCGAGCTGGCGTCGATCAAGGCGATCGTGAGCGCGCTCAACCGGGCGATCAGGCCGCGAGATGAAGTTTGAACCAGCGAAGCGTCCGCTGACGGGGGAGACGCTTGAGAGCCTGACCGCCTCGCTCGGCGAGCAGGGCGAGAAGCCCTTCCGAGCGAGGCAGGTCCTCGACTGGCTCTACAAGAAGCGCGCGCGCACCTGGGACGACATGACCAACCTCCCCAAGGGCCTTCGGGCATGGCTCGACGGCGCGTACACCCTCATGCCCGCCACGCTCGTCCTGAACAGGCAGTCGGCCGACGTCACGGACAAGCTCCTCCTGGAACTCGGGGACCGCTCGCTCATCGAGACGGTCATCATACGGGCCCCGCAGGACGGCGTCGGCGTCGACCACTCCCGCAAGACCATCTGCATCTCGACCCAGGTCGGCTGCGCCATGGGCTGCGTGTTCTGCGCGAGCGGCCTGGCGGGCCTAAAGAGGGACATGAGCGCGGGCGAGATCGTGGCCCAGCTGCTGCAGGTGTGCTACGCCGAGGACGCGCGCACGCCCAGGGCCCGCGCCGAGCTCGCGTCGTTCGACAACATCGTCGTCATGGGCATGGGCGAGCCGCTCGCGAACTACGACGCCCTCATCAGGGCGCTCACGATCGTGAACGCCGAATGGGGGCTCGGCTTCGGGGCGCGCAGGATCACGGTGTCCACGAGCGGCCTCGTGCCCAAGATCCTCCTTCTTGCCGACGAGCCGCTGGGGTTCAGGCTGGCGGTCTCGCTCCACGGCGCCACCGACGAGGTGAGGACGAGGATCATGCCCGTCAACAAGGCGTACCCGCTCGCAAAGCTGCTGCCCGCGGTGAAGACCTTCACCGAGCGGCACGGCAGGATGGTGACGCTCGAGTTCATCCTGATCGCGGACGTCAACGACTCCGCCGAGCAGGCCCGGCGGCTCCGCGACATCGCGCTCGACCTGCACGCCCACGTGAACCTGATCCCCTACAACACCGTCGAGGGCCTGCCGTGGAAGCGGCCCGACGCCGACCGCCAGGCCGCCTTTGCGGCCATCCTTGAGAAGTCCGGCGTGTCCGTGACGCTGCGCCGGGAGAAGGGCCACGACATAGCGGCGGCGTGCGGGCAGCTCAGGCTAAAGACCGAGCGGGAACGATCATAATCGCAAGCCAGTGACAAAAATTCGTCTTGAAAGGACGAGGGAACTAACGACTTGTTATCCGTTTCTCACGGGACCTCAGGTTCCCGCTTCACTCCCCTACACGACATGATAGAAGTCAAAGCCCTGGTAAAAACCTATGGCTCAAAGCGCGCCGTCGACGGCGTGAGCTTTTCGGTCAGACGAGGCGAAATCCTGGGCTTCCTGGGACCCAATGGCGCCGGTAAGTCGACGACAATGAAGATGATAACGGGCTTTGTGAGGCCCGATTCGGGGACGGCCCTGGTCGACGGGGTGAACGTCCTCGACGATCCGGTGGCCGTTAAGCGCAAGCTGGGCTACCTGCCCGAAAACGCCCCGGCGTACCCGGAGATGACCGTCGCCGAATTCCTCGGATTCATCGCGGAGGTCAGGGGCTTCCGCGACCCTGCGACGCGGCGGGCCCACGTCGACCGCGCGGTCACGCTCACCCACCTCGTGACGGTGCGGGACCAGACGATCGACACGCTCTCCAAGGGCTACAAGCAGCGCGTCGGCTTCGCGCAGGCGCTCCTGCACGACCCGCCGGTGCTGATCCTCGACGAGCCGACGGACGGCCTCGACCCGAACCAGAAGAACGAGGTCCGGCAGCTGATCAAGAACATGGCCGTCGAGAAGGCGGTCGTCCTCTCGACGCACATCCTCGAGGAGGTCGAGGCGATCTGCAGCCGGGTGATCATCATCTCCCGGGGCAAGCTGGTCGCCGACGAGTCGCCCGCAAAGCTCCTGGCCCGCCAGCCCGGCGCCCGGATGGACGAGATCTTCCGGAGCCTTACCCAAAGCGACCTATGAAACAGGTGACCCCCATCTTCAAGCGGGAGTTCGTGGGCTATTTCCGCACCCCTGTCGCCTACGTCTTCATGGTCGCGTTCCTCGTCATCTCCGTCGCCCTCGCGTTCTCGCGCTTCGGCGGGTTCTTCAGGAACGGCTTCGCGAGTCTCGACACCTACTTCGGTTTCTACCCGTGGCTCTACCTCTTCATCGTGCCCGCGGCGGGGATGCGCCTCTGGTCCGAAGAGAAGAGGTCCGGGACGGCCGAGCTCCTGTTCACCCTGCCGGTCACGACGCTCGAGGCCGTGGTCGGCAAGTTCCTCGCCGGGTGGGCGTTCCTCGCGCTGTCCGTGCTGCTCAGCTTCCCCATGGCGATAACGATCGGCTACCTGGGGAGCCCCGACTGGGGCGTCGTCGTCACCAGCTACGTCGGGGCCATCCTCATGGCCGGCGGTTTCCTCGGGGTTTGCTCCCTTGCCTCCGCCCTCACGAAGAACCAGGTGATCAGCTTCGTGGTCAGCTTCGCCGTCTGCGCGGTGCTCGTGTTCCTGGGCTACAGCGGATTCACGGGCTTCCTCGAGACCTTCCTGCCCGTAAGCGTGGCGGACGCGGTTTCAAACTTCAGCTTTATCACCCACTTCAGCCCCATGGTGAGGGGCATCGTGGACGCGAAGGATGTCGTGTTCTTCCTCTCGCTCATCGGCTTCACGCTCTTTCTCAACGTGGTCGCGCTCGAACGCTAAAACCGACGATCCGCAATGACATCCGGCAGCAAGACTCTCGCAATCGTCCTCCTCTTCCTAGGGCTCGTCCTCGTGAACTACCTGGCGACGTCCCTTCCGGCGCGCTTCGACGCGACGGCCGAGAAGATCTACACGCTTTCGCCGGGGACGAAGGCCCTGCTTTCAAAGATGACCGAGCCGACGACGCTCGACCTCTATTTTTCGAGCCAGACGAGCGGCCAGTTCGTCGAGTACAAGAACTACGCCGAGCGCGTGCGCGAGATGCTGCGCCAGTATGTGCGCGCCTCGGGCGGGAAGGTCCGCCTCAACGCGATCGACCCCGAGCCCGACACGCCCGAGGAGGAGAAGGCCACGGCCGCGGGCGTCGAGCCGCAAACGATCCCCGGGGGGAGCGCGTTTTACTTCGGCCTCGTCGCCACCCAGGCCGACCAGCAGAAGGTGATCGCCGCCCTCACCCCCCAGCGCGAGCAGTTCCTCGAGTACGACATTTCCGAGCTGATCTACGGGGTCGGCCAGACCGACAAGAAGAAGCTTGGGCTGATCACGAGCCTTCCGCTTCAGGGTTCGCCAGGAATGCCCATGATGGGACAGCCGGGCACCGAGGCCCAGTTCGTTGTCGGCGAGTGGGAGGACACCTACAAGATCGTCCCGGTCGAGGCTTCAGCGACGGAGCTCCCGCCGGACCTGGACGTCCTCGCCGTCATCCATCCCCAGAACCTCACGCCGAAGCTGCAGTTCTCGATCGACCAGTTCCTGTTAGCCGGAAAGCCCGTCTTCATCGCGGTCGACCCGTCCTCCCTCTACTTCAAGCGCCAGGCCGGCCAGTCCGCGATGTTCGGCGGACCCCAGCCCAGCGTCTCGAGCGACCTGCCCGCGCTGTTCGGCGGCTGGGGCGTCGCCTATGACCCGGAGAAGGTGGTCGGCGACCTCGAAAATGCCGAGGAGGTCGAGCTGCGCGACCAGTCCCACCTGCGCTACCCCGTGTGGATCAGCCTGCCCCAGGGCAGCTTCAATTCAAAGTCGCTTCCGACGGCCCAGCTGTCGTCGGCGCTCTTTGTCGAGGCCGGGAGCGTGTCCCTGAAGCCGGGCAGCACGCTCACATTCACCCCCCTCATCGAGACCTCCGGCAAGTCGGGCGACGTCCCGGTCGCCGCGCTGCAGTTCGCGCAGCCCGACGAGGTCGCCCGTCAGGTCACGCCGTCCGGAAAGCGCACGCTGGCCGCGCTCATCTCCGGGAGATTCAAGTCGGCCTTCCCTGACGGTCCCCCAAAGAACCCGGAGCCCGCAGAAAAGAAGGACGAGAAGGCCGCCCCAAAGGCGCCTGAGCCGGCGGCACCGGTGTCGCTCAAGGAGTCCAAGTCCACCTCGATCCTCATCGTCGTCGCCGACACCGACTGGCTCTTCGACGAGTACAGCGTCCGCAAGTTCCCCTTCATGGGCCAGACGGCCGCCGAACCCTTCAACGACAACCTCGCCTTCGCGGCAAATTCGCTCGATTTCCTGGCGGGATCGCGCGACCTGATCTCGATCCGCGGCAAGGGCAACTCGGTGCGCCCCTTCACCGTCGTGAAGCGGATGGAGGCCACGGCCGCCGAGAAGTACAAGGAGAAGCTTACGGCCCTCGAGGCCAGGATCAACGAGGTCCAGGGGAAGCTGGCCGAGCTCCAGGGCAAGAAGAGCGAGGGCGGCAGGCTCCTTGCCTCGCCCGAGGCGGAGCGGGCCATCGAGGACTTCCAGAAGCAGGCCGCGGCGCTGCGCGGCGAGCGGCGGTCCATCCGGCGCGCTCTGCGCGAGGGGATAGACTCGCTGGAGAACACGCTTCTCGTGATCAACCTGCTCGGCTCCCCGCTGCTGGTCTGCGGCTTCGGTCTCTGGTTCTACGCCAGGCGCAGGGGCTAGCGGCCGGCCGCCCACGAACGGTATTTTCGGTCACGCGATGAAAATCAGAAACCTCGCCATCACGGTCGCCCTGCTCGCCGTCCTCTCGGTCGTCGTCTACCTTTCGAACCGGCCTCAGGCGGCCCCGTCCGCGGACCCGCGCGTCGGCAACGCGCTTCTCGACCCGGACACGGTCTCAAAGGCCGCGAGGATCGTGGTCGCCGACCAGGGAAAGAAGGTCGAGCTCGCCCGCTCGGCCGACGGCTCCTGGAAGGTCACGAGCTACTACGACCTGCCCGCCGACTTCGACAAGATCTCGCGCCTGGTGCAGGACCTCAATGAGGCGAAGGTCGACCGATTCGTGACGGCCAATCCGGAGCGCCTCTCGCACCTCGATTTCAAGGACTCGCGAATCGCGCTCAGCGATTCCGGGGGAAAGGAGATCTGGAGCCTCACGCTTGGCAAGTCGTCCGACTCCGGCAACGGACGCTTTATCAGGTTCGGCACCGAGCCGAAGGCGTACTTCTCAGGGATGCACGTGTGGCTCGACACCGACGCCAAGGGCTGGGCCAACGCGCAGCTCGTGAGCGTGAAACAGGACGAGGTCGCCAGAATGGAGATTCCATTCGACGCGGGGCCGACGGTCGTGGTCTCGCGCTCGAAGAAGGACGCGCCGTGGGCCGCGGCCGACATTCCCGCCGGGAAGAAGCTGCTTCCGGAAAAGGTGTCGTCGGTCCTGTCGACGCTCGTCTCGCTCAGGTTCTCGGAAACGACTGACCCGAAGGACGCGTCGGTCGCCGAGGCGGCCAAGCACATGAAGACGTTCAAGCTCACGACCTTCGGCGGGACGACGCTGACGGTGGCGCTCGGGCGCAAACCCGAGGAGAAGAGGCTCAAACCGCCGGTTCCCGATGCGAAGGAGCCGCTTGCGTCGCTCGCAAAGGGGGCAGACGGAAAGCCCGAGGCGAAGCCGATAACACCGGAATACGAGACGATTCCCGCAGGGCCCGTCTTCGTGGAGATCTCGAGCTCCGAGTCGAGGGCGCCGGTCAACGAGCTCATGAAGCGGCGGGCCTTCCAGATCGAGGAGTACAGCTTCACGGCGCTCCCGCAGAAGTCGGACGAACTGTTCGAGGCCGAGAAGTCCAAATAGGTCTGCCGTCCGCATGCCGGGCCTTGCCAGGCGAGGAAGACCCCAACGATGCCATGTCTTGGCGTCACGCAGCGCAATTCGACGCCTGTTCAATCCAGACATCTGGATTCGCATCGGCTTTGCTCACCGCCCTTGCTACTATGGCAACGGAAAGCTATGGTGAGATGTCGAGCGACCCTGAAGGTTGGATTTCAACAACACCACTATGAAAAACGAACCCGCTAAGGAGACGCACAAGGATCACTTCTTCGACCTGATCAATCGCCCTGCCCATCCCCTCACCGGGCCGCGCTCGCTGGCCAGCGTGAAGACATCGGTGTTCCCGATTTCCGGAGGTTATGGCGGAAAGCAGATCCGTTCACATAACGTCGGGGGCGCCTCTGGGAGGCATGGCGGAAAATCCCGTTGACCCGGCCGATCCCGAATTTTCTTTACACATATCAACCTTTATAGATGCGTTGATATGTGATATTGCCCGACCGACCGCTCTCCGAGCTCTTTTCGCAACGACGCCCGCTGCGGTCGATTGAGTTTTTCCCGCCGAAGGACGACGCCGGCGTGGAGGCGCTGAGGCAGACCGCCTCCGCGCTGAGGACGGTGTCCCCCGACTTTGTCTCGGTCACGTATGGCGCGGGCGGGAGCACCCGGCAGCGCACGGCCCAGGTGAGCGGGCTCCTGAAGGCTGACTTTGGCTACACGGTCATGCCCCACCTCACGTGCGTCGGGCACACCCGCGCCGAGTTGAACGAGATCGCGGACAGGATCCACGCGGACGGATTCCGCAACGTGATGACGCTTCGCGGCGATCCTCCGAAGGGTTCCGCCGAATTCACGGCTACCGCCGAGGGGCTTCGGCACGCAAGCGAGCTGGTCAGTCTCCTAAAGGGGCGGCATCCCGACTTCTGCCTGGGGGTCGCCGGGTATCCGGAGAAGCATCCCGAGGCCCCCTCGGCAGAGGTGGACCTGGAGAACCTGAGGCACAAAGTCGGGGCAGGCGCGGACTTCGTCACAACGCAGCTCTTCTTCGACAACGAGCTCTACTACAGGTTTGTCGAACGGTGCCGCAAGGCGGGGATAACGGTCCCCGTGATCCCCGGCATCATGCCCGTCCTCTCGCTCAAGCAGATCACGCGCTTCACGTCGATGTGCGGGACCTCCCTTCCACCCACTCTGATCCGGAGGCTCGAGGCCGCCGGCGAGATGCCCGAGATCGTCGAGGCCGTGGGCATCGACTGGGCCCTTGGGCAGATCCGCGACCTGCTCGGACGCGGCGCCCCTGGCTACCACCTCTACATCCTCAATCGGGCGAAGAGCGCGCTTGCGCTAGCGGCCGGGCTGGCCGCCTAGCCTCCCGCAAGGACCGGGCGGAAACCCGCTTCGGACAGGATCCTGGCGACGGTGTCGCGCTGGTCCCCCTGGATCTCGATTCGCCCGTCCTTCACCGTCCCGCCGCATCCGCAGGCGGCGCGCATGCTTTTCGCAAGCCTTTCCTTTTCCGGAAGCCCGATGCCAATGAACCCGTCGACCACCGTGACGGTCTTTCCACTCCGCCCGCCTTTCTCGCGCCTGATGTCCACCCGGCCCCGGTTCCCTCCCCGCGGGGCGGCGACAGGGGCGGGCTTGGGAACCATTCCGGAGGCGCTCCGAAGGCCCGCGCTGTCCAATCCGGCGAAGGGATTGTGCCCCAGGCCCTGCCCGCCGCCGGTCGATATCTTTCCCTCCACGGTCAGCGTCCTCCGCCGCAGGCGCCCGCCGGGATGTCGTGCTCCCCCCCGAGGAACATCAGCGCCTTGGGATAGCTCCGGTTCTCCAGGAAGTGGACAAGCTGGGGATGGAGGCTCGACCGGCCCTTCACGAGGTAATCGTCAAGGAGGGCCATGCGGCTCGCGATGGCGTCGCCATCCGCCCGCCTGATGCCGTCGAAGAGCTCGACAAGGGTTTCTTTGATCCGGTTCTCCATTTTGATTGAAATACGGAACGTAAAGTAATCGGAGCGCTTGTGAAGCGCGATTGCATCCAACCCCGGCAGGGGCCCTCGGGCTTGAGTTCGCATGGACCGCATGCAGAGTGTGGACGAAAGCCGCCTTTCTAGAGAATGGCCGCCGCGGGCACGCGCCGGCACCCTGATGAACTCGACGACACTCCCAACATCCGCCAACGCCGACGTCTTTGAGGCCATGTACCGCCAGTGGCTCGACAACCCCGACGGGGTTGACCCGACTTGGCGGGCGTTCTTCCAGGGTTTCTCGCTGGGGAGCAACGGAAGCCCCGCCATTGGCGCGTTCGAGGGCCAGAGCCAGCAGCCCCCGATAATCGACAGCCTCAAGCAGTCGCATGTCCACTACATCATCGGGGCCTACCGGGCCATAGGCCATCTCCAGGCGCATCTGGATCCGCTCAGCGGCCCCCCGGCTCCGACCCCGAAGCTGGCCCCGGCCCAGTACCAGCTCGGGGAGGGCGACCTCGAGACGTCATTCGACGTGGGCACCTATCTCGGCGGTGGCCAGATGAAGCTGCGCGAGATAATCGCCTCCCTCCAGAAGACGTACTGCGGCCACGTGGGCGTCGAGTACGCCCACATCCAGGACCAGGACTGCAGGCTATGGCTGCAGGAGCGGATCGAATCCACGCGGCTGCAGCCCTCGTTCACGCGGCCCCAGAAGGTCCGGATCCTGCGCAATGTGCACAAGGCGGAGCTCTTTGAGAAGTTTCTGCACACAAAATACATAGGCCAGAAGCGCTTCTCCCTGGAGGGAGGGGAGACGATTATCGCCGCGCTCGGCGCGCTGATCGAGCACTGCCCCGACGCGGGCGTCGAGGAGATCGTGATGGGGATGGCGCACCGGGGACGGCTCAACGTCCTGTGCAGCGTGATGCGCAAGTCGTTCGACCAGCTCTTCGAGCAGTTCTCGGAGAACTACATCCCCGACACAGTCGGCGGCGACGGCGACGTGAAATACCATCTTGGATACGAGTCCGTGCTCACGACGGGCTCAGGCAAGAAGGTCGAGGTCCGCCTCGCGGCGAACCCCTCTCACCTCGAGATCATTGACCCGGTCGTGGAGGGGAAGGCGCGCGCCCGCCAGCGGATCCGCGGCGACTCGGAGGAGCGAAGGCGCGTGCTCGCGCTCCTTGTGCACGGCGATGCGGCCCTGGCGGGACAGGGTGTCGTCGCGGAGACCCTGAATTTCTCGCAGCTGCCCGGCTACAGGACCGGGGGGACCGTGCACTTCGTCATCAACAACCAGATCGGCTTCACGACCGACCCGCAGGACGCCCGCTCAACCCGGTACTGCACGGACGTGGCGAAGATGATCGAGGCCCCGATCTTCCACGTGAACGGCGACGACCCGGAGGCCGTGTGCATGGTCTCCCAAGTCGCGCTCGACTTCCGCGTCCGGTGGAAGCGCGACGTGTTCATCGACATGTACTGCTTCCGCAGGCACGGCCACAACGAGACCGACGAGCCGTCCTTCACGCAACCGATGCTTTACCGCACCATCGCGTCGCACCCCCTCATCTCGGCCATCTACACCGAGCGCCTGGTCGCGGACGGCTCGATCAGCGCCGGACAGGGCGACTCGATCAGGGCGGAGTACTCGGCCGCGCTCGAGGAGAACCTTGCGAAGGCCAAGGCGAGGGAGGCCGCAAAGGCGGCCAAGCGCGCCAGGCCGGGCGACCCCTTCAAGGGTTCGACAGCCGAGTTCCAGCCCGAGTACCGCCACACCCCCGTCAAGACGGGCGTCTCGGAGGAGGATATCGCCCGCATCGTCCGCGGCCTCACGACGCTTCCCGAGAAGTTCAAGGTCAACCCCAAGATCAAGCGCCTGCTGGACGCCCGGGCGCATTCCCACCGGGACGGGGGGCCCGTTGACTGGGGGTTCGGGGAGGCTCTGGCGTTCGGGTCGCTCCTCCTGGAGGGTGCCCCCGTGCGGCTGAGCGGCCAGGACTGCGAGCGAGGGACCTTCAGCCACCGCCACGCCGTGCTCGCCGACATGGAGACCGGCGAGAAGTACACCCCGCTCAAGCACCTTGACGCAAAGCAGGCGCGATTCTGCGTCTACAACTCGCTGCTCTCCGAGGCCGCGGTCCTCGGGTTCGACTACGGCTACTCGCTCGACTATCCGGAGATGCTCTGCCTTTGGGAGGCCCAGTTCGGCGACTTCGCCAACGGCGCGCAGGTGCTGATCGACCAGTTCATCGTCAGCGGCGAATCAAAATGGCAGAAGACCTGCGGGATCGTGCTCCTGCTCCCCCACGGCTACGAGGGCCAGGGCCCGGAGCACTCGTCCGCAAGGCTCGAGCGCTTCCTTCAGGCGTGCGCGGAAGACAACATCCAGGTCGCCAACGTGACGACCCCGGCGCAATACTTCCACCTCCTGCGCCGGCAGGTGAAGCGCGACTTCCGCAAGCCGCTGGTCGTGATGTCGCCCAAGTCCCTTCTCCGCCATCCGGCGGCGGTCTCGAGGATCGCCGATTTCACGAATGGTGCGTTCCAGGAGATCCTGGAGGAGGCCGCACCGCTTACCGGGGCTTCGCGGGTGATCCTGTGCTCGGGCAAGGTCTACTACGACCTCTGCGACTACCGCGACAGGAACGGCGTCAAGGACACGGCAATCGTGCGGATCGAGCAGCTCTATCCGCTTCACACGAAGCGCCTGCAAGAGATCGCCCGGAAATACCCCGACGCCCGGCTCATCTGGTGCCAGGAGGAGTCGCAGAACATGGGGGCGTGGTCGTGGATATGCTCGCAGGTTGCCGACGTTTTTGGAAAGATCCCGCTCTATGCCGGCCGCGACGCCTCCGCCTCACCCTCCGTCGGCTCGCTGGCTCTCCACAAGCTAGAACTCGCCGGACTCCTCGAAGACGCCTATACCCTGTGACCATGCCCCTCGAAGTCAAAATCCCGCCCATGGGCGAATCCATCAGCACCGGAATCCTTGCCAAATGGCACGTGAGGGACGGCGACTCGGTGAAGAAGGATCAGCCGCTCTTCGAGCTTGAAACGGACAAGATCACGTCCGAGGGCACCGCCGAGGCGGCCGGAAAGATCGCGCTGAAGGTCGAGGCCGGGGCGGATGTGAAGATCGGCCAGGTCGTCGCCCTGATTGAGACCGGCGCCGAGGGCGGAACCCCTGCGGGCCCCGCCCCGAAGCCGGCCGCCGCGCCCTCGCCCCAGCCGAAGCCCGCCGCGCAGCCGGCAGCCGCGGTGCAGTCGCCCGCCGTCCGCCGACTCGCCGAGGAGACGGGGGTCAACCCCGCCGAGATCGCTGGCACGGGAAAGGCCGGCCGGGTGACCAAGGGCGACATGCTCCAGGCCGGCGAGCGGCCCGCGGCGCCACAGACCGTGCCAGCCCCCGTCCCTGCGGCTCCCGCCCCGCAATCCGGCCCGCGTCAGACGCGGCGGAAGCTCTCGCCCCTTCGCCAGAGGATCGCCGAGCGGCTCGTGGCCGCTCAGCACACCGCCGCCCTCCTGACCACCTTCAACGAGGTCGACATGTCCGCCGTGATGGCCATCCGCTCAAAGTACCAGGAGGAATTCGTGAAGAAGAACGGCTTCAAGCTCGGGTTCATGCCGTTCTTCGTGAAGGCGGTCGTCCACGCGCTCAAGGAACTGCCCGCGGTCAACACCCAGATCGAAGGGGACAACCTGGTCCAGAACCACTACTACGACATAGGCGTGGCCGTCTCCACGGAGAAGGGCCTCATGGTTCCGGTCATCCGGGACTGCGACAGCCTCGGAATGGCCGCAATCGAGCGCGCGATCACGGACGCCGCAGGCAAGGCCCGGGAGGGAAAGATCACGCTCCCCGACCTGGAGGGAGGCGTCTTCACGATCACCAACGGGGGCACGTTCGGCTCGCTCCTGTCGACGCCGATCATAAACCCGCCGCAGAGCGCGATCCTTGGGATGCACGCGATCAACGAGCGCCCGGTCGCGGCGGCCGGCCAGGTCGTCATCCGCCCGATGATGTACGTGGCGCTGACCTATGACCACCGCCTTGTCGACGGCCGCGACGCGGTCAGCTTCCTCGTGAAGGTGAAGCAGGAGATAGAGGATCCCGCGCGCCTGCTTCTCGGCCTCTGATCCGCCGCCCATGGACTCGTATGACGTGGTGGTGATCGGCGCCGGCCCCGGCGGCTATGTCTGCGCATTCCGAGCGGCGCAGCTCGGCCTCAAGGTCGCCCTCGTGGAAAAGCGCGCCACCCTCGGGGGAACATGCCTGAATGTCGGCTGCATCCCGAGCAAGGCGCTGCTGCATTCGTCCGAGCAGCTCGTGTTCGCCCGGGACCGCGCGGCCTCGCACGGCATCAAGACGGGCGCCGTCACCGCGGACATCACCGCCCTTATGCGGCGCAAGGACGCCGTGGTATCAAAGCTCGTTGGGGGCGTGGCCGCCCTCGCGAAGGCCCGGAAGGTGGCCGTCCTGACGGGCGAGGCCGCGTTCGAATCGCCGACCGCGCTGGCCGTGAAAGGTCCAGGCGGGAGCGTGTCCGTCTCGGCCAGGAACTTCGTCATCGCCACCGGGTCGGCCCCCGTGGAGCTCCCCTTCATGAGATTCGATGGGAAGACGGTCGTTTCGAGCGACCAGGCGATAGCGTTCGAGGCCGTGCCGCCGTCCCTAGTCGTCGTCGGGGGCGGGGCGATCGGGCTTGAGCTCGGCTCCGTCTGGGCCCGTCTTGGCAGCAGCGTCACGGTCGTCGAGTTCCTCCCGAAGATCATCGCGGGCTACGATGACGACGTCGTACGCGTCTTCTCGCGCCTGCTCCAGAAACAGGGCCTGAAGATAGAGACGGGCGTCAAGGCGACGGGCCTGAGAACCGAGGGGGGCCGGGCGGTCCTCACGGCCGAGCGCGACGGGAAGAATCTCGAGTTCCAGGCGGAGAAGGTCCTCGTGGCGGTCGGGCGCAGGCCCTACACGGACGGGCTCGGCCTTGAAAGGGCGGGCGTGGCGCTCGACGAGAGGATGCGCGTCAAGGTGGATTCGCGCCTGCGGACGGGCGTACCCGGCATCTGGGCCATCGGCGATGTCGTTGCGGGGCCCATGCTCGCGCACAAGGCCGAGGAGGACGGGGTCGCCGTGGCCGAATGGATTGCGGGAAGGGCTGGCCATGTCGACTGGGATCTCGTGCCCGCGGTCGTCTACACGGACCCGGAGGTCGCCGCCGTCGGGCTCGGAGAGGACGCCGCGAAGGCCGCCTCGGTCCCGGTCAACGTCGGCAGGTTCAACTTCGGCGCGAACGGCCGTGCGATCGCGAACGATTCCACCGACGGATTCGTGAAGATTGTCGCCGATGCGAGGAGCGACCGCATCCTCGGGGCGCAGATCCTTGGCCGGGGAGCCAGCGAACTCATAGCCGAGGTGGTCGCCCACATGGCTTACGGCGGGAGCGCGGAGGACATGGCGAGGACAATCCACGCCCACCCCACGATGAGCGAGGCGCTGAAGGAGGCCGCGCTGGCGGTTTCGGGGTCGGCAATCCATGCTATTTGACACGCGCGCCGGGAAAGGAATATCTAACGATGCTCCCGACCGGGCCAAGACCCGGGCCCTCAACGTGCCGAAAACAATCTCAGCCACCAGAGCGAATTGGCGGACCCGCGAGGTCCGCAGCGGTGCTGTTGCACCGTCCCGCGCGAGTCGGCCGGCAAGCCCCTGCAAATGACCCCAGCCGAACGCGAAGAAGCCCTTGAACGGCGCGAGGCCAACGCGGCCCTTCTGATGGCCAAGCTCGAGAAGGACCGGGCCGCGCTTGAGTCAGAGATCTCGGCGTCCGCGGCAGCGTCAAAGGCTGCATCGGCCATTAACCGGGCCCTGCAGGCCGACGCCGCGAAAAAGGTCAAGGCCCTCGAGGCCCAGTGCGTCGAGTGGGAGACAAAGCTGGCCCGGCTCAAGGCGGACGCGGGCAAGATTGCATCGGTTGCTCCCGCGCCGGCTCAGGGACTGAGCGCCGCGGAGATCGAGGCTCAGCATGCCGCGATCGAGGCCTCCAAGGCCCAGATGGCGCGCGACCGCGCGGTCCTTGATGAGCAGAAGGCCGCATTCGAACGCGAGGCCGCGGAGACGCGGGCAAAGCTCAGCGCGGAGGCCCACTCGCTGGCCGAGCTCAGGTCAAAGCTAGTCGCCGTCCGCAGCGAGATCGAAGGCGGCGTGAAGGCGCGCGAGGCCGAGGTTCGCAGGAAGGAGGCCAGCCTGGAGGAGGAGAGAAGGAAGCTGCAGGCGGCCGCCGATTCTCTCGTGAGGGACGAGGCCCAGCAGCACGAGCAGCGCGCGAAGCTCGAAGCGCAGGTTGCCGCCCTGGCAGCCAAGGAGGTCATGTTCGAGGAGCGCAGCCGCCAGCTCCAAGACCGCCTGAAGAATTTCGCCAGGACCTGAGGCGACCACTGACCGACTGCCGATCGCCCAAACATGCCCAAGGCCGAAGAGACCCAAGTCATCATCGAATTGACCCAGCACACCGTTCACGTCCTGCGCGCGGCGAACGGGACCGTGGACGCTGGCGGGGAATGCGCGCTCGAGAACAAGCCCGCGCTCGAGGCGCTTCTCGACGCCGTGGCCCCGTCGCGGAAAACCGAAGGGATAATCGCGACCACGCTGGTCTGGCCGGGCTCGTCCAGCTGGCACGTTTCCACGGACACCGAGGCCCTGCTGGACCGGTCGGACGAGTCGATGCGCGCGATCGCGGCCGCACTTCAGATGGACCCCAAGGCGCCCTTCTCCTATGCAGCGTGCAATGCCGGCGACGGGGGAAAGGTCACGCCCGATGGCACGGAGAGATGGGTTCTCGCGTCCTCCCCCCGAGAGGCGATGGCGAGGGCCGAGGGCGCGCTTTCGGACCTCAAGGTGGTGGCGGAAGGCCGGTCCGTTTCCGCGTTCGCAAGCGCCGGCGCGGTGGCGAGGGCGCTCAAGAAGGAGGGCGGGGGCGGAGCCGTGGTGCTCTGGGACCCGGGCTGGGGCCAGTCCCACCTGCTCCTCGTCAACCAGGGCGGAATCGAGGCGGCGGTCCCCTGCTCCGTCGGCATGGACGCCATTTTCGAGGCCGTTCAATCGGCCCTCAGGCTCAAGTTCCGCGGCGCGGGCGCGCGGCTGTTCTTCAACGACGGCTATGACTTCACCGAAACCGGGCCGAAGGTCGCCGCCATCGTCAGCGCCGGGTTCAAGGAGGCGCTCAGCAAGCTTCCGCCGACGGCCAGGCCCCCGGCGCTGGCCTGCCTGAGCCTTACGGGGAAGCAGGCGTGGTTCGCCCGAGAGGTGTCCGCCGCGGCCGCGATCCCTCATTGGGAGCCGGGCGCCGGAAAGCTGGCCGCGGAGCTCGGGCTGAAGTTCGCCAGCGGCGCCGTGGAGGCCTCGTTCTCGCTCGCGTCCCTGGGGCTATTGCAGTTTGCGAGCGGGCGGATGGCAGCCCGGGAGGAATGGTTCGCGCAGTGGGTTGAGGCTGAGGCTCCTCCCGAGGAAGCCGAGCCAGCGCCCGCCCCGGACGAGGAGGCGCCGGAGCCCGTTTCCGAGCCCGAGCCGGTGGTGAGGCCGGTGGCCGCTTCTCCAGGCCGCATCAAACCCACGCTTTCCATGGATACCTCGGCCAGCTCCGGGGTGGGCGCGCAGAAGCTGGTCCGGCCCACCGTCTCGCCCCGGTCCGTGACGGCTCCCCCAGTTCCCGCGTCCGCTGGCCAGGCGCCGGGAACTCGGCCTTCGGTGCCAACTCTGCACACGCGCCCGATGGCCCCGCCTATGGGCATGGGCCCGTCCTTTACCGCACCCCAAGGCGCGCTGCCCGCGTTTCCCGCGCCGGCTGCCGGCACTCAGCCCTCGTTTCCCGCCCCGAATTCGGCCGCGCCCCGCCCGTTTGCTGCGCCCGCTCCGGGCGCGCAACCTGCCTTCCCGGCCACTCCCCGGGGGACACAGCCGTCCTTCCCGGCGCCGCACGCGGCCGCACCGCCCTCGTTTCCCGCACCGGCTCAGGAGGCACCACACTCGTTTAATGCGCCCGCGCCTCGCTCGCCTTCATCTTCAAGTCCAGGCTTCCCGGTTCCAGGGGCCCCGCCTTCCGACCCCAGTGCCCCCGCCCCACAACCGTCGTCCGCAACCCCAGTGGGACCCAGTGCCAAGCCGGTGGCAGCCGGAGGCACCACGCCGCCGGCGCACACCGTCACCGCACTTCCCTTTGAGGCGGTCTCGAGGCTCAAGCCCGTCGCCAAGACTCCTGCCCGCGAACCGTCGCAGCCCAAGAGCAAGGTTGGATTCTATGTCGGCATCCTCGTCGCAGCGGGTCTCATCTTCGCGGCGATCGCCGTCGTCCTCGAGGCACGCATGGAGAGGGCCAAGGCCTACGACCTGGAACAGCAGGAGGCCCTCGCCCACCATGTTGCTGAGCAACGCCTGAAGGAAGCCGAGTTAGCCGCGAGGGACGAGGCCGAGCGCAGCCGCAAGGAGATGGCGGCGGCTATAGAGGCCACGAAGAAGCAGACCGAGGAGGAAACCCGCCGCAAGATCCTTGAGGAGCAGGAGGCGGAACGGCTGGCAAAGCTGCCGGGCGCGCTTTTAGTAGCGACGGTGCCCGCCGGCGCCTCCGTGTCGATCGACGGCGCCGCGTCAATGCGCTCCCCGGTGAAGGCGGACGGAATCGCCCCTGGAAGCCACCAGGTCCAGATCTCCCTCGCAGGGTACGATCCCATCCAGGTGACCGCCGAGGTGAAGGGGTCCAAGGCCACCGACCTTGGTGCGATCATGCTCCAGACCATCTACGGGACGCTCGAAGTCGCGAGCAATCCGAACGGCCTTGAGTTCGCCGTGCGCGCCGCGGCGGACCCCGCGGGCAAGGCGCTCCGCGCAGGAAGGACGCCCGCAACAGTCGACGACCTGACACGCGGCGACTATGTCGTGACCTTCACACGCCCGGGTTGCCGAGACCACACGTCGAAGGTCTCAATCGAGAAGGGTGCCAAGTCCCGGACGGAGACCAAGTACGTGGACGGCTCCCTCGACCTTACGAGCGAGCCAAGCGGCGCCTCGGTCAGCAAGGACGGCTCATTCCTCGGCACAACCCCCCTGGTGATCCACAACCTCACGCCGAAGCTGGCCTCCTTTGACCTGACGCTCCCCGGCTACGACTCGACACCCATCTCGTGCGAGATTCCCGAGGGCCAGACCCTCAAGTACGCCGCCCATCTTCTGCGCAAGGACCGGGTATTCAAGGCAAGCGAGGTCAAGACAATGCCCGAGAGCTACATGGCTCCCGAGCCCGTTCTCAGCGCCAGCCAGCGCAAGTCGGGCGGCGAGGTGGTGCTCTCGTTTGTCGTGCGGCGCGACGGCTCCGTGGCTGATGTCGAGGTCGTGCGCGCAAGCGACGATGACATCGCCAGGCGCTGCAAGCAGGCAGTCGAGAAATGGCTGTTCCGCGCGGCGACCGCCCACGACGACCGGACGGTCGACGCGAGGATTGAGCTGCCGTTCAAGTTCCCGGCGTCCTCCCAGTGATGAACCGCGCGCCGGGACGCGGCGTGGTCTGGCAAGGAACCTGCTGACCGGTGGCGATGGCATAAACAAAACCCACGTGTCGCTCCTAAGTAACCCCTACGATTCCGGCGACTTTTTCGACGAGATGTACGCCGCCAGCGGTGAAGTGCGGCCCCATTACCGCAGTCTCGTGGACCGCCTGGGCACCCTTCCCCTTGCCGAGTTCGAGCGAAGGCGGGCCGCGGTCGACCTCGCGTTCCTGAGGCGGGGCGTGACGTTCACGGTGTACAACGATTCCGAGGGCACCGAGCGCATCTTCCCGTTCGACCTGATTCCGCGGATCATTCCAGCCCAGGAATGGTCGAGGCTCGAGGCGGGGCTCATCCAGCGCATCACGGCGCTCAACCTCTTCCTCCACGACCTCTACCACCAGCAGAAGATCATCAAGGACGGCGTCATCCCCGCCGCGCAGATCCTCAGCGCCAAGCATTTCCGGCGAGAGTTCATGAATTTCACGGTTCCCCACAACATCTATGTGCACATCTGCGGGACGGACCTGATACGCGACCGCGGCGGCAACTACCTCGTCCTCGAGGACAACCTGCGCTGCCCCTCCGGGGTCTCGTACATGATGGAAAACCGCGCCGCAATGCGGCGCGCCTTCCCCAACCTCTTCCAGAGCTACGGGGTCCGCCCGGTCGAGGCCTACCCGGAGATGCTCCTAAAGTCCCTGCTGCACATCGCCCCTGACAGGGACGACAAGCCGAGCGTGGTCCTCATGACGCCGGGTGTCTTCAACAGCGCCTATTTTGAGCACTGCTTCCTCGCCCGCCAGATGGGCATCCCGATCGTAGAAGGGCGGGACCTCCTCGTCCAGGATGCGCGCGTGTACATGCGCACAACGGCGGGCCTCCTTCCCGTTGACGTGATCTACCGCAGGATTGACGACGACTTCCTCGACCCGTCGGTGTTCAGGTCGGACTCGATGCTCGGCGTCCCGGGACTCGTGGCCGCGTACCGCGCGGGAAACGTCGCGCTTGCCAACTCGATTGGCACCGGGGTGGCGGATGACAAGGTGATCTACGCGTACGTGCCGAAGGTGATCAAGTATTACCTCGACCAGGAACCCATCCTTCCGAACGTGCCCACCTACCTGGCGTCCGAGCCGAGCGACCGGAAGTACATCCTCGAGAACATGGCCACGCTGGTGGTAAAGTCGGCAAACGAGGCCGGCGGCTACGGCATGCTGATCGGCCCCGCATCGAGCAAGGAGGAGGTCTCAGAATTCCGGGCGAAGGTCGCCGCAAACCCGCGCAACTTCATAGCCCAAGACCCGGTCAGCCTCTCGCGCTCGCCCACGTGGTGCGACAACCGCCTCGAGGGCCGGCACATCGACCTGAGGCCCTATGTGCTCTGCGGGGAGAAGACGGTCGTGACGCCCGGCGGCCTCACCCGCGTCGCGCTCAGGAAGGGGTCCCTGGTCGTCAATTCCTCGCAGGGCGGCGGCTCAAAAGACACCTGGGTGCTCGCCGGCGACAAATGACGGCCCAACGACGCCCCACCATGCCCCCTGCATCGAAACTGCCCGCACCCCGTCCCCAGGCCAACGTGATGCTCGCGCGCGTCGCGCACTCCCTCTACTGGATGAGCCGGTACATAGAGCGCGCCGAGAACATCGCCCGCCTGCTCGAGGTGAACCTTCAGTTCATCCTCGATTTCAGGGGATACGACGACGCGCATCTGCGGGAGCACTGGGGATCGCTCCTTGCCAGCTCCGGAGACCAGGAGCTGTTCGACAAGCACTACGAGTCGGCCGACAGCCGGTCCGTAACGGAGTTCTTCGCGTTCGACCTGCGCAACGCGAACTCGATCCTGTCCTGCGTCTTTGCGGCGCGCGAGAACGCCCGGATGATACGCGACCAGATTTCGGTCGAGATGTGGGAGACGATCAACGAGCTCTACCTGTTCCTGAAGTCGCGGAGCACGGCGGATGTCTGGGCCGCCGGCCCCTACGAGTTCTTCCAGGACATCAAGCGCAACTCCCATCTCTTCCAGGGCCTGACCGACTCGACGTATTCGCGCAGCGAGGGCTGGGAGTTCATCCAATTCGGGAAGTTCATAGAGCGCGCCAACAAGACCGCGCGCATCCTGGACGTGAAGTACCACATCCTGCTGCCCAACGCGGGCGACGTAGGGGGCGCGCTGGACACCGCACAGTGGCAGGCCGTGCTCCGGTCGGCGAGCGCGCTCGAGGCGTACCGCAGGTTCTATGTGCGCGAGATCCTGCCGTGGAAGGTCGCCGAGTTCCTCATCTTTTCGGACTCGTTTCCCCGCTCGATCCATTTCTGCGCGGCGCAGATCGACGAATTCCTGAGGAGGATACTCGGGGAGTCCGGGGCGCGCCCGCGGACCGAGGCGGCGCGCGCGTCGCGCCGGCTGCTGGCGGACCTTCAGTCGCTGACGATCGACGAGGTCCTGAAGGAAGGGCTGCACGAGTTCCTGGTTGAAATCGCAATGTCTCTCGAAAGGATAAGCGAAGAGGTTGTCCAGACGACGATGTTCTACCTGGCCGAGTCGACGCAGGAAGAGCAGCAGCTGCAGCAGCAGCAGTAGGGAACGCCTCAACAGGGTGTCCTCAACGCGCATACATGCTCATCAGCCTTCTTCATCGCACCACGTTCGTCTACGCCGGCAAGGCGCACGACAGCTTCAACGAGGTTCGCCTAAAGCCCGTGGACGACGCAGGTCAGGTGTGCCGCAGCTTCGAGCTGCGGACGGAGCCGGCCGCCCACATGCGCGACTACGTGGACTTCTACGGCAATACGGCCCACTACTTCGACATATCCGAGGGGCACGACCGGCTGATGATCGAGGCGGTGTCCGAGGTTGAGACAACGCCCAACTCGGCCCGTCCGCCCATTCCCTCGGTGGCAAACCTGGAGTCGGGGAGCGAACGGGAGCTTGTGGCCGAGTTCCTTGTGGACTCCCACTACGTGCCGCTTGAGGTCGAGCTGTGGAAGGAGGCCCAGGATGCGCTGAGCGAGGGCAGGTCGGACGTTTGGTCGGACGTGCGGCAGATCTGCAGGCACGTGTTCAAGCACTTTGCCTACAAGCCAAGGAGCACGGGCGTCGCCACGCTGGCCACGGACGCGATCAAGCTGCGTTCGGGCGTGTGCCAGGACTTCGCGCACGTGGCGCTCGGGATGTGCCGGTGCTCGGACATCCCGGCCCGGTACGTGAGCGGCTATTTCATGAGGTCGCAGCGCAAGCACGACGACGACGAGGCCTCCCATGCCTGGATCGAGGCCTATGTCCCGGGCTACGGGTGGGCCGCGTTCGACCCCACGCACGACCGGCCCGCGGACGAGCGCTATATCAAGGTGGCGTCGGGGCGCGACTATGCGGACATCCGGCCGGTGAGCGGCACCTACCGCGGCGGCAAGACCCGCTCCCTGAAAGTCGAGGTCAAGGTCCGGGAGGCGGAGGCTGCACGCGCCTCGCGCTAGGTCTTTTCCTGCTGGATCGAAGCCACCTGGCCGCTGGTGTTGAAGACAACGCGGATGCGGTCGCGCACCTGGGCGGGAAATCCATCATAATAGGGGATGCCGCCGTAGAAGTACGGGCCGCCCCATCCCCTGAAGCGGTGGTAGTAACCCATGTAGATGACGCCGCCCTGGTAGTCCACGTAGGTCACGTAGTGCCACACCTGGTGCTGGCCGGTGGAGTCCGTGATGATGGTCACCCGATCTGGATCGCCGATCGCCAGTTTGACCGCGTCCATGTCGAAACCCGGCGCAATCTGGCCTGCCTTGACGAGCGCCTGCTGGTCGGGGTTGAGCCTCGCGAAAACCTCGGGGCTGTGGCTGATCCTGGAGTCGGGCGTTGAGCAGCCCGCGAGCAGCGCGGCGCAGACGGCGGCCGAGGCGATGGCGAAAATTCTGGTGGTTTTCACGGCTATGGGAGATTTTGGGTTGTTGGAGCAAATGGTCCTAACCGATCTCGTCAGGGATAGACGCCAATAATGGGCGATAGTTTCAATAAGATGCAAAAGATCCTAATTCTTTGGGACATAGATGGAACGATCCTGCGGTCGGGAAAGGCCGGCATGAAGGCACTTCAGGCCGCCCTGCAGGACGTCTTCGGTGTCTCGGGATCCTTCGAGGGCATCGAGTTCGCGGGGCGGACGGACCCTTGGATCATCCGGCAGATCTTTTCCAGGTTCGGAATCGAAAACACGAAGGAAAACGTCGCCAGCTACGTCGACGGCTACGTGTCGAGCCTGCCCGGCATCCTCGAGAAAAGCGGCACCCGGGTCCTGCCCGGCGTGGCGGAGATCCTCGGAAGGGCCGCCGAGCACCCCGGTGTCGCCCAGGGGCTCCTCACGGGAAACCTGCGCCGGGGCGCCCAGGCGAAGCTCGGTTTCCACGGCCTTTGGGACTACTTTCCCATAGGGGCCTTTGCGGACGACAGCGAGGTCCGCAATGAGCTGGGCCCCCACGCCCTTCGGAGGGCCAAGGGCCACTGGGGCCTTGATTTTGCCGCAGAGCGCACGTGGGTCGTTGGGGACACTCCCCACGACATATCCTGCGCACGCGCCTTCGGAGCCCGGGCCGTGGCCGTCGCCACAGGCGGTTCAAAGGCTTCCGAACTCGCGGCGTTCAATCCCGACGCCGTGTTCGAGAACCTGGGGGACATCGAAGCGTTCTGGCGCGCGATCGGGGCCTGACGGCGCCGGCCGGTATTTGTTTGCGGAGGGGGCGTCCACGAGGCGTATTCCCTTCCCAAGACCACCAGCACTATGCCAAGAACCTACACGATCGCAATCGGATCGGACCACGCGGGATTCAAGTACAAGGAACTGATCAAGGCCATGCTCCTTGCGGACGGGCACAGCGTGCGCGACATGGGCACCGACTCAGAGGCGCCCTGCGACTTCCCCGACTTCATAAGACCGGTGGCCGAGGCGGTGGCACGCGGCGACTTCGAGCGCGGGATCGTGCTCGGGGGTTCGGGCAACGGGGAGGCCATCGTGGCCAATCGCATACGGGGCATCCGCTGCGGCGTATGCTGGAACGAGCAGGTAGCGATCTGGAACCGTTCGCACAACGACGCCAACTGCCTCTCGATCGGGCAGCGGACCGTAACCGAGGAGGAGGCCATCAAGATTGTCCGCACGTGGCTCTCCACGGACTTTGAGGGGGGGCGCCACATCGCCCGCATCCGCAAGATCGACGGAGTTTGAACGGACGACGAGCTTGCCCACGGGGCGCACGCCGCTCAGCTTCATCCTCCGGCCATGGCATTCCCTAAAGCTCCCGCCATCCTAGGGGCGCGCGACTTGCGCGCCGCGGAACTGGAAGAAAAACCGAACGAGGCCCTGCTCCGTATCTACGCCTGGATGCAGCTCTCGCGGCTCACGGACAACCGGATTCTGGACTTGTTTCGACAGGGCCTGATCCGCGGGACGGTGACGGGCGGCCAGGGAAATGAGTGGATGATCGTGCCGCTGGCGCTGCTGGCGGACAAGGCCCTGGACGTGGTCTCGTTCACCCACAGGGACCTTGGCGGGCACCTCATCTGGGGAGGGCACCTTTGCCAGCACCTCAACCAGTACTTCGCGAATGCGGACAGCCCGACCCGGGCGCGCGAAGGCAACATCCATCACGGCGACCCGGCCAACCGCTCGCTTCCGATGATCAGCCACCTGGGGGCGATGATGGGGCCCGTCCTGGGGGCCACCGACTCGCAGAGAAGGTTCGGGCGCAAGGCCGTTGGTTTCGCGTTTTTTGGCGACGGCGCCTCGAGCACGGGTGACGTGCACGAGGCCCTGAACCTGGCGTCGCTTCTTTCGCTTCCGATCGTGTTTGTGATCGAGAACAACGGCTACGCCTACTCCACGCCCACTTCCGAGCAGTTCCCGCAGGGAATCGAGCTCTGGCGCCGGGCGGCCGGATACGGGATCGAGGGCCTCGTGATTGACTGCGCCGATCCGGGCCAGACCGCGAAGGTGCTCGATGCCGTTATCGGGAGGGTGCGCAGCACGTCGCGCCCGGCGCTTGTGGAGGCGCGGACACTGCGGCTTCGCGGCCACGCGGCCTACGACACGGGCGACTACCTGCTCCCCGGCGAGGCCGACGGATTCGCTGCCAGGGACCCACTTCCGAAGTTCAGGGCGTCGCTTTGCGCGCGTGCCGGGGCGGACCGGTTGGATGCACTCGACTCCGAAATCGGAGCGTTCATCGAGGAATGCGTCAAGGTGTCGATCGCGGTGCCCCGTCCGAAGCCGGACGGGATGGAGGCCGGCCTCTTCGCCCCCGTCCCCAAGCCCTTCCCCTGGC